>Ga0315905_10006715_pt1 | contig 11694 bp, 7 predicted proteins | sample LakEriMetagenome_5_FD_203522 | JGI IMG/M metagenome (GOLD analysis project Ga0315905, IMG submission 203522) | Freshwater fungal communities from buoy surface, Lake Erie, Ohio, United States - Buoy 4 MA121 | ecosystem: Environmental > Aquatic > Freshwater > Lake | place: USA: Lake Erie, Ohio...
GCTATGTTTAAAAGCATCACCATATTTCATGATACCTGCTTCAATCATCTCACGTAATAAGTCATTTCCTTCTCTTGTTCTTTCACCTACACCCGCAAATACAGATAATCCTCCGTGTCCTTTTGCGATATTATTAATCAATTCCTGAATCAATACTGTTTTACCTACACCCGCACCACCAAATAAACCAATCTTACCACCCTTTGCATAAGGCTCAATCAAGTCGATTACTTTAATACCTGTAAACAACACTTCTGTTGCAGTACTCAAGTCTTCGAACTTTGGAGGAGTTGCGTGAATAGAACGACCATTTGATTTATCTAATTGTGGTAAGCCATCAATGGCATCTCCTGTTACATTGAACAAGCGACCATTGATCCCTTCGCCCACTGGCATTAAAATTCCTTTACCAGTGTCTACCACTTCCATGCCTCTCACTAAGCCTTCGGTACCGTCCATTGCAATCGCACGAACGCTATCTTCACCTAAGTGTTGTTGAACTTCTAACACTAATTTTTCACCGTTAGGACGTGTGATTTCAAGGGCATTGTATATTTCTGGTAATACACTTTCAGTAGAAAAATGCACGTCTACAACTGCACCAATAATTTGTTTGATTTTACCTGTTGTTGCCATATAGTTTATTGTTTTTACAACCCCCTTTTAAGAGGCGAAAATGGATATACTCCGTTTCGGCTGCAAAGGTAGTGATTTGCAAGTTTATTGCAAAAATTGTACATAGATAATTGCTGCTAAAATTCCCCCTACAATTGGCCCAAATACGGGAATGGCCGCATAAGCCCAATCACTTGCACCTTTTCCCTTGATTGGCAGTACAAAATGCATGATTCTAGGCCCTAAATCTCTGGCCGGGTTGATGGCCCAACCCGTTGGTCCCCCTAATCCAAAGCCAATTCCTGCCACTAAAAGGGCAACAGGTAGCGCGGAAAAGCTGCCAATTTCGCCTCCCGCTGGCTTGATATAAAAAATTCCAAGTAAGAAAATGAAGCTTGCGACTGTTTCTCCTATAAAATTTTGAGGCAATCTTCGGATAGATGGTCCGGTCGAAAAACAAGCCAATTGATCACTTGCATTTTCACAAGCATTAAAATGGTCTTTGTACACCATCCATACCATAAATGCACCTAACATGCTGCCTAATAATTGGGCCAATAAATACGAAGGCACTAAGGACCAACTAAATTTTCCAGCAGTGGCAAAAGCAATGGTAACGGCTGGATTTAAATGTCCACCACTCGAATCACTAGAAATATACACCCCTACAAAAACAGCGATAGTCCATCCTAAAACAATGGAAATTAATCCACCGTTATTCCCTTTTGTTTTTGGCAATACGACGTTGGCAACAACACCGTTTCCTATGATCATCATCATAGTGGTTCCTAAAAATTCTGCTAAAAATGGAGTCATAAAATGATTAATTAGTCTTTTAAATATTCGTCATTTGAATTGCTTTTTTCCACCCTTGAATGCCTTTTTCTACATCTACTTGCGCTAAGTTGGGATTAAAAACCTGATCTACCTTCCATTTTGCTGCAATTTCAGCAGCATCTTTCCAAAAACCGACTGCTAGACCCGCCAGGTACGCTGCACCCAATGCAGTGGTTTCAATGATGGTTGGTCGAATCACTTTTGTGTTTAAAATATTGGATTGAAACTGCATCAATAAATTATTTTTTGTTGCACCACCATCTACCCTTAATTCTGCAATTGGAATTTGCGCATCGGACTCCATTGCTTTTAAGACATCGTAAGTTTGATAAGCAATACTTTCTAATGCTGCTCGTGCAATATGCGCAGCATTGGTCCCTCTTGTAATACCCGTAATGCTGCCTTTTGCATGTTGATTCCAATAAGGGGCTCCTAGCCCTGCAAATGCTGGCACCATGTACACGCCATCCGTATCCTTTACCTGAGCAGCTAAGCTTTCAACTTGCTCCGAATCACGAATAATATTTAAGCCATCTCTAAGCCATTGCACGACAGCGCCTCCAATAAACACACTTCCCTCTAAGGCATAATAAGTTTTGCCGTTAAGTTGTAATGCAATTGTAGTTAATAAATTATTTTTTGAAACCACTGCTTTTTCACCGGTATGCATTAACATAAAGCAACCTGTGCCGTAGGTATTTTTAACCATACCTGGTGCTGTACAAATTTGTCCGAACAATGCAGCTTGTTGATCCCCTGCAATGCCCGCAATTGGTATTTGTTGATTGGTAACCAATAAATCTGTGTGCCCATATACTTCACTGCTGCTCTTCACTTCGGGCAATATAGTGATGGGGATATTAAACAATTCCAATAAGTCAGTATCCCACTTTAACGCATGAATATTAAAAAGCATTGTTCTAGATGCATTGGTCGCATCTGTGATATGTTGAGCACCTTTAGTGAATTTCCAAACCAACCAACTATCAATGGTGCCAAAACAAAGTTCGCCATTTTCGGCCTGCGCTCTTGCACCTTCTACGTGATCCAAAATCCATTTAATTTTTGAGGCCGAAAAATAAGCATCAATCATTAAACCTGTTTTTTCTTGAATCAAAGCCTGCTTACCTGCTTGTTTTAACTGGTCACAAAAATCAGCAGTTCTTCTGTCCTGCCAAACAATCGCATTGTAAATTGGCATGCCTGTTAACTTGTTCCAAATAACAGTCGTCTCTCGTTGATTGGTGATGCCAATGGCTGCGATATCAAATTGATCAATACCATGTTTTGATATCACTTCAGAGGCAACCCCAATTTGAGTACTCCAAATTTCCATTGGATCATGCTCCACCCAACCTGGTGAAGGAAAAATTTGTGTAAACTCTTTTTGTGCAGTGGCTATAATTAGACCTTCTTGATCAAACAAAATTGCACGACTACTTGTAGTTCCTTGATCCAGGGCTAAGATACATTTGGGCATAATCACAATTTTAAATTCCTAAAAATGGCGGTTATCTTCTGGCTTTTAACCAATTTTCAGGATCATAATATACCGCTTTTTCATTACATATAGAGAACAAAACAGCCCCTTCCCCATCTAAATTAATCCCAGAACGACCAATGACTGTGCCAGCCTTCACTTCTTGTCCAGTATTCACAGATGCACTGCTTAAGCAAGAAAATGCGGTAAAATATTTACCATGCTTAATTAAAACAGTCTTATCCCCATTGACATCCCCCACATATACCACAGTTCCATTGGCGACACTTTTGACAGCAGTGCCTTTGGGAACTGCCACTTCGATACCATCACTTTTACGATCCAATTTAGTACCTGGAATGCTCTCCACACCAAAATGAATATTCACAATCCCAGTGGCAACGGGCCAAGGTAGTCCACCTTTGTTATTTTCAAAAGAAATAGAAGTTTCTCTCCCCTCTTCGGTTGTTTCAAGCGCCGAGTAAGGCCGATTACTTGTGGTACTTTTTAAACCGCCTTCTACTCTACTTGCTTTAGGAATTGTATTTGTTTTATCCTCTGTAGTAGTGGTGGTTTTATTATTGGCTGCATTGGCTGTTTTTAATTTAGCCAAACGCTCATTTTCTTTTTTTACTGCCTCTTGCATTTCTCTTTTAATGACTGCAGCAATAGCCGCTTGCATCTTTCTACGTTGTGCTTCTTTTTGTCTTACTTGAGTTGTAATTTCTTGTTCTTTACTCTTTAATTGACGTACTACTTTGTCTTGTTCTTTGCGATCGTCCTGCAATACTTTCAACTGAAGGGTTTGGGCAGACATTGTTTTTAAACGATCCTGTTTGTTCTCACTTAAGATACTGATCTTAGATTTTAAATTATTTTCGGAAAGTCCAATTGCCATCGCTTGCGCTTCCCTATTTTGACGATAACTTTTTAAATAAGTAATTCTTTTCACTGCATCATTAAAACTACCTGCCGAAAATAAAAAATTAAGGTACTCATAACCACTTCTACTTTGGTAAGCAAATACAATACTTTTAGCGTATCTATATTTTAGAGTATCTAATTCATTATTCAATCTTCTTACATCCTGCTGATTGCTCTGAATAGCATTGTCTAATATTTTAACCTGCTTAGCAATGCCATTGATGAGGGATGTTCTTTTTGCAATTTTATTTCTAATAACAGCCAACTGCGCCAATGAGCTTTTTTTATTCTTCTTAGTTTGTTCTAATAGATTATTTAATGCGTCTAATTCTTTTTGTAATGTTTGAGATTGTTTTTGCAAGTCTTCTCTAGAATTACCGTTTTGTGCATTTGTATTGTTAATAAAACAAGCAAATAAAATGCAAATAATGATTGAACACTTTTTAATCATAGGGTATAATTTTTCACATGCTTATTTACGTCTACCTACTTTAGGTACAGAAAAAGTATATTTTAAAGGTTCGTCAAAATTAAATTCCTTAATCTCCATCCCAATGTCTAATTTGGTTTGTGCATTGATAGATATGTTTCTATTAAGAGGGAACTGTATATTTTTTACCAATGTGTGTTGACTATAAATGATATCACATGTTCTATGTTTTGCTGCATCTACATCGTCTAGCTTTAATTCAACCAATTTGGTATTGTCTTCGCTAAGGATGACTAAGTTTTTAAATAAGGTTCCCAACAAGCTTACTTGTAATTGTTCATTGATGACTTTATAGGAAATGATACCAACACTATCCATAAATATTGGGTTGCCGATTACAAGGTCTTCAATTGTTTGATAACTTAATGGAATTTTTACCAGCTCTTGTAAATAGGACAACGGATGTCGTTCTGTTTTTTTATCTTGTGGGAAGTTCAAAAAAATACTGTCTTTATTGATGAATGCTTTTACACCAATGATACCCAGATCAAATCTCATAGTAATGTATATCCCGCTATCTTTCTGAATACTTAAATTAGCAATAAAACTTTTTTTATCGCTAATTGTTTCATAATCCATCTTCACTTTTGCATTCATGGTTTTAAAACCAATCTTCTTATTTGCAATTTTATTGACAATACCCTTGACCATTATCACAGAATCTAACCTTGCTTTTTCTGCCAATGCAGCTGCATCCGGTTCAACTTTCACAGTCAATGCATCTTGAATAACTTGCACCTTTTTCACATTTGAACAGGCGACAGTTAAAAATATCAAAATCAAATAAAGACTGTTTTTTAGTTTTAGCATGTGTCCATTTTAAATTTTACCTGTATGACCAAATCCGCCATCGCCTCTTTGGGTTGTCTCTAAATTTTCTACCAATTGCCATTCCATTTTTTCGACTTGCTGAAATACAATTTGAGCAATACGATCCCCGTCTTGAATCACTTGAGTTTCGTTAGACAAATTGATTAAAATAACTTTAAGCTCTCCTCTATAATCAGCATCAATGGTGCCAGGGGTGTTTAAACAAGTTAGCCCTTGTTTAATTGCTAATCCACTTCTTGGTCTAATCTGTGCCTCCCAGTTGTCTGGCAATGCAATATGTAAACCTGTTGGAATCAATGCACGCTCTAAGGGTGCCAACTGAACGGGTGCAGTGACAAAAGCACGGAGGTCTAAACCAGAGGACCCTTGCGTTGCATATGCTGGCAAAGGATGATGACTGTGGTTCACAATAGGAATGATTGTAGACATGTGCTACAAAAGTAGTTAAAAAAGCAGGTAAATTAAAGCTAGGGCGCTTTAGTTAACAAATAATTTAGAAGTAAAATATGGAGCCAAAACGCAAGGTATTTGACAAGGGATTTCTAGTGATACCACCGCCTGTTGGAACTAGATAAGAAATATTGAATTTAGACTGTTGGTATTGAAAGCTAGAACCGACTGTAAAATATTGCATGCTACCCAAGTTCTTATTGTTGTCTACAAAATAACCAGCCCTTAAATGAAAACGATCGGAGTAATTATATTCAGCCCCTAGTGACACTTTTAATGATTCAGAAAAAGGAATACCATATTGACTTGAGAATGAGTTAAACCAACTTGACACAACCGATTGTGAGAAATATTGGTCAACCACATCAGGATCACTACTAGCAGGACTTGCAGGTACCATCAATCGGTTTACATCCAACCCCATTTCTAAGGAATTATCTTCGTCAAACTTATTTAAATAAGCCACCCCTAATCCAATGTTGGCGGGAATAAAATATTTATTTTTTGATTCGTTTGAATAGCTCACTTTACCTCCTAAATTAGATAAAACCAAACCTGCGTGGAACCCTTCTAAATCTTCGTTTTGTTTATAAAATAAACTAATGTCTCCAGCAAAAGTGTTGCCTGCTTTAAAATTAGTACCATTGGTACCGTATGAGCCCTGTACTAATCTAGAGTTGATATATCTTAAAGTCACACCCATACTCAAAGCATCTGTTAATAAAAGATTGTAGCCAAAGTCAAAACTAAATTCGGATGGTCTTTGAGATGGTAAAGTAGAGGTTCCAGATTCGTCAGTAAAATCAATATTACCTAGACTAAAAAAACGCAATGAACTATTGATACCACTAAAACTATTTAATTTTTTAAAATAACCAGCACTTGCCAAATACACATCACTCAATCCTAAATCTTTTAACCATGGGGTGTAATTAATTAAAAAGCCACGATCATTTTTGAGATAAGGAATCTTTGCAGTGTTGCCAAAAAGATCATTGGCTTCTGGAGACATCGCGATTGATAAATTACCCATACCACCAGATCTTGCATCTGGAGAAATCATCATAAAGGGCACAGCGGTGCTTTGTAATTTAAGTCTTGTTTGTGCTGTTATTGAACTTGCAACAAAACATACTACTACACATATGGCTATTTTGATTAGGGGAATTCGGATCATACACAAATGCTTTAAGATTCTTTATAAGTAAAGATAACCTTAGAAATCAATATTTAAAATTTTAAAAGACTATTTGTCAATTGTTCTACCAAGCCATTTTGGGTAACTATAATTCTATAATAATACTTTCCAGGTAAAAGTAGCCCCCCATTGGTAGAAAGCCCATTCCAATCCATCATAATTTTATTGCCTGAAGGTTGTATTTTCTGACTTATAGAAAAATGTCTACTGCCACTTGCATCAAAAACTTCCAATTGCACCATCATTGGGTCGATGCTATTTTTGAGCTCAAAGCTAAACTTTGCATTGGTTTGAACAGGATTTGGGATCACCATTAAATTTCGAATATTGCTATTTCTTTTACTAGGAACTTCGATCAAAATGGTGTCTTTGGATACATTCCCTAAAAGATCCCAGGCCTTTATGATTAATCTATGCTTGCCTGCTTCAAAGACTGGAAGTGGATATTCAATTATTCCTGACTGATACGCATTCATATCATAAGAAAAGAAGCTATTGAGGTTGTAGTTTTTGACTACCGTGTCGTCAATGATTAATTTTAAATCATGCCCTAATTGATTCCCCGAAGACTGTATCCCCGAACTGTCATTTAACTTTACAAATAAAGTAGCTGGTGCAGTTACCCAATCTCCCGATTTAAAATGAGGCGCGTTCACATAGCTGTCAATGGATGGACCAGTGGTATCTAATCTGTTTTGTGTGGTTTCCCCTTGTATGAAAATAGATTGAAATTGTAAGCTTGCATCTGCCGTATCATTGTAGGCATAAAGTTGCAATTTTAATGCTGCTGAATTGGAGGAAGGCAGTGCACATGGTAGGATAAAACTGATTTCAAATTGTCCATTTTTTACTGTCGCCTTTCCTTTAAACAAGGCCTGTTCTTGTGTTTCAATTGGAACGGACTGACTAGTCGTTTGATTGGCTAAAGTTTTTTTAGTGCTTGGGGCATCCCATAAAACCATATCCATTAAACCATTAAAATTTTGAATCACTTGACTTTTTGATGACAAATTCCCTTTTATTGTATACTTCTCTCCAGCTTTTAAAAATAAGGTATCAGACCAAGGTAGCTGATTTAAATTGGTACAATTAATTTGGTATTTTGGTTGTGCAATGCGCATGGCAGGGTCACCCATTAAGCCAAACTTAAATGCATTTAATCGATCCCCATTTTGATTAAAATTATAATTTTTTGCTGCTTGTAATGCTTGTCCAATGGTCGAATAAAGCCCCTTTGAATTTGGCACTAATAATGCTTGCATGAACGCATCATTAATTTGCTTATTACTATATGCAAACACAAGCCTATTGGCTGCAACCAATGCAATGATTCCTTTTTCATTTTGCATTAAAGCATCAAAGCCAATTGGAGCAGTTGAAGGTTGATCGTAGGGTGCAAAATCACAGGAAGCTGTGACCATGATGGGCAATTTACCAGCATTGTTCCAAGACTGTATTTCTGATTTCGAGATCACTGCCTCTTCTGTTAAGCGCAAATAATTTCCATGTCCGGTGTAATTGAACACCAAGGTTCCAGCTTGTATGGATTCTTGAATGGCTTTGTTTACATCTGGATAAGTCGTGCCAGTCAATGTTTGGTTGGCTTTGAATAAATCTAAATACAATTTTTTATGATTCCAGTTCGTTGTTTTATTTTTTAAGTTGCTAATGATTTCCTCTGCATCTTGAAGATGCAAATTGTAGTCCGCATCGTCTGCCACCCAGGTCAATTGATTTTGCCAAAGCCCCATTTTTTTATTGGATTGGTATTGAATTAATTTCTCTACCATTTTATCTGCTTCGGCAATTGTTCTTGCTGGAATTCTTCCAATAGCTAAGCCAATAGAATCAATGGTTTGCGCAAACTGTATTTGATCACCAGGTTTTTGTAACGTATAAAAATCATCCGAACTATAGGAAGTTAAAATGGCATTAGATACCTCACTCGTGTACACTGGTAATTCTTTATTCGGTTGAATTTTTTGCGCATTAAAATTGCCCATACCCATTAATAAAACATAACTAGGTTTAGATTGATTTTTTAATTTTGATTGTTCAATAAAGTATTTTAAAAAATTTCTTATAGCAATAGGAGTTGTTTGCCCACTCGACATTTCATTGTATACTTGGGTTGAATTAAAGAGACCCACCTTGAACCCATTTTGCTTTTCATGAAATAACTTAAGTTTCATAGCTGCTGGATAATAATCTGGCGCAGTGATAATGATATAATCTAATGGACCTGACGTAAAACTAGTATCATTGCGGACGAAACCAGAAAACTGAGCCGAATTGATTTTGTTTTCTTCAAACACATAAAAATATTTACGCGCGTTATCATCCGCTTTAAATGTGGCAACTGCATTTTGGCCCAATTGAGGATTCAGTGATAATGGCTGATGGAATTGACTTAAATCCCAAACCCTTGTTTGAGTGGTCGCATTTTGAATTTCAAATTCAACCAATTGTGCTTTTGGTTGACTCGTTTGATAGTCAAATCCAAAGCCTGTATTCCCCCAAAATCCAATTGTTCTTTGCCCATGCAATGCCAAATAATCTATCCAACCTGTGGCAGAAGATAATGCATTAAAATTGACTTGCAGATTTACGGAACCTAAGCTTTGGCCAGCCTTTAATAATTTTGTTTTGTCTAACCAGATGGTGCTGCTATCAAACCGAATTTTATAGGCATCGTCAAAAATTAAACCTGATACTGGATTCAACGATGTTGTGCTTAACAGCTGGTCATTCAATTGAATGTTGAATTGGGCATCATTCAAATAAGTGGATGCTGCTAATTGACTTTGTACAACAATCGGTGCATTCAATTGCAATCCCTCCATGTTAAGCGGGAATGTCATTGATGTTTTTTTGCCTGGCCCAATACCCATTGGGTCTCCCAGCCATATTTTACCACTGTTTAAAATATTGATTGAGTCTTTTTCTATTCGCCATTTAGCTGCAAATGTTTGTACTAGTTTTGATGCAATGCCCGTTTTATTAAATTTGGATATTCTCTTCCCACTTGTTCCTAGACGAAGGAAAAAATATAAGGAATCATTGCTTGTGATTTTTTGACGAATAGGGGCTTCTGAAATAGCTGAATGAACCCACTGGTAATGACCTTGTGCATAAAATAAAAATTGATCTTGGTCATCTAAAATCCCATCTCCTCCATCTTGCATTTCTATGGCTATTTCCATTAAACTATCTGGCAAACCAGTAGGCACTTTTTCACTTAAAACAGTTAAATCCATGCCATACAACTGGACTTGATTGGCATTCACATTTCCTGTAAAACCCATTGCTTTAAATTGAGCACCAGAGAGCTTATAAACCCCTTCGTTTGGTACGGCTATTTTAACCCAATTTCCTTTTGAGAGCAAGCCAACCTGTCCCCATCCAGGAAGGGCGCAACAGCATCCAATCAAAAAAAATGTTAAAACACCAAGTTTCATTTGCTAAAATTAGGGTTTTACTAACATAAGAATCTATTTGCATTTGAATAAATAAGTGAAAAAGCAAGTATATTCGCAACGGAATTTAAACTGAACAGATTAAACAAAACAGATGAATTTTATCAATAGCATACTATTATTTTTTGCGGTTCTTTTTATCGGACCAAAAATGATCGCTCAATTTGAAAGTAATCAAAGCAATAAAGTTGCGTTTGCATCTAAGGACGACCCTTATGATAGTACCATTTTAATTAGAGGTGGCACATTTGCTATGGGCATGAATCAGGAAAACATCATGGGCGATTGGAATAATAATTTGCGTCGAGTGACTGTGAGTTCTTTTAGAATTGACCAATACGAGGTGAGCAACAGACAATATAGAACTTATATTAAATGGCTTGAAAGCGTTTATAAACCAATGGGTAAAGATTCAATGGTAAAAACAGCACTTCCTGACACGTTAGTTTGGAGGACAGACCTTTCTTACAATGAACCAATGGTGGAAGGCTATTTTAGAAATAAGGCATTCAATGATTACCCTGTAGTTGGAGTTAGTTGGGAACAAGCCAATGCCTATTGCAGATGGAGAACTGACAGAGCAAATGAGAAGACATTGATTAAATATGGCTTAATTGATCCAAAAAAACCTTATATCGGTAAGTTGGAAAGCAATAATAGTCTTGTTGATACAAATAAAAGTAGCGATCCTGCACCAACTAGAGCTAGAGTAAAAAGCAAGAATTTAGAAGATTATGTTTTAATACCTGACTTTAGACTACCTACTGAGGCGGAATGGGAATATGCAGCAAAAGTATCGAGTGGTAAAAACTATATCTCTAATTTTAACAACCCTAAAGCTGGATCTAATTCAGGTACACCTAATGCGAGCATTATCTCATCTGACTCTCCCTATCCTTGGAGCTCAAGTGGTAATGATGGTTTAAGAAGTACACCAACTGGTAGAGTAAGCAAAAAGGAAAAAGATAAGCGTGGCATGTTCATGGCCAACTTTAAAAATGGAAGTGGTGACTATATGGGTATGGTTGGCTATTCAAATGATGGTGCTGGTTTCCCTAGTAAAACCAATAGTTTTTTACAAAATCCATTAGGCTTGTACAATTTAAGTGGTAATGTGAACGAATGGGTGGCAGATATTTATCGTCCAATGAATAGTATTGATATGGATGATTTTAATCCTTATAGAGGCAATAATGTGTTAGATGGTGACGATGCAAACACATCAAGCTATGAAACTGGCACCAATACAATGATCTCTAATAAGTCAAGAGTGTATAAAGGAGGAAGTTGGAAAGACCGTCCATATTGGTTAAACCCTGGAACTAGAAGGTATTTAGAGCAAGATAAATCTAACAGTACGATTGGTTTTAGATGTGCTGTTTCAGCTTTTGGA
>Ga0315905_10006717_pt1 | contig 11693 bp, 4 predicted proteins | sample LakEriMetagenome_5_FD_203522 | JGI IMG/M metagenome (GOLD analysis project Ga0315905, IMG submission 203522) | Freshwater fungal communities from buoy surface, Lake Erie, Ohio, United States - Buoy 4 MA121 | ecosystem: Environmental > Aquatic > Freshwater > Lake | place: USA: Lake Erie, Ohio...
ACGAGGGTGACGCGCAAGGCTTTTGGTTTGACTGCCTGGACCTGCCTTTGACGCGCAGGCTGGAAACCGTGTTTTTTGAAGAGCACCCGCTCGGGTTTGAGCCCATCACCCAGACCACGCCCGAGTCTCCCTACCGCTACAGCTGGGCCAGCACGCAAAGCAAACTGCGAGACGCCACGGACCACCCGCATTGGGGCCCCCACATTGCGCTCGAGGCCGTTGGCATGCCCACCATCACCATCCAGGTGCATCGCTGGGCAAGGGGTTGGGTTGGGCGTCCCTATCGGCACACCGCCAACACCTTGCATGTGGTGCTGCAAGGCCATGGGCAAACCCAAGTGGGCGAACACAACTTTGCTTGGGAGTTTGGCGACACCATCGCCATGCCCGCTTGGCAGCGCATTGCGCACCAAGCCTCGGCCGATGCGGTGGTGGTCTCGCTCAGCGACGCCAACTTGCAACGCTGGACCCACCTCTACCGCCACCAAGCCCTGGACTGAAACCGTCCAGGCCCGGCAAAGCCTGGCGCCCCCGACAGGAATCGAACCTGTATCTGAGACTTAGGAGGTCCCCGTTCTATCCATTGAACTACGGCGGCGTAGGTGTGGATTCTAGGGACTGGGTGGGGTTGGGGGGTGATGGGCTGAATGGCGGGGTTGAGGTGGCTGGGAGTGCTGAGCTGTACTGCTGGAAACTGACGATGCTGCTTGGGTGCTGAACCGTGGATGGTGGTGGTGTTGCTTGGTGTTGTGCTCGGTGGTGCAAACAGGCTTGGCAGGTGGCTGGCCTAGGTGGTTTTGATGGTTTTGATAGAAGTCAACACTTAGACGGGTAATGGGAGTACGATTGATAATAGTTTGAATTAAGTTTGATTTAAATGATTAGCGAAAAAAATTATGGCGATACCGCAAGTTACCGTTGCCCTTTTAAACTCGACAGTACTCGAGTCTAGTGGGAAAAGTCTTGTCTTTACGTTCACTAGAACAGGTGATACATCAGAGCCACTCACAGTCAATTTTGAGGTCTCAGGAACCGCAACTAATTCTTTGGACTTCCAAAGCAATTTAAATTTATCTTCTGCCCCAGCAAAAGCTTGGACTAAATTGTTAGGCTCGAATGGAAATGAAGAAGCTCTTTCCATGACCATAGGACTTGATGGCTCTATTTATATTGGTGGGTATACGCAAGGTTCTATTGATGGTCAATTGTTCAATGGAGGTTGGAGTGATGCCTTTATAACCAAATACAGACCTGATGGAACAAAAGTTTGGACAAAGTTACTGGGAACTGCTGATACCGATAAAGCTTATTCACTGACCACTGGAATAGATGGGTCAATTTACATAAGTGGATACACAGAGGGTAACTTAGATAGTCAATCTAATAGCGGCAATGGCGATGCTTTCATAACAAAATACCAATCTGATGGTACCAAAGCTTGGACTAAATTATTTTCATCAAACAATTTCGAAAATGCCAATGCAATTACGACAGGCCTTGATGGTTTCATATATGTAAGTGGAGAGTCAAGCGGCATTTCATCAGATATTTATATATCGAAGTATCGGGATGATGGCAGCGCTGTCTGGACTAAGTGGTTAGGTTTGTCGGAGGGAGCAAGTAGGCCTCGTGAAATGGCGACCGGTTTAGATGGATCCATATATTTGACCGGAATAGCAAACAACGATGCATTTATAACGAAATACCAACCCGACGGAACAAAGGTTTGGAGTAAATTATTTGGAACTAGTGGTTTTGATATCGGTACAGGATTAAAAATTGGTCAAGATGGATCCATATATGTTAGTGGTTACACCTCGGGCGCTTTAAATGGCCAGAAATATGCGGGTCTTGGCGATGCATTTGTTACCAAGTATCGAGCCGATGGAACAAATGTTTGGACAAAATTATTCGGAACGAGTTATGCCGAATCGGCTACATGCCTGTCAATAGGTTTAGATGGCTCCATCTATCTTGGAGGATACACATTAGGCTCACTAGATAGTCAAACTAATAGTGGCCTCAATGACATTTTCTACGCAAAATATCAACAAGATGGTAATAATGTTTGGATAAAATTGGCAGGAACCATTAGTAACGATTATGTTACTGCGATGGGTACGGGTTTAGATGGATCTATTTACTTCTCTGGCCAGACACTTGGGAATTTAGATGGCCAAATTATAAACGGGACCTCTGATGTATATCTAACTAGGTTAAATTTTTACCCTCAAGTTGTTTTTAGTGCCGGATCGTCTACTGTTTCACAAATATTTATTCCAATTTCTGATTTTGATGTCGAATCAAATGAGACGATCACTTTGAGCCTCGCTCCAGGTGCTGATTATAATTTTGGTACAATATCGTTGGCTACAGGTGTAATTATTGACAACAGAGTTCCAACGGCTAGCTCTATATCAATAAGTATCAATGAGGATGTGCAGAATACTGGAACCTTAATAGGATCGGATCTAGATGGGGATTCGTTAAATTATCTTAAAGTTACTAATCCCCTACATGGCAGTATAGCGATAAGCGCAACAGGGAATTACCTCTACATTCCAGAAACCAATTATAGCGGTTTAGATAATTTCATTTATAAAGTTAATGACGGCAAAGTCGACTCTGGTACAGCCACGGTAGTTATCACAATTAATTCGGTTAACGACACCCCCACCGGCAGCGTCACTATCAGCGGCACCGCCACCCAGGGGCAGGTCCTTACCGCAGGCAACAACCTCGCAGACGTCGATGGTCTTGGCTCCATAAACTACCAGTGGCTGGCCGATGGTGTCAACATCAGTGGTGCCACCAATGCAACGCTCACCCTGACTCAGGCCCAAGTGGGCAAGGCTATAACAGTCAAGGCCAGCTACACCGATTTGGGTGGTACCTATGAAACAGTTACTAGCGAGTGGACCACAAATGTTGCAAACATCAATGACGCTCCAGTTACAAATGCGGCATCAATAACAACCAATGAGGACACAGCTAAAACAGGCACATTGACTGCAACCGATGTTGATTCAACTTCGTTGACATTTACGAAAGTTGCCAGTCCCTCCAACGGAACTGTCACTGTTAATTCAAACGGCACTTATTCTTATACACCTAGTGACAATTTCAACGGGACAGACTCATTCACCTTTAAAGCCAATGATGGTGCTCTAGATTCAGCTGCAGCTACAGTATCGATCACAGTGGTTGCGGTAAATGACGCTCCAGTTGCAAATGCGGCATCAATAACAACCAATGAGGACACAGCTAAAACAGGCACATTGACTGCAACCGATGTTGATTCGACTGCGTTGACTTATTCCAAGGTCGCTAGCCCAGCCAACGGTACTGTTACCGTTAATACAAACGGGGCATATACCTATTCACCCAATGCCAATTTCAACGGCACAGACTCTTTCACTTTCAAGGCGTTTGATGGGACCGATTACTCGACTGCCGCAACTGTCTCTATCACTGTGAATCCGGTAAATGATACTCCAGTTGGGGAAATAATTTACCATGGAAAATTCATTGAAGGTCAAACTATAAGTGCTGACATTTCGAAAATTACTGAACCAGAGGGCATTGGCATACCACAATACCTATGGAAGCGAGACTCTGTAATTGTAAAAAGTGGGCTAAGTGCTTATTACACTATTTCTGATGCTGACATTGATCATCATGTCTCAGTCGACGTTAAATATTTAGATGGCGGAGGGACATTAGAAACAATAAAGGGGAGTGACGTTAATAAGGTGACTGCTTTAGGGGATCTAAGAGGCTTTAATTTTAATATTACGCAAAATATAAATGGTGTAGTGGTTAGTGGCTCAGTTAATTTGTCACAGACCTTTTCTAAAGCAAATTCAATCGCTTTGCTTTTTTGGAAAGAGGGTGATCAGCAAACGTGGGTTAACTTATCCAGAGATAGTTCAGGACTTTTTGTATTCGAGCAAAAACTTGATAAGTATGCGTCGAGCGGTTCCTATGCAGTCAGGGCCATTGATGCTGTTGATGATTTTGGAGCATCAATCAGATTCACTGAACAGAAAATGATTGAGCTCGGCTATCAAACCAAATCAGTTTTGGATAACCCATATTCTGACAGTACAAAGCCAGCAGTTAAATCATTTGAAATTAGCAATTTTCATTTCAACGATCAGAAGCAAACATGGGATGTTGATTACAAGCTATCTGTTACCGATGATAAAAGTGGGTTGAAAAATGGTCATATTGTCGAGTTTTTAAGTCCGACTGGAGCTAGTCTCCAGGAGTGGCGTGATTTTAATTCCGATGGTGTTTTATCGACTACTAGATCTTTCTCAAAATATACGGCGTCAGGTATTTATAAAATAAATACGATCAGAATTTGGGATATTGCAGGTAATGATGGCACTTTGGGTTATGTAGCCATAAATGCTGGAGGACTTACGTCTCAGCTGACTTTAAATAACCCGTATGCAGACAACAAGTCGCCAACATTAGATAAATTCACACTCGCAGCAACATTTAATAGTGTTACTTTGCGACCCTCCATTGTGATCGACTTTAGTGCGGCAGATGATGTTTCTGGATTTAAAAATTCTTATATAAGAATGGCTGATATCAATGGGGTATTGGAGGACAGATGGATAGAAGACCAGGACTCGACAAAAGCTGGAGTTCAATTTAACTTGGATCTGGTTCAAGAATATACATCTGGTAAATTTAAAATTCAATACTTAAATCTTTACGACAATGCAAATAATTCATCTAGCCTTGTTTCTAGTGACTTCTTGAAATCTGGTTTTACGCCAGAGATTAATGTATTTTTTAAACCAGCAGGAGCGTCGGACGATTATGTAATCAAGGCGATGGATTCTGATGATTGGCTTATTGGCTCATCAAGCAATGATATTTTGGACGGAGGTAAGGGTCAGGACGTTCTTTATTCTGGTCCTGGAAATGACTACGTATCAGCCGGCACAGGCGACGATTTGATCGTTGGTGGCGAAGGGGCAGGCAACGACACCTATGTGGGTGGCACAGGGACAGACACGGTCAAGTACACCAGTGCGGTCAACACCATCTTGGTCAACTTGCTGGAAGGCTTAGCCAATGGACAAGACATAGGCACGGACAAGCTGGCGGAAATTGAGAACTTGATCGGTGGCCAAACCGGTGACACCTTGATTGGCGACAACAATGCCAACAACATCAATGCGTTCACCGGCAACGACACCATCACCGGTAACGGTGGCAACGACACGATAGACGGTGGGGTGGGCCAAGATACGGTGGTTTATGCGTTGAACGCCAGCAGTTATACCGTGACAGCGATCACAGGCGGCTACCAAGTGGTTGCTAAATCAGGCTTGGAGGGTACAGACACCTTGCTAAATGTAGAAAGCATGAAGTTTGCCAACAAAACCGTGGTGGCTGCCGACTTTGTGGCTGCCGGTGGTGAGAAAGACCCAGCCATTGCCAAGTTTTGGAAAGACAACGCAAAAGCCCCCACCGAAACCAAGAAAACCGACGCCGTCAACCTGACCGATGCCATCGCCATCCTCAAAATGATCGTGGGATTGAACGTCAACAGCAACAACACGCCGCTGTCACCTTATCAAGCGATTGCAGCGGACTTTGACCAAAGCGGCGATGTCGGCCTGACCGATGCCATTGGGGTCTTGAAGATGGTGGTGGGCTTGAGTGCACCCACGCCCTCTTGGAAGTATTACGACGACACCAAATTAAACAGTACCTATACCTCTGCGCAGTCATTGAACCCCAAGAACTGGACAACCACTGCCGTGATATCGGACACCGGCACAGCGGACAGCAGCGTTAAGTTGGTTGGGGTGTTAACGGGGGATGTCGATGGTTCATGGACCGGTGTTTAAAACATGCTGCTTTACCCCCATACACCGGCACCCATTTAAAACGTCATTTAAACGGCCAATAAATACGTTTAAACGGAGGTGCCAATGGTTACAACAGCAAAGAACAAGAATGAGCTGATCGAAGGTCTGAAGAAGGAAAAGGACTTTGCCGTATTGGCAGTCCATACGGGACCCGCATCAACAGTTGCCAAGGAAGTTGCCAAGCTTGCAACGAGGCACATATCAGTGATCATTACGGCTGCCAAGTAGTCGTTTGATCGGAAACTCTACCAGGCGTGATTTGGATGCCATTGAATGACCACTGTTGATGCGGGATTCCTGACATGTGCTGGAGACTTACAGAGTCCCAGTTCTATGTTTGGGTGCAAGATGGTGGCTATGAAAATCGAGAATGGCCGGATCAGGCTATCTTTGCAGAGGAAAAACAACATGGGGTCGAACTGGGTGCACCCAATCCTGCACCAGGCTGAGAGTGATCACTGGAACTGGTCTGAGCGTGACGCTGCGGGTAAAACTGGAAGCCAAATGCCACTCGCCCCCGCTTAGGAGGTCCCCGTTCTATCCATTGAACTACGGCGGCATAGGGGTGGATTCTAGGGACTGGGTGGGGTTGGGTGGCTGATGGGGTACTTGGTGGGGGCTGAGAGTGGCTGGGCTGTACTGCTGGAAACTGACGATCCTGCTTGGGTGCTGAACCGTGGTTAGTGATGGTGGTGGTTGGTGGTGCGCTCGGTGGTGCTACCTGCTTTGGCAGGTGGCTGGCTTAGGTGGTTTTGATGGTTTTGATAGAAGTCAACACTTAGACGGGTAATGGGAGTACGGTTGATATATTATTTTCAAAAAAGTTTATTTTAAAGTGATGCTTAATTTATTAACAATAGGTGATTCTGATGCCTGATTCAACCCCCCCAATAGTACTCACATTTAGTCCCGCAGATCAAGCCACATCCGTTACTATTGGTTCAAATATAGTTGTCACCTTCAATGAGAACATTCAACGAGGATCTGGTGATATCGTATTAAAAACTGCTGCAGGCATAACAGTGGAAACCTATAGGGCTGAGACATCCAATGTGGTGATATCAGGAGCTGCCTTAACTATTAATCCCACTATAAATTTAAATTACAACTCGGGCTATAGAATTGAATTTGCTGCCGGATCTGTACAGGATACATCGGGGAATAACTATCTAGGCACGTCTGCTTATAACTTCACAACCTTCAATCCCAAATACATTGAATCATTTATAGGTACATTTAGAGCTTTAATTGGTAATAACACGCCATGGGCTGCTTATGGGGGAGTTGGGCCAACGAGCACAATAGATGTTGATGGGGACGGATATTCGGAAATAATATTTAGCGGGAGACAAACAGCATTGGGATTCCCTCAGAATTTTGCACTTTGGTCAGATAGTCCAATATTTATATATAAAAATATTAACGGTAAATGGATCGATTCAACGGTTAAGTTAATACCGGAGGCGCTAAGTAGGCAAGTGCGAGGTGTTGAGGCAATGCCCCTAGTCGCTGATTTCAATAAAGATGGATTGATGGACTTTATTGTTGGAGGCGGAACGGACATGCCCTACTACGCATCAAATTATTTTTATATTAACAAGGGTGGTTTCTTTGAGCGACAGGAAATTGGTTCGGCAGGTTGGACGCACGGTAATGATATGGGAGATATTAATGGAGATGGGTATGTTGATATAATAATTACTGGTTATGGGGCTCCTCCCTTAAAAATAGGGCTTGGCGGCCCCAGTGGCTTTAGTTTTTATAAGGTTATTAATTCAAAAACTGGCGGTGAAACAGGAGGGAGTGATGTTACCATTGGCGATTTTTTGAGTGACTCTGATGGTAAATTAGAAATTATAATTTCAGATTCGGATGTTGTCGATCCTGTAACTGGGGCTGACATTTCTTTATATAAATGGAGAATTACAAGCTCAGATACAATAACATTTGATTATGTAAATTTATTGCCGGAGCCGTATTTTTATAGTCATCCACTTACTGGCTTTAAAGGGTCTCATGATGCCAGAACTCATCCATTAGATATTAATAGTGATGGCTTAATAGATTTAATGGTATGCAGTTTACCGGGCATGCGAGAGGTTGGTTTCACTGGTAGTTATACCAATACCTCGGCTGTTCAATTTTTTCAAAATAAAGGCGGAGGAGTCTTCTCTGATGTAACAGACACTTTCCTTATTGATTATAAGCACGTCTCCCAAATAGATTACGACCCAGACTTCTTAGACATAAATGGAGACGGGCTAGTCGATATTTTTATGAGTGCTGGTGGCCCTAAAGCAAACTCAACGGCAATACTCTTAAAGACAAAGGATGGGCCCTATAAAGAAATAAATAGGGATTTTTTTTCCGAATTGGAAATTGATGCATTTTTAAGATTCAAAAATGATTCAACTAAATTAACAAGCCCATATGTATTGACTAATGAAGCCCTAGCTACAAGTTTAAAGAATCCCATGGTAAGTTATTCATTGTTAGGCGACCTCACTAATGAGGAGTTTAATTTTGGAGATTGTAAATTAATAAAAATATCTGGCAATCTTTTTAGTTTAATGGGTACATTCAATTACGATTTGCCAGAGGTAAACAACTCTCATCAATATAAATTGCTCTGGGAGACAAAGCTCCGTTTCGATATTGACGGTAAACCTTCAGTGGTTTCTACTGGCTTTTGGAAGGACGAAGCCATTGAGCCTTCGAGTCTCAAAAAAACCGATGCCGTCAACCTGACCGATGCCATCGCCATCCTCAAGATGATCGTGGGCCTCAATGTCAACAGCAACAACACACCCCTGTCACCCTATCAAGCGATTGCAGCGGACTTTGACCAAAGTGGCGATGTCGGTCTGACCGATGCGATTGGTGTATTGAAGATGGTGGTCGGTTTGAGTGCACCGACACCCACCTGGAAGTATTACGACGATACCAAGCTGGCTAGCACCTATACATCTGCTCAGTCATTGAACCCCAAGGGCTGGACAACCACTGCCGTGATATCGGACACCGGCATAGCGGACAGCAGCGTCAAGCTGGTGGGTGTGCTGACGGGGGATGTGGATGGGTCATGGGTGGGGGGTTGATCGGCGGTATTTGCAGCGCTGCTAAAAAGGACTTGCGATAGGATTGAGAAAAATTTGAAATATTCAGGTGAGGCAAATCGTGTTCACTACTAATTCTTTCTGCTACTGAAACAACAATGGACAGTGAATACACGATATCGCCGCAAGTGGCGCCACATCAAATGGGTTTGCAACAGGCAGGGCCGCCGCCGGGAGCTCCTGCAGGTGCTCCCCCCAGCACAAACAGCTTACCTATTGGTAATGTAACGATCACCGGACTTGCATCTCAAGGTCAATGTCTGACGGTGTCAAATACACTGACCGATGCAAATGGCTTGGGCTCTATCTCATATCAATGGTTTGCCGCCAATACATCGGTTGGTTATGGTGATGCTTACGTCATAACGCAAAGCGACGTCAATAAAAATATATCAGTCAAAGCCAGTTATGTCGACGGCAAAGGCAACTACGAAGTCGTCAGCAGCGCAAATACTGCGGCAGTTCAAAATGTAAATGACAAACCTGATTTAAATAATATAGCGCTGCCCGGTAGGGTGAAAACATTTGTAGGGCAGGGTATTACTCAAGCCTATTGCTCAGTTGTACAAGGCGATGGAAAGATCCTTGTTGGAGGAACAAGTAATTCAAAATTGGCAGTTTTGCGCTACAACTCTGACGGGAGTTTGGACAAGGCATTTAGCAGTGAAGGAAAATTGCTTTTAGATGGGCAGTATGCGGGGACCGCCAAGGCAATCGTTCAACAGGCCGATGGAAAAATAGTGGTTTTTGGACAAAAGCCCGGTCTGTCTTCGCAAAATACCGTACAAATATTCCGTTTAAACAGTGATGGCAGCATTGACAAAAGCTTTGGCGTCAATGGCCAAACTGTTTTAAGTGATTATCAGGATCTATTGAGTGCAACTTTAATGGGGGATGGTATTTATATCAATACCATCAAAAGCAATTATGCAAATAACCTTATAAAACTCACGCTGAATGGCTTGGTTGATCAAGGCTTTCATGACAAAGGAGCATGGGGACTCTCTGGTGTCACAGGCTTTAGGTTGGACAGCGAAAATATTTATGTGGTCCAACTGGGCGCAGTTGATACAACTCTGGGGAGTAAATTCACAATCGCTAAATATGACAAGAGTGGCGTTGTTTCCTTGGTAATCAACAAGGATGACATGACGTTTTCAAGTGTCAGAGATTTAATGGTTCTTTGGGATCCAAGGCTATACAAGGCCATTGGAATTGATTCCATAGGAATATCAAAATTTTCAGTAAATGCAGGTGATATGGATTTTTCGTTAAAAATGTGGGAGCCCATATCAAGCGCCAGTTTGGAAAACTTGCAACTTAAACAAGAGACAAATTATTTAATCTCCGGATACTTATCTGCATCCATAGTTGAGAGCCAGAGTGTTGAGAAAAATTCATTCGGGATTTCTGGCGTTGCAACAGCGGACATGTCGCCTTTTGACATACCCGTTGAAATGATGATTCAAAAGAGTGGGCAAATCATTGTTGTAGGCAATGCGCTACCGTCATCAGAGAAAAACTTTAAATTGAACAGTTATTCAAGCCAAGGTAGTTGGAGTACTTCAGGCACAGTTTCTTGGAAGGAATTTGCATTGGCCCGCTTCAACGCCGACGGCACCCTGGATCAAAACTTTGGCATCTCACCCCAAGACAACGGGTCTGTTTCATATACAGAGGGCGGCTCACCGGTGGTTCTCAACCCATTGGTCCAGGTGGAAGACTTGGACTATCAGGCTGCTGGCACCTATGCGGGGGCCACACTCACTCTCAAGCGCCATGGTGGTGTGAACGCTCAAGATACGTTTTCGTTGTCGATCCAGGGCACAACCCTCAATGTGTTGGCCAACAATGACATCACCAATAACGGGCAGGTGATTGGCACATTCAAGTCTGAGGCTGGAGCGTTGAGCGTAGCCTTCAAGGGCGCTGGTGCAACACAGACGGTTGTCAACCAAGTGTTGCAGCACATTCAATACAAAAACTTGGCATTTGCGCCTCCCGCAAATGTGCAAATTGATTGGACATTCAGTGATGGCACGGCTTCAGAGACGGGTTTGAGCAATGTGACCGTCATCGATTTGCCCAACCTTGGCGCATCTTTGGCAAAGCATTGGAAAGAAACAGCTAAAACCCCTACCAACACCAAGAAAACCGATGCCGTCAACCTGACCGATGCGATTGCCATCCTCAAAATGATTGTGGGCTTGAACGTCAACAGCAACAACACCGCTTTATCACCTTATCAAGCGATTGCAGCGGACTTTGACCAAAGTGGAGACGTGGGCCTGACCGATGCGATTGGTGTCTTGAAAATGGTGGTCGGTTTGAGTGCACCGACACCGACTTGGAAGTATTACGACGACACCAAGTTGGCCAGTGCCTATACCTCCAATCAGTCATTGAACCCCAAGGGCTGGACAACCACTGCCGTGATATCGGACACGGGCACAGCGGACAGCAGCGTCAAATTGGTGGGTGTGCTGACGGGAGATGTGGATGGGTCTTGGACGGTGGCCTGAGCTAAGCGAAGTTACTGGTTAAAAAATATGCTCGATGTCAATGTAAATGAACTGTCTCTGTCATCTTTGGCTGGTGGTGATCCCACGTCGAGTACAGCGTCTGTGGCAAGCAGCGTAAGCTATTCATTAAAAGCCGTTTTGGAAAGTGAAGCTACAAG
>Ga0315905_10006718_pt1 | contig 11692 bp, 16 predicted proteins | sample LakEriMetagenome_5_FD_203522 | JGI IMG/M metagenome (GOLD analysis project Ga0315905, IMG submission 203522) | Freshwater fungal communities from buoy surface, Lake Erie, Ohio, United States - Buoy 4 MA121 | ecosystem: Environmental > Aquatic > Freshwater > Lake | place: USA: Lake Erie, Ohio...
CTACGGGTTTTGGGACGTTCGACTTTCTCAGTGTGAAGTAGGCGATATTAAGGGTATGCCTCATATCGACGCTAAAGAAGGCGTTACACGCTTTCTAAAGCAGGCATGGTGGCCCCGTGACCCTGATTCAAAGGGCATCCTTTTCTTTGACGAGCTTAACCGCGCAAGCAAAGATGTTCTCCAGGCAGTATTTGAAATCTGTCTTGACCGCAGACTTGACGGTGAAAAGCTGCCTGACGGCTGGCGAGTAGTTGCGGCAGTTAACTCTGACTCTGATTACGATGTTGTCGAGCTTGACCCCGCACTACATGACCGCTGGTTTCATATCGACTTTGACCCATCCCCAGCCGAGTGGATTTCATGGGCTCGTAACTCCAGTATTCATCCAGCAGTAGTCGAGTTTCTCGACCGCAATCACAACCTGCTTGACCCACCTGTTGGCAATCTTGAAGCAGGTAAGGTCTATCCATCCCGTCGTTCATGGCAGGCTTTCTCTGATAGTATTATTGCCATGAAACTAGACGAGCGCGATGATGGTATGCTTACCATGATTGCTAAGGGATGGGTTGGTCGAGAAATCTCAATCATGTTCCAGAAATTCCTCACTAACGAATTCTCTCTGCTCAAGGCAGATGATGTTCTTGACTCATTCGATAAGGTGAAGTCAAAGATTGAGGCATCATGCTCAGACATTGAGGTTATCGCTGCACTTGCTCGTTCAGTTGTAGCAGAGGTTAACAATCGTTCTCTAACTAAGATGAAGGATAAGCAGAGACTTTCTCTCCGTAACTTCTTCATGATGCTTCCTAATGACGTTGCATCCCAGTCATGGGTATTGCTGCTGAATGGTGAGAAGTCTAAGAAGATTGTAATGGAGTGGCAGGCTGACCAGGAATTCTCCGAGCACCTGCGTAGAGTTTATGCAGTTCAGAAGTCATGATGAATTGACTATCACGGTTTATCCGTGACCCACGGGGAGGCACAGGGTTACTGGTGCCTCTTTCTTCTATTCAAAATTTTAATTGGAGAGTGTAAAATGGCTTATAGTGCTGCTCGTCATAAAATGGAAGTGGAGATTAGTAAGCTAATTACCTTCCAACCTCTTTATGGTGAAATCTTTCTTTCTCTGAATAAGATAGAGAGGAAAGATATTCCAACTATGGCGGTTGGTGTAATCCGCCGCGTAGACCTTGCTCTTTTCTATAATGAGGAATTCATCAACTCTCTTACAAGCACAGAGATTAGGGCTGTCTTGAAACATGAGGCATTACATGTTTTGCTTCATCACTTGACAAGGGCAAAGCACTTTGCCTTTAGTCCAAAGTTGTATAATATTGCAGCAGATATGGCAATCAATTGTCATATCGAGGGTCTGCCAAAGGGCTGTATTCTTCCTAAGTCATTTGGACTGGAAGATAACCAGTCGTCAGAGTGGTATTATGAAAAGCTAAAGAAAGAGGCTGAAAAGAATGAGTCTAGTGCATCTGCATTGGAAGGACTAGAAACAGTAGACGACCACTCTACCTGGGAGGAGATGGATGATGACATTATCTCTGAGAAGGTAAGGGGTATTGCAGAAAGTGCAATCAAAGCACAGGAAAAGAAAGGATGGGGTGATATTCCAGGCAATATTGCTCAGCAGATTATTGCTGCTAATAAACCAGTTGTAAACTGGCGTAGAGAGGTTAGGTGGTTTATCAATAAGCTTATTCTAATGGGAAGGATGCAGACTCGTATGCGTCCAAACCGTAGATATGGCTTTTCATCACCAGGCTCAAAAAAGGACTATACATCTAGTCTACTTGTGGCATTTGATACTTCCGGTTCGGTTTCAGACTCTCAGTTACAGTATTTTGCAACTGAGCTAAATGGCATGATTGACCATGTAAAATGTGACTTTATTCAATTTGATACTAAAATCTATGGCGAGCCAAAGCCTTTTGAGAAAAAGGTTTCTAAGATTGCAATTGTAGGCAGAGGTGGTACTAACTTCGCGCCTGTAATTGAGCTTGCAGATAGAGATGGTTACGATGGGCTTGTTATATTTACTGATGGATATGCTCCATTTCCAAGTAAGCCAAAGACTAGGGTTCTTTGGGCGGTATGCAAGCAGGATGAAAAGGTTCAATTTCCATACGGAAAGAAGGTTGTTATTGAAGAAAAGAAGAAATAGATAGAGCACTATGTAGGGTGGTAGAGTCTGTCTGCCACCCTATTTTCTTTTTAAATTAAAATTTAAATTCTTAAAAATGAAAGATTATTACTCTTATATTGATAAAGAATCTAGCAAGGAAGAAATAAATAATTATGCGTTAAATAACAGCTACCTATTTCTAAAAGAACACTCAGAAAATGATTGGGCCAAACCATATCTTGATATTGCAATTAATAATTGTTTAAAATATCACACTAAGATATTTATATTTGAATTTGGAAGCTGTAAATGGTCAAAGAAATATATAGATGAAAATATAGAGTTTATAAAAAATAATTGTCCATTTGTAATGTTTGATTTGATTGTAAAAAAACAATGCTTTTTAGAGCATAAGCACTCTATAGCTGTAAAGTGCATGGAGTTAAATTTATTTGATTTTTACTACTACATACTTGATGATCAATCTCTAAAAGAATATGCATCTATGTCTGCAGAGAAAATATCAATTGATCATCCAAAATATTATTTTGATTATGAAATATATAAAGAATTTCCAGAGTATTTGAATTTTGCAATTTTTAATCTAAATAAAGCTTGATTTCCAGGGAGTGATATAATGATTCATAAAATTTCAAAGACCCATAGCAAACTATCTACAATTGTTGTAGCATTTGATGCTGGCTATAGAAGTGAAAAAACTCTTGGATGCAATAAAGGCGTATCACATATGCTGGAGCATTGTATCTTCAAGGGTACTGCAAATAGAACTGCAGAACAGATAAATAGAGAGATAGCCCATCTTGGTGGTCACTCAAACGCACTTACATCATTCGATATAGTTCAGTATTATATTACTGCCCCAACAGAAAACATTGAAAAATGTACTGAAATATTATCAGACATGGTGTTTAACCCTCTTATTCCAGAAGATGAATTTATAAAAGAGAAAGAGGTTGTAAAAGAAGAAGAGCTATCCACAAACGATAGCATATACTCTTATATGTTTAAGTCACTGGCAAAGGAGTTTTTCTCAAATTATCTGGCAGAAGATATAATTGGAAATCAAGAATCTATATCTAAATTTACAAGAGAGGAGCTTATCAAGTTCCACTCAACATATTATAATAAAGATTGGGCTATAGTATCACTATGTTCTAATATGAACAAAAGGGACGCAAAATGTATGTTGGAGAAATACTTTGGGAAACCATCTGGTAGAATCAGAAGGTTTACTGACTATTCTGAATCAGAACATCGTTCTGCAAACAGACTTGAGATAACAAAGTCCGGAATAGAACATACTTATGTATCAATATCATTTCCGATTTCATCATCACTAATGATAAAAAAGGCCGAAAAGACAGTACTTGATGGTATTTTATCAATGGGTATGGACTCTAGACTGTTCTCAGAGGTAAGAGAGAAGAGGGGTCTGGTATATGGAGTTAGTGGATATAGTATGCTATCAAAGGGTGGCGGCATCTATTCTATAGATTTTTCAACTAGAGATAAGAATGTTGAAGAGGCAATATCTGTAATTAAAGATGAATTATTGAAGATTAAAAGTGATCTAGTATCAGATGAGGAATTGGTCAGGTCTAAGAATAAAATAAAAACATCACTATATGCTTCTAACGAAAATAGTCAAAGTCCTGCATTTTATGAAATTCAAAAAGTTCTAAATGGAAGTCCATCCATAGAGGAGTATATTCAAAATATAGATAAAATAAATTCTGCAGATATTAAAAATATTGCTGAAAATATTTTTAATATGGATAAGATGTTTGTACTTGTTTGCAGGAAGGAGTAAAAGTGAAAAATACAGTAGAGTTATTGGGATACTACGGTTCAGATGAGACACATGCCATGTCTGCATGGACCTCTACAAGTAGAGATTTAACTGATGATAAAAGAGGAAGAATTGATAAGTTGTTAAATATGCTGGCAAAAGATGGCCATCATAGTGTTTTTGAAAAATCATCTTTGCACTTTCTTATAACATCTGATATAGCTACTCATATACAATTTCTAAAGCATAGAATTGGTGTTTCAATAAATGCTGAATCTGCCAGATACAAAGAACTAAAAGATGATAAATTTTATGTTCCATTTGATTGGCCAGAGTCGGAGAGGGAACTTTATATTAAGCACATGGAGAATAGTCTAGAGCTTTATCATTCTTGTTTAAATAGGTTGCAGAATGTCCATTCTATGGACAGAAAGAGGGCAAAAGAGACCGCCAGATTCTATCTTCCATATGGAAATCAAATTACTATGGATGTAATGTTTAACTGGAGGTCATTTTATCATTTTTTGTCATTAAGAGCAAAGCCAGATGCTCAGAGAGAGATTTCTAATATCGCAGATGAAATGCTAAATATAGTTAGGAATATAGAAGGAGATCCATTTAGGCACACAATTAAAGCTTTTGGATTTTAATAAAAGACCCGGCTACATGCCGGGTCTTTTTGCTTTTAGTGCCGTATCAATAAGCGGTAAGGGTGCCGCCCCGGCAAAAGTTTAACTGCCCCGAAATATTTTTCTTTTTTACTTGATTATCATAAATATAAATAGTATATATAATATAGATAACATTTTATTGGAAATGAAAAATGAATATTGAATTTATTTATGCCGCATGTTTAACGATAATTGTGGTTCATTCAGAGGTTTTTAGATGGTTAAGAAATCTTGTTGCAAAGTTTTCTGACAAAATGGGATACTTAATTCATTGTCCAATGTGCTTTGGGTTTTGGGCTGGCGCTTTTTGGGCCTTGTCAACTGGCGGTGACATATTTTTACAAGCCTTGTTGACAAGCGTTTCAAGCTGGATAATATACTCTGTAGTAACCGCATTCGACGCATTAGGGGATTATTTTATTAAACTATCAAATGATGGAGATTTAAATTTATGAATAATATGCAAAACATTAGAGTTTCAATACCTGGCAAGATAAATGATCTTATTTGGTGTGATGAAGAGTTTTATAATTTTATAGCTCAGAATAAAAAAGCTCAAATCACATCAAAATTTCCTAGATATGATCAGTGGTGTGCTGATGATGGTCTTTATATGGCTTTTGCATTAGCTGGATATTCAGCAGCAGACGTTAATATAACTACAAGGGGTAATGAATTATTAATATCATCAAATGACGATACTTCTAATGATTCAAAATATTTTGAATCAGATCAAAAAGATATTGACAATACAAATGATATGGTGGAGAATCTTTCAAACGCTTTTGAAAGTCTATCAGATGATCAATCAGCTGTGATTGATGCAAAGATTAAGCGTCCATACAAATCAACACATGTTGATTTTGGCGTTATAGTTAGGGGTATAGCCAGAAGAAAATTTAAAACAAAATTTGTTTTAAACGATATGTTTGATCTGGGCATGATTAAAGCTTCCATGAAGAATGGTCTTTTAGAAGTTTTCATACCAAGAAAAGAACATGAAACCAAACAAGTGTTAGTTGAGATAAAGGAGAAATAAAATGTCACAAGATAGTATTGTTAGTCTTTTGAGAACTATGGTTTCATCAATTGTAGATGATGTTCACGGAGTTGTAGTTGAAGAGGTTCCTTCTAAGAATCCAGGAAAGCTTTATCAGGTAAAGGTATCCAGAGATGATGTTGGAAAAGTTATTGGAAAGGAAGGTAGAATTGCATCAGCACTAAGAACTGTAGCTAAGGCGGCTGGAGCAAAGTCTGGTGTAAGAGTAATGGTGAACGTATTTAATAAACCGGCAGAAGAATGAGTAAAACAGATTGGCGTTCTAGATGTAAAAATAATCCAAACTTAATGTTTAAAAGGGCATTTTCAAATGCTAAAAAAAGATCTGAGAAAAGAAATGTTCCATTTGACTTAGACATAGAATATATAAAGGATATTTTTAGAGCCCAATCTGGAAAATGTTATTATTCTGGAATAGAACTTAATATAGTCAGAGATGATTTATCCAGTTTTCATGATCATTATAAAATGACATTAGATTGTTTAGATTCAAAATCTGGCTATATTAAGGGAAATGTAGTTTGGTGTGCATACTGCATAAATAGTTTTAAGTTAAATATGTCAAAAAAAGAAATGATAAATATATGTAAATTAATTTTAGATAAAAATCCGGAATAGATATGTCGGAAAATAAACTAGAAGAAATAAAGAAAAAATTGTTTCAGATTTATGAAAATTTTGGCCTAGATATGGAAAATATGGAAGAATATGAAATAGATAGGATGGTTGATTTTTATTCAAAAAATAAAAATCAGCTAGAACAAGATTTAAAGAAATCTTCTCAGGCAAAAAAGAAATCATTAAAATAATATGTTTTTGCTGTAAACAAACAAAATACACACACGCATGCATGCGTGTGTGCGTGCATGTGGAGTTTACATGTTATCCAAAAGTGATATATCAAAAAGGTTAACTAAGACAAATTTATTAACTATAAAAGAAAGTACAAAAATCGTAGATGAAATTTTCGATATGATAAAAGAATCAGTTGAAAATGATATAGATGTATCTATAGTTGGATTTGGAAAGTTCTTTTTATATGAACATAATCCAAGGCCAGTCAGAAATCCAAAAACTTTAGAGCCTATGACTTTAGTTCCTTACAAATCTCTTAAATTTAAGCCAAGTGAAAAATTAAAAAGAATACTAAAAAATAGGTGATACTTGGATGCATATCTTGTACTTGGCTGTAACGGTTACATTGATAAATGTAATATAATACATTGTAATTCTGTATCAAATGCTATAATAGATTTGTCTTGTATAGAAAAAGAAAATCAAAAACAAATATTTGAGTTTTTAGAAAACGGATGCAATCTGTTTGATAAAATTTGCTATGATCCAAATATGGTTGGAAATATAATAAATCTTTTATATAGAAAATACTCGGTTATAAGTGAGTCAAAATTACCAAGTATACAATTTTTTTTAAAAATGCACAAAACATGTGGAATATATTTGGCCATAGTTTTGAAGGAGGATTATGATGCAAGAAGAGGTTAAGGGGCCTAAGAATAATAAGTACATTGATTCAAAAAAGAATCAAGCAAAAATTAATGCAGAAAATTCTATGTCTGAATTTAAAAAAATATTAAGCGATAAAACACATCCAGACAACCAAACACCTGCATATCAAAATAACGTAGTTCACGTTTTGAATAAACTACTTGTTTCCGCAGATGAGCTAGACTCTCACAATCCAGGGGAGGGAATTTTTGGACTTATAGTATTGGCGATAAGATCGGTTTTAAAGATAAAAGATGAAAATGTAAAGCTTGAAGTAGAGTTAAACTCTTTAAAAAGAGAGATTGAAAGGTTAAAAAAGCAAGGTAATATGGGCCAAAAAACTTAAGTTTATTAAAAATAATGTATAATGCTGGAGAATACTATGAATACCTTTTTTAAGGCCGATGAAAGGCTTTATCCAATTTCCGGAATCAACTATATAGATATTTCAAATTTATTTTTTGATAAAAAATTAGTTGTAAACCATTTGAGCGGAGTTATAATTTTGACAGGGGCAGATTCTTCAGATCTGATAAATATTTTGAATCTTAAATATCTTGAAAAATATTTTAATTCTGACCCTAACTCATAAAATGGTTTTAATATGAAAAATGAAAATGAAAATTTATATAAAAAAAAATACGAATCCATCTATAAAGATTTAATAGATAAAAAAATTGAGATTGACGGATTAATTAATAATATTGTAATATTTTCTGAAATTAACAATATTGATTACAAAAAAGATATAATTTATAATTCTCTTGTATCATTTAAAAATGGTATTAAATTTTCAATAGATAATTTTAATAAAATATAATATTATATACCATTTTAAAATAAATGCAAAAAAAATTTTCAAAAAACCAAATAATAAAACAGATAAAAATATCTGATTTATGTGAAGAAGAAAAAATTGCACTAGAGGAGTCCATATCTGGCAACTTTACACATAGGTGCAAGTGTCCGTTTTCATCCCATAAAAATGGTAATGAAAAGACAAAATCTCTTTTTATAGATTGTAATAATAATAATTTTTACTGTTTTGGATGCGGAGCGAATAATAATTCGATAGATTTCTATATGGCACTGAAATCTATTTCTTTTTCCGATGCAATATCGGAGCTATCTATAAGATTAGAAAAAGAAAACATAGAAAGAGAAGAGCCAATTCTAGTAGCAAAAACTAGTAATTATCCAATTATATTAGAAATATCTTCTTTATTTAGAAAGCTTTATAGAAACAGTGAAATATTGGATCAAAACTGGATTGATTCATTGTCTAGAAAGGTGGATGAGAAAATAGAAAATCTAGACCCCTATGATGTTTCTGGTGCAAGAAAGATTTTAAACCAGATTTTAAATTACCTAAATAAGATCGGAGTATCAATATGAGGGCTGTTGTATGTGGGGATGTTCATATAGGTGCCGTATTTGGGCTTGGTGGTCCTACAAAATCAGGCGGCAACTCAAGAGTAGATGATTATGCCGCCACTTTAAATTGGATTGTTGATTATGCGATAAATACCAAAGCTGATCTATTCATACAAACCGGAGATCTATTTGAATCAAGAAATCCAAGCTTAGAATATATGTCTATAGCAGATTCGGCAATTAAACGTTTGTCATCAAATAATATTCCAACATTTATAATAATGGGAAATCATGATTATAAAAAGACAGGATCTTCTTATACTAGCTCAATATTATCATTATCATCAAATGACTCTGCAAATGTAAAAATACTTATAGATCCAAAAATGATTCATTTTACATCTCAAAAAAATGAATCAGCAAATTTATTATTGATACCATATAGAGATAGAAGAAATTTTCCAGGAAAAAATAATTCTGAGCAATCAGAATCAGTAGATAAAATGATCAGATCAATGATCTCTTCTGTTAATAATAAAGACCCAATAATAGCAGTGGGTCACAATTTCTTTTTAGAGGGCAGCTATAACGAATATGGTGGATCAGAGGTAATGATAAATCCATCAGCATTTGCAGGATGCGATGTATCCATGATGGGACACCTACATCAATATAGGGTAGTAAATAATACTTCCGTGCCCTGTATATACACAGGATCAATGGAAAGGACAAACTTTGGAGATATGAATGTAAAGAAAATTATAGTTGATTACGACTTTTCATTGAAAAGAGCAAAATTTATAGAAACTCCTGTTAGAGAGCTGCTGGACAAATCTATAGATTTGTCTAGCTGTGATATATCAAATATATCGTATATTTTGGATCAGGAAATATCTGCATTAAATCCAGATGGAAAAATCGTTCGTATAAAAATAACCTGTGATGAAAGATTTTTTCCATTATTGGACAGGTCGGTTATTCAAAATAAACTTTATGCTGGCAAGGCACATTTTGTATCAAAAATTATGATAGAAGCTTCAACAAAAAGAACAGTAAGGGATAGTAGCATATTAAATTATTCAGATGACTTATCAATGATAAAAGCATTTATAGAATCTCAGGATTTGGATAAGACATTTAAAGATGAGCTAATTTTAGAAGCAAAAAGCATTGTATCGGGGGCGAAATGATACCTGTCAAGCTAACAATGGAAAACTTTTTATCACATAAGAAATCAGAAATAGATTTCTCTGAATTTAATTCAGCACTGTTAATAGGAAATACAGAGGGAGATTATACCAAGAGCAATGGATCGGGAAAGTCTGCCATTTTCGAGGGAATATTGTGGTGTTTGTTTAACAAGTCAAGAGTCTCAATGATGGACGATGTAGTAAAGTGGGGTGAGACAACTTGCAAGATATCTTTGGAATTCTCTCACTCCAACTTATTGTATAAAGTAATTAGAGTTAGAAATAGAGCAAATTCCTCTTCAAATGTTGAGTTGAAAGTCGCAGGAGAGGATGGAGTGTGGATTGATATATCCGGATCTACATCTGGAGATACAAATGAAAAAATAGAAAATACAATAAAACTAGATTATAAAACTTTTATAAACTCTGTATATTTTAGACAGAACGATATATCTGAATTTGCAGAATCTGAAGCTTCAAGAAAAAAGGAAATATTAAAATCCATAATAGATATATCCAGGTGGGATGATTATGAAAGAACGTCTAAATCTAAATTAAAAGATCTTGTATCTGAAGCCAAAATATTGCAATCATCATTAGAGGCCTTAAGCTTAACATTAAAAGATTTATCCTCCTCCAAAGAAGAGCTTTCTTTATTGGAAAAAGAAATTTCTTCTTTAAAAGAAAATAAAATAAATCTAAATAATAGTATTTTATTTTTAAAAGAAAAATATGATAATATAAAAAAATCACTAGATACTTCTACATATGATAATATAATAATCGAGATAGAAAATCTAAAGAAAGATGGTAAAAACAAAACTGCGGAGAGAGTATCTATATTAGAAACTCTAAGTTCTGTTGAAGACTCTTTGTCAAAGGAAAATGACTTGTTAAAATCCTTAATTAATAAGGAGAAAAAACTAGTATTAGTTCCCGACAATATATTGTCAGAGTTAAGCTCTCAAATAACTTATCATAAGTCTAATTATATTTCTGGCAAAAAAGAAATAGATATAATATCTTGTCATTTAGAATCTCATGATAAAACCAAATGTCCAACTTGCGAAATGCAAATGGATGAGAAAACTTTTGATAAATTCCTGTCTGCTCAGAGGGAAAAATTAGATAAATTAAAAATAGATGTAAATAATCACAAAATTGAAATAGATTCCTTAAATTCACAAATAAATCATTGGAATAAAATTATATCAGAGAATTTAATTCTTGAGAAGGAAATATCTAAAAAAAGCTCTGTAGAATATAAAATATCCATGCTAAATGACCAGCTCACTCAATGTAATTTGAGTATAGAAAAAATAGATAAAGAGATTTTAATTATAAAAAATTCTTTAAATCAAAATAAAATTTTACTAGAATCAATAAAAAATAAAGATTTTCAAGATTTAAAAAATGAAATAAAGTCATTAGAATCTGAGGCCATTACTGTAGAGGAATCTATTTACGACAGAGAGAAAAAATCCGGAATGTTGCAAGAGAGGATAAATAATTTAAATTCAAAGATTTCAGATTTTAATTCTAAAAAATCATTACTAAATGAAAAGAATAAAAAAATATCAATATTGGAAAAATTAACTAAAATGTTTGGCAAAACAGGAATACAAACAGTATTGCTAGACTCTATAATTGAAGATTTAGAAAAAACATCTAACAATATTTTAAAATCTATATGTAACGAGCCATCAACAATAGTTCTAGAGACTCAAAGACTAGGATCTGACGGTATTTCAATTGTAGAAACTCTAGACTTAAAGGTTTTAAAAGATGGAAATCTTTATAATTTCAAATCATTAAGCGGTGGTGAAAAATTTAGAATATCCCTGGCGCTAAGAATAGGCATGAGTGATTTGTCTAGTAGGTATGGCGGATCGTGTTTAGAGTTTCTAATGTTAGATGAGGTCAACTCCCCACTAGATAGATATGGTG
>Ga0315905_10006719_pt1 | contig 11691 bp, 8 predicted proteins | sample LakEriMetagenome_5_FD_203522 | JGI IMG/M metagenome (GOLD analysis project Ga0315905, IMG submission 203522) | Freshwater fungal communities from buoy surface, Lake Erie, Ohio, United States - Buoy 4 MA121 | ecosystem: Environmental > Aquatic > Freshwater > Lake | place: USA: Lake Erie, Ohio...
CACCGCCTTGCGCGCGGAATACAGGCCCTTGGAGTCGCAGTAGCCTTGCGACTCGGGGATGTTGTGAATGACGTCCACGAGGATTTCCTCGGGGGCATCGAAGCCGAAGGGCGTGGGGTTGCCGATATTCAGTTTGAGGATGCGGTGGCCTTCTTCCTCCATGACCGTTGCGCGCTCGTGGACGGGTCCGCGGATGTCGTAGCAGACATTGGCCAGCTTGTGGGATTTGAGATAGTCGCGCATCGGACGGGGTGTCTCCGGAGTGGCCGGTCAGTATAGTGATGGCTCGATGGCTCCGGAACTGCGAGCCATGGGGCGTTTACGGGAGTAAAGACATGAGCGGATCGGGATCGGACGAGCAGTGGCGTGAGAAGCTCTCGCCGGAGCAGTTCAACATCTGCCGTCAGAAGGGCACCGAGCGGGCCTTTACCGGCAAGTACTGGGATACCAAGACGCCTGGCACTTACCTCTGTGCCTGCTGCGGCGAGGCCCTGTTCCATTCCTCCACCAAGTACGACAGCGGCTCGGGCTGGCCGAGCTTTTACGCTCCCGTGGCGGAAGAGGGCGTAGCCACCGAGACCGACAACAGCTACGGCATGCTGCGCACCGAGGTGACATGTCGCGCGTGTGGCTCGCATCTGGGGCACGTTTTTCCGGATGGTCCGCGCCCCACCGGGCTGCGCTATTGCATCAATTCCGCCTCGCTCGACCTGCGTGAAGAGGGAACCGCCTGAGAGGTACAGGCGGCGATTGGCTTCAGCACAAAATGTTTGCGCGCCTTGCTTGACGCTCCAGGGGGCCCTCCCTAGAATGCTCGGCTTCGCGGAAGCGCCGTCCCCTTCGTCTAGAGGCCTAGGACATCGCCCTTTCACGGCGGTAACAGGGGTTCGAATCCCCTAGGGGACGCCATCTTCGCGCGAATTCGGCACCGCCCAGAGCGGCTCCGCAACCACTATCCGATAGTCCGTGCTCGTGCATATTTGATAGTGTCTCCATGCCAGCACGGCACGTTTCGAGACGGTAATTGAATGAATATCTATGTTGGCAATCTTGCCTACACCACCAACGAGCAGGAACTGCGCGACGCCTTCGAGGCCTTCGGCAGCGTCAGCCGCGCCACTGTGATCATGGACCGAGAAACCGGTCGTTCCAAGGGCTTCGGGTTCGTCGAAATGGCGAACAACGCCGAAGCGGAAGAAGCCATCAAGTCGATGAACGGTCGCAACCTGAGCGGTCGCACGATTCGTGTGAACCAGGCAGAAGAGCGCAAGCCGCGCGACAACGCCGGCGCCCCGCGTCGCCGCTTCTGATCCTCGGGCCACCTGAGGTGGCCCTGCATGAACCCCGGCATGCGCCCGTTAGTGCGGGTGTGGCCGGGGTGTTTTTTTTTGGGCCCGTGATGGCCTCGTTCCGGGCGCTCACTCCGAGATGAAGGCTTCTTCGCGTCACTCGCCATCGGCAATATGACGCTGTGCCCCCCGACGCGGGTGCCGCCAGGTCCCGAGGCTGGATACCATTGACCGGTTAATCGCAGCGGAGCATGAACCCGAGATGAGTCTGGCCCTGTCCATCCGGCAACTCTCCAAGACCTACGCAAACGGCCTGTCAGCGCTGAAGGGTATCGATCTCGATGTGGAGGAGGGGGATTTCTTCGCGTTGCTGGGGCCGAACGGCGCGGGCAAATCCACCACCATCGGCATCATCTGTTCCCTCGTGCGCAAGACCGGCGGAAGCGTCTCGGTGTTCGGCACGGATATCGACCGCGATTTCCCCCGGGCGAAGCGGCACATCGGCGTGGTACCGCAGGAATTCAATTTCAACAATTTCGAGAAGGTGGGCGACATCCTCGCCACCCAGGCGGGCTATTACGGCCTGCCGCTGGCGTTGGCCCGTGAGCGCGCCGAAAAGTATCTCCACCGGCTGGAGCTCTGGGACAAGCGCGAGAGTCCCGCGCGCACGCTCTCCGGCGGCATGAAGCGGCGGTTGATGATCGCCCGGGCCCTGGTGCACGAGCCCCGCTTGCTGATCCTGGACGAGCCCACGGCTGGCGTGGATATCGAACTGCGCCGCTCCATGTGGGCTTTCCTGCAGGAGCTTAACGCCGCAGGTACCACCATCATCCTCACGACCCACTATCTGGAAGAGGCCGAGAGCCTTTGCCGCAACATCGCGATCATCGACGGCGGGCGCATTATCGAGAACACGGGCGTGAAGCAGTTGCTGCGGCAGATGCAGGTCGAAACCTTCGTGCTCGACCTCGGTGCCGACGTCATGGAGAGCTTCGGTCTGGATGGCTATCCCACCAGAGTGATCGACGCCCGCACTCTGGAGGTCACAGTCCAGAAGGGGCAGTCGCTGAATGCCGTCTTCGCCGCCTTGTCATCGGCCAAGCTGCCGGTGGTGAGCATGCGTAACAAGGCCAACCGGCTCGAGGAGTTGTTCGTCGGGCTCCTTCGCCAGAACAAGGCGGAGGCGGCGGCATGAGCCCGGGGGAAATCTTCGTTGCCTTCCTCACCATCCTGGTCAAGGAAGTGCGCCGCTTCACGCGCATCTGGGCCCAGACATTGCTGCCACCTGCGATAACGGTGGTGCTGTACTTCGTGATCTTCGGCAAGCTGATCGGCTCACGCATCGGCGATATGGGCGGCTTCGATTACATCCAGTTCGTCGTGCCCGGCCTGATCATGATGGCCGTGATAAACAACAGTTACGCCAACGTGGTGTCCTCGTTCTTCGGTGCCAAGTTCCAGCACCACATCGAGGAACTTCTCGTCTCTCCCACGCCGAACTGGGTGATTCTGCTCGGGTTCACGGCTGGTGGCGTCGCGAGGGGCTTGTGCGTCGGCCTGATCGTCACGCTGCTGTCACTGTTCTTCACACGCTTGCACGTGCAGGACATCGGGCTGACAGTGCTGGTTGTGCTGCTCACCTCGGTGCTGTTCTCGCTCGCGGGTCTGATCAACGCGGTCTTTGCCGACAATTTCGACGATATCTCGATCATCCCCACCTTCGTGCTGACACCACTCACCTACCTGGGCGGCGTGTTCTATTCGATGGATCTGCTGCCTCCGTTCTGGCGCGAGCTGGCGCATCTGAACCCGATTCTCTACATGGTCAATGCCTTCCGTTACGGACTGCTGGGGGTGTCGGACATCCACGTGGGTTTCGCGCTCGCAATGATCGTGCTGTTCATCGCAGCCGCCTGGGTGTATTGCATGTATCTTCTGGAGAGCGGCAAGCGCCTCCGTCAGTGAGCTCCAGGCGCTACGCAGGTCTTGCCACGAGACGGCCGCTTCCGGATGGAGGGGACAGCCATGCAGGATGATTTTTCCGACACTGAACTCGGCAAGCCCTCGCCCGCCGTGTCGCAGTACACGCCCTCGCTCCTTTTCCCGATCGAGCGCAGCCGCGTTCGCGCCAGCCTGCCGATGCCGCCGGGCGATCTCCCATTCGAGGGGCTGGATCTCTGGACGGCGTGGGAACTTAGCTGGCTCGACCGTGACGGCAAACCCGAGGTAGGCGTTTTGCAGGTGCGCGTTCCCTGCGACTCCCGGTCGATTGTCGAATCCAAGTCCCTCAAGTTGTATCTGGGCTCCTTTGCGCAGACACCCTTCAGTAGCGCCTATGACGTGGTTCGTACGCTCGAATCGGACATCTCGGTGACAGTGGGGGCGGCAGTGGTGGTTGACCTGCTCTCGCTGAATCAGGCCGCCCAAGCCGGCATTGCCAGCCTGACGGGCGAGAGTCTGGACGGGATCCGCATCACCTCGCCCGTGTACCAACCGGACCCTGCGTTGCTCGAGCGCATCGAGACCGGGCGTATGGTCACCGAGACCGTGCACACGAACCTGTTCCGCTCTCTGTGCCCGGTAACCGGGCAACCTGATATGGCGAGCGTGCAGATCAGCTACACGGGAGCCCGCATCGAGCATGAAGATCTCCTGCGGTACCTCGTCTCCTACCGCGAGCATCAGGGCTTTCACGAGCAGTGTGTCGAGAGGATCTTTCTCGATGTGATGGAGCGCTGCCGCCCACGGGAGCTCACTGTCTTTGCGCGCTTTCTCCGGCGCGGCGGAATCGACATCAACCCGTTCCGTACCACGGGAAAGAACCCTCCGCTTCCGACACGGCTGGTGCGGCAATAGCCCACGCATCGCGAGCCGCGATCGGCTTGTAAGCCGCGGCGCGCGCCAGTAGAGTACGCGACTCATTTTCCAGCCCCCGGTGAGGTGTCCGAGCGGTTGAAGGAGCACGCCTGGAAAGTGTGTATACGTTAATAGCGTATCGAGGGTTCGAATCCCTCCCTCACCACCAAACAGCCCACGGGTGCCAACCGCAACCCGCAGGCACACAGGACCCCGCACCATGCGGGGTTTTTTGTGGGTTCTGATTCCCGTCATGCGTCTTGACCGATTTCTCGAATCCCGCCTCGCTGCCTCTGCACGTCAGGTGCGACTTCTCCTCCTGGGCGGTGAAGTGCGCGTCGACGGTGTTGTGGAACGTGACCCTAGACGCCAAGTGGGAAAGTTCTCCCGCATCGAGGCCGAGGGCGCGCTGCTGCAGGCGCGTGAGGCGGTCTACCTGATGCTCCACAAACCCCGCGGCTGTGTCAGCGCCACGCGCGATGGGCGCCACCGTTCCGTGCTTGATCTGGTCGATCACCCGCAGCGTGAGGAATTGCACCTCGCGGGGAGGCTCGACTTCAACACGACGGGATTGCTGTTGCTCAGCAACGACGGCGACTGGACCAGCGCCATCACATTGCCGGGGCGGGGCATGGCGAAGACATACCGTGTGCAAACACGCGATGAGATCACGCCGGACTATGCGGAGCGTTTCCGCGCGGGGATCTTCTTCCGCTACGAGAATCTGGTCACGCAGCCCGCGGAGTTGCGGATCCTCGCGCCGCGCCTGGCGATGCTTACGCTCTTCGAGGGGCGCTATCACCAGGTCAAACGGATGTTCGGCAGTTTCCGCAACCCGGTGCTTGCGCTGCATCGCGTGTCGATAGGCGAGGTCGCGTTGGACGAGTCGCTTGCGCCCGGCCAGTATCGCGCGCTGTTGCCCCAAGAAATCGCGCTCCTGCGCGGTACGCCATCCACCGGAGATCCGTCGCCATGAAGTTGCTGAGGTATGGAGCGCCGGGCGCGGAACGGCCGGTTTCCGCCGATGTGCGCATCGCGGTGCCGGTGTTCAGGATCCGCCAGTTCATGGCCATCGGTCTCAACTATCACGACCACGCCGCAGAGTCGGGCATGCCTGCACCGGCAGAGCCGGTGGTCTTCGGCAATCACCTCCCTGGCAGGTCCGGACGATGACGTGACCTTGCCCGCAGGCTCCGTGGCGGTCGACTGGCAGCTGCGCCGGGGTGGGCAGTGGTGCAAGGGAAAGAGCTTCGACGGGTTCGGGCCGCTTGGGCGTCAGTACCAGTGCGTGCTGTGATCGGTTCGGGAGGGTTGTCTTGCCTCGGCACACTCCGTATACCAGAGTGTGTGATGTTCGCTTTCAAAGTCCTCCCACCCTGCCGGAGCACTGCGCCGTGAATTCGCCGATCACACCACAGCCGCTCCTGCCGACGGTTGCGCAACGCGATGTACCGCCGGTTCTGATCGAAGCGTTGCAGCAGCGCTTCGGCGCGCGCTGCGCGACCGGGCTTGCCGTCCGTGAGCAGCACGGCCGTGACGAGTCCTCCTTCGACGTGCCGCCCCCGGCGGCAGTGGTGTTCGTCGAGAGCACAGCCGAGGTCGCGGAGGTGGTGCGTCTCGCGTCGATGTATGCGGTTCCGCTCATTCCCTTCGGCGTGGGCTCCTCGCTCGAAGGGCATGTGCTCGCCGTGCAAGGCGGCATCAGCATCGACATGAACGGCATGAACCGTGTGCTTGCCGTCAATGCTGAAGATCTCACCGTCACGGTGCAGCCGGGCGTCACCCGCAAGCAGGTGAACGACGACCTGCGGAGCCACGGGCTGTTTTTTCCCATCGACCCCGGCGCGGTTGCTTCGATCGGCGGCATGACGGCCACGCGTGCCAGCGGCACCAACGCCGTGCGTTACGGCACGATGCGCGAGAACGTGCTGGCACTGGAAGTGGTGATGGCGTCCGGTGAGGTGATCCGAACCGGCACCCGCGCGCGCAAGTCGAGCGCGGGCTATGACCTCACACGGCTCTTCGTGGGCAGTGAGGGAACTCTGGGCGTGATAACCGAGATCACGCTCCGCGTGTATCCGTTGCCGGAAGCGATTTCAGCGGCTATCTGCTCTTTCCCTACGCTCGAGGCGGCAGTGCGCAGCACCATCGAGACGATACAGCTCGGTGTTCCTATCGCGCGGGTGGAGTTGATCGATCGTCACGCGGTGCGCGCGGTGAACAGGCATTCGGGTCTCAGCCTGCGCGAGGAGCCCCTGTTGCTGATGGAGTTCCACGGTTCGCCCGCGGGTGTTGAAGATCAAGCGAAGACGGTGCAGCAGATCGCGCACGAGATGGGCGGTCAGGATTTCGAGTGGGCATCCACACCCGAGGAGCGGACGCGTCTCTGGACTGCGCGTCACAACGCCTATTTCGCTGGCGTGCAATCGCGACCGGGGTGTCGCGCGATCACGACCGACGTCTGCGTTCCCATCAGTCGGTTGGCGGACTGTCTGCTGGAGTCCGTGGACGAAGCCGATGCGAGCGGGATTCCCTATTTCCTGGTCGGTCACGTCGGTGACGGCAATTTCCATTTCGGCTATCTGATCGATCCGACGGATGTTGCCGAGCGTGAGGCTGCAGAAGCACTCAACCATGCGTTGGTTGAGCGCGCGCTGCGGCTGGAGGGTACGTGCACGGGCGAGCACGGCGTGGGGCTGCACAAGATGGATTTCCTGTTGGCCGAGGCAGGGGAGGGGGCTATGACCGTGATGCGGGCGGTGAAGCGCGCTCTCGATCCGCAGGACATCATGAATCCGGGCAAGATCCTCAGGCCTGCCTGAGCGATTTTCATTTCCGTAGCAGCTTTGCCCTTTGGGGAGATCACAAATCCCTCCGACTGGGGTAAGGTGCTCCTGACTCTTGGAACGTGGGGGTTGGGGTTCCGATAACAGCTCCCACCCCGTTTCCATTCGGTTTCGTCACCTCGTTTTCAGCTGCCGGAAAGGCGGTTTCGGGTCTCTGTTCCCCGGCAGTTTCTGCCACTGTCGAGTTTTTTTACAACGCTGGAAATCTTGAGTCTCCATCTGGGCAAAACCTGATGTTTATCAGTGCCCCCGCAGATACGGCCCGATTCTTGCATACGACCTTCCCCTCAAAGGCGATCACAAACTCATCACGTGTGCGCCTGACGCCTTGCCCGATCCAGAACGAGTGCACACAGGGGAATTTCTCATGACGCTTCTCATCGGTGGCGCTGAAACCGGTCTGCAGAACACCACGCTGAACCTGCTGGGCCGTAACGACCAGCCGAATACGGCCACCACGGACAACGGCGACCAGATCTTCGTCAACGTGGCGAACGGGAACCTGATCTACAGCCATCAGGACACCTACCTGCCGAGCCGGGGGGAGGACTACCAGTTCCTGCGGACCTACAACTCGCGCGCGGTGTCGAACGACGCGGGCAACTTCAGCGACGCGCGCTGGGCGGCCAACACCAACATCCGGTTGAACACACTGAGCGTGAACGGCGCCACGGTGTACGAGTTGCGCTATGGCGATGGCTCGGTCTACCAGTTCAGGCTCGATGCCGCCACGGGGCTGTTCACCAGCACCCAGGGCGATGGCGCCTACGAGACGCTGAAGCCCACCATCAGTGCCGGGAAGATCACCGGCTTCGTGGTGACCCGGGCCGACCAGAGCACGCTCACCTTCAATGCCGCCGGATTTCTCAGCAAGTGGAGCGACACAAACGGCGTGTCGATGATGTTCACGTATTCGTCTGGCCGCCTGGTGAAGGTGGCCGACGACACGGGGTACACCCTCACCTACAACTACACCAGCAGCAAGCTCACCTCGATCACTACCGTCACCAATGGGGTGACGACGACACTCGTCAGCTACACCTATGACCCCAGCAGCCGCCTCGGGTCCGTGACCGACCGCTATGGTCACGTCACGCGGTACTTCTACACGACGAACGGCTACCTCGAGCGCATCGTGCTGCCCACGCAGACCACCGGGCAGGGGAACGCGGTCGACGCCACGGCGCGCGAGATCAGGTTCGAGTACACGCTGGTCAACTGGTCGGGCACCTCGGGTTCGAGCACGCCGACGCTGACCAAGATGACGGATGCCATGGGCAACGTCACGACCTTCAGCTACGCCTTCAACCTTGTCGGCAACACCTACAACGGCGTGCGCACCACGGTGCGTGACGCACTTGGCAACGTCACGACCTACGAATGCAACGCGAGCGGGTACATCACCAAGGTGATCGATGCCGCCGGCTTCGAGACGGGCTACACCTACGATGTGAGGGGAAACCTCACCTCGGTTACAGATCGCAACGGCTGGGGTGCATCCAACTGCGACAGCGCGTACTACCGCGACCTGCGCGAATCACTCGGCTTTGCCCGCAACCTCGCGAGCCTGAGCGCTGGCGACAAGACCGCGCTGCTGGCGATGTTCACGCGCACGTTCACCTACGATGCGCGCGGCAATGTGCTCACCAGCACGGACAACAGCGGGTTCCTCACCACCTACACCTACACCACGTTCAACAAGATCAGCACCGTCCAGGCGCCTGAGGGCGGCATCACGCGCTTCTTCTACGACGCCAAGCAGAACCTGATCCTGCAAGTTGATGCGGGCGGCGACACCACGCGTTACGCCTATGATGCTTTCGGCAATCTCACGGACAAGATTGTGTATCTGGATCGTGGCCGCACTGCTACGGTCAACGCCAAGACCGCTACCTCCACGGTTGTCACCTGGACGCTGGCGGGCCACGGCTTCACGGCAAACCAGTCTGTCGTATTCAGCGGCACCGGTATGCTGCCGGGGGGGCTGGTAGCCGGGCAGGTCTATTACGTGAAGACCGCCACGGCGAACACCTTCACGCTGTCCGCTACTGCGGGTGGCGCTGCGATCACCTTTGGCGCCAACGGTATCGGCAGCGGCACCTTCACCGTGCTGGACGACGCGAACGCAAACCGCAAGCAGACCACACGCTACAACTACGACGCCTTTGGCAACAACACCAGCACGGTAGATGCCGAAGGCTTCACCACCTCCGGTAAATACGACGCCTTCGGCAACTTGCTGGAGTTCACCGACGGCAATGGCAACAGGTACCTGTACACCTATGACAAAGACAACCGGCTGCTGAGCAGCACGGATCCCGAAGGGCGCGTCACCACCAACACCTACGACGCCGTTGGCAACCGTGTCAGTGTGACGACGGGGTGGAATGGCAACACCATCTTGAGCGTCTACGACAAGAACAACCGTCTCATTACGACAAGCGATCCATCGGCCGACGCAGCGAAGAGCCGCGCGGTCTCGCGCAACTACGACGTGGTCGGCAACCAGACCAGCATCACGGACGCCGAAGGGCGCACCACCACTTACGCCTACAACGCGCGGAACGAACTCGTCACGATCACGACCGCTGCGGTGGATGACGATGGCAATGCGGCAACGGCCGCGGTGAGTTACACCGGCACCATTGCCTACGACGGTGAAGGCAACCGCATTACGGTGACCGACAACCGCGGCATTCCGGTGAGCTACCAATACACCCGCGACGGGTTGCTGCAGGTGCAGACCACGGCGGACGGCCAGATCACGCAGTTCAGCTACGACAAGAACCAGAACCTGCTGTCCGTAGTGGCGGGGATGCAACTGGAGCTGTCGAAGCGCCAGAAGACCACCTACACCTACGACGCGGAGGATCAGCTGATCCTCGTCACGGATGCCAAGGGCAACCCCACGGCCTACGCCTATGACGCGCCTGGCAACATGGTGCAGATGACGGACGCCGAAGGCCGTATTTCGCGGATGAGCTACGACCGCAACAACCGCCTGCGTTTCGAGTACTCCGCAGCAGTGGGCGTGTTCAACAAGGACACCGGCGCCCCGGTGATCAACCCTGACACCGGCCTGCAGGAGACCGTCACCTACACCGTCGAGCATAAATTCGACGGCAACGGCAACGAGATCGAGACGATCGACCAGAACAACAAGCGCACGCTTTTTGTCTTCGACAAGGTAGACCGTACCACCAGTGTTACGGACGCCAACGGCATCGTCACCAGCTTCGGTTACGACGGCAACGACAACATCACCCGCGTGGAGATCCGCGGCCCGGGCGCCGCAGAGGCGGCTTCCGTCAGCACCTACGTCTACGACGAATTCAACCAGTTGCTCGCCGAGACCGACGGCGTGGGCAACGCGCTGGTAACGAGCGATGCGGCGACCTACCAGACCCTGCGCAAGGAGCTGGGCTACACGGTTGGCAGCGGTGCAGACCTGCGCGCCAAGCTCGTGTCCGAGCTGACGCAGACCGAAAAAACGGCCCTGCTTGCCGCCTTCACCACGCGCTACACCTACGACAAGGTCGGCAATCTCAAGACCGAGACCGACAAGCTCGGGCGCACCACCTCCTTTGAGTACGACGCCCTGGATCGCATGGTGCGCGCCACCGATGCGATGGGCGGCACACAGCAGTACCGCCTGGACACAGGTACCGGTCTGCTGGTGCTCGAGACCGCAGTCTCCGGTACCCGCCAGTACCGCTACGACGGCAACGGCAATCTGCTCTCGGAAACCGACGAACTCAACCGCGTCACCACCTACACCTATGACACGCTGGGCCGTGTGGCAACGCGCAGTGATCCGCTGGGCAGTGGCACGACAACCACCCTCAGCACCTTTGTCTACGACAGCTTCGGCAATCTGAGCAGCCGCACCGAGGCCTCCGGCACCGCAGCGGCGCGTACCACGCGCTACGAGTACGACCTGAACAACCTGCTCACCGCGATGATCGAGCCTGGCGAGCGCAAGACCAGCTACAGCTACGACCGTGTGGGCAACCGCATCAGCATGCAGGATGCACGCGGCAATAGCGCCGACTACAGCTACGACGCACTCGACCGCGTGATCAAGGTGCGTGATCCGCTCAGCAACGAGGTGAAATTCGAATACGACGGTGTGGGCAACACCATCGCGATAGTTGATGCGCGCGGCACGCGCACGCGCATGGAATTCGATCCGGGCAACCGGATGACGCAGATGACCGACGGCGAGGGGCGCATCACGCGCTTCAGCTTCGATGCACTGGGCAACACCATCACCGTGACCACGGGCGCGGGCACCAGTGGCGCAGGCTCGCTGGGCGCGGAGACCACGCGCTACGAATACGACGCCGAGGACAACCTGCGGGCTGTCGTGGATGCGGATGAAAAGCGCAGCACCTTCGGTTTCGACCGGGTCTACAACCAGACCTCGGTGACGGACGCGCGCGGCAACACCACCACCACGGCCTTTGATGCGCTGAACCGCGCTGTGCTGGTGACTGACGCTGAGGGCGGTACGACCCGCTATACCTACGACAAGACGGGCAATGCGCTGGCGGTAAAAGATGCCAATGGCAACGTCACCCGTTACGCCTACGACCGCGCCAACCGGCTCATCACCGAGACCGACGCGCTCGGCGTGGACACCACCTACGCTTACGACGCCTTCGGTGCCACCACCACGATCACGCGTGCGGCGAACCGTC
>Ga0315905_10006720_pt1 | contig 11690 bp, 13 predicted proteins | sample LakEriMetagenome_5_FD_203522 | JGI IMG/M metagenome (GOLD analysis project Ga0315905, IMG submission 203522) | Freshwater fungal communities from buoy surface, Lake Erie, Ohio, United States - Buoy 4 MA121 | ecosystem: Environmental > Aquatic > Freshwater > Lake | place: USA: Lake Erie, Ohio...
TAAGGTACCAAACACATTAATGAGGCCTTATATATTCGTGACTAGGTTCTAGACGGGCTAAGAGTGGAGGCATATCACTTGGATACACCTCAGGATACACCGTATCTATTATTATTACAACAGAACGGAGAAATCCGTTACATCCTCGCGGGGCTGAATGGGTTGCCGTGTGTGAGAAGGTGGTGGACTGCCGTGTCACGCTATCAATAAAGACACATAAGTACTGTTCCCTCTCCTACAATTACGGGGGCGCCCTCTGAAGTTCCTAGGGCGCCAAGCTTCGCTTCTCCTTCAAGCCTCATCACCACGATGAGGCCCATCACCACGGCACTCCACGAAATCAAAATTTCAAAAGTTTTGCTCCACGTGCCCTCCTTCGCTTACATCCCTTCTGTCCAAAGATCACATAATGCTGCGTGAAGGGCTCATAGGGCATTCTTATGTCTACAAAATGTTGACTTCCACGTCGAACCCGGATGTAATGGTCATGTGTCGGCTAATGATGACTTGGCCGGGCCTGTCATCGTCTCGCCACAGCTTTGTCGATGCATTGATGCTGTTTCCAAATAAAGTTACTGACCGATATAGAGCGAATGCGAAAGACTGCAAAAGGTTCATGATTCTATTTTTTTTTAGCAATGACACCTTTGCATGCTTTTGGTGTCGATGTCCAGGGTAGTGTTCTTGGCACCTAATGACGGCAAGTACGAGATCAGAATTTACATCTCGCAAGGGCAAGAACTCGCCATGAAGGTTACCTCCATAACAGACGTAAAACGTTCCGTATCGACTTCGCATCAGGTTGCTTTTGCGGACAGTTGCTGACAGATCCAGACAAAATAGTCAAGAGCTAGATGCCTGCATATTTGGACCACAAACTGGCAGAAGTAAACAAGCGGGAGAGGTCTGGCAGCAGGCAGGAAAATAGGAGGCTGAAAATGAAAGCATGTATCAACACCTCACCGCGCAAATAAGCGCGCGCACACACACGCACACGCGCACACACCTTTCCCATGTCCTCCGAGTGCTAAAACGCTTCCATTTCTGTCGAAGAGACACCCCGACACAGAAATTGAGCTCAGATCCACGGCCTGCTCACAACGCAATTGTCAGGATTGATCCATGTTCATTCAGAAAGTGGCAGATGCCCATTTCCATTTACCCGTAGTGCGGTATATGCCATTTGCTCTAAGCGGCAGTTGTGAAGGATGGCAGTGGAGGCGCCGGAGGCAGAAATGGCCTGCGCAGTAGTCATGCAGCACGCCTTGCAACCATACTCAGCGCACTGCCCTTTTTCGATGGCGAGTATCAGGTCTGTGTTCTACTTGCCACACACGACCAAATGAGCGGAACATCCACTTTCCCGTCAATGCGGACTCACACATGCTATGAGGGAAGATAGTGTTTGTGAGAGTTTGAGAGGACATAACTTACAATTTCAGCTCCGCCACGCTGCAGAGTGTTGCTCATTTTGCTGCTAAAGTAGCAATTTTCGCACGAGATTTGCGAATCGACGACCTCCATTATGTGGGTATTTACCTGTAGGGTGAAAGTCATAGGTCACAATCCGTAAGACCGCAAAGCATCAGAAAATTATTACAGGAGCGCGTTGATATTCAAACGAACGAATGGGACGGGCAGACAAGCGTCGGGGGTTCGAAGAGGGAGCCCCATGCACATGCCAGAGGTTTGTAACAGGGGCAGGATTGCTACCCAGAATTCAGAGCCTGCCCTGTAATTCAGTATCCCGTCAGCTCAAAAGGTTGTTTATCCAACAGTTTGACGCCTGAATATTTTCGCTGTTTATCTAATTTGTTTTGGATACCTGAACTCGCAGTTGACAAAGTCCCATCGAGATTCCTTGAATCGCATGCATGTCGTGGTTCCTGTGGATGTTTGGCCTTTCAGTGAGCCTCGGGTGGTTGTTCCGTGGAAGAAAGTCTCGTCGGTGAACTATTGTGGAGGCTTACCGTTTTCAAACGAGACGTTCTCGAACTTCCCGTCCGAATTGGCACCGAAAAACCATTTGCCGTTCAGGGTGATACCTTAACTCAAAGATCGTTAGCTCACCGACAGACGTGGAGAATGAGTTGTTGCGACACGCAAACACGTGCCCATGCACTCGCATGCACTCACGCACACCGCAGAAGTTTCAGCCTAAACATGACTTGACCGGAAAAAAAAACAGAACACACCAGCGCCTTTGCTTCCAATAATGCTCAAATTTTTGTGCTCAATTGAGAGTCTCCCTGGCCAATCAAGGGATGTCGTCACGTGAATAGTGTCGATGCCGAACAATTGCGCGAGAAGAAGAGCGTCCAGCCTACAATCAGTATCAGGCATGGTTTTAGAGCAGATCTTCCCAACAAAAGCAAATATGCCGCCGCGGCATAGATCACCCTTTGGCAAGCAGTCAAGCAGAGACATGGTTGGGGTTTCATAATGCGGTACTCGGATTTGAATCTGACGAAACACGTGATCGCGAATGATGTCCATAGGGATCTGCAAGAAAGAAAATGTGACCACTGTGCCAAGCGACCGCAATCATGGCAATTGCAATCCCATATGTAGGGGTGCCTTGGCTGTGATGGGGAGCATACACAGGCAAGTGCAGAGTCTTTGCCGAGTCTTTCATGTGCAGCCAGGCAAATTGCCAGCATCCTCATCTGGAGATCTTATTACAGTCAGTTTCCCGCATGTGGCAACCAGTGAACCATAAGGCCAATCTTGTTTGCACCTGAAAAGGTTTAAGAAGCTTGGTCGTGGCATCATCAGCCCGCAGAAGGCTGTTGCGTATCTTGCCAACTGTCTTTGCCGCACCTAGATCAGTGCTCGGACTGCTAACACGTGCTTCTGACATTTACGTGCGCCGACTCAGGCTCATGCACTCAGACGGCATTTAAATCAAGGAAATTCACATGTATTCGAATTTGAATCTGGATAACGTTTAAAGTTACCACCAGGGGGCCCGGGTTTGGCGCAGTCTCAGTGAAGGGCACCGTCTGGGCTCTGCCATACGGGCTTCGACGACGCTATGCGACTCGGACTCCATCAACACCCGGGCGGGATTCGTGGGCGCCCCTGACTCGCGAGGACTCAATTCATTCCACGCCCCCGTCACAGACATTCTGCATTTTCAAATGTTTTATTAAGTTCATGCGACGCCTACGTTTGCGTGACCAAACTCTGCTTCTCTTTGCCGCGCCTGCTCTTCCCCGTGGGAGCTTGACATTATGGTAAGCGCATGTCCAAATTCTGCTTCATCGTCAGGACTCGATGTGATGACAATAGCTTCTATCTGACTCTCTTTCTCTCCCTTGGGCTCTTCAGAGTACAAATGCGCACTGTTTGCTGTGCTGAAGTTTGGCTCGTCAGGGTATAATCGAATGCTGTCTACCTGTTTAGACTCAAATTCGGTGGCGGAATATTGAGCAGTGAGCCCCACATCATGAGCGTCGGGAAGATCGCAGTCCTCTTGAGATCGCGTGGATGCTGAAAACCTGTCAGTGTTTTTGGGAGACGGAGCATGTGCGTCGGGCAGATCCCAGTCTGGAGATCGTGTTGATGGAGAAAAGATGTGAGTGTCTTTAGGCTGCGCGTATGCACCGTGACGGCCCTCGACCCGGGCCGCCCGCGGCGCTTGGAGCTTGGAGAACGCCTCTTCCTCCTCCTCCTCCTCCTCCTCTGCTGCTGCTGCCGCCGCCGGGCCGCGCGACGGAGAGTCAGTGCGAGCTCTGGGTCGGTCATGAAGGTTCAGCATCCAAAGCCGAGAAGGTTTCCTGGTATCCAGGTAATACACCTTGTGATACTCCTGCAGATTGACTTGTCAGTGAGTGACCTCAAGCACCAAGCCATGGTTGTGAATGTTCTCTCAGGGCATTAAGTCTCAAGCTTGATCGAGGGCAAGGAGAAAGAAACTGCATTTCACCTTAAATGCATGACCCATGATGTGCGAGGCAAAACATGAAGTAGCGATGCTCGTAAACATAAAGTTCCATACGTTGTCGATCAAGCATGCAGCTATCCAGATGGCACCAGCATCGCTCATACGGTTTCGGCCTTTGTCGCCCACGTCTAGGCCTTCCTGCAACAATTTCAAGGGATCCTGTATTTGTGCCATATCGTCACGGATCATTGACGCTTCAGGCTGATGAAACAGGCTTAAGGACAAGGGCGGGCAGTACCACGTCAATCCACGCCAAAAAACCACTGACGATGACGAGATAGGAGATTAATCGTGCCACGAATGGAGCTATCCGTTGAAGCAGTGTTTGTTCAACGCGGATTCTCGGCTCCCAGAAGAACGATCTTACGACCCAGACTAGAGCGAAAATCCAAAGACTGAATCCCAGAGAAGTAGCCACGTACTCGTATGCTGCAAACACGCACCAGCTAGCAATCAAGGTGATATATATCTGTGCAAAAACAAGCACTTGTCTTTGTAATCCTGCAACTCAAAGATAAAGTACAAGCGAATGCAGCATCTGAAAATGTTTAAGAGAGAGCACTCACATGCAAAGTTCTGGAAGAGAAAGGTGTGCACGATTGCCATGGGAAGAAGGGAGAAGCTAGCCTGGTAAAGAGATTATCAGGGTGAAGCGTTAGATTCTGTCGAATATGCGCGATAGATGCGAGCGTGAGGACGGAGGGATGAAGGGAGTGTGGGAGGGTGGAGAGCGAGGCTGAGGGAGGGAGGGCGAAGGAAAGAGCTCACTGCAGCCACGAAGACGGTAGCAACGGAGCGTTGCAAATTGCGCACGTCGTTGTGGTCCGTTGCAACTCCACATTCTATCGTCAGCAATGAGTAGCTGATGAGACCCTCAAGCATTCCAAATTGCCAAGAGAAGGTGAAGGGCACAATTTTTGCTGTTTTCTTCAATCCTGTCGGAAGGATACAAGTTCAAGTCATGAGTTGACTTCTGAGGATAGACCAAGCTGCTGAACATGGATTCAAACGTTATGCAAAACAGTGTTCTGAAATCAAAAGCTGCGCCTTCAAATAAAGCAAACGTTTGAATCCATGTTCAGCAGCTTGGTCTATCCTCCGCTTCATTATCCAGTCTGATGATCTTGACTTGCCAGTAGTGCATTGTCACAGCACATGATTCTTTCAGAAGGACAGGTCCGAAATCAGCAATTCGACTATCAACGCTTAAGCAAGGAGTTGGAGAGGCGGGTGTTAAGGAAACATTGTCGCCAATGGCAGAAAAGGTCACTCTGTAAGCTTACCAACCTCCCTGCATAACATATATATGCAGAAATGTATAGAATGTATGAAAATTCGACGTACCAATGAAGACGTTGATATAATGATCCATTTTGTTGCGTGCGCTTGACATGCTCGCGGCAATATGCTGTGAGGAGTCTCGACCGGCTTGCAAATTCGCAACTGTTTGGGTTACATCCATTTCAAAGGTGGCCTCTTCTGCCTGCTCATGCAGTCAGCATTTCAGCGCGCTACCAAAGCGTGCTCACACAGAAAGTCAGCTCGTAACAGCGATGTAAGCTCGGAAGACAGGGCGAAGAATCGAGAAGCTTCGCACCGCATTTAAAAAGGCTTCTACAAAGTCGTCCATAGGCGTGAAAGAAATGCCTTGAAACTTATTGCGAGCGTTCATGATCGCGAATCTCAGTTGGTCTCCCAAGTCTTTATATGATTCGATGCACCTGCAAACTTGGTTATCATACATTTCTTGCGTGCAAAGTCGGAGATTTGTCGAGTCACAACGTCCGTAGAAGGATGGAATCCCTGTTCGCGGAGCCCCGACAGGAATCATTTCAAAAAGATACTGATGAGTGGAATATACCAATTGTTGATATTTGATTCCAAGTTTGTCAATCACGTGTTGACGTAATTCAGCTTTTCGTGCAAGCTGCGTTGCCATCAAATATTGCGCCGCGTTCTCTGGTCGTTTCTTATGGTCATGACCAATCAAATGTTGAAGCCACAATATCTTTTGCATTGTTCCGATTTCTGTCTCTGGGCTTTGTGCATCAGTGAGCCCCTCTAGCAAACGGTCCACAAACCCCGAAAACTTAGTGAAATTAGCTGGCAAGAGAGAACCAAAGCTTGATGTGCCACCAGAAGAAATGTTCTGCTCGCTTGCGACCTTGACTACTCGTTCTCGGAGTTTTCGGTTTGCCGCTGCCAAAGGCACTTGCGTATCAGAGAAATTCCCTCAGGATTGAGGTGTACATCGTTTACGCACAAATTGCGTGGAATCGCTTGCGCGCTGATACAGTACGCCGCACTCATTTCTGTAAATGACCTTCATATTGGCATTCTCGCTTGGAGTTGAGGCTGATTCTGTCCCGGCCTGTATATCTTTCATCGCACCCAGGCATTGCATTTTTAAGGTCTTGAACGACTTCTGGACACAGGAGCGACGACATTCCCTGTACGTCATTTCAACGTGAGATCCACAAGCCAAAGATCGGCGGAAAGAACAGACAATTTGGCAAGAAAGAAACGACAAAGAAGACCGGTGCTTTGGTCGCGGGATCCTGAGCACCAAGAAGAAGGCAGGCAAACTGTGCACAGTTGAACGAGGCCGTCAGAACAAGAATAAACAAGTTTACGCTTCACGCACGGTGGTCAGTGCCGATGGGTGAATACTTTTTCTTCTTGAAGATACACATCATACCTGCGTGGCAGCATCGTGATTGAAGCCAGTGCCATTCAAATCTATGTCGCGCGACAATCTGGCATAATACGCGGAAGCCGCCATGCTCTGAGATCGGTTGCCCGTCGTTGTTTTCTCCTCTTGCTGCCATACACCTGAGCATTGCAATGGGTTTCACTTTATCAAATTCATTGGCAGCATCATTGCGCAATTTCATGCAACTGAGGAGGATTACCGGAAGGATCTAAGAACGGAAGAAGCTCGGGAGGGACGTCGGAGGTATGCGTGTTCGCCTGAGCCCACTCTGAACACACGTTCAGCAGCGACAATGAGCTCTTTTTCGATTCTGAAGAAAGAGGAAACCTCCCGACAGCATGCTCAGCGTTGCAAAACGCGTATGCGAATGAAATTCCTGCCACGATGTTGGCAAAGTGGTCGGCAAAGTTCTCGGCAGCAAAGGCTGCCGCGTCCGGAGACGTGTGTCCTAACCGTTTGCCAACCACAATGCCTTTCTGGCAGTACCTCGAAACTGCCGGGTCCAGAGAATTTCCGTTGAGCACTTCGTAGACGTCATCCTCTGGATTTGCACCCATTTTCCTACACGTGCTGACTTCGTCAGCGGGCTCAGCATGCTCCAGAGCTATTCCCGAGAGCTCCTGTTCGAAGTCCTGTTCCGGATATAACAGATTGCTGGAGATTGCAAAATATTTCTTTGCAACTTCACGTAACAGCACGAAACTCGTATTCAGAGAGGGCGTTGCCGCTACAGGATATAGCGAGCGTGAGATGGACGCCTGACACATCTTCTGTGCTATGTTGTCGTATTTGACGAAAGCGTCGCTCTTAACCTGCACGAACAATAAAACTAAACTCGCAAGCGTGCGTGTTCACAGAAGACACAAAAACCATATGATTCCATAACTCGTCAGACTTTCCGCCGGAACGACAGACATCACAAATGCAGAGTAATTATGGCATAATTATTTCATTTGTGATGTCTGAAACATTTCGAGTGTTTGCACGATTGGGGGAGGGATTTTGAAGGGCGGGAGAACTTATAAGCGGCATGCCCGTTTTCCAGAGCCAGATAGCAAGAAGAGCAAGGGATGAAGGCGGCTTGAATTCACGATCGTTAACGTGGATCGGCGACATCCCTCTCACATGTCGCACAACGAGAACAATTGCCTGTTCAGACATTCCGCGGTTGCATTTAGCAAATGCAAAGGGCAACATAAGAGGCCGCGAACGCGCCCATTACCGCGCACGGAGGCAACATGTCCATTAGCATGAAGAAGCGGTCGATAATCCGGATTGTCGTGATGATGGGCTCCATTTCCGACTGCAAGAAGCATGGGACACGCGCGATCCATGGTGGCGTCATGTTCCAATTCACGCTCCTGTCCCGCCCACTTAATTGTCAGTGTCAGTGTCGGCAGATTGGCGGAGAGGCAGAATGGGGTAACGTGTTGGGAATGGCACGAGCGAGAAGTGGGCGGTGAGAGAAGTTTAGGCCTCCTCTATTTCTCAATCGGCTTACCCCAGTGCGACAATGATGATCCATAGCGACACAGACATCACAATGAGCAGTATGCTTTTTTGCCTGATCATCTCCCGGAACGGATGCACTAGCCTGTTATTCATTTGCTCCATTTCCGGCGGCAGGGCTTTCTTGTTCAATGTGGGCGGAACGTCAAGTACATTGGATTTCCGGCATTTCCGGCGCCCTTCGGATAGCGCCCGCCCATCCTGCGCATGCGCTGTGCGCTGCTCGTTCTGCGCATGTCACACGCAGCGTCACATATGCAGTGAGGGAAATGGCAGAGACGTGCATCACACATATCTAACTTTTTTTCCTTCACCTCTCTCCTTGCGCTCACGCGCTGGTCCCGGGCCTTGGCTGAGATGGCTTCGTTCATCATGGCGGTGTGCTCCGCCATAGCCCAAGCCTTCGCGGCAACGCGGCGGCGAGGAAGAGCGGCGGCGCGCGGCGAGGAGGATCGGCGGCGCGCGGCGGTGCGCCGCCGATCCTGCTCGCTGCCGCCTTCCTTGGGCTTGGGCTCGGCGCGCCTAGAGGCCGGCACGGGCTTGCGCTCAGATGTGCGCGCCCAGTCATGCTCCGGAGCGCCCACAGTGAGCTCCGCGGGCGCCGCCGCCGGGTCCACAGCCGGATCGAGGTACTCGTCGGCTGCTGAGCCTTCATGCCGACCCCCGTCCATTCCCCTGCCGAGCTCCGCAGCGCTGCGCGACGCCTGCGTCGGGTCCTCACCTGGATCGAGGTCCTCGTCGGCCGCTGAGCCCTCATGCCGACCCCTGTCCATTCCCCTGCCCACGCTTTCTTCCGCGCCCGATGGCGCCATGTGCAACACTGTGTGATAGCAAGAGCTTGAGGGGTCGGTCAGGGTCTCGGCAAAAGTAATTTTTTGAATTGTTCTGGTACGCGGTGGTTACACAGGCACTGCAGATTCTGGAAAACAACCTCAAGGCATGCTGCAGGGGTTGCTGCGGCGGGCGCCTCCGCGCGCGCGCACCGTGCTGCTGGACTATTTGGCGCCCGCACCGGGCACCCGCCCCGTGCTGGACTATTTTGGGCGGCGGGCGCAGTCGGGCGGCGCCAGCGCGGACGCCGGGGACCCGGACTTGGCGAACCCGCTTCACCCGTGGAGCGGCAGCACGCTCCCGCCGCTGCGCGTTAGGGCCACGGGCTACGGCATCATCCAGAATCCGCTCTACAACAAGGGCACGGCGTTCAGCTACCCGGAGCGGGACCGCCTTGGGCTCCGCGGCCTCTTGCCGCCGCGGAGGATCTCCATGAGCCTGCAGATGAAGCAGGCCATGGAACGCCTGAAGTCTTTGCCGTCGGACATCGACCGCTATGAGTTCATGGTGGAACTTTGTGACCACAACGAGACGCTTTTCCACGCCATGCTGGTCGAGAACATCGAGTACCTGGCGCCAATCGTCTACACGCCCACCGTGGGGCTGGCGTGCCAGCAGTTTGGCTATCGCTTCAGCCGCCCGCGTGGCATGTACATCAGCGCGCTCGATCGCGGCCAGATGCACGCGTGCATCGGAAACTGGCCGCAAAGGGAGGTGCAGGTGATTGTCGTCACGGATGGGTCGCGCATCCTCGGACTCGGCGACCTTGGCGCCTACGGCATGGGGATCCCTATCGGAAAGCTGGCGCTCTACTGCGCCGCGGGCGGCATTGCTCCGCACCGCGTGCTGCCGGTATGCCTGGACGTTGGCACCGACAATCAAACCCTCTTGACAGACCCATACTACATTGGGCTTGTGCAGAACCGGCTGCGCGGCGACGCCTACTTCGAGCTCGTGGACGAGTTTCTGGACGCTGTCCGCGCGCGCTTCCCCAACGTCTTCGTGCAGTTTGAGGACTTCAGCTCAGATGTTGCGATGGATATCCTCAGCTACTATCGGGACCAACTGTGCCCAGACAATACCCGCGAGCCCGTGTGCGTCTTCAACGACGACATCCAGGGCACCGGGGCCGTGGTGACGGCGGGCCTGTTCAGCGGTCTTATCAACCGCGGCGAGTCTCCAGAGAACCTCAAGGATCAGCGCATCATGATCGCAGGCGCTGGTATGTATGCGTTCCTGCGGACCTGAGTGCCGTGTGCTTCGCTGCTCTCGCAGCCGCACTGGACAGATTCGGCTTTGGCGTGAATTATGGCCTGCATGTGTGCGTGTGTGCGTGGGTGTATGCAGGCAGCGCGGGCATCGGAGTGGCCTCAGCCATATGCTTGGCCATGACCAAGCAGGGCCTCAGGTATCTACCTCGCATGAGATACCGCATGAGATACCCCATGAGATACTGCATGAGTCATCGCAGTATGTTGCATGTGTGTGTGTGTGTGTGTGTGTGTGTGTGTGTTGTGTGTGTTTTCTAGGGCCTCAGGTATCTGTCTTGCATGTCTTTCGCATCACCTAGATTGATGGCAGAATATATTCCATTTTGTGCAAGAGTGTACAAACGCAATAATGTGCACACGCAATACACACACACACTACACACACACACACACACATGGGTGCAGCATGGAAGATGCGAGGAGCAGGTTCCTGATCATGGATAAAGACGGCGCGCTAACAGCAGATCGCCGCTCAAAGTTGACCAAAGAGCAGCGGGACTTCATGCGCTACGACGTCCCTGCCGGTACCCGAGCATAAACCTGAACCCGAAACCCTAAACCCGAAACCGTAAACCCCTTGTGTATACGTGTGGAATGTGTGTATGTTTGTGTGTACGTGTGGTGTATTACGACGTCTCTGCCGTTGCCTTGCATGCATGTGTGGTGTGTGTGAGAGAGTGCGTGTGTGTGTGTGTGCGTGTGTGTGCGCACACACATTCGCGACGATTTCCCTGCCGCTGCCTTGTGTGCATACATGTGAGGTGTTTGGGGTTTAGGGTTCAGGGTTTAGGGTTCAAGAGTGCATGTTTGTGTATGTTTGTGTGTGTTCTTGCGCGGCGTTTTTCCGATGTGTGCGCCCTGCCGATGTGTTTGCATACGTGCGTGCGTGTGCGCGTATGTGGCGCCAACGTGCAACCCAACGCACGTGCGCAGGCATGGACCTAGTATCAGCCGCGGCCCATTTCAAACCTACTATTCTTCTTGGGCTCACTGCCGTGGGCGGAATCTTTACTGAGAAGTTGGTCTCTTGCACGCCCGCTCGCGTACACACGCGCGTACACACGCACGCACGCACGCACGCACGCATGCACGAATGCACGCACGCACGCACACACGCACGCACTCAAACACACACACACACAGATTCGAGAAGTGGCGAAGCACTGCGAGCGCCCCTTCATCTTCCCTCTCTCCAACCCTACCTCGCGCGCCGAGTGTACTTTTGAGCAGGCGTACAAGTGCGTATAAGTGTCTGCACGTGTGGTGTTTACATTTGTGCACGTGTGTTTGTGTGTGGATGGATAGAGGTGAGAGAGAGTGGGGGAGAGGGGGGGGAAGACAGGGGAGGGGATGCAGGAAGAGTAGGGGAGAGAGAGGGCAGATGGGAGAAAGTAAGGTGGAAGGGTAGGGGGAGCAAGAG
>Ga0315905_10006721_pt1 | contig 11686 bp, 4 predicted proteins | sample LakEriMetagenome_5_FD_203522 | JGI IMG/M metagenome (GOLD analysis project Ga0315905, IMG submission 203522) | Freshwater fungal communities from buoy surface, Lake Erie, Ohio, United States - Buoy 4 MA121 | ecosystem: Environmental > Aquatic > Freshwater > Lake | place: USA: Lake Erie, Ohio...
GGGTTCTTTGATGGGATAATTGTTGTTGTTGTTGTTGTTGTTGTTGTTGTTGTTGTTGTTGTTGTTGTTGTTGTTGTTGTTGTTGTTGTTGTTGTTGTTGTTGCTGCTGTTGTTGTTGTTGTTGTTGTTGTTGTTGTTGTTGTTGTTGTTGTTGTTGTTGTTGTTGTTGTTGTTTCTTCATTTTATTTTTGCTTTTCTCACTGGGATCTTGGAATGTCTCTTCTGAGTAAGCAATCTGGAGTAGCCATTGAGGAATAGATAATTTTGGAGATCTATCCACAATAGGATCTGATATTAATGATACAATCCAAGTTTTGGTTTTCATGACAAGATCACTCTCCATGGTGAGTTTCCTCAAGTTATTCATTAAATCATGCACATTCTTTGACATGTGGGCCAAGTACATATGAACCATCAGATAAAACGTTGTTGCAAAATCATTTTTCCGGTGAATGGATATGTCATCAATGGAATAATCTGATGTTAAATGATCATCAACCAACTTCTCAAGAATCTCTTGTTTTTTTTGTGATAGAAGTGTTTTGGATACCCCAGTGTGAATAATTACTCCAGAATATCTTATTTCTGTTTCATCAAAAGGATACATAACCAGGAGACTGTGCTGTATTAAATCACCTTCCTTGTTAAGGAATTGGATTGGAACCAATGTGGGGATGTTTCCATCATGAAATAGAAATCGATTGCTTGGATTGTTTTCATTTATGTCATGCTCATAAATGATCTTCATCTTCAAATTTTCAACAAACCAATTTATTATCTTGGTTTTCAAGGGATCATCAAGGTAAGAAAACTCACATGGCAATGTATTTGCAAAATTGAACGGAAATTCTGGGTGCTTGTATGGATTCAACACTTCCTGTGCCCAATACCCGTATTTCTTTGCTTTTGAACTCTTGATGTAAAAAATATGAGTTTGAAAAGGGAGGAATGAGTAATGACTTACAACCACTTGAACAACCAATTCTTGTCTTGAATCATAGCAATAAAAAAATGAGGTCTTTTGGGATTTGACAGAGTCTGATGGAGATTCCTCCCAAACACAAATCCACAACTTGTATTTGAGAGCCATTATTGGACATATGACTGTGTGAGGCAGTGTTGTGTATTGTGTCTCTTGTATCTTTTTGATGAGAGATAATGGTGAGCTTATTCCTAGGTTCATCATTTGTGTGACAATGTTATCACTGAAAAAGAAATGAAGTGGTTTGTTGAAATATGATGTACAGAGTTCATTCACATAGTTCTGAATATCCAATGGATCCTCTTCTTTGTAAGTTGATATGAAGTGTTCATGGTGAACATTGTCTGAAATCAATATTTTTCTCAAGCTGTTGGAAATTGAATCAGCTGGCCTTATCCTACCCCATGGGTGTTTTGAGAAGGAGGATATCTTCTGTGCATGGTCAAAAACAAATGGGAGGCTGGGGCCTTGCTCTGGGTAGTTGAGGGATGAGGATGGTTTCATTCTTTTTAAATCAATGAATTTATAATTCGATCCTTCCTTGATGAATAGGTTACACTTCAACTTCCTGGGGGGTAATATGTCTGCATTTGAATAGGTGTAAGTTATTACCTTGGATGAATTCTTCTCAAAGTAAAAGAGATGGGATTGATTGCTGTCCTTGTCAGTGAAAAAAATATTGGATTGATACAGCAGTGATGTACAAGGTAGAATCACCTCTGGACACATGTTTGAAAAAGTTCTGTCCCCTAATGGTGTATCTTCAGATTCCAGCAACATAAATTGTTTCTGATTTTGTAGATCACTCAAGGTATCTGATAGACAGAAATGTGTGTTGATACTTGCATCATTATTCAAGAAATGATGACAAAGAGGGCCTTCCTGGCCCATTTCCTGTAAATATCTATTCAAGTTCATTCTCATTTCATCCCCATATGTTCCACCATTGTTGAAACATTTGTCCAAAATAATGTATAAGTCAGTTGACTCTTCCACTTTGTTGATGGAAGAATTATCAAAATGTGGATCTGGAAAACAACCTATCTTCTTTTCAATCCAAATGTGAATGTCATAATGAAATTGGTAGAAGTGTCTCTTTTTATACAAGTGACTATTCAGTTCGATGGCAATCTCTGTTTTGTAGGTGTCACAAATAAGAGAATTCATTTGATGCTGTTCTTGGAGTGATATGGTTTGCCAAATATCAAGTGGATAGGTAAACATCCTTTGGCAAGGGAAAAAATAGTGCCAGCACAAGGAACAAATCAGTATCTCTCCTGATGGAGCATCAACACCATCATCAATGATGGGTACATCCAACCCTTTACAGATGAAAAAAAGACTTGTACGATCACTTCTGTTATTCTTCAGACATTGTGATGCATGTTGAAAGTCACACATTTTGACATGATCTTGATTTGCCGATGTGATTCCTCTTGTGTTGCATTGTTCATTGCTATCCAACTGTCTGAGTTTTACTCTTCCATTTGGCAATGTGATACCTCTTGTGTGGCATAACTTTATGTGTTGGAACAAATATTTGCTGAAAACAGGAGTAAATATATCAAACAACAAACACAACTCCTGAAGCTTTCTGATCATTGTTACCATGGGGTCTTCAGGGGAGCTTATAAGCCACTTTTGCTTTCTCCTCTGAGGAATACCTGCATGGTCCTGAAACTGATTGAGTGCCAAACAAGAGTAGGCTAGTTCTTGTGGAAAATAAATCTCAGTATGAGATGGATCATATATGTAATTTTGTGACAAATTATCTCTGTCATCCCAATGGTTGTTTTGGGGAATTGTTGGTACCAGTGTTGTTGAGTGATCTGTGGAATTATCTTTCAAATGGGCCACAAGAATGGGAATGACATATTGATGAATATTCTTAGCAAAATGAAACTTGTCATGAAGAGATGTTTCTTGTAAGAATGTCCTTGAATGTGAAAGTGGTATGTCCTTTTTCATAACACTGATAATGCTTGAAATGCAAGTATTGGTGAATCGGTTTTTGTGTAGGCACCTACGTAGGACAAGCCAAAAATTCTCAGGTATATCAAGAGATGCCTTCTTTGAAGATGGATCTACGCCAATGTTCATGTGAAGGTCTGTGAGTACTTGAGGGTGAATATTTGTTGGATTGTACCTGCTCTCATCATGAAGCCATTTTGCAAAATATTTCATATTTGTTTCTCCACCCAAACCTGTGTATGTCATAATCAATGTGACAATAGCCCTGAGCCAATCTGAGCATTTTGTACCACTATAAATGTCACAAAACTTCACAGATGCTCTGAACCTTGTCAGTGGTTGTATGTGGTCGATCAGTTGTAATACTTTGGCATATACAAGCTCATATGGCAAAGTCATGACACTAAGTTTGTGTTTCCCTGACATGAAAAGTTCATGTATAGCAACATGAATATGTGCTAACACATCAATGAAGTGACCATGACACCTGATTGAATTGCCAATAAAACTCATTCCATTGGGTCTCACTGACACCTCAAGCCGTGCACAAATGCCGTGATCATGCACATATTTCATAGCATCCCCACTTTGTTGCAACATGAGATTGAAGAATCTCTGGAGAGATACCATAGAAGATAGAGGTAACTCATTCATTTGCAGGAATGTAAGAGGTATTTGATTGCCTTTTTGTTTCAAATGGTGTGAAATTGTAGAGTAAAATTTCACACTGTAGATAGAGTTTGCCTCAAATTCAATATGATCAGGGCTTGTGTTGTCATCACAAGATTCACGGTAGACTTCTGACAGTGTTTCATTTGGTGATTGTGTTGGACTAGGAAGGAAAGTTGGATCATTGTTTGAATCAGATGATTTGTCCTCATGATTAATAAGATGTCCATATTGGAGTGGTATTTTTATCTTTTTGGGATTACTCCATTCCTTCTGCTTCAGACGAACTGATCCTCTCTGTTTACTGTCTACCTTCTCATTTGTGATCTGTATTGCATGAAGTGGCCAAACATCGGATGACATGGAATCTGTAACATACTGATGTTCCTGTTCCCTATTGACATGAAAATGCTCATGTAAACATTGTATTAGAGAATTTTTGGTTGTGGGGATATTAAATGCAATATCAAGCTGGGTCATCTCAATAGATACTCCTTGCATGTCTCTCATTTTTTTTACCTCCTCAAACATTTTTTGAATTGGACATGCACCATTATCTTCACACTCAATCATGAACCTTGTTCCAATATCAGCAACATGAAGAACATATTTATTTATTCCTCTAACAAAGCAAGTGTCTAGTATGGCATCAACAAGAACACCATAGGATGGTTTGTTTGCTGCATTGTTTTGGTTGAAGCATATGTCTATATTGGTAGAAATCTCCATGGGGAACTGTTGTGGGTAATTACATAGCTTGGATATGAGAGGTTCTCTGCATGTATAATGAATGGCAAGCTTGACTGGGGTAGAGATAACCAGTGACTCCTCCGACATGAATTTAATGCCAATAGTTTTTGATTCAAGGTGTTGACATCCTTTGTTCCGTGAGCTACCAAATATGCTATCTGGTTTCCCTGCTGCAACTGCCACAGAAGGAATGGATACACTGGATAAGCTTGTGCCAAAAAGATAAAGAAATTGGATGATTGCCTTTTTGATGTCAGGTTCCATTGTATCTGCTACAATCACAAAGCTAAAGGCATCACAGTCAGCAGTGATTTGTTTTTCAGTTGGCATCTGCATGTTATCAGATATCATTGCTGTGCAAGATGAAAGTATTTTTTTCCTAAATTCAGGGTTGTCTGTTTTGGTGGAACACCTTTTTCCCCATAGAGTACAAACCAAGAATGTAAGCAAAGAAATATCACAGAGTTAAGAACATCTGAAATAAAGGAATATTGATGTGAGGCATAATATTTACCATTCACAAGGTACACTCCACTTGGTTTGCTGTGCATTGTCATTGATGCTATGGTCAGAAAGTGATGATGATGATGTGGAGTCATCATCACTTGACTTCCATCTTTTAGCCTGTTTTCTCTCCCCACCTTCTTCTTCATTACTTTTGGAGGATTCTGAGTCCTCATTAGCTTCACTGGATGTTGACTTTCGATTCTTCACATTAGGGATTCTAATCCCGCGAGATCTCCTGTCTCCTCTTTCCCCCTCCTCTTTCCCATTATTGTTGTCCTCCATCTCATTGTCTGTGCCTTCTTCTTCAATAATTTTCTCTTTCTGTTGGTAATATCTCCTCTTTTCATTCTCTCTCTTTCTTGTAAGAGCTTCCTCTCTCGTCTCCTTCTCTTCAAATGTCAACGGAGTTAGCACTTTGTAATGAGTATTGTTATTGGTATGAAGCAAGAAGAGAACATTGGATTGGTCCTCCAGATTACCATCATATGCTTGAGTCAAGTCATATGTATTCCTTTTTGATCCATCTCTATAAACTGCAACATTCACAGAATATAAATATGCAAATACTTGTATTTCCAAGTCACCACCCCACATTGTCGAGTGATCACCAGGAGTAGCACTCCTCATTATATGTAAATAGTTCTCACAAGTCATGAAAGATTGATCAGCTTTCCTCAACTGCACTTCCACAATTTCCCTCCAAGTCAACAATTCATTGAAAGGATGCTGGGAATTCATATTTTTGTGAATATAGTCCATCAACTGGCATCGCATAGCCTTGACTTTTTCAGTTGATATTATTTTGTTGACACCTCTCAGATCTTCAATTTTATGAATGAAGGATTGAAAAAGACAATTATTATCTTTTGGAGGATCGAACACATGGACTTCATTCCTAGTCAACGTTAGTGGTGAAGGCCACATAGCAGAACTGCTGAAGTGATTATAGGAGAATATGCTGATAAGGTAAATGTATGGATGAGGTTAAGATGGATCACCTCCTTTTATTGTGAGACAGCAAGTTGTGATTGGTTGCAAGCTGTGATCAGATAGATAGTTCAGAAAAAATTATGTGAAGGCCATCCTCCCATCCACATCCCAGCAAAAGCCACTCAACGCCATGGTTGACAGCAGATGTGTCAAAAATTTATTCACACAAGGGTGTTTTGGACCCAGTACTACTCTACATAAGATTCTGTAAAGTAGATTTAATTTACCTATCATGCAAATTAACAGAGTGATTAAACTCATAACTGTTCCTGCATCATGAGCATTTCTCCTTCCAGGAAAACCCAGTCCTCTTTAGACCTTCTACATTTGATGTAGGATCAAAAATTTAGAGACTTCATTGGAATACTATAACCATCTGTCCTTCACATCCAGATTAACATGCAAATGTTTCTGAAGTAAAATGTGAACTGTCAATTATTTGGTAAGGGAAAAGGAACTGGCAAGACCATTGTGGGTTATTTTTTGGTCTTGATCTTTCAGTGTTGTATGCAGTGTTGTATGCATTTTCAAACTGACTTCCTTTTTTCTTATTTTGATGGCGTTTTTGCTTTTCACAGTTCTTAGCCAATGACATCTCTTTGTTGATTTGTGTACCAGCATTAAACAAAGTTCTTTTCAATGATGCCATTTGCTCACCATCATCGTCAGTATGATTATGTGTGTGGAAAGTTGTTGCATTGCCAATGATGCATATGTTGATTTGTTTGAAAATCTTATCCAAAGGAACACATTCTGATTCTTGAGCTGATAAACCCCATACATTGTACAAATGTTTGCATGGTAAATGAGATATGTATGGGAAAATGGGTGAAAAATTATCCATAGAACAGTTTGCACTTCCATCCGAAAAATAGTCTTTAAGATGGAGAATGTTTTCTGACAAGAATGTTGCATTGCACATGTTCCATACTTCCATCTGAATGGGGTCGAATTGATGTTTGTGTATATGCAGGACATATGCAGACCGAATAAATAGTGCCCCAGGACTGAAATGTGGATATTCCTTTCCCAACATAGTAGGATGGGTTGTAGATGTTGATGTAGACTTCAAAAACCTATTTGTAATTGCAATCAGTGACCTAAAAGTTGTTGTGTCAAATTTACGCCCAAGCCAGGATTTTTCAAGTGATTCCATCAATTGAAACCATTTTCTAACATTTTGAAGAGTGTTTTTGCCAATGGTGTTGTTCCTCCCTCGAAGAAAATATAGCATAGCATCTGAATACATTGTCAACAAGGTCAGATGTACCTCAAAGGGATCCGAGATCAGAAGATCTCCTTGAAACCGTTCTTTTTCAAAATCAAAAGAATGATCATCAAATAGTCCCATGCATATTTTGATGAAGCACTTCTGCCACCTGTCCATTCGTTTATCAGATTGGATTTTAAGAAGTCCTTTCCTATTATGTGTTGTTCTTTGATCATTGTCACAGACAAGTACAAACAGTTGAGTAGCAACACCTGATAGGAAAAGTGCTGTTAGTGGATTTAAAATAAAAATTTCTTCCATTTTTCTCCACATCAACAAAATTATGAGACCAAGAAGCTGGAGCAGATGAATGGGGGCTTTGGAATGGTACAGCTCTATTTGAGGAGTACTAGTACACTCGCTGGTAAATATGGTACTGGGGTTATGAAAAATTATTAGCAAATTCTCAATACGCCAGGAAGTGAATGGTATAATTAATTAATCAACCATTATGTTTTTTTGCAAAGAAGATAATAATTCAAATTTTTTTGATAGAACAATACAGTGCAAGAAGTTAATTGCCAACATCCAAATCTGGCACAGCAGTACAATGTCCACAAGATAAATGAGGTCTAATAATATTAGCTTTATTCTGTGGTAAACGCAAAATCAATTTTTATGAGTATGCCATTATTGCGGTTTTGTAGTGTTAAGGGTTAAGAAGGGGAGGGACAGGAAGGATCCCATTTGCCAATTCGTGGCCATCGCCACGGAGGAAGGACAGAACATTAGGAAGAATAATGTCAACCATCCATAGAGAATCATTGCGACATCCCGTCCTCATGTCAGGTGTGAGAAGGTTGATGTTCCCGTCAGTTTGCTCCGCAATTTTAGATTTCCAGATGGCAAGCTCCAACATCATCGAACCTTCGTAGGCAGAAAGCTTGGCTTCGTAGGCAGAAAGCTTGGAATTGATGGAGTCAAAATGAGCATTCAAACATTGCTGGAAGATTTTTGAAGGTATGCGTTCAAGCATTCCGTGAATGCTGGTCTGCAATGTTGCTGAACGAACAAGACCCACACGCATGGGAATGTTGCATTGGACAAAGAAGCAATACGTGCTCAGGCACTTCTCGTGGACGCCGTTATTCCACCAATGCCGCATCGACTCTGCAGACACAAACTCTTCGATCTCGTCGCAAAACTGAACAGTGGTCAAATTCGAGCACCCGTTGAAGGCCGTATTATCAATCGCCCTGAGGGAGGGGGGTATGTGGATGTGTACCAACACGCATCCATAAAATGCACACTCCCCAATCTCCTCCAGTCCATCATTGAGAATCGCAGTCGCCAACCCCGAGCAACCATAGAATGCAAAATCTTTGATGGCCCTGACGGAGGGGGGGAACAAAATTTCGCGAAGTGACCTGCATTTGAAAAATGCCCGCTCCCAAATCACCTCCAGCCCATCGTTGAAAATCACAGTTGCTAGCTGCAAGCACTTAAAGAATGCATAATTCTTGATTGCCCTGACGGAGGGGGGTATGTTGATGCATACTAACACACATCCCCAAAATGCCCGCTCACCGATCTCCTCCAGCCCATTGTTAAGAATTGCAGTTGTCAACCCCCTGCGACGATAGAATGCCCGTGGGGGAATCACCTTGATGGACGGATGGACTCGGACATGAACTACACCATCTGGGACATAGTCCTCCAGATTGGTGTAAACGAAGTATGCAGCATCGTCACCCAGACAAAGCCTTTTTCTCTCCCTCCCGGCGTCGTTGTTGGCACTCATATATTATGTTAATAATCAATGCAACATTCCAAGATATTATATTATGTGAGCTTCTTGAATAGTAAGGCTCTATACCATCATGTTTTTTTTGCGAAGAAGATGTTTGTGCAAATTCATCGGTATAGAACAAAACAGTGCAAGAAGTTCATCGCCAACATCCAAATCTGGCACAGCAGTACAATGTCCACAAGATTTGCCATTCCATGATATCCAAGTACCATTGCATAACTCAATTGCTACATCCCATTCAGGAAAGAGTAGATACCACGACTTGGATATTTCTCCCTTATTTTTGTTGATCCACACAGCAAAGGACCTATCTGCATCACAATCATTGTGTAACTCATTTCCCAAATTTTTAGATGCATTCCAACATCTGGGTACATCAGTTACCCTACTGGGACAATTATTTGGCCAGAGAAGTTTTTGGTGCCCTATCATCTCCTTGTAACCAACGAATTTATTCTTGAATTGTGCCTCAAATATGTCTCCACATTCACTCATCGTCCTCTTTTCCTCTGCATTGTTCCAAATAGTTCTAAATTTAGGCCTTACAACAAAATCAGTGTGCTGTCCATCACGGCTGAGATGCTCACCAATCCCAACCATGATTCCTACTCCATTCCAGCCATCAGTGATCCTCACTGGGTTGCGTTCATTGATCAAATTTGATGTTGTGTGATAGAGAAAATCGTTTTCGTCTTCATTCTTTGAGCGATGTACATGCACCAAGTTGGAATAGGCGTTGCCATATCCATGATAAGGCACCAAATATAGGCGTGCGTTTTCTGTAGAATGGATACAAACACTCCATTTTGTTGGATCAAAGCCTTTCACTGATTGATCATAGAGCAAGGATGGAACCTGATTGCGTAGAAATTTCTTCAGCAAAGCTGCCTTTTCATGAGAAATGAATTTTCCCTTGTATTTGTTTCCATAATGATACTTCTTGCCAAGATGAGGACAAACAGTCACACCGTATATCTCACAATGATCGGGTTTCCGCACAAGACCATTATACACTTTTATGGGGTCATCTGAGAAAAGTGCAATTAGTCAAATTGGATTCAAATTATCATCTAAGTACGTATCAGGGAGAATAAAATTCTGTTCTGGGTGACGTACGTTGGCTTTTACGTGTGCGCTCGGTTGAGGATCCTTTCCCTTCAGGCGATAGATACGGTGAAGCTCCATGCTTTTTCTGCAATTTGTTGCAACCTACAACGATACCAGCTTCTGCTTTGTTGGTTTTGAGTGATTCGAAAAAAAAACCACAAGGATCAACCTTTGCTTTATGCTCTTTCTTGCAGGTTGATGGATTGGTACCAATGTTGGTCTGTCCTTGGCCCGCTTCTTTCTTGTAGTTCATAGCTTTAAGATTTCTAAAGCTCTCACTTTCACCATCAGCATGTTTTTGAGTCCTCTCAGGTGAACCATCAAGATTCCGCCATCTCACATCTCTTTTATGAGAAAAAAGTGCTAGTGTGTTTGTCTTCTTCATGTCGAATGAATGACCCCCACCCAGAGAATATGACTTACCCTCGAATGACTGACCCTCACCCAGAGCAAATGACTGCCTCTTATCCTGCGTCTGCATCTCAACTTTGCAACGGACGCAAAAATGGACCATCCTCTTCACACAGTAACCACCTGCACATCCATTCTCAGTCCACACATCGTCCCCACACATATTGCATTTCAAATCAAACTTCAACATGGCAGAAGTGGTAGTAGGTTTCAACTTCTTTATCCTGTCCGCATCAGTCATGTCCGCACTTGACTGTCCTAATCGATTCGTCTGTTTCCTCTTCCTAGGTACATCTCCCTCCTCCTTATCTCCTACCCCCTTATCGTGATGCAGAGCACCTAACCCTGACTCTGCTTTGTGCTGTTTCTTGGAAGATGGATTGTGATTGGTTGGTTGTTCACAGCTTGTACCCAGAGAACCCTTGGTTTTTTTACATGTCTTCTTCACGCCAGATGACTGTTTCCCCTCATTACCACCATCACCAATGGCATCAAGAACTGCGTTCACATTGCTCTCCGCAACTATTTGTGTTATAACAGGAAAATAGTTCTGTTGGTAGTAAAAGTCAAGCTGTTTCTCATCAGGAGCTTTCATTTCCATTGACTCAAAGCACTTCTTGAAATACAATAGTAACTTGACTTGAGGTTTGTTGCCAGTTGAAAAAGCACTCCTTGGTACCAGTTTTCCAAAAAAGGATCCCCAATCAATCTTTTTCTTTTCGTTGTAGGACCCATCTAAGCAGTAAGATAAGACGTGAGCAAAAACATTTTGGTACTCCAACAGATCCTTGTTGTTTTCAACTCTGAGGATGTCATGAATGAGTAATCCTGAGTAAGCAACAAGTTTTATCATGTATTGATCATAATTTGTTTTTGTTTCCTTAGCAAGAACTGATGTTGTTTTCCTCACAGGAATAGTTCTCTTGACAAATTTGGTACAACTTTCTTCATAAGATTTTCTCTTATCCTCCATGGATGTTGATTCATGTTCAAGTGCATCAACCATCCCACAGGTCGTGAATTGTTTGTACATCTTGACCAACTGACGGCGGAGTTGAAGGTATTTCTCTTCTGTAACTAACGGTACAGAGGCAAGCGTTTCCTGTTTGGAAGGGATTGGTGGTGACCTTCTTATGAGTACCAAAGCAGAACCAGCACGATGGGTCAGATCACGGTTAGTGTGTTTGTCATCTTCTTCAAACATCCTTTCACCATGACATCGTGTTTGGTTTTTTCCCTCTTCAACAAAAGATGAAAATTTTGTGATTAAATTGTCCCA
>Ga0315905_10006722_pt1 | contig 11686 bp, 22 predicted proteins | sample LakEriMetagenome_5_FD_203522 | JGI IMG/M metagenome (GOLD analysis project Ga0315905, IMG submission 203522) | Freshwater fungal communities from buoy surface, Lake Erie, Ohio, United States - Buoy 4 MA121 | ecosystem: Environmental > Aquatic > Freshwater > Lake | place: USA: Lake Erie, Ohio...
TATCACACACACACACACTCACACACACACACACACAAACACACACACACACACTCACACTCACACACACACACACACACACACACACACACACACACACACACACACACAACACACACGCACACACACACACACATACACAACGCGCAGGTGAAAGAGATGATGCAACAGAAGAAAGACGCGGCAGCGCGTACGGCGGCGGGGGTTGGGCACGGCGGTGGGGGCAACGGCAGTGCAGCAGACAGTGAAGAAGAAGATGATGATGATGACGACGACGATGGCCATAGCTATAGTCATAGTCTCTCTGCCGCCCCTCGGTCTCTCTCTCTCTCTCTCTCTCTCTCTCTCGCGCGCGCGCGCGCTCTCTCTCTCGCTCTCTCGCCCTCTCTCTCGCGCGCGCTCTCTCTGATAGCGATAGTGACACAGGCGTCCCGAGGTCTGCCCGAGGTCCGTGTGTGTCTTGTGTCTTGTGCTTGCACGTGTGTATGCATAGGTCTGTGTGTGTCTTGTATCTTGTGTCTTGTGCGTACATGCATACACGTGTGCATGCATAGGTGTGTGTGTGTGTGTGTGTGTGGTGTGTGTTTGTGTGGTGTGTGTGTGGACATGAATAGATCGGGAAAGGAAATGGAGAAGGTAAGAGGGTAGATTGTGGAGACGGCACGTGACCATGTAGGTGTTGAGGACACACGTGAGTACGTGAGGAATGAAGATGTGACACACGCGAGGAGTGAAGATGTCACGTGTCAAGTCAAGGTAGTCAGGAGTCAAGGTAGATGTCAAGTCAAGGTAGATGTCAGAACGGAAACACGTGAGCAGGTTCGGTTACCCAAGACGCTGACCCATTGGGCTTCCTCAAACACGCACCTGCGCACGCACGCACACACGCACATGGATGGACGCACTTGATGCTTTGGTGCAGGGCATTTCGGGAGCAGGCGGTAGAAGAGGCCACGTACGATACCTCCAGCGAGGCCCCTGTTGCCAGCCGAGCCGCCGCCGCCGGTGCAGGGGGGGCCGTCGGAGCGCGGGCGAGGGCTGCGGCTGCTGGAGGCGTCCTGGATGCCGACTCCGCACGTGGTGATGAGAGGCAAGTGTCAGAGGCAAGAGTGCTGAAGCATTCACCTCAGGTGCTCTTCAGACTTGCTGCTCATGTGCGCCCAGCGAGAGCAAGCGCGCGAATCTCGCCCAAGGGGGCGAGAGAGAGAGAGAGATAAGAGGGCGCACGCGCAAGGTCCGACTGACGCACCAGACGAGTGAGAGAAAAGAGCGAGAGGGAAGAGGGCTGAGGCGCGGTGGTTGTGGGTGGTGCACAATTACAGGAGAAGCAGGAGAAGCAGTACATGACGGATGACATCGAGAGCGACAGTGATGACTCCCCTAGTGCGCCCCCACCGGGGAGGTACTCCTATGTACATATACCTAACAGGATATAATTTTTTGTATATATACATATACATGTGTGTGTATGTGTGTGTGTGAGAGAGAGAGTGTGTGTAGGGAGAGGGAGAGGGAGAGAGAGATGGCAGGATCAGTGTTGGAATGGCGCACCATGTGAGCGCCCGTCTTTTAATGTGGAAATACACGTGAGTGAGTTGGGGTGGGAGTGGACGTGCAGGCTACGGAAGCATACATACATACACATGTGCAGGCTACCGAAGCATACAAACATACACATGTGCAGGCTATCGAAGCATACATACATACACATGTGCAGGCTACCGAAGCATACAGCCGAAAGGGCAGCGCGGTATAGCAAAGACAAGACTACAAAGGACACGGAGGTGGAGAAGGAGGCGCACGAGGACGAGGAGTCGGGACCTCAAATTGGCACTTCACCACAGGGAAAGGCGGGGCGCGGCGTTTGGAAGCCTGCGTCGGAGAGAGCGAAAAAGGAGGCGAGAAAGGAGGGGGAAACAAGTGGTGGTGAGTCCTTATTGTGGGTCGTGCGTGTGCGTGAGAGGGAGCGTGTGTGTCTGTGAGCGTGTGTTCGTGTGCGTGTGCACACATTACGGTCTTACCCATACACATGGGAGTGCGTTTGCGTGCGTTTGCGTGGGTGCGTGTGTGTGCGTGTGTGTGCGTGTGTGCAAAACGTGTGTCTGTCGTGTGTCTGTCGTGTGTCGGTATATGTGCACGGTACAGTGAGAGCGAGTGGCGAGAGTCGAGGCCCGTGGTGCAAACCTATCCCTGAGTGCAAGCAATGATGTGCACGCGCACGGTGGGGGACGTGAACAGGGTCGTGGAGTTTGGACGGGCTTCTCGAATCGCTCTCAGCGCCCATGGTCACCACCTGTACAGCGCCGGGCACGAAAGCAGACAAAAATTGGTTTGGGCATGTTCTTGAATTGGTTTGGGCACGTTGTTGTGCTGACGTGTGTCCTGCTCTCCATCTTCTGCGCGTGCTGTTCGTGTGTGCTTGCGCGAGCACAGTGAGATGAGTTTCTGAGTTCTGAGATGAGGTTCTTTGGTGCCCAGGTGGCAATCCATCATCCACGGCGAGCTGCCTGGCTGGGATTCCTCCGATGAGGAAGAGGATGACAACGAGGATGGCGACCAGGATGACCATGATCGACCTGTTGGGACGCAAGGCCGAGTCACTCCAGGCAAAGATGCACGGCGTGGTGCCAGCAAGCGCAGCCATGGTGGCTATTCTTCTGCCGGCGACGACGATGGCCCCTCAGAGGGCTAGGGGGGCGCAGGAGCGGTCCTCAAGAGGGGGTGGGAGTGATCTGCAGGCTCCAAGCCTTGAGCGAGATAAAATGTTTGGATTTGTTACACTTTCAAATCCAGTGACAGCATGCATACATTGGCGATTTACAAGGTCAATTTGAGTACTTTGAAGCAGGTGCTCTTTGTCCCTTGATTGATATCTTTGGTCGAATGATATCTTTGGTCGAATGATATCTTTGGTCTTTGTCAAAGACAGGTGCCCAGTGCCAGCAAATATGGCATCACTAGGTTGCATAACTAGGTGGTGAGCCAAAAGTGCCTGTGTGTGCTGTGCCTTCAAGCACCTGCCCTTGCCCAATGCCCTCCAATTTATGGAGGGTTTAGTCAGTAGCCGCCTGCTCGAGTACCCTCGCGAGAGGACCTACTGGCCAGCGGTTGCCTGCCAGAAGGCGAAGTTCATCAAAAAGAGGTAGACATTGGTCACCGCCAACGAAATAATCATGACCGGGAAACCAACTTTGAAGAAATCAACGAACGAAATGGACCACCCCTCCGTCTCCGCCTGTTCTTGTACACGTATGCATGCGATTGTACACGTATGTATGCCACACAGGGAGCTCAGCATCGCAGATTCTCGGTTCCGGTCAGCCAACCAAGAGAACGCGGCCATGAGAAAAGGCAACAGCAAAAGACAAGAGCGAAAGACAAGAGCCAACCAGCGCACGCGAGAGCATTACAGGACGAGTGAGCACTGATAGCGAGAGGATGCGGAGTTGGGGAGGGAGAAGGGACCTTGGAGGCCATGACAATGTTGGCAGAAGCTCCAATCAAGGTTCCGTTGCCGCCGAAGCAGGCGCCGAAGGCCAGGGCCCAGGCGAGGGGGCGGATCGAGATTCCCTCGACGTTCTCGACCATCTGCATCATCACTGGCACCATTGTCGCTGTGAAGGGGATGTTGTCCACGAATGCCTGGCGGACGTGTAGATATTATCGTCACGATACACTTGCAAACAGGAAAGCAAGCGTTGGAATATTGCGGGCGGTCGAATGTAGACGCAGGGAAGGGATGGAGGGGAGGGATGCCTCGCGGGATGCCCCACCGAGAAAACGCCAGACGACCACATGATGAGCCAGATTGAGAAGTACTGGCGACTCGATTCACCCACGCCCCCCACCATGCCCTGCAGACCATCGGCATCGGCATACATGGATGCACGTGTGAGACAACCCCCTCAGACTCCCCTCCTTCCCTGTCATCACTTTCCCTCTTCCTTTCTCTCACGCTACCAACCCCCACCCCCATCGCACTTGTCTCCTGCGTGTGCTGGATATGCTGGATGTGCAGGATACTGTCTGAGCAACCGCAGCAGCAGCAGGCGGAAGAGCGGGGTCGAATACCGAGAGGGTGTTGGCAATGAAGCGCAGGAGGCCCATCTCACTCACGCCCTCCACGACCACGAAAAGCGCTGCAAAGAAGAGCAGCGTGTCCCACTCCACACCCATCAGCGCCTGTGAGGGCCACACAAAGAGCGAGGGCGGAGGATCCCAAGGGCAAGCACAAGCACGCAGCGCGTCAGTTGCGCGAGCGCTTTTGGCATCAGTCTGTGGGCGACCGACTGGGTGCTGGGGTGCATCATTCATTCGTGCTGCATTCATCGTCAGTGAGTTGGTTGCGAGGTGGTGCATTCATCGTCAACGGCAGCTTGACGCGCTACACACATGGGCGCCACCTGTGACACGGCAGCACATGTACGTGCATACAAGACACGCATGTAGACGACACGCACGAGATCACACGCACGAGACCACACGCATGCAGACGAGAAGCGACCTCATGGCAGTGGTGCATATCGAAGGCAACCAGTAGCCAGACAGCACCCATGATAGCGATCCACGCGGGGTCCAGGTGGGTAACGGGGTGGAGGAAGAAAGACATGATGACACAGGCCAGCACCACGCCACACTTGATCAGGAGTTTCCTGTCCGTGATCGGATACATTTTCTCCATCTTGGGGATATCGACGACCAACTCTCCAACGACCTATATCATCATCAACTATCATCAGGTGCCCTGTATCGCCATCAACGAGAGCCCAACGGCCTGTCACCATCAACGAGCCCAACGGCCTGTGACGATCAACGAGCCCAACGGCCTCTATGACAACGGCCTCTTTGATGATGCACCAACGGCCTCTATCATGATGCACTATCATGATGCACCAACAACCCACCAACAACTCTCCAACCACCTGTATCAGTCCAGCACCACCCACCCGCACGCACATCACTTTCTGCGAGTGTGGAATCTGACCTAACCTGCCTCACCTCCGTCCGTCACCCGCACTCACCCATACACACCCACGCCCCACAGCACGTGGCATGCTGCCAGCAACTGTCAACCAAGAGTCAGCTTCAAAGGCGTGCCTCAAAGTGGTTCACACCACCACTTTGACACCAGCCGGTCCCACACCGTGGTGGCGTACGCCACCACAAAGCACCAACCCGACACAGACGGGCAGCGCGCCGCCGCCAAACACCACACCATAATGGCTTGAAACACATATACACCACCACACACTTGCTTCGAAGACCACACACTGGCTTCAAACCCTCTTACACCACCAACACCACACACTGGCTTCAAACCCTCTCACACCACCAAGCGCATTCAACCCTCCGAATTGTTTAGGCTCAAGAACGATACTTTTGATGGCCGTGAGGTGCGGTGGGGCTTGAGTGCACCACAGAAGCCCACCGCCCGACGCAACCACTACCACAAGGAGAATACCCGCAATCCAAAAAAAATGACTGGGGCGCACCCCGTGTTCATCGGTGCAGCGGCAGTCAGAAACATGTGAAAGGGGCACTGACCGAGTCTTTGAAGTAGTGTACAAGAAAGTAGAAGACGGGCGGCGACGCCATCAGCACACCCGGGCCCAAGTTGAAGAGGAACGCGTTAAAGTCGAGGTACTTGGCCAACATGTTGCCTGGTGCCAGTGAGCACGTCAGCGTTTGTGGGTCTGTGCCACGCTTGATATGCGCCGCCGAAGGCGGAATTGTGTTTCGCAACCCCTCTGGCCAACCCCCTGAGTTGCCTCCAACCCTCTTTGTACATGTTGGCCAGCGTCGATGGATGCTGAACCTTTTCGTCACGCCGGCACAATTGAAGCGTGGCGCATGGGGACAGGAGACGCTGACGACACAAGGACATTGTCCTCTGCCCCGCCACACTGCACGCCAGGAGAGATGCAGACACAAAAGATGCGGACACAAGATGGCGTCGCACGCAACATCTCTTTTGTCTGCCTCTTGTGTCTGCCGGCACAAAATGGCGTCGCACGCAACATTGCAGACACAAGATGGAGGATTACCGATGATAATGTTCGGGGGGTCTCCGATCATGGTGGCCGTGCCGCCAAGGTTGGAGAAGATGGCCTCGGAGATGAGGTAGGGTCGGGGGTCCATGTTGACAAGCTTGCACAGCTTGCAGGTGACCGGGCAAATGAGCAAAATGGTGGTCACGTTGTCGAGGAACGCCGACAGAAGGGCAGTCACGGTGCAAAGCAGCAAGAGGAGCTGAGTCTTGTCGCCCTTGGACAGCTTGCACGCCAGCACACCGGTCCACTCGAAGACACCAGTGCGCATGGTGATGCCGACAATAAGCATCATCCCCCACAGGAGACCCAGGGTCCCATGGTCCATCCACCCCACCACCTGCGCGAGGGAGGGCGGGCGATTCTGGAAGGCCAGAACGATCAAGCACAGGGCTGCTCCGAGCATGGAGGCCATCGTGCGATGCATCACCTCCGTCATGATAAGTCCGAACAGGACACACATGATGAACCCCGCGATCACCACCTGTGTTGGCACGCGCTTGGCAGGTCAGCCCATCGCTCCCACGCCCACCCACACGCCCACGCTCACGCCCACTACCACCAACACGCACACGCACAGGGCTCGCAAGCATCCAGGCGAGAACGCACGCCGCCCTTGCTTGCGCAGCACCATACGGCCGTGCAATACAACATGGATGCAACATGCACATGGCACGGCAAGCACCTCGACAGAAGCACACATCGACAGAAACAGAAGCGCTTATTCAGCAGCATCTCACATGCGCACGCACGCGTTGAGCGGCATCACACATGCACACGCACACACGTTGCACGCGCACAAACGCACAAGCACACGCGCGAACGTGGGGCTCTAGGAGATCACCTGATATCTGCCACTCCAACCGAGGGAGTGCATGGCAATGGCGATGGCCATCGGGGTAGGGTTCTCCGAGATGATGACGAAGTACTGGTCCTTCGAGTCGTCCTTGATCTTGAACTCCATCAAGATGGCCTGCTCCTCGTCCAAGATTTTATAGCGCCCAAGCCGCTCCTCATCGATGGCTGAGCGACGCAGGCACGCCAGGTCTGTTTCTGTACAGTGCTTCCATTTCTCGTCGCCAAACTCAAAGAGGAGTACATCTATGATGCCAGCAGGCTTCTCCACATGGCCTTCCACGGCGTGCCCATGCCCACCACCAGTAGTCTCAGCAGGCGAAGGAGCTGGAGCAGGAGAGTGAGCGCCATGGCCTCCGGCAGAAGGAGGAGAAGGAGAAGGAGCTGGCGCTGGCGCAGGCGCAGGCGCAGGTGCAGGCGCAGGTGCAGGTGCGCTGGAGGAAGGCATTGTTGGTTTGTCCCACTGGGTCGTTTGAGCGACAGGATTGTAGTAGTAATACATTTTGTACTGATCACTCCAGTAAGCCAACCATCCGGCAGGCAGCTCGGGTTTTGCCGGACGCTCCCCCTGCAAGAGCTTGCGTGAGTTGGGGGAGGGCGCCGCTGCATTGGGTGCATCCATGGGCGGTTTCGGTGCCGCCTCCATTGCCGGCGGCGCGCTCAGCCTGCCGTTACTCAACTCGTTAGCCCGAAGCCTTTGTCCCCGGAGTTTGCTAAGAATGATTGCTGACGCATGCTTGCACACGCATGCTTGCACACGCATGCTTGCACAAGCATGCGTGCACACGCATGATGCTTCCTCTCACTTCCTCGCCTGTCACCTACCGTCTTTCTCTCACCGTCGTTCTCCTTCTTCTCCCACAGACTTTCTCCCTCTTCTCCCACAGTCTTTCTCCCTCTTTTCCCGCCCTTACCCTTGGGGCGCATACCTCAGTTTTTTATTCCACTTGTGATCGTTGTGGAGGAAGGAGTCAGGGCCCGAGGGCCCGCTGCGCCTATGACCACCGTGGCCGCCACCACCGCCGGGCTCAGAACTGGACTGAATCTGAATACGGGCCTCAACCATGGACGAGGCATGCGCCATGGGCCACACGATCGGGTAGCTTGCGGCTAGGGGAAAGAGGTGGCCGGGGATCGGCTTGTGTGAATCGAAGTGCACCTGTTTAGGGTTTAGAATTTAGGGTTTAGGGTTTAGGGTTTGCAATCCCAGTGCACCTGTTTCCACATGCGGTCAGAGAAGGAAAGGAGCAAAGAGCAAGCCGTGTGTGCGCAAGCCGTGTGTGTGCGCCCATGCGCGATACACGTGTACCGGCGCGTTCACAGAGTGTTCACAGAGCCCTTGCGCACAAGCGGCATAGGACCAGACATGTGCCTGGTGCATAAGGCACGTGGCACGTTACACTGCAGAGCAGCGCGTGCCAGGAAGCTGTGCATGCTCCACTGCATGCTCCACTGCATGCTCCACTGCATGCTCCACTGCATGCTCCACTGCATGCTCCACTGCATCTTGCCTGCCCTCTCCCTGCTTCCTTTGAATGTAACACATTCTCTCTCTCTCTCTATCTCACACACACGCACACACACGCACACACACACATCTGGCAGTGCGCTCGAGTGTGGGCGTGAGTGTCTTTTCGCGTCGTTTGTGCCACACGTTTGTCACACACGTTTGTGCGTGTCTTCTTGTTTGCATGTGCGTGTCTGACTATCAAGTGGGTGTCTTCTGACATCTGAATATCAAGAAGTGTAGAGGTCGTCTCAACAAGGGGGTGCCAGCGTAATAACCCCCACACACACCAGCGTATGAGCACCCACGTCACACAGAGAGGGGGGAGGCAGGGAGAGAAGGTAGATGACGGAGCGGCCTCCAGCCAGCCAACAAAACAAAAAACGTTACAGGCAACACGACACGTTCATACACGAGCACAAAACCGTTCAAGGCAGCACGACACGTTCTTACACGAGAGCACAAAACCGTTACAGGCAACACGACACACAACCGTTACAGGCACCACAACACAACCATTACAGCGTAAAACACCCATTGCGCTGTACTGCCGGCTCCATCTCACGTCCCCTCCCTCCTTTCCCTCATCTCCCTCCTCTGCCTGCCGTTTCTCCTCTCCCTCTTCTCCTCTGGCGCATCAGACACAAGCATCAGGGGGCAGACAAAACAGAACACACCGTGGAGGCCGCCAAGACACACGCCATGAAGAGGAAGGCACACGGGAGCAGCATGTAGAGCAATTCTTTCTCGCCCTGCCCCGAATCACCAGCCACGGAGCCGCCATCCTCCGATCCTCGGCAGTGCGTCATGTGCATCTGGAACGACTCCAACCTGTGTTTTTTTTGTTCATGTATTTCATTTATTATTATTATTATGCTAGAATTGTTATTTCTGCAGACCCTCGCAAGTGGGTCGTGTGCTCCTGGAACAACTTCAACATGCCGTATGCGCACAGAACACACGGCCCCGCGAGGTTGGCGTGCGTGCGTGCGTGCGTGCGTGCGTGCGTCTCTCTTGGCCGACCTGTTGAGTCCAGTCTCCATGCCCCACTGCTTCATCCTCTCCGAAGCCCTGACCATCTTGATCTTGAGGCGCTCCGCCTTCCTCGTGATCTCCTCAGCCTCTTCCTCTGTCATCTCATCGTTCTCCCACAACTTGGACTGCAATTCGGTGACCTCGGCCTGCAGACAGCACAGACATGAGCATACACGCCACGCGAAGCGACCAGCAGAGTGCAGCAAGCAAGACACAGAACACGCGGCATTTTTGCGCTGCCGGCGGGCGTCGGTCACCTGGAGTTCCTGAACCTTCGTAAGCTGGGTGGGGACGTCGACTCTGCACAGAACACAACGCCCCCCGTCAAGTTACGTGCCACGGAGGGAGCCCCGGCTGCGTAGCAAGCAGCAGCATCGGGAGTCGACTCTCACTTGGTGTCGTCGTCATCGTCACCATCGTGGCTATCTTGGTCGTCCAGCAGTTTTTTCTGCACATCGACACCCGCCGGGTCAGGCAGACCGAGTCTCGCACACGAGCTCGGACACTAATCGCCTCCTGCGTCCCTCGACGTCGTCAAGTTCGAGGGTCGGATTTCCCCCGACCGGCTCGACAAATTTTACTCGATCCTCTTTCGTCGCACGCTCTTCCTTTTCTGTCGCCCAACTTCTGTGCCCTTGGTTTCCGCACCGGGCGCGGCGCAAGTCGGCGATTTCGGAGCAGGGAAAGGCGCAGGGCGAGGAGCAGCGCGGGGGAGCAGCAAATCTTACATCGTCCTTTTCGCCACTCCCGTGGCCTGGTGACATCCTGGAGGCCGCCTCAGGCGCAGACAGGAGAGGGTGGTGGGTACATCTAATGGGTCACAAAACATCACTTGTCTTCCCCGGGGGGATTGGGAAAAGTATCTTCTTCGGGCGTTCAAAAAACATGTCTCGATTGAATAAACAAGTCTCTTATGGGCCTTCAGATGTTTTATTTTGACAAAATAAAATATATTTGTACAAATATGTTCCTCCCATGCGCGTGGCAATTTTCACGGAAATTTTCATGGGGAAAATGTGCAGGTCTCTTTTGGAAAGTAATATCCTCATTCAATTTCTCCATGTTCGAATGTCCACAGGGCCGGAGCGCAGTGAGGCGTTGAGAGACAAGGAAACGGGGCAAAGGGAAAGAGGCGAAGATGTGGTGCTGTGGCTCGCGGTTGAGAACGAGGTGCTTCGGCGCGCTTCCCGAAACGACCGCGAGACAATCACCGCCCTGCGCGCGCAGCTGCACGCCGCGAGGCGCGCACTGCGCACGCTGCACTCGCAGGGCGGCGCGTTGGAGAAGCCCGGGTCGGCCGGCCACGAGCAGCAACAGCACCACCAGTGCATCATCGCACAGCTCAGCAACCTGGACCGGCTGGCGCTCGACTGGGCTCGGCGCTGCGAGACGTTCAACGGCGAGGCGCGCGAACTCTGCCAGCTGCGCGTGGAGCACGCGCAGGTTCTGGAGGCATCTCAGGCGCTGCGAGCGGCGCATGAGGCGACAATACACTCGCTGCAGGGCGAACTCGCGAGCTCGCGCGACCGGGGCACGCATGCCGATGGCCAGGTCGCGGCGCTCCTTGCGACGCGCGATACGCTCACTGTGCAGGTCGCGCAAATATCGAGCCGCGCGCACGTGATGGAGCGTGGGTGTGCGGAACTTGAAAGCGGCATGCATGCGCTCGAGCGCAACGTGCGCTTCGTGGAGGACGGTCTCACGTCACTGGATGCTGCCGTACATTTACGGCTGCAGAGCCTCCTGCGGGACATCGCCGACAGTCGCGCTGCGCAGGCAAAAGACGTCGACACACGCAAGCAGCGAGACGTGCAGGTGCGAGCGCCCTGGGGCAAGCTGACCCGCCGCGTTCAGCCGGCTGCCCTCGCCGGTATCATAGCCCTATTTGCGGCATACGGGCAGATTCACAACTGACGGGACTTGAGCCACGGCATGCAACGTGCATGTTCCTCGCCTTCTTTCCCTCCATCTCTCCCTCCCTCCCTCCCTCCGTCCGTCCGTCCCTCGCCGGCTTTAGGTCAAGCAATTAATGAAGCTTGTGCGGGACTTGGAGGAGCGCAACGGCAGCTTGTCGAAGCGGGTGGAGGCGCTGGAAGAGGAGCGCTCTGCCCTCCAGGTCAAAACTGCCGACGCCGCCAGTCGACTCCTGGAGAAAGAGCTAGTCATCCAGCATCTGGATCGTCAGGTTCTTGTTTGTGCCCAGCCACTGTGTGCGTGTTTGACCAGCAGCCAGCAGCTGCTG
>Ga0315905_10006724_pt1 | contig 11685 bp, 12 predicted proteins | sample LakEriMetagenome_5_FD_203522 | JGI IMG/M metagenome (GOLD analysis project Ga0315905, IMG submission 203522) | Freshwater fungal communities from buoy surface, Lake Erie, Ohio, United States - Buoy 4 MA121 | ecosystem: Environmental > Aquatic > Freshwater > Lake | place: USA: Lake Erie, Ohio...
ATGAAGGCGCACGCCATCGCCGCATGCGCGTTGGCCGTGGTATCGGCTCCGGCAAGGGCAAGACCTCTGGCCGTGGCCAAAAAGGCCAAACCAGCCGTTCGGGTGTTTCGATCAACGGATTTGAAGGTGGCCAGATGCCACTTCACATGCGCATTCCAAAGCGCGGCTTTAACAATATCTTCGCCAAGGACCATGCCGAAGTAAACCTTGGTATGATTCAGAAGTTCATCGACGCCAAGAAAATCGATATCAAGGCTGTTGTTGATCATGCTGCTTTGAAGGCTGCAGGCCTCGCACGCGGCGGCAAGGATGGCGTTCGTCTGCTCGCAAAGGGTCAATTGACCGCGAAAGTAAACTTCTCGGTAGCAGGCGCTTCAAAGGCAGCGATTGAGGCTGTTGAAAAGGCCGGTGGCAAGGTGGAAGTTTTGACCAAAGCTTCGGCTTCGGAAAAGGCGGCTGCCAAGAAATCTTCCGCCAAGAACGCCGCTAAAGAAGCTGCGGCTAAGAAATAAGACTGAGGCGACGACTTCGCTCTTGTCATGCCAGCCCCGCTTCCCGATATGGGCTGGCGGGGTTTGACATTTCTGGGGGTCGTTCGGATATAGTCAGGCGTAATTTTTGGGACTAAGCCGATGCGCATGCAAATTGTGGTCGGCGTTAATCCGGAACCAAGGAACGAATATCATGGCATCTAGGGCCGACCAAATGGCCTCGAACCTCAATTTATCGAAGTTCGGGCAGGCAACAGAGCTTAAGAACCGCATTTGGTTTACCATAGGCGCGCTCATCATATTTCGTTTGTTAAGCTTCGTGCCATTGCCGGGCGTCGACCCTGTCGCGCAAGCCGCTTTATATGCGAATAATGCCGCTGGCGGCGTTCTCGACATTTTCAACACCTTCTCGGGCGGCAGTCTTGAGCGTATGAGCCTCATCGCGCTGGGCGTTATGCCCTATATCACCGCTTCGATTGTGGTGCAGCTTGCGGCATCCTTGTCGCCCACGCTTGCCGCGATCAAGAAAGAGGGCGAGAGCGGGCGCAAGAAGCTGAACCAATATACGCGTTATGGTACCGTGTTCCTGACCGCGGTGCAGGGCTATTTCCTTGCTGCCGGTCTTGAAAGCCTTGCTGCGGCCAATGGCATTGGCGCTGTGGTCGAGCCGGGCCTGATGTTCCGTATCGTCGCAACCATCAGCCTTATTGGCGGCACCATGTTCCTGATGTGGCTGGGTGAGCAAATCACGTCGCGGGGCATTGGTAACGGTATTTCGTTGATCATCATGGCAGGTATCGTCGCCCAAATGCCGCGTTTGTTCGCGCAATTGCTAGAAGGCGGTCGCACGGGATCGATCAGCGGGTTTGTCATTATAGGCTTCATCGCGATGTTCGTCAGCCTCACGCTGCTGATCTGCTTTATGGAGCGTGGCCAGCGCCGGGTGCTTATTCAATATCCTAAGCGCGCAACGCAGCGCGGAATGATGCAGGCGGACCGCAGCCACCTTCCTTTGAAAATCAATACCGCTGGGGTTATTCCGCCGATCTTCGCTTCATCGCTGCTGTTGTTGCCGATCACGATCACGCAATTGGGCGGTAACAAGGTAGCGGGTGAAAGCGCTATTGGTGACTTTGTGATATCGCTGAACCAATATCTTGCCCACGGCCAGCCAGTATATTTGGCGCTCTACGGGCTAGGTATTGTCTTCTTCTGCTTTTTCTATACCGCAGTGGTGTTCAATCCGGAAGAGACATCGGAGAACCTGAAAAAGGCCGGTGGTTTCATTCCCGGCATTCGTCCCGGTAAAAACACAGAATCTTATCTGGATTATGTGCTCACGCGTATCACGGTGCTTGGCGCAGCCTATCTAACATTGGTGTGTTTGCTGCCGGATTATATGATGGCACAGACAGGGCAGCAGCAATTCTTTGCTATTGGCGGAACTAGCCTGCTTATTCTGGTGAATGTCACCATCGACACGATTTCGCAGATCCAAAGCCATTTGCTCGCGCACCAATATGGTGACCTGCTGAAAAAGGCGAAGCTGAAGGGTGGGCGCACCCGCTAAACGGTGCGACATCGAAACGAATCGGGGACACGTTTCATGAATATCATCCTTTTAGGCCCTCCGGGCGCTGGCAAGGGCACACAGGCTGCCTTTCTTGTCGAGAAATATGGCATGGTCCAATTGTCGACGGGTGACATCCTGCGTGCGGCAGTCAAGGCCGGTTCGGATGTTGGCAAAATGGCGGATGACATCATGAAGGCCGGGAAATTGTTTCCTGACGAGTTGATGGCGGAAATTCTTGGCGAACATATGGACGCCATTCCTGCCGACAAGGGCCTCATTTTCGATGGATATCCCCGCACAGCCCCGCAAGTCGCGTTGTTGGATGGGTTGCTTTCCGCGCGTTACCGAACCTTGGACCATGTCATTGAGCTGGTTGTCGATGAAGACGCCTTGGTCGCGCGCGTGGTTGGCCGCTATACCTGCGCGAATTGTGGCGACGGCTATCATGATGTTTTCAAGCAACCTGCCGTAGCGGACACCTGCGACAAATGCGGTGCGCATGAATTTAAGCGCCGTCCAGATGACAATGAGGAAACAGTGCGGACCCGCATGGCGGAATATCGCGCAAAGACCGAACCCATTTTGCCTCTGTACGACGCACGTGGCCTAGTCAGCCGCGTTGATGGCATGGCGTCAATTGAGGATGTGACCGATGCCATTGCCGCTATTGTTGGCTAATCGCGTGCCAAATTAGGGGTATTGGACATGCACGCGGGGTTGGTTGGCATGGATAGTTCTGTCCAAAATGACGGCCACTTTTATTTCCGCAGTATCGGGAGTAAGTCTTTCACATGAAAAACGCTCTCGTTCCAGCCGTGCTTCTTGCGGCAATATCCTCTCCTGCCTTCGCTGAGGTCAAAGCTGCGTCGGATACGGGCTTCAACTCGGTTCATATTGCTACCGTTAACGCGTCACCTGAGGACATCTGGCAACGGCTGCTGACACCGAAGGATTATTGGAACAGGGCGCATAGTTGGTCTGGGTCAAGCGCAGGGTTTTATATCGATGCACAGGCCAATGGTTGCTTTTGCGAGCTGTTTCAGGAGGCTGATGCAAATGGCAAGCTGAAGACCGTCGGTAGCGTTGAGCATATGCGGGTTATATTTGCACAGCCCGGCAAAGTATTGCGTATGCAAGGCGCGCTCGGTCCGCTCCAGTCGGAGGCTGTGATTGGAACACTGACCGTGGCCATGGAGCCTGATAAGGACAGCGTGGGTACGCGGGTCAGTTTCTCTTATGTGGTGGGTGGTTACATGCGCTACAAAGTATCAGAAATCGCACCCGCGGTAGATAAGGTGTTGGGTGAGCAGTTTAAAAACATGCTGTTGCCCTTTGATCCAGTAACGACAGAAGCCCCCAAAGTGGACAGTTTCAAGCTGGATATTGAAACGATTGAAGAAGCAGTCACCGACGAAGCGTCCGATGTGCGTACTGCGAAGCCCGATGAAGCAGATGCCGCCAATACGACGCCACAAGCGGAGTCAAATTAGTTGCCGGCGGGAGGGCGCAGCACCAAATCCAGCAGCAAGATCGAAATAGGCTGGTGTGAGATGGTCGATGTGCCAAGCCTTGGCCTGTCACAGGTGCATGCCAAAATGGACACAGGTGCAGCGACATCCTCTATTCACGCAACCCGGATCAAGCCCATTTCGCGCGATGGAAAACCTTATGTCGAATTCTGGTTCCGGTTAAATGCAGGCGAAAAGCCCAAGCGGTATGAAGCGCCTATTGTTGACCGCCGCATGGTGCGGTCATCCAATGGTGAACGGCAAGATCGTTATGTCATCTCGGCGCAATTTTGCTTTGGTAAGCTATGCTGGAACGGGCAGCTCACCTTGGCGAACCGGCGATCAATGGCCTTTCCCTTGCTCATTGGTCGGCGCGCGTTAAGGCGCGGCTTTCTCGTGAACAGCGGGCGGCGGTGGGTGTTGGGAAAGCCTGCCAATCAAGGAAGCATAGACATATGAAAATCGCGATGCTGGCAAGAAATGCCAACTTGTATTCCCACCAACGTCTTGTTGAGGCGGCACAAGCGCGCGGCCATGAGATCGATATATTGAACACCTTGCGCGTGACGATGAACATTACATCGCATCGTCCTGAAGCATATTATCAGGGCGCAAAACTTGGCAAATATGACGCGGTAATTCCCCGTATTGGTGCGTCCATTACCTTTTACGGCCTCGCGGTTTTGCGCCAGTTCGAAATGATGAACGTGTGGTCGCTGAATGAAAGTGTGGCCATTGGCCGTTCGCGCGACAAACTGCGGTCATTGCAGATTTTGGCGCGTAAGGGGCTTGGTCTTCCCGTTACCGCCTTTGCCCATGACCCGCGCCAGACCGACGAGGTGATCCAGATGGTGGGTGGCGCACCTGTCGTCATCAAACTGCTCGAGGGCACGCAAGGCATAGGGGTGGTATTGGGAGAGACTGAGAAATCTGCGCGTTCGGTTATCGAGGCGTTTCGTGGTGCGAACGTTAACATCCTTGTGCAGGAGTTTATCAAAGAGGCCAATGCAACCGATATCCGTTGCTTTGTTATCGGGAACAAGGTTGTTGCTTCCATGCAGCGTCAGGGCGCAGATGGCGATTTTCGTTCTAACTTGCATCGAGGCGGTACGGCGTCATCTATCAAGATTACGCCTGAGGAGCGGTCGACGGCAGTCCGCGCCGCTCGGGCAATGGGGTTAAATGTTGCTGGCGTTGACATGCTGCGGTCCAATCATGGTCCGGTGATTATGGAAGTAAACAGCTCGCCGGGGCTCGAGGGTATTGAAAAAGCAAGCGGCAAGGATATCGCCAGCAAGATCATCGCGTTCATCGAAGAAAATGCCAGCCATGGCAAAACTAAGACCAAAGGCAAGGGATAGCGCGCCTCTGGCCTTGACAGTTGACGCGACTCACCGTAAGGCGCCTCCAATTCCGAACATCTGGTGCAGCCAGCAGCGCGTTTATGCGTCCGCTGGTTTTGTGCGTTTCGGGATATCATCAGCGTTGAGATAGGGTTTGTCCTCTCGAGGGCACCTGTGGAGCAGGAGTAAATAAATTGGCACGTATTGCCGGAGTTAACATTCCAACCAACAAGCGCGTGATCATTGCGCTTACCTACATTCACGGTATCGGCCGCACTAAAGCCGTCGAAATCGCGACTAAGTTGGGAATTGATCATAGCCGTCGTGTGCAGGACCTTTCGGATGCCGAAGTTCTGCAAATCCGCGAAACCATCGATGCGGGCTACACCGTAGAGGGCGATCTTCGCCGTAACACATCGATGAACATCAAGCGTTTGATGGATCTCGCCTGCTACCGTGGCCTTCGCCATCGTAAAGGCCTTCCCGTCCGTGGTCAGCGCACGCATACCAATGCGCGCACCCGTAAGGGCAAGGCAAAGGCAATCGCGGGCAAGAAGAAGTAATTACTGGCCTTGGCCTGATTATTTTTTCTTCGCATTTTCGAATAGGATACACTTTATATGGCACGCGAACCACAGCGCATTAAAAAGCGGGAGCGCAAAAATATCTCGGCAGGCGTAGCGCACGTCAATGCCAGCTTTAACAACACCATGATCACGATCACCGATGCTCAAGGCAACGCGATCAGCTGGTCATCAGCCGGAACAATGGGCTTCAAGGGTAGCCGTAAATCGACCCCTTATGCAGCCCAGGTTGCCGCCGAAGACGCTGGCAAGAAAGCTGCTGAACATGGCGTTCGTACATTGGAAGTCGAAGTTAAGGGCCCGGGTTCGGGTCGTGAATCCGCGCTGCGCGCATTGCAGGCGGTGGGTTTCACCATCACCTCGATCCGTGATGTGACCTCGATCCCGCATAACGGCGTGCGTCCTTCCAAGCGTCGGCGCGTCTAAGCATTCGTTTCAGGGGCGACTGTTCAGTCGCTTCTTCTTTTACCCGCAATCCGGCACGGTGCACCAAATTGCCGGTTTTGCAAAACCCAAGGGGAAATCCATGTCCGTCAATATCAAGAACTGGCAGGAACTGAAAAAGCCCAACGCGCTTGAACTCAAGTCAGGTAGCGATGCGAAGCGTAAGGCTGTATTTGTTGCTGAGCCGCTTGAGCGTGGCTTTGGCCTGACGCTCGGTAACGCGCTGCGTCGCGTATTGCTCTCATCGTTGCAGGGCGCAGCAATTACGTCGATCAAGATCGAGAATGTGTTGCACGAATTCTCGTCGCTTGCTGGCGTACGTGAAGATGTCACCGACATCGTTTTGAATATCAAACAGGTCGCGTTGAAGATGGAAGGCGAAGGCCCCAAGCGTCTTCAGCTTTCGGCCACGGGTCCTGGCGCTGTCACCGCTGGTGACATTGCCGTGTCGGGCGACATCCAAGTGATGAATCCTGATCTCGTCATCTGTCATTTGGATGATGGTGCCACATTAAATATGGAAATCACCGCCGACAGCGGCAAGGGCTACGTGCCTGCAGTCGCAAACCGTCCCGCAGATGCGCCAATTGGCCTCATCCCGGTCGACAGCCTGTATTCGCCTGTGCGTCAGGTCGCGTACAAGGTTGACAACGCCCGCATCGGTCAAGAACTCGACTATGACAAATTGTCTCTGACCATCGAAACCGATGGTACTGTCACTCCAGAAGACGCCGTCGCCTATGCCGCTCGTATCCTTCAGGATCAGTTGCAAGTGTTTGTCCACTTCGAAGACTCGATGGCCGCATCGTCGCCAATGGCTGGCATGTCGGCGCCGTCGGCTTCTTCCGAAGAATCGGATGCAAATCAGCTTAACCGTTATCTTCTCAAGAAGGTGGACGAGTTGGAACTGTCGGTCCGCAGCGCAAACTGCCTCAAAAACGACAATATCATCTACATTGGCGATCTCGTTCAAAAGAGCGAAGCCGAAATGTTGCGTACACCTAATTTCGGCCGCAAGTCGCTGAACGAAATTAAGGAAGTATTGTCGTCGATGGGCTTACGCCTTGGCATGGACATCCCCGGATGGCCGCCAGAGAATATCGAAGAAATGGCCAAGAAGCTCGAACAAGAGCTGCTCGGTTAAAAAATATTTGGGCCAAGGCAGTGCTTTGGCCCAATTTACAGGGAAATGGCCGCCCTTAACTGGCCAGGATCGGGGTACCTGATACGGCCCCCCTACGAACGAAGGAATGAAATATGCGCCATAAAGTTGGCCACCGTAAGCTGCAGCGTACCACGTCGCACCGTACTGCGATGCTTCGCAACTTGGCAGCGTCGCTGATCAAGCATGAGCAAATCAAGACGACCTTGCCAAAGGCGAAGGAACTGCGTCCTTATATCGAAAAGCTTATTACACTTGCGAAAAAGGGTGGCCTGTCCAACCGCCGCCTCGCGATGAGCCGTTTGATGGACGACACGCAATTGGTGAAATTGTTTGACGAGCTGGCAACACGCTATGCTGATCGTAGCGGCGGTTATAGCCGTGTGATCAAGGCTGGTTTCCGTGGTTCAGATGCTGCGCCAATGGGCGTTATCGAACTGGTTGATCGCAATGTTGATGCCAAGGGCCAAGACAGCGGTCCCGTCGAAGTGCTGGACGACAGCGAGTAAACCCGTCGCACCGGAGAGTTTCAAAAGGGCGGTATCCGACAGGGTGCCGCCCTTTTGCGTGATTTCAATCCTAAGCTTTACGCTTTTGACGGGCGTACCAGAAAAAGAAGCTCGCCATAAACCATGCGACCGATAGGACGATCGTAAATTTGCCGCCGCGCATATCGCTGCCCAAAATACCGGCAAAGATGCCAATAGCGACTTGCAGAGCGCCGGCTAAAAACATGGCGAATGGCAAAATGCTACTACGAAAACGCGAGGCGATGCTGCCAACAATGGCAATAAACAGAACTGCGCCGAACCACAGGTTGACCGCATTGTCCTCATTGCCAATCAAACCTATGGCTAAATTGGCCCAAACCAACATGAACCCAGCGAGAACCGCGAACAGCGCGCCGATGCGGAAAAACCAGTTGGAGGATAAACGCACGGCAAGTTCAATAAGGCCGCCCACAATTCCAAAGATGATGGTTGCAACAATGAAATCAGTTTCATCCCAATTTACTTCCTTGGTGAACTGCATAGCTACCAACGGCGTTAGGATGATGGCAATCGCGCCGCCCCATCCAAGCAAGCGCCATGGGCTCACACCTTGATGCTGACGCTGTGCATTAATTGTACTCATAACATGTCCCTTTCAGCTGCTGTTTGGGGGGATTCTCTTTGTGGCACGCTTGACTGTCGTGATTGTATCGACAGGAGGTTAATTGACCGAATGATTTCGACGAAAAGGCTATTTAAATTGTCGGGCGACGCGCGAAATAGTTGGCGTTCATGGGCTGACGTTATAGTCGTAAAGAAAGATATCTGAGAGTTGGGGAAATGAGATTATGCGGAGCGTATTTTTGCTTGGGGCTGCGATTATGATGGCGCCAATTTCGACTATGGCGGCGACCAAAGACGCGGCAAGAGCAGACGTCACTGCCAAGCTGGAATATCCGAAAACCAAGACTGTAAATGTCGTCGATGAACAATTCGGTATAAAAGTTACTGACCCCTATCGCTGGCTTGAAGATGATGTGCGCGTCAACACGGAAGTCGCGGATTGGGTAAAATCGCAAAATGCCGTGACAGATGCATATTTGGAAACATTGCCCGGTAAAAAAATCCTCGCCAACCGGATGAAGAAGCTATTCGATTATGAGCGCTTTGGTCTACCTGAAAAGGCAGGCGGATATTATTTTTTCACCAAGAATGACGGGCTGCAGAACCAGTCGGTTTTGTATGTGCGTAAAGGGCTGACGGGCGCTGACCGCGTGCTGCTTGATCCGAATGGCTGGGCAAAGGATGGCGCAACAGCGCTGGATAGCTGGGTACCTTCGCAAAATGGCAAACTGCTCGCTTATGCGATACAAGATGGGGGTTCCGACTGGCGCACGATTAAAGTGCTCGACACCGCGACTGGCAAAGTTTTGGCCGACGAAATCAAGTGGGCCAAATTCACGAACATAAGTTGGGTGGGTAATGAAGGGTTTCTCTATTCCCGCTTCGCCGAACCACAAGAAGGCGCCGCGTTTCAGCAGCTGAATTTTAACCAGACGGTTTACTATCACAAAATCGGCAGCCCGCAGTCCGAAGACAAGGCGATTTACGCCACGCCTGATAAGCCCGAATATGGGCATAGCGCGCAGGTGACGCATGATGGCAAATGGGCGTTGATAACTACCTCGTCCGGCACAGATGAGAAATATGAACTACACGTCATGCCACTTGGCAAAAATCCGACTTGGAAGGCGCAGCCTTTGGTCAAGGGGTTAGAGCATGACTGGGGCCTTATCGAAGGCATGGGTAATAAATTGTGGTTCACCACCAACAAGGATGCACCAAAGCTAAAGGTGGTTAGCGTGGACCTTGGGGCGAAGGCGCCTGTGTTTACCGATGTTATTCCAGAGCGCGCAGAAACGCTATCGCGCGCGCAAATCGTCGGCAATCGTATGATCCTTTCATACATCAAAGACGCCAAATCGATGGCGCTAATGACGAACCTTGAAGGTCAGCCTATTAAGGAAATTCAACTAAACGCGATTGGCACTGCCAGCGGCTTTTCCGGCACACCAGGTGATGCAGAAACATTTTATGGTTTCTCCAGCTTTAATCAGCCCGGCGCGGTCTATCGCTTTGACAGCAATAGTGGGACATCGACGCCATTTGCGGAACCGAAATTGAGCTTCAACCCGCAAGATTATAGCGTCAGTCAGGTGTTTTACCCGTCAAAGGACGGCACGAAGATTCCAATGTTCATCGTGCATAAGAAAGACATCGATCTGTCCCAAGGCGCGCCGACCTTGTTATATGCTTATGGCGGGTTCAACATTTCGCAGACGCCGACATATTCGGCCACGCGGATGGCATGGTTGCAGTCCGGTGGCGTTTTTGCGCTGGCGAACATTCGCGGCGGTGGCGAATATGGCAAACCATGGCATGACGCTGGTCGCCTTATGAACAAGCAAAACGTCTTTGACGATTTTGCCGCCGCGGCGGAATATCTTATCGCCAGCGGCATTTCGGCCAAAGGCAAGATTGCAATCGAGGGTCGTTCCAATGGCGGCTTGCTGGTGGGTGCATCGTTGAACCAGCGGCCTGATCTTTTTGCGGCGGGACATGCTGCCGTTGGCGTTATGGACATGGTCCGCTTTGACCGGTTTACCGCGGGCCGTTATTGGGTCGACGATTACGGCTATCCCAGCAAAGAAGCCGATTTTAAGATGCAATTGACCTATTCGCCCTATCACAACATCAAATCAGGCGTCGAATATCCGGCTGTGATCGTGTCTACCGCTGACACCGACGATCGGGTGGTCCCAGGGCACAGCTTCAAATACATCTCTGCTCTTCAGGCCGCAGAGACCGGAAGCAAGCCGAAAATCATCCGTATTGAAAGCCGTGCCGGTCATGGTTCGGGTAAGCCAACCGACAAGGTGATCGATGAATATTCGGATATCTACGCTTTCCTCGCCAAATGGACAGGGCTGAAGCTGACGGAATAATCGGTCCTTCAATGCAGCTATCCATGGGCTCATGAAGACAATGCGGCTTGGTCTGGAGAAGGGCCGAGCCGCCGAAAATTGCCATTGGCCATCGCTTTACTTGCCACGCCTCCCAAAAACCGGCACAGTTAAGTCATGGCAAATTTTATCGCTTTCCTTCTGGGCCTCGTTGCCCTTGTTCTGGCTTTCATTGGTTTCATCCCGCTGCTTGGGTGGTTGAACTGGCTGATTATCCTGATCGCAGGTGTAGGCGTCGCATTTGGCTTCATATCGGATAAAAGTGGCGGTCGTAATTTCTGTCTTGTGGTGATGGCGATTTGCGCCTTCCGTTTGTGGATTGGCGGCGGGATCATCTGACCCTGTTTCTAGGGCGGGGCTAAAATGATGGCACACAATGATCAAACCCCGCAGCCAAGCGGTCTGCCTTATGCCATATCGGCCTATATGATCTGGGGATTTGTCCCCCTATATTTTAAGCTTTTGAGCCATGTGCCGCCAATCGCCGTCGTGGCGCAGCGAATTATATGGTCGATCCCTTTGTTGCTACTCATCATGGCGTTTCGCAAACAGTTGCACGAATTTGGCGCGATTTTCCGACACAAGGTGCACTTACGCAACCTACTCGCCTCGGCAACGCTGATTGCTATCAACTGGCTGATTTATATTTGGGCGGTGTCTACCGATCATATATTGGCCGCCAGTCTTGGCTATTATCTAAATCCTTTGGTGAATGTACTTTTGGGCCGCCTGTTTCTGGGTGAACGGTTACGTCCGCTTCAAATGGTGGCTGTCGCAGTCGCCGCCATTGGCGTTGCGATCCTCATCGGCGACGCGCTTGACACATTGTGGGTGTCGGTATCCTTGGCACTCAGTTTTGGCCTATATGGCATTATCCGCAAGATAACGCCCGTTGGCTCTGTGCCCGGCCTTGCGATTGAAACGACCTTGCTTGCGCCCTTATCGCTTGGCGCAGTGCTGTGGTATGCGCAGGCGGGCACGGGCGGCTTCGGCGATGATCTCACGACATCAGGGCTATTGATTCTTGCAGGCGCAGTGACCGCTATCCCGCTGTTGATGTTTGCAA
>Ga0315905_10006727_pt1 | contig 11681 bp, 6 predicted proteins | sample LakEriMetagenome_5_FD_203522 | JGI IMG/M metagenome (GOLD analysis project Ga0315905, IMG submission 203522) | Freshwater fungal communities from buoy surface, Lake Erie, Ohio, United States - Buoy 4 MA121 | ecosystem: Environmental > Aquatic > Freshwater > Lake | place: USA: Lake Erie, Ohio...
CCGCGGCCGCCTCGGCGCCGGCCCCGTCGGCCGCGGCGGCGGCGAGCGCCTCGAGCCGCTCCTGCGCGCGCCGCCGCTCGCCCTGCCGCTGCGTGGCGAGGACGACGAGGCCCGGGATCGCGAACGCCATCACGGTGCAGGTGGCAGACCCGACGAGCGAGAGGGCCGACCAGATGGACGGCAAAAAGCAGGCGACGAGATAGGTCGCGACCACCAGCGCGCCCGTCACAGGGGTCCAGTGCCGCGCCGTCCCCTCGTGCCCGCCGAGCACGGCCTCGCCGATCGTCTCGCGCAGCGGGTACGTGAGCAGGACGTACGAGCCCGAGAGCGAGAGGAGGTAGCCGACGCGCACGAGGAGCGCGAGGGCGGTGGCGAGGGCGGCCAGGTTGGCGGGGGGCGGCGGCGGCGCGCTGCGTCCGGCCGCCGCCGCCGCGCCGAGCAGAGGTGCCGCCGTGGCGTGGCCGCCTGCTCCTGCTGCAGGTGTTGCTGCTGCTCCTGCTGCTGCTGCTGCTCCTGCTGCTCCTGCTGCCGCCGCCGCCGCCGCGCCTCCCCCGCCCCCGCCACCACCACCACCATGCGCCGCCAGCAGCCGCGCCAGGCTCGCCGCCGTCACCTCGCTCAGCACGTCGGCGTCGACGCCCGCGCCGAATGCCGCGACGCCGCCGAGGGCGATGGCCACGTACAGGGCGTTGCAGGCGAGCAGGGCCGTGCCGAGGACCGCGCGCATGCGCGCGGGGGAGTAGGGCTTGAGCAGGGGCACGAGGGGGATCACGGACTGGTGGCACACGTCCGCGTTGAGCAGCACGGGCGCGACGGCCGCAAAGCCGAGGGCGGCCAGGACGGCAGAGTACGACTTGGCGCCGGGCGCCGCGCCGGCCAGCGCCCCCCACTGCGGCCAGGCCGGGATGCTCGGGCCGCTCCCGCCCGCGGCCACCCGCGCCCCTAGGACGATCATGAGGGCGGCGAAGAGGCCGTTGCTGGCCATGCCCGCCAGGTTGAGCGGGCGCATGCGGTCCATCGAACGCGCGCGGCTCAGGGGGAAGAGCACGAGCCCCGCGAGCGCGGCGAGCACGACGCGCCGGTCCAGCAAAGGGCCGGACTTGAGGCCCGTGAGCTCGCCGATGAGGCCCGCTGGTTCTGCTGCTGGTGGTTGTAGTGGCGATGGTGCTGATGCCGCGGTGCCGATGCTGCTGCCGATGCTGCCGACGCCGCTGCTGCCCGAGGGCCCGCCCCCTTGCGCCTCCCGCTGGCTCCGGCTGCCGACCAGAATGTCGCCCATAATCGCCATGAAGACGATGTTCAGCACGAAGCAGTTGCCGACGACCGCGAGTCCCAGGGCCGCCTCGGCCCGCGGGCCCAGCAGCCGCCGCACGAGCGAGCCGTACGAGCGCGCGCCGGGGCCGCCGCCGCGGCCGCCGCCGCCCGCCGACGCCGCGTCCTGCCGCCGCACCATCTCGACTGCCTTGACGAGCCCCGCGAGCGTCGCGAACGTGAGCGCGCCGACGCCCGCGAGGAAGACGACGCCCCAGACCCAGCCGAGGAGGGCAAAGGCGCGCGGGAGGGCCATCATGCCCGCGCCCATGAGCACCTTGGCGATGTTGAGGGTGCACGGCCAAAAGGTGTCTGCGTGCGGGCGCGGGCCGTCGCCGGGCGGCGGCGGCAGGTGCTGCGGGGACGCGCCTCCCGCGACGCCTCCGGAGCGCGGCGACGCCGCGGCCGCGTACGATCGCACGCGGTGGCGGGTGTAGACCAGCGAGCCATCGGCCGCGGCGGACGGCACGAGCGCGCGCTCGTCGTCGTCGTCGTCGTCGTCGTGCAGCTCGCTGTCGCGGCGGGTCGCGGCGCCGTCGACGACCGTCACGACGACGGCGGCGGACGACGGCGGCGGCGGCGGCGACCCCGGCGGCGACAGGAGCGGCTGCCTCTGCTGCTGCTGCTGCTGCTGCTGCGACAACGACGACGACGACGAGCCGTTCCACGTGCCCGGGCGGCCGCCGCGCGGCGGCATTTTTTGCTGCGTCGTTTGGCGTTCCGATGGCAAGAAGGAAGGAAGAGGGCAAACGTGTTCGGTCGGCCGCTCTCTCTGCAGACGCGCGTCAGATGACTAGAGCGAGTGACGACGAGGGGTGAGGGGCGCTAGAGAGAGTCGCGGACGAGATACAGTACTAGGCACAGTGTCGTATTGAGGAGTCCGTGTGCTATCGATGCCGAGAGCGACGCGACGGAGGGAGACGGTGTCGTGCCCCTCCTTTTGGCTGGGGGCACACCAGCAGCACCAGCAGGACCAGCCCACGAACGCGACACCCCCCTCGCGGCGCCCCTCCCTCATACACAAACCACGCGTACTAGTCGATCTCCCACTCGCCTGATCACCCACGTCCACGTCTTCATTCACCATGGCGGTAAGTTGACGAGCGCGGCGCGCGCGCTCTCGGGTGTGTGTGGTGCTGCGGTGGCACATCGCCGCGCGCGCGCTCGAGCGCAAGCCGCCCGCGCCCCCCATCAGAAGCGCGTGCACGACCGCGCCGCCTCGACACAGCCACCCGGCAGGACGCGCGCCGACTCGTTGAACCGTGGCCGCCATTGGCCCCCCCGCCCCCCGCCGGCGCCGCCGCCCCCGCCGATCGCCGCCGATAAACGGGTCCTCGCACCCCCCCCCCCCCCCCCCGCTCCAAAAAAAAAAAACCAACCCCTCCAACAGTCCGTCATGATGCGCTCGTCCGCCGTCGGCGGCGCCTCGCGCCTCGCCGCCCGCGTCTCCTCCCGCCGCGGCGGCGTCCGCGCCTTCGCCTCGGTCGAGCAGCAGCACAACCCGGACGCCATCACCCAGCGCGTCTACTTTGACGTCAACATCGGCGCCAACGCCGCGGGCCGGATCGAGATCGGCCTGTACGGCAACGACGTGCCCAAGACGGCCGACAACTTTGCCAAGCTTTGCACGGGGGAGATGGGCTTTGGCTACAAGGGGGCGCCGTTCCACCGCGTGATCAAGGACTTTATGATCCAGGGCGGCGACTTTACGAACCGCAAGTGAGTGGACGGCCGCGCCGTCTTGCGCGTCGCGTCGCGCGCCCGTTCTTTTTCTCTCGTCGCCGCGCCCCAAACGCTCACGCCGCTCACGCCGCCACGCCCTCCCCCCCCCCAACGCCCACCCACAACAGCGGCACCGGCGGCAAGTCGATCTACGGCATGAAGTTCCCGGACGAGAACTTCAAGTTCAAGCACACGGGCCCCGGGATCCTGTCGATGGCCAACGCCGGGCCGAACACCAACGGGAGCCAGTTTGTGAGTTTTTTTTGTGAAAAGCGGGGGGCGCGCGTGTCCGTATCCTCCCCTTCGTGTCGGCCAGCGCTAACACCCCCCCCCCCCCCAAAAAAAAAAAAAAAAATAGTTCCTGTGCACCGTCCCCACGCCCTGGCTGGACGGCCGCCACGTCGTCTTCGGCGAGGTCACCGACGGCATGGACGTCGTGCGCAAGGTCGAGTCGTTCCCCGTCGGGCCCGGCGACCGCCCGCGCGAGGAGATCACGATCGCCGACTGCGGCGTCGTCGCTTGAGAGAAAGAGAGAGAGAGAGAGAGCGACGGAGCGGCGGCGGCGGCGGCGGCGGCGGCGGCGGCGGCGGCGCGCGCGCGATGTGCGCGGGGCCAGATATATAGAGAGAGACACACACGCAGGCAGTAGCTGGAAGCCTCTTTCGACGTGTTACTTATACACAGCCAGCAAGAGGGACGGTCTGCGGTTCGTGCGGTGAAAAAAAACACCATCGCGCGTCGGTCCGTCGCGCGGCATCGACGCCGCCAACCGGGCGGCAAACGGCGCGGCCGCATCGCTCCCCTGCGCGCCTCTCGAGCCCCCGCCTCGATGCCAGCGATACACGTGCACACACACACGCGCGCGCAGCGACCACACGTCGTACCTCCGCGTACTCCCCCCGCTTGTCAACACGCACGTCGACGTTTCTTTCGACCCCCCTGTTCAACCGCTCTTTCCAAAAAAACGATGCAGCTCGCGACTCAGGCGCGCGCGCCGGTCGTGGCGATGCGCGCGTCGCGCAAGGCCGTCGTGGTCCGCGCGGCCCAGGAGCCCATCAAGGTCGGCATCAACGGTGCGTCGGTGGTCCGCGCCGGGCGCGTTCGCGCAAGGGAGAAGAGCTCGCGGAAAAGCAGGGTTTAGACGTTTGACGAAAAACGTGCGCTCCGCGACTTGGGCCGCGCGCGCCCTCGCCCGCAGACGCCCGCGCCCGATGACTCTCGGCCGTGGGCGTCTTGTATGCGCGCGCGCATGGGCTGCGACGCAAGGGCGGGGGCGGGCGCGCGGGCGGGCGAGGGAACGAGCGAGGGTTTTTGCTTTTTGGCGCGCGCGCGCGCGCACACAAAAGCGCGCACGTCGGCCGCTTTTTCGGCGGTGGCGCTTTTTCTCACGTCACTTCTTCACGCCACACCCCCACCTCGATGCCACAAAACACGCAGGCTTTGGCCGCATCGGTGAGTCGTATCGTCGGGACACGTCGCGGCGGGAAAAGTTGGCGGGCGGGCATTCAGCGGGGGTCGCCCTACCCCCCGCTCGCCCTCGCTCGGGCCCGCCGCTCACAACCCCCTGCCCTCTCGCCCTCGCGCCCTCTTAACTAAAAACTTGACCAAAACAACAGGCCGCCTCGTCCTCCGCTCCGCCCTCGCCCGCAAGGACATCCAGGTCGTCGCCGTCAACGACCCCTTCATCGAGGGCGACTACATGGCCTACATGTTCCGCTACGACTCGGTCCACGGCAAGTGGCCCGGCCCCGTCGAGGGCAAGGAGGGCGCGCTGGTCATCGACGGCCAGCCCATCAAGACCTACGCGTGCATTTTGGTGGGTTTGGTTTTTTTTTTTTTTTTTTTTTGTTGTTTTTGTGTTTTGGTTTTGCCCCCCCCCACCCCCCCCCCCCCCCCCCCCCCCACAAAAAAAAAAAAAAAAAAAAAACGACAACAGGGACCCCTCGACGATCCCGTGGGGGGCCAGCGGCGTCGACTACGTCATCGACTCGACGGGCGTCTTCACGACCGTCGACAAGTGCCAGGCCCACCTCGACGCGGGCGCCAAGCGCGTCATCATCACGGCCCCCAGCGCCGACGCCCCCATGTTCGTCATGGGCGTCAACGAGGGCAAGTACGACCCCGCGATGAAGGTCGTGTCCAACGCCTCGTGCACCACCAACTGCCTGGCGCCCCTGGCCAAGGTGATCAACGACAAGTTCGGAATCGCGTCGGGCCTGATGACGACCGTGCACGCGACGACGGCGACGCAGAAGACGGTCGACGGCCCGTCGAAGAAGGACTGGCGCGGCGGGCGCGGCGCGGGTACCAACATCGTGCCTTCGAGCACAGGGGCGGCGAAGGCGGTTGGAAGCGTCCTGCCGGAGCTCAAGGGCAAGCTCACGGGCATGGCGTTCCGCGTGCCGACGTCCGACGTCTCGGTCGTCGACCTGACGGTCAACCTCGCCAAGCCCGCGTCGTACGAGGCCATCATGGCCGAGCTCAAGCGCGCGAGCCAGGAGGAGATGAAGGACATCCTGGGCTACTGCGAGGACGCGGTCGTCTCGTCCGACTTTATCTCCGACCCGCGCTCGAGCATCGTGGACGCCAAGGCGGGCATCCAGCTGAGCGACACGTTCGTCAAGATCGTGTCGTGGTACGACAACGAGTGGGGCTACTCGTGCCGCGTGGTCGACCTGGCCGTGCACATGAGCAAGAAGGAGGCCGGGAAGAAGGTGGCGGCTTGACGATGGAGTTGTTGTTTTGGCGTTTCGATCGAGAGAGACGAGAGAGAGAGAGAGTGACAAGAGAGCGATCTGCTTCTTCTTTTTTTGGCGCATCGGGCAAAAAAGAACGGGCGCGTCTGCGTGCGCAGACCGTCCTGCCCCGCGCCCCCCCCCCTCCCCTCTTTGGCCCAGCAGTCCCATCATCCAATTGATGCTACGTCCGCGCACGTGTCTGTTGTGTGTATGTGTTGCGTTTTGAGTAACAAAAACAAGACCGGCCAAAAGGAAGCGTTCGTCCGGCAACCACCTTGTATTTTTGCAGGCGCGGGCGCCAAGCAGCAGCGGGGGGCAAGGGCCCCGCGCGCGCCCTCCTCTCTCTCTTCCCCCTCACTCAAGCCCGCACGCCCTCGGCCGCCGCCCCCCTCCGGCGCTCGTCCGCCTCGACGCCCCCGGCCGCCGCCTCCTCCTTCTCCTCCTTCCGCTGCTTCTGCCCCCCCTCGTGCGCCTGGTGCGACGCCTCGGCGGCCGCCCTCTGCCCGGCCATCGCGCGCGCCACGTGCGACGCGGGCTCGCGCCCGAGCGCCCGCGAGATGAACGCGCTCGCGTCCACCAGCGCGGCCAGGTCGACGCCGTGCGCGACCCCGAGGCCCGACAGCATGTACACGAGGTCCTCCGTCGCGACGTTGCCCGACGCGCCCGGCGAGTAGGGGCACCCGCCGAGGCCGCCCGCGGACGCGTCAAAGACGCTCACGCCCTGCTGCAGGGCCGCGAGCGCGTTGGCGAGCGCCTGCCCGTAGGTGTCGTGCAGGTGGGCGGCCAGGCGCGACACGGGCACGCCCGCGTCGACCGAGGCGCGCACGGCCGCCGCGACCTGCGCGGGGGTGCCGCGCCCCGTCGTGTCGCCCAGGGACACCTCGTAGCACCCCATGTCGAGCAGGGCGCGCGCGACGCGGGCCGCGGCCTCGGGCGGCACGTCGCCGCTGTAGGGGCAGTGCACGGCGCACGACACGTAGCCGCGCACGCGCACGCGCGCCGCGCGCGCCGCGGCCGCGACCTCGCGGAAGCGCGCCAGCGACTCGTCGATCGAGCAGTTGATGTTGCGGCGCGAGAAGGCCTCCGAGGCGGCGCCAAAGATGGCCACCTCGTCGGCGCCCGCGGCGACCGCGCGCTCAAACCCCCTCAGGTTGGGCGTCAGCGCGGCGTAGCGCGGGGCCGGGCGGCTCGCCTTGGCGCGCCGCAGCACGGCGTCGGCGTCGGCGAGCTGCGGGACCCACTTTGGCGAGACGAACGACGTCGCCTCGATCGCCGCGAGCCCCGCATCGGCGAGGAGCTCGATGAAGCGGACCTTTGTGTCGGTGGGGATGACGCCGGGCTCGTTCTGCAGGCCGTCGCGGGGCCCCACCTCGACGATGGTGACGCGCGCGGGCAGCGGGAGGCCGCACAAGGTTGGCGGCGGGGGGGGGGGGCGGCCGCGCTGGCCGTCGGCGGCGGCGGCGGCGGCGCTCGTACTGTGGGAGCGGCGGCGGCCGCCGGTAGGGGTTGACGACGACGATGACGACAACGACGCAGCAGGCGGGGTGAGGGGTGCCGGAGGGCGTGCTCCTGCTGCTGCTGCTGCTGCTGCTGCTGCTGCTGCTGCTGCTGCTGCTGCTGCTCCTGCTCCTGCCCACGAGTCCCACGACGCGGCGGGCAGCGCAAAGCCGTGCCCGCGCACCTGCGCGGCGATCGACGCGCGCGCGGCGGCCGCCCAGTCGTCGCGCGCGGCGGCCGGCGCCGGCGGCGAGCCGGGCAGGGGCTGCGCGTCCGACGCCGTCGTCGCCGTCGTCGCTGCTGCTGCTGCTGCTGCGCTGATGAAGTTGTCCTGGCCGCCAAATCCGCCCAGGCCGTGCGGGGCGGGCGGCGCCATGGCGGCGTAAAAGGCCGAGGGGCGGGGCGATTTGCTGGCGCGCAGGCAACAATTGGAGGAGGAGGTTTGGCTGCTGCTCAGCAGGTTCACGAGGGCGCGCGAGACCGTCCGGGGTCCGCTCATCGTTGCGGCGCGGCGTCCAATTGCGTCGGGTGCATGTTGGTCGGGCGTAGGTGCGCGTGACTGGCTGCAAGCGGCGTGGGGTTGCGCGCGGGGGCAACGAAATGGGCGGGTGTTTTGGCGCGCGCCGTTCAGAGATTTGGGGCAGGCCGTTCTCTCGCTTGGACTTGCCAACTCAGCAGCAGCAAGAGAAAGAGGGGGGGAGGCGAACGGACGATTGGCGCGGAGCCCGCAGGGTTGTTTTCAAAGAGGGAAAGCAATGGCCCCTGCAGCTGGTGGTGTGGCTAACGACGGTCGTACAAAAATCGAATGGGGTTCAAGATGAGCGCGCGCGCGCGGGGGCGGGGCGAGAGAAGACAAGTACACAGGCGGCCGGACGCCGGGCAAAACCCGCCGCCGCCGCCGCCGCCGCCGCCGCCGCCGCCGCCGCTGCCGCCCGAGTCGGAGGGCCGCGACGCACAAGTGTAGGTTCAAGGCGCCGCGAGGAGCAGGTCGGACGCGCGCACCGACCACGGGTGCCCTCCCGGCACGCGCCCGTACTGGATGTCGGCGAGCGCGGCGCCAAGGCGCGCCCACAGCGGCGGCGGGGCATCGCCGCCGGCCGCCGCCGCAGTCGACGACCCGGGCGCCGCCAGCCGCACGGCGGCGGCGCCGCCGCCGCCTCCTCCTCCTCCTCCTCCTCCTTGCAGTCCACTCCCCTCCTCGAGCACCAGCTCCGCGACGGGCTGCACCACGCACGCCGTGCCCGTGCCAAAGACCTCGCGCAGGCGCCCCGAGGCCGCGGCCGCGCGCAGCTCGCGCACCGTCACGTGCCGCTCGCGCACGCGCAGCGGCAGGCGGCGCGCCGACCCGCCGCCGCCCGGCCCCGCCCCCTCGGCCGCCCACGCCCGCGCCAGCTCGAGCGCCGACTGCCGCGTGACCCCCGGGAGGATGGTGCCGTCGTCCAGCGGCGGGGTCGCGAGCTCGAGGTGGCGCCCCGTCGAGCCGTCCGCGCTCGCCTCGTGCTCCAAGACGAAAAACACGTTCATGGCGCCGCACTCGCCCACGACCCGGTCGGACAGCTCGAGGCCCGCGGGCAGCACGAGCGGCGACGACGGCGACGAGGGCGACGACTGCGACGGCGGCGACGACGACGACGCCGCCGCCGCCTTGGTCAGCAGCGCCGCGGCGGGCATGGTGTACAGGACCTGCGCGCACCCGTGCGCCGCGGCCGCCTCGGCCTGCGGCACGACCGTGGGGGCGTAGTTGCCGCAGATCTTGTACGAGCCCGTGCCCCCGGGCCACGCGCGCACGCGCCGCTCGTCCAGCAGCAGCGAGACCGGCGCCGCGCCCGCCGCCGCCGCCGCCGCGCCGGCCGCCGCGCCCGCCGCCGCGCGGAAGTAGGGCCCCACGGGGCACATGACGACGGCGACGGCCGTGCGCGACGTGCGGTGCACCCCGAGCCCGGGCTCCGAGGCGTAGGCGAACGGGCGCAGGTACAGGGCGTGCCCGGGGGGGGGGCCGCCGCCGCCGCCGCCGGGCAGCCACGCCGCGTCCTTTTCGACCAGCGCGCCGAGGCACGCGAGCAGCTCGCGCGGCGACCAGGGCGCGAGGCCGAGGCGCTCGGCCGAGCGCGCGAAGCGCCGGGCGTTGAGTTCCGGGCGGAAGAGGCGCGGCCGGCCGTCGGGGCCCGGGTAGGCCTTCATCCCCTCGAAGCACGAGCCGCCGTAGTGCAGCGCCTGGAGCGCGGGCGACGACGCGCCGGGCAGCAGGCGGCGCTGCGGCTGCGGGTGGTGGTCGTCGTCGTCGGCGGAGGCGGGAAAGGGGACGATGCGCGGGGCGGCCCAGCCGCCGAGGCGGGCGTCGTGCTCGCAGACGAGCATGTGGTCCGTGAAGCACTTGCCGAAGGCGAGGTCCTGGCGGTGTTTTGGGCGCCGGGGGGGGGGGGGTGGCCGCATCAGCGTCGAGGGCCTGTCTGGCGGCGGCGGCGCCGTCGCATGTCGCCGACAAGGCGGCTCTACTTTGACGCACCTCGAGGCGCGGCTTGGGGCGTGGCCGCTCGGTCGTCTCGACGACGAGGTCGCGCGCGCGGAACGTGTCCGGGTCGCGCGCGGCGGGGGCCTGTTTGTTGTTGTCGTCGTGGAAGCGATGTTTCGGTTTCGCGGACGTCAGCTCCTCGCCCTTGCCCTTTGCTTTGAACCAAAGCAGCATCGACGAAAACGCACCTCCGCCTGCGGCTTGAGCGCGGCCTGCGCGGCCGCCGCGAATCGCCGCAGCAGGGGCCGCGCGCGAGACGGCGCGAGCGCCATCCTGGGCGCTCAGAGAGAGGCCGCGCGCTCCGCGGCGGGTCGGGGAACGAACGCGACTTCTTTTTTGGGGGGGGGGGGGCGAAAGGAGCAAGCGCCGGCGCGCGCGCGCGCGTGCTCGGTGCGTGGGCCTCTTGTGCGCGCGCAATGCTATGGTGACGCGCGCGATCGGTCCGGAGTCTAACAAAGGCCAACAAAAAAAATTCAAGGAGACAAGGGAAGAGGCGAAGCGACGAGAGTTGAGGGCAAACGGCGGCGCGGCGGCGGCGTCGCGCCCTTGTCGGCGCGCGCCCCACGGCACGGCACGGCGTCATCGGGTCAGCCGCCCCCGTTGAGGTCCTTGAGCGACCCGGTGCGCCCGATGACCCCGTCGCTCCACTGCTTGGCGGGGGCCGGCGGCGCAGCAGCAGCAGCCGCCGCCGCCGGCTTGGACGTCGCCACGACCCCCGAGTTGAGGTGGGCCGCCGCCACCGCGCCGCCGCCCGCGCCGCCGCCGCCGCCGCCGCCGCTGCCGCTGCCGCTCGTCGCCGGCGCCTGCGCCCACTTGCGCGGCCACTCGCACGACAGCCGCCGGATCGTCGCGCCGGCCAGGCGCTCCTGCCGCCGGCCCTGGTCGTCCAGGACCTTGCCGAGGGCGCGGCCGGCCACCATGTCCTCGGCGCGGGGCACGTCGAACGCCTCGACGGGCGCGTGCCGGCTGAGCGGCACGCGCCAGCAGCCGGGCCCCGCGGCGGCCTCGCCGCCGCCGCCGCCGCCGGGCGCGGGGCGCGCCGACAGGGCCAGCATCGTCAGCAGCGCCTGCTCGCGCCTCCTGGCGACGAGCGCGTCGCGCGGGCGCGCGCGGGCGGCGTCGAGCTCGCGCTGCTCGGCGCGCATGGCCTCCCACGCGGCCGCGTGCACGGGCAGCAGGCCCGCGGGCGGCGGCGGGGGCGAGGAGGGCGCCGACGCCGACGCCGACGCCGCCACCTCGTTCGACGGCAGCGTGGGCGGCAGCGGCGGCGCGCCCGCGTCGCTGCGCCCGCCGCGCCGCATCCACGGGTGCGCGAGCACGCCCTCGATGTCCGGGCGGCGCGCCTCGTCGAACTGCAGCAGGCGGTCGAGCAGGTCGGCCGCCTCGGCCGAGACGCGCGACGCCAGGCCTGCAGAGACGACGCGCGGGTTTTGGCGCCAGCCGCCGCGCGTGGCGGCGATCCAGACGTCCATGGACGCGGCGTCCGAGTTGGGGTCCGGGTGCGCCTCGTGATCGAAGGGGAAGAAGCCGAAGAGCATGGCGTGCATGAGGACGCCGCAGGCCCAGACGTCGGCCTTGGGGGCGGAGAAGGTGCGGACGCCGGCGGGCAGCACGGCGCCCGCGTCGCGGCGGGCGCTGCGGGCACCCGCGATGCCGCCCAGCGCCTCTCCGTCGCCCGTCAGGCTGCCGCGGCCCGCGTCGGACTCTGCGCCTGGGACGCCGCCGTCCGTGGCGCTGCCGGCGCTTCCCCGGCGCCGCATCGCGGCGCCCGTCATGGGACCGTCGCCGGTGTTGGAGTCGGACCGCATGAAGCGGAGGGCGTCGTCGTCGAGCGCGCCCGTCACGCTCGCTCGCCGCCGGACGCCGTCGCCCGCGCCGCCGCCGCCGCCGCCGCCGCCGCC
>Ga0315905_10006729_pt1 | contig 11679 bp, 4 predicted proteins | sample LakEriMetagenome_5_FD_203522 | JGI IMG/M metagenome (GOLD analysis project Ga0315905, IMG submission 203522) | Freshwater fungal communities from buoy surface, Lake Erie, Ohio, United States - Buoy 4 MA121 | ecosystem: Environmental > Aquatic > Freshwater > Lake | place: USA: Lake Erie, Ohio...
GGGTGCCCCCCCGCCCCCCCCCCCGCCCGCCCGGTGGGGGGGCCCCCGGGCCCGGGGGGGGGGGGGGGGGGGGGGGGGGGGGGGGTGGGGGGGGGGGGGGGCCGGGGGGGCGTCGGAGGAGGAGCTCGGGGCGGCCGAGGCGGCGACGCGGGCGCAGCGGGCGGCGGCGCGCGCCGCGGCGGCGGCGGCGGCGGCGACGAGCCTGCTGCCGGAGGACCCGTGGACGCAGGCGCTGCTGCTGCTGTACGCGTTCCTCGCGGGCCTGCTGGTCGACCGCCACCCCGTGCTCTGGGCGATGCCGGCGGCCAGCGCGGCGTGCGCGCTGCTGTACGCGGCGGTCGCCGCGCGCGGCCAGCGCGGCGGCCGAGGGCCGGGCGGGGCCGACGCCGCGGCCGCGGCGGGGGGCCTGCTGGCGGCGGGCGCGTCTGCGCTCTTCTGGACGCGCGTCCCGGGCCTGGGCGGCGTCGCGCGCTCGGTGTACGCGGCCGCGCGGTACGGCGTCGGGGAGCCGTGCGAGCAGGAGGCGCACGGCGGCGGCGGCGGCGGCGGCGGGTGGCGCGCCCTGCTCAGCGGCGGCGGCGGCGCCGGCGGCGGGTCGTCGTCGTTGGCCTTTGCCGCCTCGCGGCGCGCCGCCGCCGCCGCCTCGCCGCCGCCGCCGCCGCCGCTGCCCGAGACGCTCCTCCAGGGCTGGGCGACCAGCTCGGCCGCCGGCCTCCACGCCGCCAGCGCCCTCCAGCCCCTGCCCGGCGCCATCTGCGCCGCGGCCGCCGGCTTCTTTGCGTTCCGGCTGTGGCTCACGGTCCGCCGCCGCTCCTCCTCCTCGTCGCGGGCGGCGGCGGCGCAGCAAAAGGGGCTGCTGCCGGCGCCGGCCGCGCCCCAGGCCTGCCCGCCCTCGCTCGCCGCTGTCGCGCGCGACGCCCTCCTGCTGCTCGCCTTTGGCGTCGCGGCCGTGCTGCCCGAGCGGGGGCTCGCCGCGCGCGCCGTGCTGGCCGCGGCGCTCGTCGGCCAGCTCGCCCCGGCCCTCGCGGCCGCGCGGCGCGCCCTGCCGGCCGCGGCGGGCCCGGCGCTGCTGGCCGGCGAGGCCGCCGCGCTCGTCGCCGCGTCGCTGGTGCCGCGCGCGCTGCTGCTGGCCGTCGCGACCGCGGGTCTGCCGTACGCGGGGCCCGGGGGCAACGTGGCGGCCGCCCTCGGGCCCGCGGCCGACCTGCTGCAGCGGCGGCTCGCGGCGGGCCTGCGCGCGGGGCTGGCCGTGACGATCGCGGCCGACGTCGGGCGGTTGGGGGCGCTCCTGGCCGACGAGCCGGCGGCGGCGGCGGCGTGAGAGGGCGGCGGGGGCGGCGGGGGCGATTTCTTTTTTTTTTTTACCTGCGAGGGTGGTGCGCGTGCGCGAGCCCCCCAAAAAAACATCGTCGTGTGTGATCCTTCTCCTCCTCATCCTCATCCTCATCATCATCCTCATCCTCATCCTCATCCTCCCCTGTCCTCCTTCTCCTCTTAGTCGTCCTCCCGGCCGTCGCGCATCGCCGCAGCGAAAAACGACGGCACGCTCGCCACCCGGCCCGGCCGCAGGCGCACGTACCGCCACTCCCCGGGCCTGCGCGCGGGGCCGTCGCTCGCGCGCGGGTCGTCCGGCAGCGGGCAGGGCCGCCCGCCGGGGGCGGGCGCGGCGGCCGCCGCCGCCGCCGCGCACAGGCCCTCGGCCCAGACGATGGGCGACTCGGGCGCGGCGAGCGCGCGCCGCGCGCCATCCGGGGTGGCGACCGCGGCGCCCAAGGGGCCGACGAGGCGGAGGAAGCGGAGCGAGCGCGGCGCGCGGCGCGCGGCGTCCGCGAGGGCGCGGTCGGACAGCATGCCGGCCTCGTTGCCGCGGGCGGCCTCGCTCCCGTCCGCCGGTCGGTTGCGCGGCGGCAGCCCACACGCGCGCCAGCGCAGGTCGAGCGCCTCGAGCTGTGGCTTGGTCGTGGTGCTGCCGCCGCCGCCGCCGCCGCCGCCGCCGCCGCCGCCGCCCCCTGCGTCCAGGAGGAGGGCAAGCAGGAGCGCGTCGATCGAGGGGGCGGGCGCGGCTGCGCTCGCCGCCACGCCGACGCCGGAGAGCGCCAACAGCCGCAGGCGCGGCCAGCACGCCGCCGACGCGACGGGCAGCGCGTCCGCGTCGAGCGAGAGGGCGCCGCCGAGCGCGCAGCGGCGCAGGCACCGGAGGGCATCGAGCGGCCGGAGCGCGGACGACAGGGGCGCGCGCAGGCACGTGAGTTCGAGCGCGCGCAGCTGGCTTAGGGAGGCCAGGAACTGCAGGTGGGGCTCGGGACACGGGGCCGGCGCTGGCGAGGCTGGCGGTGGTGGGGCGGGGGGCAGGCCAGCGCCAGGCGCCGCCGCCGCCGCCCCCGCAACCGCCGCGCCGCCGCCCTCGCTCGACCCCTCCTCAAACTCCTCCTCCTCGTCCTCCTCCTCCTCCTCGTCCTCCTCGTCCTCCTCGTCCGCGTCCTCGCCGCCGCCGTCCTCGGCCGACGCCATCATGAGGTCCTGCCACAGGCCGCCGGCCCCGTCCTCGTCCTCGTCCTCGTCCATCGGCGCCGCCGCGCCTTGGACGCCGCCGCCACCAGCGACGCCCCCCGCCTCCTCCCCGCCCTCCTCGTGCCCCGCCGGCGCCAGGACCCGCAGGGACGTGAGCCGCGTCAATGCGCCCACCCCCGACGCGTAGCAGCCGCGCCGGCACGCGGCCGAAAAGTCGGCGGCGTCGGCGCGCCACAGCACCAGCGCCCGCAGCGAGCGCCGGAGCGCGCGCAGCGCGGGCACGGCGCCGGGCATCAGCACGCTCGCGTCGAGCTCGAGGCGCCCTAGGCGGCGCGGGGGGCCGCGGCGGGGGCGCGGGACGAGGAGGAGGAGGGGGGGGGAGGGGCCGCCCGCAGAGGGGGGGCTGGAGGGAGCGGCCTGATGCTGCTGCCGCTGCTGCTGCTGCTGCTGCTGCGCGTCGTCGGTGGCAGGGGCCAGGGCGCCGGCGCGGGCCCAGAGCGCTGGGCCTGGGGGCGCGTCCGCAGGCGCGGCGGCGGCGAGGGGGGCGGACGGGCGGACGCGGGTCGGCTCTCCGTCGCCGCCGCCGCTGCCGCCGCCGTCGTCGTCGTCCTCCTGCCCGTCGCTGCTGCCGCTCCAGCAGCAGCCGCGCCCGCGCCCGTCCTCGTCGTACCACGCGCCACCGCCGCCGCCGTCGCTCTCGCCGCCGGACGCGCTGGCGCCCGAAGAGGAAGAAGAAAGCCCGTCCTCCTCGTCGTCCTCTTCTCCATCACCACCACCGCCGCCGCCGCCGCCGCCGCCGCCGCCACCCGCCGCCGCGTCGTCCGGCGAGAGCAGCCCCGTGCCGTGCGTCGGCACGCACGGCAGCTGCAGCACGCGCAGCTCAGGGCCGCCGGCCCCGGCGAACAGCAGCTGCGAGAGCAGCTCGTCGCCCGGCGGCTGCACCCCCGAGGCCGCGAGCCGCGCCGTCACGCGCAGCAAGCGCAAGCGGGGCAGCGAGCGCGCGACGTGCGCGACGGCCTGCGCCGTGACGGCGACCTCGCCGTCGCGCCAGTCCTCCCGGGACGCGAACAGGCCCCCCTCGACGATCGGTCCGGGCAGGACGCTTCGCCGCCGCCGCGCGGCGCCCTCGCCGCCTTGGCCGCCGCCGCCCACGAGCCGCAGCGCCGTCAGTGCGGTCAGCGCCGCGAGGGACAGCGCGACCGACGACGACGGGCAGCAGCCGAGCGTCAGGTCCTCGAGCGTGCGGTGCAGGCCGGCGAGCCCCGCCAGCGAGGGCGGGGGGTGGGGGGGGGGGAGGCGGGGCGCCGCCGCCGCCGCCGACGACGCCCCCGCTCCTCCACCCGAGCTCGACGCCCGCCGAGGGCAGGTGCAGCTCGAGCCGCCGCAGGCAAGGCATGGCGCCCAGGCGCTCGAGGGCGCGCGCGAGCCGGGGCGGCCGCGGCGGCTGCAGGCGCGGCGGCAGGCGGACGGCCGCCCCTGCCTCTGCCTCGCCGCCGCCGCCGCCGCCGCCGTCGTCCGTCCCCGGGTCGGACAGGTCTTGGGCCGCCGCTCGTCGCTCGTACAGCGCGCGCCACACGGCGGCGTCGCCGTCGTAGCCCTCTTCGGGGTGCTCCCCCGCCGCCTGCGCCAGGGCGGCGGCGGCGGCGATCGCGTCCGCGTGCGCCCGCGCCGCGGCGCCGTGCTCGCCGGCGGGGGCGCGCGCCGAGCCGGGCCCGAGCCCGTGCCCGGCGGGCGGGCCCCCGTCGGGTGCCAGCGACAGCGCGAGCGACCGGAGCCCGTCGCGGCGGCACAGGTCGCGCACGTCGCGCGCCGACACGGGCTGGAGCAGCAGGTCGAGGCGCGTGAGCCCGGGGGGGAGGGCGGCGCAGAGGCCGCGAAAGCACAGCGTCGCGGCGGGCGGCGGCAGCGGGCCGGGGCGGCGCGCGTCGGCCGCCGCCGCCGAAAAGGGGGGCAGGCCCGCGATGGCGCGGTCGCGCAGCGAGGGCGGCTCGTCGTCGTCTGCGCCGCCGCCGCCCCACCGCCGCCACCACGATGCCCCGCGGCAGTTGTCCGCGCCGTCGCCGCCCTCGAGCAGGGCGCGCGCGTGCAGCGGCCACCCGGCGCGCGCGTCCGGGGGCAGGCGGCCAAGGTCCAGGGCGCGCAGGCGCGGCAGGTGGCGCCGCAGCGCCACCGCGACGCGCGCCGCGACGAGCGGGAGGCCGCCGGCGCCGCCGAGGTGGTGGTGGCGCGCGCCGGCCGCCGCGACGCGGCACCCGGCCAGGCTGAGGCGCCGGAGGCCGCTCAGGCGCGAGAGCGTCGCCTCCAGGGGCCCCCCCAAGGGGGGCAGCTCGGCCCCGCCCAGGTCGAGCGCGCGCAGGCGCGGCGCGAGGGGCGCGAGCGCCGCGTCGAGCGCGCCCCGCCGCCCCCCCCCGGGGCCGCGCCAGCCGCTCAGGTCGGCGCGCGCGGCGCGCGGGGAGGCGCCGCGCGCGGGGGGGGGGGGGAGGCGCGGCGGGGGGGGGGCGCCGGCCACGGGGCGGGGCGGGGCGGGCTGGCCGGCGACGACGACGATTCGCATGGCGGGCGGACCCGCTCCGACGGCGGCGCGCACGGCGGGCAGCAGCAGGTCGCGCACGGCCGGGAAGCAGGCGGGCTCGAGGCCGCCTCCTGGCCCCGGTTGCGTCGCCGCCTCGTCGCACAGCGGCAGGAGCAGCGGGCTGGCGCGCGGGCCGCGGCGCGCGTCGGCCGCTTGCCGCCACGCCGAGCATGACGCGCGCGCGGCGCGGCGGTCGTGCGGCGGCAGAAGGGCGAGGACGCGCGCGAGCACGTCCGCCGGGAGGTGGGGCCACGGCGATCGTGAGGTCGCGTCCATGGCGCTCGGGCGGGCGCGCGCGCGCGTGTCGTCAACTCATGTGGCTGGTTTTTCGGGACGAATCGCCGCCGCTGGCGGTTGGGGATCGCCGCGTGGTTGGTCGTACTCGCAGGCTATGGTGCTAGAGCAAGGGATCGGAGTGGGGCCGCAGGACAAGGCGCGCGCGCGCGCGCGGGTGGAGAAGGGCGATCGATCCGCTTCTCGAGTTTGCGTCCCGGTCCGCTGGGCGCCGCCGACGCGGGCGCACGCGCCGCGCGAGCGCGAGTGCTTTGCACTTGACGAACGCGGGCTCGTCTCTCCCACCCTCTGCAGAACGCACTATCGCAATCGACGTCGCGTGACCACCAACACGAGTACACACCGCCACCCAGCACGCACACTCAGCCGCGCATGCTCGCCCGATCAGCTGCCGCTTCCGTGCCGCTCCTCAGTCGTGGTCGTCGCGCCCTCTCGCTCGGCGCGCGCGCGCTCGCCGACGGCGCCATGCCCCCCGCGCGTCGCCCGCGCGCGCCCAAGCCGGCCGTGGAGGAGGCGGCCGCAGCGACCAAGCGGCAAAAGCGCAGCAGCGGCGGCAGCGACGCAGCGCCAGCCGGAGGCGCCGCCGCCGCCGACGCCGCCGCCAAACGGGGCATCCAAGCCTTTTGGCTGGTCAAGTCCGAGCCGCACGAGTACAGCGTCGACGACCTCGCCGCCGACAAGGGCGGCGGGCGCTGGGACGGCGTGCGCAACTACGTCGCCCGCAACAACATGCGCGCCATGCGCCGCGGCGACCTGTGCCTCTTTTACCACTCGTCGTGCGCGGCGCCGGCGGCGGTGGCCGTGGCGCGCGTCACCTCGAAGGAGGCCTACCCGGACCCGACCGCCCTCGAAAAGGGCGGGCGGTACTACGACGAGAAGCACACGACGGAGGCCCCGCGGTGGTTCTGCGTCGACCTGGCGCTCGAGCGGCGGCTGCGGCGCGCGGTCACGCTGCGCGCGATCAAGAGGCGGGCGGCGGCGGGCGGCGGCGGCGGCGGCGCGGTGCTGGCGGGCATGCAGCTGCTGACGCGCCCGCGGCTTTCGGTGCAGCCGGTGACGGCGGCCGAGTGGGCGGTGGTGATGGCGATGGAGCAAGAGGAGGAGGAGGCGGAGGAGGAGGAGGAGGAGGTGAAGAAGGAGGGCAAGGGCAAGGGCAAGGGCAAGGAGGGGCGGTAGCGGCGGCCGGGTTGCCACCGGGCGCCGGCGGCGGGCGGAGCGCGGGACCGCAATCAAAGCCGAGCGCCGTCGGCGCGCCGCGGTGCAAACACCGAACACGTCTCGAATCGCTGCGTCGCGCTCTAGTCCTCGTCGTCTCTGACCCACCAACCCGATGCTGACCTGACCCTGCGTCTGCGCTCATTGACCAGTGTTGACGACGCGCGCGCGCGCGCCAAGGAGACGAGAGCCTGCACCTTCGTCCCGCGCGCGCCCAGGCACCACCCCGGGCCCCTTGCTCGCCCAAGCGACACAACATGGACCGCGAGGACGGCGAGATCGAGGAGGGCGAGCTGCCCGAGGAGGCGCCGGCGGTCAGTTTGGCGGTGGGGGGATGTCGGAGACGGGTGGACGAGGAGGGCGACGTCTCCTGCCCGTCTGCGCTCATTCAGCTCGTGCAGCCTCACGGCCCAACCCCAACCGCTGAGCACGCCCGTCCCCTCGACACACACACACACATACGCTCGACGACCGGCCCACCCCTCAAAAAAAAAAAAACACCAACAAACAACAACAGCCGCCGCCGCGCCGCCCGCTCAGCCGCGGCGACGGCGTCCCGCCGCCCCCTCCTTCGGCCTCGGCCGCCGCCGCCGCCGCCTCGCTGCGCGCCGCCGAGGCCGAGCTCGAGCGCCTGCTCCCGCCCGACGCGCCCGAGCGCGCCACGTTCGACTCGGCGCGCTGGTGCGAGGACCTCCGCGCGGCCGTCAAGGCGCTCGACCGCTACGTGCGCCGCACGCGCGCGCGCCGGCGCGACCCGCCCGACGCCCACCCCTTTGCGGCGCGCCACGCGGCGCGCCTGCACGCGTGCCTGCTGCGCGGGCTGGCCCAGGGGGCCGACCGCGCCCCCGCTCCTTCCACCGACCGGCTCGAGGCGCGCGAGGCCGCGGCGGCCCTCGTGCGCACCGCTCTCGCGTACCGCGCGGACGTCTTCCCGGCCCAGGGCGCCCGGTCGCTCGAGGCGGCCGTGCGGCGGTCGGCGCTGTTTTCCGGGCTGCTGCTCGGGGAGGGGGAGCCGCACCAGCAGCAGCAGCAAGCAGGCGGGAGGCGGTGGCGGGAGGAGGGAGAGGAGGGCGAGGCGCCGCCGCCTTCCCCCCCGCCGCCGCCCCCGCCGCCGCCGCCGCACGGAGACCCGAGCTCGCTGGCGGGGGGGGCCGGGAGCGCGCCGGGCGGCATGCGCATCGTGGTCAACAGCACTGCCATGGACGTCGTGGCGGACAGGAGAGGAGAAGGGGGGCACCACCACCACCACCACCACCACCACCACCACGCCTCTCACCAGCACGACCATTTGCCCCCGCCGCCGCCGCCGATGCCGCCGGTGCCGCCGGGCCCCGACGCCGCCGCCGCAGCGCCCCCGCTCCCGCCCCCGCCGCCCCCCCCTCCTCCTCCACCCATGCGGCGCTTCAAGGACGACGACAGCGTGGACGACGGGCGCGGCGGGGGCGGCACGCGCGCGGCCGTGCAAGCGGCCGTCCAGGCGGCGACCGCGGCCGCCGCCGCCGCGCGGAGCGCCGCCACGGCCACCGCCACGACTGCTGCTGCTGCCGCCGCGCCGTCGTCGGTTTCGCAGCCCCAGCCCGAGCCGCCATCGGCCGCCGCCGCCGCCGCCGCCGCCGCCGCCGCCGCCGCCGCCGCCGCCGCCGCCGCGCCCGTCTCGGAGCTCCCGGGCGACCTCGCCTCGGCCCTCCGGCGCGCCCGGGCGGGCGACCGCAGCGCCCTCGCCGCCCTGCGCGCCTCCCTGGCCCAGATCGCCCGCGGGCGGCGCCTCGCCCTCGTGCTCGACGCCGACGCGTGCCTGCTCGACGCGAGCCCCGCCGCGGCGCTCTCGCGCGACGAGGAGGCCGCGCTCGACCGCGCCGCGCGCGGCGAGGCCGGGGCCGGGGTGCCGCCCGAGGCGCGCGCGCTGCAGTGGCACGGCGGCAAGGGGGCGGGCGGCGGCGGCGGCGGCGGCGGCGACGGCGCGCGACCCGCCTCGCCGGCGCCCTACTGGCTCAAGCTGCGGCCGGGCGCCCGGCGCTTCCTGCGCCAGGCGGGCGAGCGCTTCGAGCTCTGGGTCGTCGTCGGCTCGGCCGCCGCGTCGGCCGCGGTCGCATCGGTCGACCCGGCCGGCGCGCTCTTCGGCCCGCGCGTCCTGCCGCTGCCGCTGCCGCCGCCGCCGGGCGGCGCCGCCTGGTCGGGGCTGCTGCGCGCGCTCGAGGAGCGCGCGCCCGCGGCGCTGCTGCTCGGGGACGGCGCGTCCGAGGCGGTGCTGGGCCAGGCGCTCGCGGCCGACCCCGCGCCCTCGGCGGCCGGCCCCGCGCCGCCGCCGCTGCCGCCGCCGCTGGCCCTCGTGCCGCTCGAGCGCTACGCCTTCTTCGGCGCCACGCGCCGCCGCGAGCGCCTCCCGGGCCCCTCGCTGGCCGAGATGGGCGTCGACGAGGACCCCGAGCGCGGGGCGCTCGCGGGGGCGCTGCGCCGCTGCCTCGAGCGCGCGCACGCGGCGCTGCTGGATCGCGCGGCGCGCGCCGCGGCCGACGGCGGCGACGGCCCCTCCTCGCTCCTGCTCCAGGCCTCCTGGGACGCCCGCCGCGTCATCGCCGACGAGCGCCGGCGCGTGCTCGCCGGGTGCGTCCTCGCGTTCGACCCGCGCGTGCTGTCGGCGGGAGGCGAGCAGCAGCTGCAGCAGCACCCGCTGTGGCGGCTGGCCGAGCGGCACGGCGCCGCGTGCGCCGCGGCGCCCGCCGCCGCCGCCCTGCCCGCCGGGATCACCCACCTCGTCGCCGCGCACGGCGGCACGGAGCGCGCGTCGGCGGCACGCGCGGCGGGCGCGGCCGTGGTGAGCGCGGCGTGGGTGGAGCACGCGTGCCTCGCGTGGCGGCTGCCGGCGCCCGATCGCTTTGCGCCGCCGCCGTAAACAAACAAACAAAAGATGGTGTTGTTTGTTGTTTTTTGTCCCTGGAGAGGAGGCGCCCTCTGCGACCACTGTATATTCTACGAGGAATGAAATCTGTTTACACAAAACCCTCTCCAAAACGTGTCTCTCTGTCGGTCTCTCTCTACTGAGGTGGCGGCGGCGGAGCCGCCGTCCCCTTGGCGCCGCCGCCGCCGCCCTGCAGCTTGGCCAGCAGCGCCGCGCCGGCCGCCTGGTTGGGGGCGGCGGGCGCCTGCGGCTGCTGCTGCGGTCCCCGGGCGGCCGCGGTGCGCAGGAGCGCCTGGAAGCCCGTGTTGGCGGCGGGCTGTTGGGGGCTGAGGCCGGCGGGCAGGGGCGCCGCCGGGGCGGCCGCTGGCGCCGCCGGGGCGGCAGCAGCAGCAGCAGCAGCAGGCTTGGCGCTCCCCCCGACGGGGATGAACTTGCGTGCGGGTGCCGCGCCGCCACGCCCGCCAGCTGCGGCGCCGGCGCCGCGACCTGCGCCAGCACCACGCCCGCGGCCGGCGGCCGACGCCTCCGCAAAGCCGCGGGTGCCGTCCGGGCGCTTGGGCCCGCCAGCGCCGCGCGTCGCGGACGGCGGCGTCTGCTGCGGCTGGTGCTGCTGCTGCGGCTGCTGCGGCTGCTGCGGCGAGCCGGCGGCGCCGCGCTGCAGCATCTGCAGCAGCGCGCCGCCGCTATGCTGGTGCTGCTGGGGCGGCGGCGGCGGCGGCGGCGGCGGCGGCGACTGCAGCATGCGAAGCAGCTGAGCGCCGCTGCCGTTGGCGGCCGCCGCCGCCGCGGCCGTGACGGCGACCCCGCCCCCACCACCGCCTCCTCCCGCCTGCAGACGCGCCAGAAGCGACCGGCCCATGGCGTTGGGCGGCATCGCGGGCGCGACAGGCGCGCCGCCGCCCCCGCCACCGCGCCCACCGCCCCCGACGGCGACAAACGTGCGCCCGCCGCCGCCGCCGCCGCCGCCGCCGCCACGCCCTCCGCCGTGCCCGGCGCCCGCCCGCGCCTGCTGCTGCAGCTGCCGCGCCTGCTCGCGCTGCGCCGGCTGCTGCTGCCGCGCCGACGACGACGCGGCCGCCAGCACCGCCAGGTCCCCGGCCAGGTCCTCGAGGTCGCCCGCCGCCGCGGCGGCCTTGGCCGCCGCCAGCCGGTCCGAGGGCACGCCCTTGGCCCACGGCGCGAGCACGGCGAGCGGGCGCAGCAGCGAGCCCGGGAACGCGCCGCCGCCGCCGCCCTTCTTTGCGCCGCCGCCCCCCTTTGCGCCGCCCGCCGTGGGCGACTCGGGCGCCGCGGCCGCGGCCGAGCGCGGCGAGGGCGGCGCCGCCGCCGACAGCTCGGCCGCCGTCGCCGCCGACAGCGGCGCCGCGCGCAGCGCCGACGCCGGCAGCGGGATGCGCGCGACGCGGCTCAGGTTGAGCACCTGGTGCGCGGGCACGTAGGCGCCGCGCTGGCCCGTGACGCGCCCGCCGAGGGTGGTGCCGCCCACGTAGTCGCGGTCCATGAGCACCTCGAGCGCGGCCGACGAGGAGGAGGAGGACGAGGCGCCCCCGTCGCCGCCCCCGTCGCCGCCCTCGCCGCCCTCTGCCGCGTCGTGGACCCCGATCACCGTGCCGCGGCTGCCGAAGGGCGGCTGCCCCGTCGCCTTGATGACGGCGACGCGGTCGCCCAGCTCGATGGCCCCGCCCGCCAGCTCCGAGTCCGGCTGCGACGGGTCGTAGGGGGGCAGCAGGAGCGCCGGGTGCACCGACTCGAGCTCGACGACGCTGCTGCCGCCGCCCGCGCCCGCGCCGCGCGGCTGCAGCATCGGGAAGGAGGCCTGCAGCACGGCCACGGCCTCGTCCGACGCCTGGCGCACGCCCGCGCGCACGAGCGGCCGCTTGGCGCTGGGCAGGGCCTTGAGCCACCGGCGCAGCTGCTCAAAGTGCTCGGCGCGCGCGCGGGAGTCGCCCTGCGGCAGCATCACCTCGAGCGTCAGCGACGAGCCGCCGCCGCCGCCGCCGCCCGAGGCAGGCCCGCGGCTGCTGCTGCTAAAGTCCTGCTTGTCGACGGCCGCCCACACCCAGGGGAAGCGGCGGTGGTATTCCTCGGCGAGCGCGACGAAGGCGCGCGAGTAGACCCACTGGGGCCCCGAGCCCGGGCCGCCGCTGCCGCCGCCGCCAAAGCGCGCGCCGCCGCCGCCGCCGCCGCC
>Ga0315905_10006730_pt1 | contig 11679 bp, 8 predicted proteins | sample LakEriMetagenome_5_FD_203522 | JGI IMG/M metagenome (GOLD analysis project Ga0315905, IMG submission 203522) | Freshwater fungal communities from buoy surface, Lake Erie, Ohio, United States - Buoy 4 MA121 | ecosystem: Environmental > Aquatic > Freshwater > Lake | place: USA: Lake Erie, Ohio...
ACCAGAGTATTTTGTCAAAGATATTAGTCAGGAAGGGAGCGCGTTAAATACTTCTAGCATAGATATTCGTCAAAGTATTCCCATTGATAAACCCAGAATTTATTATGGAGAAATTACTAATACTCACGTCATGACTGGGACAAAAGTTAAAGAATTAGATTATCCCAGCGGTAGTGATAATGCTTATAATACCTACGATGGATTAGGAGGAATAAATATCAATTCTCTATGGAAAAAATGGCTATTTTCTATATATTTAAAAGATTGGAGAATGATATTTACACAAGATTTTTTACCAGAAACTAAAGTATTATTTCGACGAAATATTAATCAAAGAATTCACACCATTGCTCCTTTTTTAAAGTTTGATAGTGATCCTTATTTAGTTGCGACTGATGCTTATACAGACAATAAAAATCAACAGTTTCCTGGGAGAGAAAACTATCTTTATTGGATAGTTGATGCTTACACAATCAGCGATCATTATCCCTATTCTGACACAGGTAAAGAGGGGATCAACTATATTCGTAATTCCGTCAAAGTCGTAATTGATGCTTACAATGGTACAGTGAGATTTTACATTGCTGATTCCTTAGATCCAATCATTACAGCATGGTCAAAAATATTTCCTCAAATGTTCCAAAATATTCACAATTTACCTGTTAATCTCCATAATCATTTGCGTTATCCAGTAGATTATTTTAAAATTCAATCAGAACGCTTAATGATCTATCACATGACAGATATTCAAGTGTTTTATAATAGAGAAGATCAATGGCAAATTCCCAATGAAATCTATGGAAGTGAAACCCGTCCAGTTGAACCTTATTATTTAATTACCAGTCTCCCCAATCTTCCCTTTGAAGAATTTATTTTATTACTTCCTTACACACCTAAACAACGGACAAATTTAATTGCTTGGTTAGCAGCACGTTCCGACGGTGAAAATTACGGTAAATTACTATTATATAACTTTCCCAAAGAACGCTTAATTTATGGACAGGAACAAATTGAAGCGAGAATTAATCAAGATCCGGTTATTTCCCAACAAATTTCCCTCTGGAATCAACAAGGTTCTAGGGTAATTCAAGGTAATCTTTTAGTAATTCCCATTGAACAATCTTTATTATATGTTGAACCAATTTATTTAGAAGCTACACAGAATAGTTTACCCACTTTAGTCAGAGTCATTGTAGCCTATGAAAACCGCATCGTTATGGCACAAACTTTAGAACAAGCACTATCAGGAATCTTTCAACCAGAACTACCACCTCCACCCCCTATTATTCGTCCCGTTCAAGAAGAAATTACCCCAGGTTAAACTCAGAATTGCATCCATTTTAGTTTAAACTATTAAAGTCCTCACAAAAAAAGGGTTGAAACGGTAAATATGCTCTACCATTTGGATTTTCAGGTTGAATACCCCGATAACATGAGCCAACAAGAATTGTTTGCTATATGGAGTGAAGAAGCAGAAACAGCACTCCAAGCTAAACAAGCTGGAGTAATAGTTGATTTATGGAAATGTGTTGGTACTCGTCGTGTAATTGCCATTGTTGATGTTCCTAGTCCAGATACATTAGATCAAATTCTTCTAGATTTACCTATCATCAAAAAAAATGGGCAAAAAGTGCAAGTAGAAGTCACTCCTTTGAGGAAATATGAAGACTTTGCTGCTGATATTAAATCTAGATTAGATCACAGGGAATAGGTAAATATTGCTGACCTTAGACATGATCTGAAAATTAAATATGCGTTTTCTAGTAGAGATGTTCCATGAAATGTCTCTACTATTCTCTACTATTTTTACTGGAGATGTCTAATAATTGTATCCAGGGGTGAATTAATCTGGAAATCTATACAATTCTATCAAAAAAAATCCGGTTTGAAACTCGACAGTCTTAACAACTACAACTCCGGGTATATATTGAAATTATAAAAATCAAAACTATTGACAGAGATAACTAAACTTTTCTTTTGCTAAACCTATAATTGAAGGTTAAGTTTCACTCATGTCTAGATAAATCACATCACTGACTCACTCGGTTAGAATCAGAACTCAGTTGATCATTAATTATTAATTATTGACAAATGTGCTAGAAATCAGAGGTTTCACAATCAAAAATTAGTCACAATTAAAACACAATTAAAACAGACTTGATCTTGGGGGGTTAGAAAACTGGTTCTGTGATTTTTGTCAAAGCAATTATAGTTCAATGGGGGAAATAAAATGTATATAAAGCAGGTATTGGAAAATAAACTTGCTCCAAATGCAGTTGAACAAGAAAAAATACAAGTTCAAGTACAATATCACAATATCCAAATACCAGATTTAGCACTATCTTTAGCTCCTCTGGGATTTATTTTTATTTGGGCTATTTTTCTCCTAATTTTTCATAAATTACGTAACAATACTGATGATAAGATATACCTAAATGGTAAAATTTTACAAAAACTTCCCTGTAAAAAATGTCAATTTTTTGCCAATAACCACTATTTAAAATGTGCTGTCAAACCTGATACTGTTCTCACGGAAAAAGCCATGAATTGTGCTGAATACGCACCTAAAAAGGTCAGCTTCCCTCCTAAAAACTTATTTCACTAATATTTCACTAAAATTACCAGAATTACCCTCCTTTTCCTGCTCAAGAGTCAGGGGAGGGTGGGGTATTTTTGTATCTGAAGAACTTGAAATTTACTGTGAAAGTTATTTTGATTAATTGCTAAAAAATTAACTCATATTTAAGGAATAAAAATATAAACAATACACATAAATAACAATTCACGAGGATCTTTACATAGGGATTATAGCGGAAAAAAACGAGGAAAAGCTTGCTATTGCTTACTTTTCCCGTCTGCCGATCCTTTATAGAGAGAACACCTGATCACAATATAGCCTTAATTAAGAATATTTGTCAAGTAGTAATAAAAAAATTTCTCAATAAAGTCTGACATCATATTTTGCACCTAGACCCGGTTGAACTGCTCATTGGCCACCTGGGTAGGTTGGAAATTCTGATATTGGATTAGCCCGCGTAGTGTTAAATAGCAGTATGATAGTTTTCTAGAGACTTGCAAATAAAAAATATCCTAAAATTTCTTGTGGTGCAGGGCGAAAAGCCTGCTAATAATAAAAGGACGGGCAAGATGCCCATCCCACAAGATTGGAGCATCTTTTTTTGTGGAGTTATCTTAGTTCTTTATATAATAACGGGCTGCCTTTTTTCTTTATGACGCAACAACAACTGCGTATTTATGTCCCACCTCACCCCTTAATTCAGCACTGGTTGGGAGTTGCCCGTGATGTAGCTACACCATCGGTATTATTTCGTTCTGCTATCACTGAGTTAGGCAGGTGGCTAACTTATGAAGCTACTAGGGAATGGTTGCCCACCCAAGAAACAATGGTCCAGAGTCCCCTAGCTGCCTGTCCAGCGACTTTTATTGACTCTCGCATACCTGTGGCTGTTGTGCCGATTTTGCGGGCTGGTTTGGGCTTATTGGAGGGATCTGCTGGTGTACTACCTTTGGCTTCAATTTATCATGTTGGTTTAGTACGCAATGAAGAAACCCTAGAACCTACTTGTTATTTGAATAAACTCCCAGAAAAATTTGACCCGGAAACCAGGGTATTAATTACCGAACCAATGTTAGCTACGGGAGGTTCTATAATGGCAGTAATGGCGGAATTAACCCAAAGAGGTGTTGATTCCTCTTTAACTCGGATTGTTTCTGTGGTTGCTGCACCTGTGGCTTTACAAAAGTTGGCTGCTGTCTATCCCGGTTTAACCATTTACACCGCTACTATTGACGAAACGGTTAATGATCAGGGGTATATTGTACCAGGATTGGGAGATGCGGGCGATCGCATTTTTGGGACTTAAGCTAGGGTGCAGCTAAGGCTGGAAAATAGCTAAGGTATTTTCAAAGTTGCTTATTTTCTAAAAGGCGGTAAAAATATGAGTCAGCAAGATGGTTTTGGTAGTGGTTTTCTCCTGGGAACATTAATTGGTGGTGTGGTTGGGGGTGTTTTGGGTGCGGTGATTACCTCTAGATTAGACTTAACAGCAAACCCAGAAGAAGATAATGGCCTAACTATTGGCGACAATAATGAACCAGGGGTAAATAGAAAAAGACGAATGCGGGCTTCAGCTAATGAAAATTTAGAAATAGAAGCAACCAGGCGATCGCTCGAAGATAAAATCGCCCAACTTAATGCCACAATTGATGATGTGCGGCAGCAATTGGGAAATGTCAAGAGTATTAATATTGGCAATGAATAATCCGGTTTCAGAATCAGGTGGTTATCTAGGGAAGTCGAGATAATGTCCGAGATTAAAGGATGAACAGGGTGAAGACAGAGATTATATCACAAATTACCCATTACCAATTACCCATTACCAATTACCCATTACCCATTACCCATTACCCATTACCAGTAATTAGTAGTTATATTGTATATTGATTACAAGCCACACAATATGACTTGCACTAAATTAAAATCAATCATGAATCTATGTTTGACATTTAACAGGAAAGTCACCCGGCCATGAATTTACTCATTACAACCTTAGCCACTTTTGTCACCTTTTACAGCTATTTGCTGATTATTCGGGTCTTACTAACTTGGTTTCCCACTGTTGACTGGTCTAGTCAACCATTTGCGGCTTTAAGTCAAATTAGTGACCCCTATTTAAATCTATTTCGTTCCATTATTCCTCCTTTGGGTGGTATGGATTTTTCTCCTATCCTAGCATTTCTGGCTTTAAACATAGTTGGTGATCTTTTGAATAATTTAGCCCGTATTACCTTAGTCACAGGGTTTTAAGGCACAGGTCACTTACTCAAAATCGTGGGGGGTAATTCATGAATTACCCCTAAACTTAATGTTAGTGTGTATGTTAGTGTGTAAAAATTACCTTCTGACTTTACCGCTGAACCCAGCCGCTTTAAACTGTTTCAATTTCAATGGTAAAGGTTGATTACTAGGTACAGAAATTCTCAATTCAAAATCACTGACTCCTGGGGGAACTTCAGCTATGCCACCGAGACGAGTACGATTTTGTAAGATAGGATCATTATTTCTATCATAAATGCGCCCAAAAATATCCGCATCATAGACGGTTTTATTTGTGCTGTTGTTAGCTTTACCTGTGACGATAAAACAAGTAGCAGAATTTGAACCGCTGCTAGTTACCACTCCAGTCGCTAGTTCTAAAGGACAATCATGGTAGGAAATATCAGATAATTTAATCTGTGTTAAAGCTAAAGCGGTGGGAGTCCCTATCCAGAAAAGTAACCCCATAAAACCAGCAATAACAATGAAGTGAATTGAGGGTAAACGCATAAAATACACCAGTGAAAATTTCTTAAATAGGGCTTGCTGAATAAGTTGTTTGTGAGGGAAGGGAACAGGGAACAGGGAACAGTTGATATAATATTATCACTATGTAGTCAGGACTTTAGTCCTGTGTTCGAGATACTAGGAGCTAAAGCCACGATTTTTCTAAGTTGTATACTCAGCGTTAATCCTCACATAATCATAACTCAAATCACAACCCCAGGCTTTACCTGTACCATGACCATTTCCCACACCAACGGAAATTAACACCGTATCTGACTGTAGATACTCACCATGAACCGCTGCTTTTAAATATGCACTAGCTGCGGCCTTATCAAAAGCTAAAGGTTGACCATTTTCAAAGAGTAAAATATCCCCTAATTTAATAGAGAGGTTGTCTTGTTCAAAAGGTACACCAGACCGCCCCGCAGCCGCCGCTATCCGTCCCCAATTAGGATCATGACCAAAAATGGCCGCTTTCACTAAAGACGAGCCAACAATGGTTTTGGCGATTTGTCGGGCTGATAATTCATCATAAGCACCCGAAACCTGTACCTCTATTAAACAAGTTGCACCTTCTCCATCACGGGCGATCGCTTTAGCTAAATGTTGACAGACATAAGTTAACATAGCTTCTAACTTCTCCGCTTCTGCACCCATTTCCGTAATTGCGGGAGTGCGGGATTCACCATTTGCTAAAGCGATTAAACAATCATTTGTACTCGTATCACCATCCACTGTGATCGAATTAAAACTTCTATCTGCTGCTCTAGTTAACATTTGTTGCCAAAGTGTAGAGGATACAGCAGCATCACAGGTAACAAAAGCTAACATTGTCGCCATATTAGGGTGAATCATTCCCGAACCCTTAGCAATACCACCGATACGCACGGGACGATCATGTATAATAGTTTCTAGAGCAATAGATTTTGTCACTAAATCTGTGGTAATAATTGCCCCTGCGGCTGCATCCGAACCTGTGTCCGAAAGCGCTGCAACTACCTTGGGTATACCATCCCGCAGGATATCCATTTTAATTCTTTGACCAATTACACCAGTAGAAGCTAATAAAATAGATTCCGGGTTAATATTTAATTCCTTACCTAATAAATCAGCACTTTCTTGAGCGTCTTTAACTCCTTGTTCACCGGTTGCAGCGTTAGCTTGCCCCGCATTACAAAGGATAGCTCTAGCACTATGTTTCCCTTGTAACACTTGCCGACAATAATCTACACAAGCTGCTTTCACATGGCTAGTAGTAAATACACCAGCTGCGATCGCTTCCACATCTGATACAATCAAAGCTAAATCTGGTAATCCCGAAGCCTTTAGTCCTGCTGTAATTCCCGCTGCTTTATATCCTCGTGCTGCTGTCACACCACCGGGAATTATTTGCCAATTTGCCATAATTTTGTCCACAATTATTATATTGCCTTTGTTATTAAAATACATTTTGCTGCTAGTTTGATATCAGCGTCTAGTATTTATGTCTATAGGTAATTTTATCTGTTGATGACAATTTTTTTCTCAAAAAATTTCCAACCAACAGACCACAAACCGACCCTAAAGACCAAAAGTAATCACAAATTAGAAAATAAATCAAATCATTCCTCTTTATCTGCGTTTATCTGCGTTCATTTGCGTTTAATTATCCTCAAAAATAAAAGAGAGCCATTAAATGGCTCTCTAAAATCATCAGGGTGCATCTACTTAGCACATTATATAATTCTAGCGCCAAGGGGTTAAACCCCTTTTTTTGATTTTATCCATAAAAAGAGAGCTAAATTAGTTCTCCCAATCATCAAGTTGCGTCTTCCTATCAGATAATACAGCACTTCCCAATGTTATGAGGTACAAGAACCCCACCCCCAACCCCCTCCCCGCAAGCGAGGAGGGGGCTTAAGATGTACCTCATAAGAGCGGAAACCCCTGTAATTACCCTACATTGGACTATTGAGTTTTTCCTCTACTAATTGATTAGTCAGTTTCGGTTCTGCGCGTTTATCGGTTTTTTTCAGGACTTGTCCCACGAAAAAGCCCTTCAGGTTAGTATTACCTTTGCGGTATTTTTCTACCTGTTGAGCGTTAGTAGCAATGATTTCATCAATAATCGGTTCAAGAATGGTACGATCTGAGATGAGTTCTTGACCAGCAAAAGCCGTTTCTGGAGAAACACCATTTAATAAATCTGTGAGTTTTTCCTTAGCTTGGGCGTTACTGATTTTACCATTTTCAATGCGGGTAATTACATCAGCCAAATTAGTAGCAGTCAGTTTAATTTCTGATATAGTCAGTTTTTGTTTATTCAAGTAAGCCGCAATATCCTGAGTAATCCAATTAGCTGCCGCCTTGGGATTTGCACCTAAAGCGATCGCCTTTTCAAAATAATCTGCGACTGGCTTATCTTCAGTTAAAACCCTGGTATCATAAGCTGAAAGTCCCAACTGATTCTCATAAAAATGGCGTTTTTGGGCGGGTAGTTGGGGTAATTCATTTAACCATGTATCTAATTCTGTTTGAGTAACTTCAATGGGTGCTAAATCTGGTTCAGGGAAGTAACGATAATCACTAGAACCTTCCTTAACTCGCATACTGCTAGTGCGTTGTGAACCCTCCTCCCAGAGACGAGTTTCTTGAATAATTTTCTCTCCTGATTCAATAGCGGCTATTTGACGCTCAATTTCATAATCAATCGCTTTTTGAATCGCACTAAAGGAATTCATATTCTTAATTTCTACCTTAGTACCAAATTTCTCCTGTCCCACAGGACGCACAGAAATATTCACATCACAACGCAGAGAACCTTCCTGCATATTACCATCACTAACACCAAGATAACGGACAATGCGCCGTAATTCTTGGGCATATTCAGCCGCTTCTTGTCCCGTCCGCAAATCCGGTTCAGAAACAATTTCCACCAAAGGAACACCAGCGCGGTTATAATCTACAAGAGAGTAGGTAGAACCAGAAAGCCGTTCACTCCCTGCGTGAACAAGCTTACCTGCGTCCTCTTCCATGTGTAAGCGGGTGATACCAATGCGTTTACGTTTGGGGTTTCCTGTATCATCTAGCAATTCAATTTCTATCCAACCATGTTCAGCTATGGGTAAATCATATTGGGAAATTTGGTAATTTTTAGGTAAATCAGGATAAAAATATTGTTTGCGGTCAAATTTACTATACCGAGCGATTTGACAATTCAAAGCCAAACCGGTTTTAACAGCGTATTCAAGAACCTTAGCGTTAAGTACAGGTAAAACACCAGGTAAACCCATACAAACTGGGTCAATGTTAGTATTAGGGTCAGCGCCAAAAGCAGTAGAACTGCTGGAGAAAATTTTAGTATTGGTGCTGAGTTGACAATGGGTTTCTAAACCAATAATTGCTTCATATTCAGTTTTAACGGGTGTGGCTGTGGTCATATCCAAGTTTTACAGTTTTTACTCTACAGTTTTTACTCTTTGGTACTATTTTAGCGGTTTTGTTTGGCGGTTTTGTGCCAACATGAATAGGATTTACGCCGCATATCCCATATTTTGCACTTCATGTTGTAATATAGCTTGAATTTTGCTATAAGTAGGTTGGCGTTAAAAATTGTCGTTATGACAAGGGAACAGGGAACAGGGAACAGGGAACAGGGAACAGGGAACAGGGAACAGGGAACAGGCTTCGCCGTGAGCGTCAGCCGAACGGTTTTGGGTAACTTTACTTTTCGTTACTTATGTCGGTTTTTTTCCGTTTACCTACTTATATTGGGACACAGCATTGCTGTATCCCAAATCAGGAAACTAAGCAATCAAAATAAAATCGCTACTAGCAAGGGTAATATCAAGATTCCCTAAACGAGCAAACTCAAACACCGTTCCTGTACCCAAAATACTACCATCTTGATTATAAAATAAACTACCGGTGCTTTGACTATAAACAATCCGGGCATTACTAACGTTGACCAATTCATCATCATCAACAACTGCGAAATCAGTTAGAGACTGTCCTAAAGTGTTAGTAATGGCATTGAAAGTTCCCAGACTGAGAGCAATTTTGTCCTGTCCGGCATCAAACTGAGTAATATAATCAACACCTAAACTGCTGCTAAATACCCCATTACCTTGGAAGCGATATTGATCATTACCAGTGCCACCGTTGAGAATATCATCACCGAGTCCTCCCCACAAAATGTCATCTCCTCCTAGTCCTTGCAGTTGGTCATTACCACTACCGCCATTTAAGGTATTATTTAGAGCATTACCTGTGAGACGGTCATTTCCTGTACCACCTGTGGCATTTTCAATGACGTTATTAGCAGAGAGAATCAGTTTAAGATTACTATTAACCGTTTGTGAAGTTGCAACACCCAAATTCACATTTACAGCAGCAGTCGTCCCCGTAAAGTCAAGATTATCAATACCCCCTGTTGTTGTTTCCGTAATTGTGTCCCTTCCCAAAGCTGTATTTGCTAAGAAACGATAAGTATCATTTCCATCAAGACCAGTCAGGGTATTGTTGGCGCTATTACCTTGGAAAACGTTATTATTGGCATTACCTGTACCGTTGATAGCCGTTGTTCCGGTTAAAGTCAAGTTTTCCACACCACCGGGCAGAGTAGTAGTCACAGAGGCACTGAGGGTATCAGTGATAGTTGTAGTAGCCGTTTTTGCCGTACCAAGGCTGGCATTAATTGGAGAAGCCAGGTTGAGCGTAAAGGTTTCGTTGGCTTCATTCAGAGAATCATTGAGAATGGGAATATTGATCACTTGACTGGTAACACCAGGGTTAAAGGTGAGAGTTCCGCTGGTGCTGGTATAGTCTGATGCTGCTATGGCTGTACCGTTAGCAGTGGCATATTGGACGGTAATAGTTTGGGTGCTGGCGTTGGAGAGAGTAACGGTATAAGTAACGTTTTGAGGATTGGTATTACCTTCAACTATGGTTTGATTAGCACTGAGGTTAAGATTAGGCAATAAGTCATCATTAGTAATAGTTCCTATGACGGCTGTTGTTGTCCCAATGGTGTAACCTGTTCCTGTAGCTAATGTTAAGGCTACAGTTTCATTACTTTCAACAATGGTATCGGCTGTGGGGTCTATGGTTAAAGTTGCTGTACTCGAACCAGCAGCAAAGGTGATGGTTTTTCCTGTTCCGGGTGTTGCTCCTGTATAGTCGCTACTGTTGGCTGTCCCGGCAATGCTGTAATTGACGGTTAAGGCATTGGTAGTGCTTCCTGTACGAGTGAAAGTGTAAATTAGGTTGATTGTACCGTCTTCACTAACACTGGTGGGGGATACTGCTAAGGTAATACTGGGAAGAGTCACATCATCATTAGTAATAGTTCCCGTGACAGCAGTGGTTGTACCAATGGTGTAACCTGTTCCTGTTGCTAGAGTTAAAGCCACAGTTTCATCACTTTCAACAATTGTATCGGCTGTGGGGTCTATGGTTAAAGTGGCTGTACTTGCACCCGCAGCAAAGGTAATAGTTTTACCTGTTCCTGGGGTTGCTCCTGTATAGTCGCTACTGTCGGCTGTGCCAGTGATACCATAGTTGACTGTTAAGGCACTGGTGGTGCTTCCTGTACGAGTGAAAGTGTAAATGAGGTTGGCTGTACCGTCTTCTAGAACGCTACTAGGAGATACTGCTAGGGTGACGCTGGGGAAATCATCATTAGTAATAGTTCCCGTGACAGCAGTGGTTGTACCAATGGTGTAACCTGTTCCTGTAGCTAGAGTTAAAGCCACAGTTTCATCACTTTCAACAATTGTGTCTGCTGTGGGGTCTATGGTTAAAGTGGCTGTACTTGCACCCGCAGCAAAGGTGATGGTTTTACCTGTTCCGGGTGTTGCTCCTGTATAGTCGCTACTGTCGGCTGTGCCAGTGATACCATAGTTGACTGTTAAGGCACTGGTGGTGCTTCCTGTACGAGTGAAAGTGTAAATTAGGTTGGCTGTACCGTCTTCTAGAACGCTACTAGGAGATACTGCTAGGGTAATGGTGGGTAAATCATCATTGGTAATAGTTCCTGTGACTGCTGTGGTTGTCCCAATGGTGTAACCTGTACCAGCAGCTAGGGTTAAGGCTACAGTTTCGTTAGCTTCAACGGTGGTATCTGCTGTGGGGTCTATTGTGAGGGTGGCTGTGGCTGAACCTGCTGCAAAGGTGATGGTTTTTCCTGTTCCTGGTGTTGCACCTGTATAGTCTATACTGTCACCTGTGCCAGTGATGCCATAGTTAACTGTTAAGGCACTCGTTGTTGCTCCTGTACGAGTAAAAGTGTAAACCAAATTGGTTGTACCGTCTTCTGTCACACTGCTAGGAGATACTGCTAGGGTAATGGTGGGTAA
>Ga0315905_10006731_pt1 | contig 11678 bp, 15 predicted proteins | sample LakEriMetagenome_5_FD_203522 | JGI IMG/M metagenome (GOLD analysis project Ga0315905, IMG submission 203522) | Freshwater fungal communities from buoy surface, Lake Erie, Ohio, United States - Buoy 4 MA121 | ecosystem: Environmental > Aquatic > Freshwater > Lake | place: USA: Lake Erie, Ohio...
TAGTTTCTAATCCATCATCAGTCCAAGTCTCAATGTACTCGCCATCTTTAGCTAGACGTGCAAATACTGGAGAAATTTTTCTATAAATTTTTCCAACATCATTTATATAAGGAATAAATTCATTATATGCTTGGTCTTGAGTCATATATTTATATTCTGTTTTAAGAGGTCTACTTACTTTTGATATGTAAAAGAAAAATATAACTTTTTTCTAGGTATTACTATGAGCTTTAATAATAAAAGACATTTAACAGCGCAAGTCAAAAATAATTTTAATCCACAATCTGTTGCAGTTGATGTAGGGCGACAAATGGCAACAGAAAATGCAAAAGAAAATATTGCTCAAGAAGGACTTGAAAAAGGTATCACAAAAGGATTGCAAAAAATCAATCCAAATCTAAAACCTACTACAAACATGTCAGGCTTAAAGGGAATGGGTGTAGGCTTAGCTACTGCAGTAGGAACATCAAGCTTATTAAATTTAGCAGAAGAAATGAAAGGCCCAAAAGCTATATTTAATGACTATATGACGGACTTTACAAAGCTATTAAATGCATTAAGTGCTTTGTATCCTCAACATCAAGAGCTACAAAACATGATTAATTTGGGTAAACAAATTGGTCAGAAAACATCTTATATGATGGCATCATCAAATGTAAAAGGCCCTTCCTTGACACAAGCTGTTTCAACAGGTTTAAAATCTGGTGCTGAGCAAGCTAAGGGATTAGCTGATTTGGGCGGTATGGCCTTGGGAAGAACTCCTGCTCAAGCTGTTTATAACCATAAAATGACAAAATTAGCAATAGTTGGAGAGGCTAACTTTGGTCAGTATGGTCGTGGTGCCCTAGAGGGTGCAGCTGGTGGTTTAGCTGGAGGAGCAGTTGGTGTAGGCATTGGTGCTGCAACTGGTGCTGGTTATGAAATCGGTAAAGATATTTGGCATAATACTCGATCTAATCAATATAAAGCTGCCGCATACACCAATCAATTAGTTGAAAAAGTTTCTTCTATGGCTGCCCAGCTGAATAAAATTAATCCACAGGCAGCTGCTTTATTGAGTAAATATGCAAATGATCTCAACAACTATGTTAAACAAAATATTTATAAGGGTGGCGGTACTGCTTTAGAAAGAGGAATCAGCTCTATTACCAATTTCTTCACTGGTCAAAAAGATCAAAAGGCTGACCAATCTACTATTGATCAAGCAAATCAATTAGCACAAGGCAGACAAAATCAACAACAACTTCAAGCTGAAGATATACAACAACAGGCTGACCCATCTCAAGACCCTCAAATTACACAAAGTGTGCAATATTTGTTGGGTATCTATCAACAAGGTATGCAATATTATAATGCTGGAGATGCTCAAAATTATAATGCAATCAAAGCACAATATACCCAAGGAATGCAAAACCTTACTCAGTATGTTACTCAAAATTATCCAGATCAAGATCCAAATATGATTCTTGGTCAATATGTTCAGCAAATGCAACAACAACAAATGCAACAACAGCAAGGAAATATAACCCAACCACAATAAAAAAATCCCCGAAAGGGGATTTTTTTATTTGTCTAAAACAAACTGTTTTCCTGTCCAATAAGTTTTTCTGAAATGTTGGATAGAATCATAATATTTATTTTTATCATCAAACATTATTATGATTGGTTCTTTTCCTAAATCATGTAGAATTTTATTTATTAAAAGCCTTCCAGTTCTACCATTTCCATCAATAAAAGGATGGATAACCTCGAACATATGATGAGAAATAAAAGCACAGTCTTTAGCATTTAATTTATTATCGTAAACCAAATCCATTAAGCTTTTTGTTTTTTCATACCATAGCTTCATTAAATTCTGTATTTGATATGGGTATGGGCAAGTTTCAATGCCAATATAACAATCAACTCTGCGATAAGCCCCACTATTACCACTGTCCTCAAAAAATGGGATGTTACGAGTTAAAAATCTATGAATGTCTAGAGGGGTATTTTCATTTAGCTCCCATCCGTCAGATAAAACAAAATTTAAAGCAGAAAGATGGTTGTCATACATTTTGCAACCAGCGTGTAAACCAGAATACCCAGGCTGCGGGTCTATTCTATTGCTTTCTGTAACATATATATTCTTCCAATCAAAATATGGGAAATTAAGTATTTCTATATTCATTTTTATCACCAAATAACATAATACACAAAAAGGACAAATGAATCAAGTATAAAGAAATAAACTATAAGATTTTTGGGGAGCTGGAATTATGTTCAAAATTACATCAATATTTTCTAATATTTTAAAGAAAGCAACTGGTATCCCAGAAGTTAATTTAAATAAAAATCCTATCACCGGAAGAATTGTTTCAAATATGCAAGAAGGTCCAATGAGAGATTTATTGAAACAATTTCCTAAAGAAACTTTGCAGTTAATTGTTAAGATTGCAAATGAAGAGCTTAAAAATAAGTAATTAAAGGAATAAAAATGGATATTCAAAGTTTAATTAGATTGGCTTATCAAGCAGATCTTGAAGGCAATTATAGAGTTGCAGATAAATTAACTGAAAGAGCTATCAGAGAAGCTAATAGATGGAAGAAAGAGCAACTAGCAAAAGGTTTTGATTTTGGAAATTTAAGCAATGCTGAAGCTAGAAGATTATATCTTGGAGAACTTCCAGATGCTCCTAAGTCTCCTGATGGAAAAGTAAGAGACCCTAATTTTGTTCAAAGGGGATTGGATAGAGAAATTGCTGGAGAAAATTTTAAAGATTTCTTGAGCAGAGAAAGAGATATTCCAGCGCCAACAATTCCTGCTGCAGAAAAGCCTTACATGGATGCGATTAAAAGAAAAAGAAGAAATGGTCTTCCTCTTACTGCAGAAGAAATTGCACATGAAACCAAAATAAACAATCAAACAGCTAAAGCAAAAGCTACAGCTGATGCAAATGCTAGAGCCAGAGCTGAAGCTAATGCAACAGGCGGAAATGCCACTGCAACAGGTGGCAATGCGACTGCAACTGGTGGTAATGTTGGAGATGTAACAGCAACAGGTGGTGCTGGTGGTGCTGGTGGTGCTGGTGGCAACGCTTATTCAGGTGCTGCAGCTCAAGCAAATAATCAAGTTGGTGTTGGTGTTCGCAACGATATTACAACCCAAAATCAAAATATCATGGGTGGTGCAAGCAGTTACAGTGGTGGAAACACTCAAACAGTCAATGTAAAAAATCCATCCAACTGGCCAGGAGTTTTAGCTGGTGGTTTAGCTGCAGGCGGAGCTGGATACTTAGGTTATTTGATTGGGAAAGATGGCAGACCTGTTGCACCTGCTCCTAATGCAAAACCTGGTGATTTTAAAGCTAACCAATTATCTGAAAGAGCTCAAGCCCATCAAATGGGGAATGCTCAAGCCGCTCAAAACTTCATTGAAGCCAGAAGAGGAAATCCAAAATTCCAATCAGCTCAAGACTTTTATTATGCAGCACAGGCAGCCGGTATGAATCAATCAGACATGAACCAAATTGCTGCTTTAGCAAAAGCTGAAGGGTTTAGAGACAAAACCCCTTTAATGAACTAACGAAATATAATGAACCATAATGATTTAATAAAGTTAGCTCAAATAGCTGACAGAGAAGGCGATGTAGAATTAGCTGATTATTTAGATAGTCAGTTAATTCGTGTTGCAAATAAATTCACAGATCTTCTGAGTAAAGGATTTGATATTAGTAGAAAACCTCATTACAATCTTGATTTCAGTGGTTTGTCACCTGACGCTAAAGAGCTTGGCATGATGACTGCACATCCAACTCAACGTGGAAATCTACTTGCAAAACAATTTCAAGCTGGATTAAAAGAGAAAGCAAGATCTCCAGAAAGGTTAGATCAAATAGATCAGGTTATTAAAGAACATATAGCTAAAGTTATATCTAATGATCCTAATGTTCATCAAGCAGTGGCTAAATATAATGCTGGAAAATTTGGTGACATAACACCAGCTGAAAGAAACGCCTTATTAGGTCATTTAGTAAATAATGATAGAGTAGCAACAAGGGCAAATGATATATCTCCTGATGATATTATCAAAGTTTTGAGCGGTAAAAAACCTGATGTTCCAACAAAACAAATCACAACATTGTCCAATGCAGGAAAAGCTGCAGTAGGTATAAGTGCACTCGGTACTGCTGGAACTGTAGGCTTAGGTGTTTATAATACAATAAAACAGCAATCTGGCGCTCAACCAGGTAGCTTGTATCCAAGCTCAAATGCTGCCGGAAGCCCATTCCAAACTATGCCTGAAATGGGTGGAAGTGGTGGAAGTGGTGGTGGAATGCCTACAATGGGTGAAATGCCTACGATGGGCGGTGGTGGACAAGGTGGCTATCAAGGACCAACTTACAATATGCCTAGTGCAAACCAATCTTTCCAGCCAATGCAAGGGTATCAACCAGCAAACCAAGTGAGAGAATTGCCTAGAACTAATGATCAAGCTGAACCATTATATCCAAGAATTACTCCACAACAAGCCATGCAAAATGCTATGACTGAAGATCAAGCAAGAAGATATAGAGAATTGATGGATCAAGGTGGTCGTCCAGCTGTCGCTCCTGTAGTAAGTCCAGAAGTTTATGGGCCTACACAAGAAATGGTAAATCCTGGTGGAGTAAGTTACACAGAAGCTCCAATAACAACAGATTATATGCCAGCTCCTCCAGTCACAGAAGGCACAAATGATCCTAGTGCAAATGTGATTTACACACCTGAAACTTCACCTAGAACCGATAATTATCAAAAAACTTAATGAACCTTAAAAGATTACTAAATATTGCCCAAGAAGCAGATAAAAATGGAGATTATGTAACAGCTGATAAAGTTACTAATCTTCTTAAAACTGCTCAAGGGCAATATTCTGTTTATCCAAATCAAGCTGCATATGAAAGAACTCCTCAACAGAGTCAACAAATGCTAAATCCACAAGAAGAAAAAAACTTCTATAATCAACTTTTTCAAAGAATTCAAAATGCACATAAGTTAAGCGCTCCATACAGAGAGCGTGAAGTAGCAGATATCAAAACCCAAGTTAATAATAATTTAGCAAAATATCCATCTTTGAGTAAATTACAACCTTACTTAAGTATGGATCAAATGAATGCTAAAAATACTAACTATCAAATACAAAACTACGAACAACAAAAAAGATTAGAACAAATAGAAAAAGCTAAATATATAATGGGAGTGCCTTCTAGCTACCAACCAGCACCAGTGTCAACATATTATGCCCCTGTAGCTGCCGGTGCAACGATATACACCCCTGGTGTTGTAAATGTAGCTCAACCTCAAATGACTGATGAACAGAAAGCATTCGCAGATTTAAGGGGATTGAAGGGACAAGTTTATCAAGCGAATCAAGTAGCTCAACAAAACGCTCAACAACCAAGACAATATCCAATATATCAAACCTATCAGCAACCTGTGTATCAAGGAACAAATACACAAGATCAATATAATTTTAACCCTAATGCTCCTACAAATATGAACTTATATGGAACAGGATATGCTTCTAAGGCAATGCAACCACAACAGTCACAGCCTCCATATAACCAACAGCAGCAACAACCACAACCACAACAACAATATCCTTATAATCAAAGAAGAAATCCAAATAGATAAAAATGCTTCAATATAAAATAAACATAGTTACCAATAAATATTTATTCTTGGATATTGATGGCGTGTTAAATTCTTTTGATGATTATGCTGTTGATGGCAAAGAATTCTTAGAAAATATTGAAAATATAACATTTATATTAAGTAAAAGACAAATGGGTCTATTGAACAATATAATCGATAAATATCATCCAAAAATCATTCTCTCATCTTATTGGCGAAATAGATATCCTTTATCAAAACTTCAGAAAAAATTTGAAGAAGCTGGATTTAAAGGAAAGATTCTAGCAATAACACCATCTTTCGGAGGAGAACACGAAGATAGATGGCAACAAATCAAACATTATATTGAAGACAATGATGTATCAGAATATATAATACTTGATGACAGTCCGCTAGATCGCAAAAATACTAAATTTCCTAACTGGATTAAGACAGATAGCTATCATGGACTTGATCAGAAACATTTAAGAGAGATAGATAAAATATGGCAAAAGTAAAAAGGAAAAGCTTACTTACCGAGGAACAACAAGCTTTATTAGAAAAGTTTCAAAAACCTAATGATGAAAATGATGAAACACCTTTAAGCGAAAACTCAAAAACAAAAGCTACATCTGCTGGATTTAAACCAATGGTAAATAGAAGCGGAAGTAGAGGAAAATAAAAAAGACCCCTGAAAAGGGGTCTTTTTTATTGATTATTAGCGAACTGGGAATCCAGCCTGATCAAGAACTTGTTGTCCAGTTGGGTAGTAGCTCTTACCCCAAAGGAAATTGTTTGGGTTGATAGTTGTATCAAACTTGAAAAACTTTGAGTGTCCATCTGCAAATACATAATTTGAACCGCCGGTATGACGACCTGGCTCCATAAAGCGGATATGATATCCAGCATCAGCAGAAGCTGTGCGACATCCGCCAGTACCGTTTGATGCAGTGCTGTCTGATGGTCCTCCCCAACCGAGTGCGCCTTCAGCTTCACTCTTTGTGATGGCAAAGATTGGCCCGGTAGCATCAGCTACGTTTTGACCTGCCCATTGACCGCCAGTAGCAGTGCGCATCATAGCATTGACTGGACGATGAGACTTGTTACGACGCTCAGTATTTTGTTGCCCAGATGATGCAAGGAAAATACAGTTGAGGTTGCTTGTCATTTCAGCAATAGCAATAACATCTGCTGGTGCATCAACTGCTGCAATTCCGACAACATTTGGAGCATCCTGTGGACCACGCTTGCGTGGAAGAATAGCTGAGTTTGGAATATAGGATAAACGAGGAACTTGTGCTTCACAACCAATTGTGACAACATCTAGCCAGTTAGCACAAGGTGGGTTATCTGGGCGAAGCCCCTTGTTCGGATCAGAAGGGCAAACCCAGACCTGCTCGTTTTTAACATAAGGATGAATCATTGCGGTGAAATGAACGTACCCACCAGCGGAACCGCCATTTGTCGTAGCAGTATTATTCTTGTATTGATAAGCAGTAGGATATGTCTCATCATAGTCTTGGGTGTACATCATCAAACCAAGACCAATCTGCTTTTCATTAGATAAACAGGACGCAGAACGAGCTTTCTCACGAGCCTGGGCAAATACAGGGAAAAGAATAGCTGCCAAAATAGCAATAATGGCAATAACAACGAGCAACTCAATAAGAGTAAAAGCCTTCTTCATAACAATCTCCGAATTTTTAATTTTGTTGAGATGTTATTATTATTCCACCAAAGGTATTAAGTTATATTAAGAAAACTTTAAGAATGTTATTATGGAATATATGCAGAAACATCAAACCATTCAGAAGTGAGAAGAATTTCACTTATTTCTTCCAATGTGTATGTTCTACTTTTTGTTAATAAATTTGATAAAAATGATGGTTCTGTCTCTTCCCATTTAATAAAAGTTTTTGTCCCATCCAATGAATATCTAAGTGTTGAAGCAGAATTTTCCATGACTTCATTGAAATTTATTTTATTTAGCTCAGCCACATCGAAGATTATATATTTTCTCATAATATTCTACCTACTAAAGAATGATAGTTTTGTCTTACTTGATCTGCAGTTAACCCAATACCTTTATAAACTCTCGCTGCTATAACATTTGCAGGATTAGGAACTGAATTGTCCCACTTTCCAATATGCAAATCATATGTTGAAGAGTAATCATATGTATCAGAAGCAGAGTTGACCAAAACTCCATTGATATACATATATAATACTCCGCTTATTCTGGTTGTTAAAAAATGATACCAAGTATTTTCAACCACGTATGTAGTACCTGAATTTACACCAACTCCACCACCACCAGGGGAAGAAAAGAATGCGGTTTTAACATTATATAAACCAAAGAATGAAGCAAAAGACCAAACACCAACACCACCCCCAGCCATATATCTTTTACTAATCATTGCATGGAGAGAGTTACCAGTGGCTTTGTAGAAACTTTCAACAGAAAAATCAGCTGGAAAATCTAATAAATTATTGTCAGGAACGTAAATATAATCATTTGCCCCATCTAAAGAAAAATAACCGCCAGAATTCCAAACAGGTCCATTTACTAAATAAGCGTTTAGTCCATTACCTGATAAATCTGACCATATAGTTCCGCCAATTCCAGCATCATAGGAAGATGTATTTCCAGCATCTAAGCTCAAAGATAAATTAGTGGTATATAAACTAAGTGGATTTTCATATCTTTCTAATATATGCCTAAAATACAAAATTCCACCAGCTAAATCATATGCTTCTACAGTGCCTACAACCAATATACTAGGCCCGTATCCAGATAAATCAACCTTAACTAATTTACCAGCATTAGTTCCAGCGCCAAAAGTTAATAAATCTCCAGGGGCAAAAACAATAGTATTAGTGTCATCAGCTAATTGCGTGTATGCTGTGTATGGTGCAAACTGATCTGTACTATAAATTTCATTAAGTAATCTATATACACCCACACCTCTCGGAGAATCTGTTGATGAATCTGATAAATTGTAATATTCGCTTATATTTTCATCAGTATATTCATCTATAAATCTTTTAATTCCAGTGTATAGATTGTTTACATTATCAATATATTTACCATTACTATCAATGTAACTAGAACCAACTGGATCATGAACTAAAATATTATTAATTTTATCATGATCGCCTGAGGCAAAACCCAAAAATCTACCTAAATTATTACTTGAGTTTGCATATAAAGTAGAACGGTCAGCTTTTATAGCGTATCCATTGCTGTCTTGCATCAAAACCATTCCGCTTTTGAACTTTAATGATCTTTTAGCTGGAAAGTTTATTACGTTATGATTCTGTAATGGAAAAAATGACATAATAAATATATTATAAAAATATTATTCTTAAACCTACATTTATGGGTATAAAGGAATTGTTGTTCATTCTAGAAAAGAAATAGTTATGCACCTTTCAGCTTATCAAAATTTAGAAAACTTTTATCGAAAATATTGCAAAGATTTAAACTCTGAATCAATAGTGTTAGACTTTGGCTCTTATGATGTAAATGGAACTTGTAAGCCAATATTTCAATATCATAATTACATTGGTGTAGATATTAGCGAAGGCCCAAATGTAGATTTAATATTAGAAGATAATAAGTTGAATGTACCAGATGAATATGCAGACATTATCGTTTCTAGTTCTTGTTTTGAGCATGATGAGATGTTTTGGGTTACATTTAACGAAATGTGCAGAATCATCAAAACAAATGGATATATTTACATTTTAGCTCCTTCAGAGGGACACTATCATCCTTTCCCTGGGGATTGCTGGAGATTTTATAAAGATTCTTGGAAAGCACTTGAAAAATGGTCTGTTTATTCAGGGAATCCAGTAAAATTGTTAGAAGGATTTATAGATACAAAAGATAGCCATTGGAAAGACTCTATTGGTATCTTTCAAAAACTCTAAAAAAGGTTTTCACATCCTATCTTTGCTAAATAAATACTAATAACTGCAAGGAAAATAATATGTCCAAATACATCAAATTAAACCAACAAGATGATTCAAGTAATAGAGAAAAGATGATTACAAAATTACAAGAATCATTAGATGAAAAAGAAACTGCTATCAAAGAACAACAAGAGCAGCTTCAAGATTTAAAAGAATTAAATGAAGCTAAATCTGAAGATGCTTTATATAAGATTAGCCAAGATGTATTAAATAAATCTAATCAAAAATTAGCATTTAATTCTGGCACCATTGAAGTGGCTAAACATTTTCCTCAAAAAGAATTTAAATCAAAATTCGTTAAAATCTCTGGTGCATATGAAGACTTTGCTGGTGGTCTTGGCGATTTATATGATGAAAACGCCCCTACATGTGAATCTTGTGGTGACTTAACTAATCCTGATGGTATATGTGAAAATCCTGAATGTGAAAACTATAACATTACAGGTGATGAAAATGCATACATCCTTGATAAAAGAAATAAATATCCACAGAATGATTTTGATGTAGACAAACTAGATCCATATTCTGATAAATAAAAAAAGAGGACTGAAAAGTCCTCTTTTTTATTCACAACAAACAAAATATTCAAACTCTAAAAATATCACCCAGTAAATAAATACCCAATAAACAAAATCCCAATCTTTTTGCTTGTTCTTGATAATAGTTAATACTAAAAGTAAGTTAATGATACTAAATAATACTTTTAGAAATAAGATTAGGTACAATTCATTCTCACGTAGCTGTTCTTCCATTTAACTAAACTAAATGAAGCTATAGAATTATGTTTATCATCTTTGACTAGTGGGCAATGCATATAAACAACATCATCCCTTAAATCTCGCCAAGCTTGAACCGCCACTTCTTTATCAACAACTAACAAAACATTATTTTCTTTGTGTGGAAGATTATCAATACCTATCAAAGAATATGTTTTAATATCAATAATGTGAGATGAATCAGTTTTTATTTCTTCATTTAACTTCGCATGCCCATCAGGAAAATAAGTGACCCATGAGTTTTCGATAAATAAAGCAATAACACGTCCAGTAAAGTTTTTAATTTCCACATTAGATATATACAAGGATAGAAATAAATTTTATAACAAATTATATATTAAGTAACATTATCAGCAAGAGATTCATATGCATATTAAAGATTTATTAGAACAAGCTTATTTACTAGACAAAAAAGGTTATTACAAAGAGGCTGATAATGTTACTAGAATTATCACTGCCGCTCAAGGAATAATCGAACATCAAGCGACAGACCAAGAAATAGACTCACTCGTAGACCAGAGTGTAATGGATATTGGTGAAACTTATCTCATAAACCAAATGAAATTGAAGAATGGCTTAATGAGTATTTTTCCTAATTTAAAAGATGTGTACTTTGAAGATGACCCTAATAATTTTGGAAAATTTCTCTTAGAATTATCGGCAATTTCATTACCACTAGAAGTTGAAAAAAACCAACTTGAATTATTAAAGGGAACAATTCACCACGAACTTCAACATTTGCAAGATCCTAGAATGCAAAAAATGCCAGAAAAAGTGTCAAATATGATGGATGAATCTAATATTGCACTTGCTCTTGGTATACAAAAAATACAAGAAGATTCAATACTTCCATCATATGAAGAACTAGTGGAGAAAATGTTTAAACACTTCACTGGAAGAAGATCAGGCCCAGAAGACGAAGAGCTATTATTAGAAGTAAGACAAAGATTTACACCACAAAAATATGAGAATGTGATAAGAAGATTAAAATCTGGTGATCATCCTTATTTCAATTTAGAACTAGAAAAACCAGCCAATTTAAAAGATTTTAGAAGAATGTTTTCTGTTTCAAATCTTATGGGAATTAAAAAATTCATTTCAAAAAGGCCACAATATACTAACCAAAGACATATTGAAACAATTATCAATATTCTTAAAAATCCATCTTCGGATAAATTCAAAGCACTAGAAAAATTACTAGAAAGAACTTATCCAGAATTTAGTGAAGCTTTTGAACCATCATTTTTAAAAGAAATGAATACAAATCCTAAATATGAAAGACAATTCTATAAACAA
>Ga0315905_10006732_pt1 | contig 11678 bp, 12 predicted proteins | sample LakEriMetagenome_5_FD_203522 | JGI IMG/M metagenome (GOLD analysis project Ga0315905, IMG submission 203522) | Freshwater fungal communities from buoy surface, Lake Erie, Ohio, United States - Buoy 4 MA121 | ecosystem: Environmental > Aquatic > Freshwater > Lake | place: USA: Lake Erie, Ohio...
CGTGTAGCGCTTGGGCACTTCCCATTTGAGCTCGTTGACGCGCACGACGCCGTCCGCGCCCGTTTCCATGTGCAGGCTCTGGGCAGGCATGCTCAACAGACTGTACACGCACGCGCGAGGCGACGATGGTGGTGCGTACAAACTCGGGCGGGAAAGTTCGTGTCTTGGACAAACTCGGGCGGGAAAGTTCGTGGGTTTGTTTCTTTGTTTTATGTAATCGACACCGGTTCAATAGGGTCCCGGGCCAGCCTGGTGGCTGGGCTGGACCTGACGGCGGGGCGTTCACCGTCTTTGAGAGCGGAACCATTCTCTTGTACTTGGGCGAAAAGGTCGATGCCTTTCTCGGCGGTCCACTGGACCGTCAAGTTCGCGCAGACCCAGCTCAAGATCGATTCCGCTGCGTTCAAGGAGCTCGCCAGCTCCGTTCTCCAGGCGAGTCGCACTCAATCTCATTTTTTTTGTATTGAATGATGGGACAGCAGACAAAACTTCATCTCCCATCGCACAGGCTGCCATCCCCTTATTGTCCGGTACGTGGATGAGCCGTGGTTGAATCCAGGTGTCGCGAATGCATACTGACTTGACTTCTTCTCATGCAGGCTTCCCTCACCACCCTCAAGCGCTAAGTGGCCAGAACCGAGAGTGGCTCCGCTTGCTGCAGCGCCAGTCCGCTCTGCCGCTGCGCGCGTGTCCACCTGGTCGTCTTTCTCGGGAGCTGGCTTGAATAAATCGCTCCTTCTCTGCACATTGTTTCCGCCTTCACTCACTCCGCCGCGTGGCGGCTTTCCTTTATAACATTAGACCTATCATCTTTCAACCTACCAACCCCTTCAACCATAGATCTCCCTCTCCACAAAAACACATGTTACCTCCTTGGGCACAAACTCACGGGTGCGATCCACGGGTGCGAATCCGCGCCCCCACTCCATCCGTCTTGCTCCCTCGTTCCACTCCTCACTCCTTTTCCTCTTTCGCCTCCTCACTCCCTTCGAATCTCTGCTCCCACCCTCACCCCGTCCCTCTCCTCATTCGCACTCCTGGCCCCGACTTCTGGCGCACGTAGGGGCCTTGAACCCGGTGACCTTTAAGATAAACACTCGACACACTGACCGACATTCCATCCTCCACCGACCACACATACGAAAAATCTCCTCCTCCTCCTCCTCCTCGTCCACGCCTCCAGCCCTTGTTCACAGAACGCCACGCAGCAGAAGCAGTTGCTCTGTGATTCTCACCGTGTACTCCGGCACACCTGTGCCATCATCCTGCGTGTGTTTCTCCAGCGTCAGCCTGTTGACTCTTTGACAGCAAACGTACAGTGCAAATGCCTAAACGCCTCTCTCTGCACATGGCCGTCTTGGTCCATGTCTCTGTCGCCACTCACCACCCTCCCTCATCATACCTGCACAAGTCCGTTTTGAACCTTGATCACGCGTCTATCACCATGCGCTGCCACAACCACCGCCTGGCAATCTGTGACAACTGGCGCCAGAAGCCAAGTCAGAGAAAGAGAGAGAGACCGAGAGAGAGACCAAGAGAGCACGTGCGCATGCGTGTACATATGCATATGGCATATAGACATACTATAAACATGCGTACACGGGCTGAGAAATAGAGGGAGACAGGAGGGTTGGGTGTGTGCGCGCGCATGTGTGCGTTACCTATTTGACTACCATCCAAGAGCTGGCCCCACAAACTGCCATCCTGCAGACACAGTACCCAGCCAAATCCTTTGAAAAAGGCAGTCTTATGAACTACGGGCCATCCGGCGCTCTCAGAAAACTCAAACACCCGGCCGTCGGCTCCTAGTTCTAGTTTCATCTCTTTCTGTACCATGCTCCTATCCATTGCATCTGGCGATGATGCGGCGGCTGCAGACTGCGTTAGGGGTTTGCGCTCATGCCCCCGTACACTGCTCTCCTTCGCCTCCGCCTGCCTGGGGTCCTGGTCCTTGAAGCACGTCGCCGCGGCGTTGGCACGAGGATGAGCATACTGGGAGCTAGAGGGGACGGTTGACGCGCGCGACGCCCTGGAATACTGGGATGCTCTGGATTGCTGTGATGCTCGTGAGTACATGTCGGACCCGCCATGCGCCGACGGCGCCGAGCTCTCAAGCCAAAAAGGTGCTGTGCTCTTGAGGTCACGTGTTGCAGTGCTCGCCTGCTCGTGCTCATGCTGGTGCTGGTGCCGGTGCTGGTGCTCTTTCTGAGCTACAAGGGAGGGTGAAGGTGATGGGCACGGCGGCGGCTGTTCCTTAATCCTGTGCATGGCATCCTTATGGGCCATGACCACCGGGTAGTCAACTCCCGCGCCTTCTCCCGCTCTCCCCTGCCCAGTCCTCGCACAACCAAAGAGCGAGTCTACAGCACGTGTGCACTGTTGTAGACATGCCGATGCATGTTGCAGCAAATTATTCTCATCCTCGCCCCCGGGACCACCGCTCATCACTACCAACCCGCTCTTGGGGTCAGGTGCGAGAGATGAGGAGGCCAGAACCAACTCATCACGAACCCTGCCAACGTCCCCGGGCCCCTTTCCTTTTCTGGCTACATGGCCGCCGCTGTAAAAGTCGCACTCGAAGGAGGCAGGGGCGCCTGATTCACAACGTCAAAAAGTCAGTTGGGTGAGGTGCGCGTGCGGAGGCAATGTGCTTTCCAGGCAAGCGCACGGAGGTGGGATAGCAACACGGGCGCGAGTACACACCCGAGCGACCGTCGTTCATGAGGCGAGCTCTGGCGAGCGGCGAGTAGTAGACTGCAGCACACGCCATGATGTAGACACGTGGTGTGACACGTGGTCAGTTTCCAGAAGGCTCAAGCAACTCGAGCGCCCAAGATCATCGGCACGCATGTAGCCACGTGACATGTAGTCACGAGTTCGTGGATCCTCCTACATGAACTCAACATGGTAATGCGTGTGCGTGAGTGCGCGCGCCAGGAGCACTGAGAATCGCACCGATCAAGGGTGTTTTGGACTGGATGAGCTTGATCATTTTGCACGCATACTGATAGAGTTGGCGCCACGGCTTGCGCAGAGACTCAATGTGCCTTTCCTCCTGCCCTAAGTGCGCATGTGCGTCGTCATGGGTGACTTGAGAATCCTCGGTGCCCGTGGTAGCACCCACACATCGACGTGACGTGTGCACTGACATGCCGCCTTCAGGAATGTAGCAGGTTCGCGGGGGGGTGGCAAATGGGGATATGTTAGGTGTGTGTGTAAACACGCACGCACACGCTGATGCTAGCAACGCGCTTGCGCTGAACAAGGACCTGTGTATTTGTGTGCGTGTGACCTCAAGTCCTAATATAAACCACTTCTGAAACCTACACCTACTGCGATTATCCGGAGATGGAGGCCGAGGAACATGGCAACACACCTGCAAGGATGAGGAGAGAGGACGAATCATGCTTTGACTCGACCAGGACAGCACCCTGCGAATCAATGGACAAGCGCGCAACCTTGGTCTCGTACGTGTTGGGTTTCATTCTCCAGGTATCCACAACCTGACGGGAGTATGCAGAAGTGGGCGGTGTTGTGCACGGCGTGATATGTTGTAAAATTTATGGAAATTGATTATGATAGATAAATCATTGTATTTACACAAATGTATAGTGTCATATTCTGCTTCCTGCTTGGTATCGGATCAGATTGGATTCCAGATATTATACAAGTACAGTCACACATGATTGCACAGCAATTACCTCAAGAGCATCACCGTTGCGCGTATCCGTCTCCTTGTCTCGCTTATCGCGTCTCTTCGGAGTGCAGGGGTGCGAGCTGCACGTAAACGTGTGCGTGCGCGAGGGAGGTGTGTGCGAGTGAGCAAGTGGGAGAGACAGGTACGCAGGTGTGTGCACAGCTGACGTGGAACATTTTCGTACTACATAGCATACATACGTGTTTTACAAAATGTGTTATATACAACATATGTGGATGGTGTGTGGTACTGTAGTGTAGTACAGGCACATCTTGAGCAGTCAAGCAGGCGCTAGAGTGCCTTTATATAGGATAGGCCTGTCATATGAGGAGGAATATACATGTCCGAGTCGCGTAAAGGCATCACAAGTGCATATATGCAGAACAGCAGAATACGTTTGGAGTAGGGTGCGCATGCGCGAGACGTGCGTGCATTCGCATCTGTTTTGTGCATAGTGAGTGTGCGAGTGTACGTACACAGTTGATACACAGTGCAAGTATCCAAAGCACTTACGGCGTACTAGGACGAGTATACTGAGCGCTGCGACGGATGCTGCTGTCCCTCCCGTCTCCTCTGTCAGCACCCTCCCCTGCCCCACCCCCCCCAAAGATACTGCTGCGGGCGGAGGAAACAGGCGTCGCGACGACGTGGCTTCGCGCTGAGAGGAGCGCGCTGCTAAAGCTTTTGCTCTTGAGCTCACTACTGCGCTGACTGGGGCAAGCATCATTCACTACCCATCGCCCATCCTCTCTCCCCCTTCCCCTCTCTGAAATTTCGCCTGTGTTCCCCTGTTCGTTTCCGTCAGCTCCGTGAGAGTACTCCGAATCTTGCTTCCCTCTCCGTGCCACCTTCCTCGCCAGCCCCCTGGCCACCTGTCCTCTTTCCAGCCCCATATCATCCTCCCACTCTGCCTCCTTTTTTCGTTCTGAAGCGTCCGCCAACGACAACCGCAGCTCTGCAGGAAGAATAGGGGGAGGTGCGGGGGCTGGTGGCGCGGGGTATGGCAACGGTGGGGAGAAACTTTGCCCCGCTCCAGCCTCTTGCCAGCAACTTCTTCCGCACATACTAACACTGCTACTCCGCATACTCACATCCTCGTGATCGCCTGTACCAGATGGCAAAACCCCAGCCCCGGGCCCACCGCACGACCTTCGGGCCGAAGCCACCGCTTCTGCCTCCACCCAAAAGGCAAAGCCTCCCCCGCCTACAGCCTCTACAGAGCAACCAGATTTGAGACGATCGCGTAATGCCTTTCCAGAGCTCATGTGTCTGCCACACATTGTGCACATACTTCAGAACATGTGGACGTGCACGAGAAACAGGCCAAGCCTGCGCGTGTGCTGTCAGCGCAAAGGCGTGCGAAGAGGCAAATGTGTAGTTGCTTCGTCTTGTATATCAGGGTGCGTTAACCTGCACACTCCAGTGCTTGCGCGCAGCGCTCACTCGCTTTCTTCCTCTGCCCTCTTTCCTCTTTCACCTCCACCATAGCAAAAGCACAAACGGAAGCACTTACGGAGAAGGCGAAGATGATCTCAGAGTTCGGGAAGACGTGCAAGTAGCGTTGGATGTGCAAGTGGATGTGACATTGGAACCCGAGCTGCGCGGTGAAGACCAAGCGCGTCCTGCAATCCCCCGCCTGGTCCATCCACCCATTCCTTCCGTGTCTTGGTTCCCTACACCTGCATGGTTCCTCCGGTGAGCCGCTTCGTGCACATTCAAATCACGGGAAGACGTGGAATCACGACAACCCTGGAAGAGAGGAGACTGCACGTCTCCGCCCGACTGCTGCTCCGGTTTGCCTGTTGCCCGAAACAAGCAGGTGGGCGACGGAAGCTCAGTAGGATCCCCACTGCCGCGGTGCGCCACCGCCGATTGTTTGTCCAGGGTGCCGGTACGCACTTGCGTGCTCTTGCTGCTCTCTTTAGTGGCATCCGTTCTCGTGCCAGCATTTGCGCAGGTGCCGGCGCGTGCGCAAGGGCCTACAGCGCTAGGGTCAGTCATGAACGGAAGCTGCATGATTGCGTCGAGCGAGATGCGACTCGAGGGGTCTCTGCGACACGTCCCAGCAGCAATCAGCAGTGCAGTAGCAGTAAGACACAGAAGAGCGCACATCCCAACGCCGCGCGTAGCCTTGAGCATATGCATTTGACATGTACGCTCGCAACGCTGCAGAAAATCATGTGCCATGTCCGCGAATCGAAGTGTTGAAGGGACACGTATCTACTCTATTGTCCGATGCAAAGATGTACCTGACAAGCAGCTGCGAAATGAGATCAGCAGCAGCGGGCGAGACATGATCAGGCACGCTATACTTGACACAGGCAATGCGTCGCAACGTCTCCTCCACAGTGTGAGACTCGAACGGCGGAACGCCGACTAGCATGGTGTACAAAAGGCATCCAAGTGACCACACGTCTGAGGTCAATCCATGCGGTTCGCTGGAGATCACCTCTGGGGACATGTAGTTGGGTGTGCCGCACATGGTGCCGCTCTGTGTACATTCCAGTCACATCACCATCAGGCATGCTCACAAAATTTTATCGTTGATCAGTTATCACCAGTATCATTCGCATTTTTATTATCCTCGCTTCCCTCCCTTTCGGCCTCGAAACCCCCCGTCATCCCCTCGCTCACCTCGCCATTCTTGCCTTCCAGAACCACGGATAGGCCAAAGTCGGAGATTTTGACGTGGAGGTCGGAGGTCAGGAGGAGGTTGGACAGTTTCAGGTCGCGGTGCGCAATGTGGTGCGCGTGCAGGTACCGGAGACCCGCCAGGACCTGTGTAAACAAGCGCCGCGCCTCTGCCTCTGGGAGCCCCCCGCCGCGGCTGCGGATGTAGTGATACAACTCGCCGCCCTCGCAAAGGTCCATCACAAAGTACACGCTGCTGCTGTCCTCGAAGAACGTGTGAAGGCGCACAACAGCCGCATGGTCGAGCAGGATGTGCGTTTCGGCCTCGGCACGCACCCGCTCCGCGAGCCCCGGGCAGGTTGCAATGAGGGTTTTGTCGATAACCTTGATCGCCACCTGCCGCCCGCTGTGGCGCGAGCGAGCTTTGTAGACATGCGCGTAGCTCCCCTGCCCGAGCAGTCCTAGTAGCTCAAAGTCCTCCTTGCGCTGCCCGAGCTCCAAGCATGCCCTCCGCCGCTTCATCCGTGCGGCACTCTCCTCTTGCTCTGCCACTGCGCTCCTCTGCGCTTCTCCACGGCCACTCCCAGTCGAGCGTCCCCGTGCGGCGCTGTGCGGCGCCTGCGCTGCCATGATCAAGCGCAAACGTGCGTGCGCGGCGGGGAGTCACACGGCCAGCGCGCCAGGGCAGTCTGCGTCACCCGCCCGTCCACAGCCGCGCAGTCGCGGCCCTCCCCTCTTTTGACATTTCCACACCGAAGAACCAGCAGTGGCCCGTGCTTTAAAATGGCGGGAAGAGAACGACGAACATAATTTGAACACGACCTTATTGCTCATACCAAAAACAAGTTGCGTGTTTTCGTGATCTACGACTATCCGTGAGTGCGATAAGGGATAATTGTAGTGCTATATGGTCCTGTCAACAAATATTTGAAATACTTGAATATTTCTCGTACCAAAATCTCCAAACTTAGCCAAGCCAGCAGGAAGTCTCTGTAGGATAGTCCTATGCGAAAATGGCCCCGTTTCTTATCAATAAACGGCCACCGGAGGAGGGTGTCGGGGGTGGCAGGCGGGGCTGAGGTGGAGCGAACAGTCGGGAGGAAGAACGTCATGCCCATGGCGTCAGAACGGAACGGCAGGCGCTTCACCCCGGCTGCTGCCGCAAGGCCGAGCCCACGCACGGGAAGGTCTGTCCTCCTGCGCCTGCCGCCTGCTTTGTTTGAGACAAGAAAGGGTGAGGTGTGGCGGGCCACATCAGAGGGCTGTGTGTGCGTGCAACCACGCGCCGTCGTGTCCAGCCGCAGCCTCCGGCGCCGTTTGTCTGTTTCGGAGCGCTTGCAAGTATTAATGCTCTCTAACGTAGACATCCGCCTGGCCTGCGCTCCCCGCGCAGCCCTGCTGCGGCGGGAATCGCCGAGGGCAAGGGGACTCAGGTTGGCCGGAAGACGCCCACGAGTTCTGCCACGCGGCCGCCCCTGACTCCTGGTGGCGGAAGAAGCGACGCGGTCAAGCGCCTGGAGGCCATGATCGCAGGAGATACCGGCGCCGGTGTCACCCGACCTCGTGCTCGGGACGCAAAGGCGGACGACCGGCCGCGAGATCACAACGACCAGCGGCAGCAGGGCACGCCTGCGGGATCGGGGCAACGGAGCTTCGCCGACACCGCGGGGCTCTCCCACTCCCTCGACTCTCTGCGCGACAGGTGACGAGAGAGAACGAGAGCTCTGGCGTGAGCTCAGCGCCATGCCATCCTGCAGGCCGCCGCTTGGATTCGCTGCCTCCACTCCCTGATTTCCCCGGGGTGCTGCATGCTCCTGTGCAACTCCATCCTGACCGCCGACGCATGTGCATCAGCAGCAGAGATGCGTCGCCGCCCCACGACAGGCGTGCGCAGGGCGTTGGCGACAGCATGGCAGCCAGCATGCTGGTCCGCGCCGAAAAGATGCGTCGCGAGGTTGAAATGGCTATCAGTGACGGAAACTCGGCGTGGGGTGCGGGTCCTGGGGAGCATAGCGGTGGCAGCGGGAGCGTTAGGCATCTTGGTGAAGCCCGCGCCGCATCTCTGTCTTCGGGGCGCCCGCACGAGGAGGGAGGCAGACTGCGAGAGACAGGGGGCAGAGGCGGGCGGGGTGGGGGCAGCGAAGACTTGTCAGAAGTTGACGAGCACAAGCGAGTTGCGGCAGAGAGCTTGGCAAGGTTTCGCAAGGCGGCTGATGCCTTCGTCAGTCCCGGCGTTGGCGTTCTGGGCGCGGGGGGAGGAAGCTTGTTCAGAGAGCAAGGGCGTGACAGCATTGAGGTTGAGCCCCGACAGGAGAGAGGGGGGCGCAGAAGTAGGGACTGGGGCATGGACAGAGAAAGAGAGGTGGAGCTTGAAGAGAGGGAGATGGAGAGGAGACGAGACCGGGATAGGGGAATGGGTAGAGACACTGAGCGAGCAAAGGCGTGGGAGGAAGAGGAGGAGCAGCAGCACAGAAGTAGGGACAGGGGCAGGGTCAGAGAGCAGGACAGAGAGCGAGCCAAGGGGTGGGAGAAGGAGGACGAAGAGCGGCAAACAAGGAGGGAGAGGGAGAGGGAGAGGGAGAGGGAGAGGGAGAGGGAGCGAGGCATGGCAAGAGACGGAGACAAGGAAGAGGAGCCGAGAGGTAGGGAGTGGCAGAGGAGGAATCCGAGAGAGAGAGACATTGCAAGAGAAAGAGGAGGCGGCGAGCAGGGGGCAAGAGAGGAGGGACACATGTGGAGAGAGGAGTGGGAAGGGGGAGTGAGAATGGGGCGGAGTGCGAGTTTGCGGAATGTGGGTCCTGTGAGGGGAAGTGTCGACGAGATACTTTATCGGGCACAGAAGACACAAGAGGCTGCCGTACGAGCATTATCCCCTGGGATCGGCAGATCTCACTCGCCGGCTGCGGGTCCGAGTCGGGTTGGGGTGGGGGAACGAGGGCGCGAGTCGGGACGGGGTTTTGTGTCTCCCCCGTCGCACTCGTCGCTGCTGCGCTCTTTGTCGCCGGCGTATGCGCATGGAAGACCTTTCCTGGGACGTGCGCCTTCGTCCGGCGAGATCGCAAGGCAAATGGAGGATACAGAGGAGGATAGGGAGGGTCAAGGGACGCGGAGCCCAGGAGTTGGAAACAAGGAACAGCCAGAGGGGGATCGGGAGGAAATCGTTGGGCGCGGAGTGAGGAGTGAGTGGGAGAGGGAGCGGGAACAAGATCGCAAGCGGGAGAGGGAGAGAGAGCGTGCGAGGGATGAAGGCAGACAACAACAGGTCATGAGTAACAGTGTCAACGTGCTCAAGTTTTTTGATAGCGACACAAGGCGAGATGGCGACGGACAGCGGGGAGATTGTCAGCACAGAGATGGTGATGGACAGGGCATGAATAGAGGAGTAGTCAATCGTGGTGACGACAGCGCATATCAAGATCCACGTGCAGACAGGCGCACAGACACCGGCGGGGATTCGGTGGGCAGGGACAGAAGGACATATGCGCCCACAACAGATCATAAGTACGCGGGAACGTTTTTGGGGCCTGTTGCCGGAGGACATATGAAAGAGGCGAATGAGGAAAGGTTCAGAGCCGATCTGCGCCTTCAATCTGAGGCAAGTGCACACGGGGTGGAAGATGCCGAGGGCTTTGGTCATCGGGCCATGGATGAGGGTTCAGGTGCAGACCGACCTTTTGAGAAGAGAAGGGAATTCGACGAGGAGGAGGAAGGCCGCATTGCAATGGCAATGAGGACTGTTGAAGGTGTGTGTGTGTGCGCGCGAGTATCTTTGCATTTTCTGGCAAGCATTTGCGGACGTGGCGTGTGCACATGATGCTGCAGTTTAGGGTTTAGGGTTTAGGGTTTAGGTGCCTTACGGGATTTGCGCTTGTGGATGCCGCATGATATTCATCTGGCGCTTTTTTTTTCCAAGCTAGTAGTGATTAGCAGACTCTTTTCTCTTTTTTTACTTCACAATCACTTCATAACAGAAAAAATTTAAAAACAAAATCTGGCGATGTAAATGACGAAGCAAATTTTCCCTTTTTTGTTTTGCTTCATAAGAGAGCTAAACCCGCACTCCCCCCTTACCTTCTCCCTTTCCCCGCGCGCGAACTCAAACCCTTTACATCCCCCTTACCCTCTCTCTCTGCCCACCCATCCACCCATTCCTTAAACCCACGTTTGAGTTCGCGCAGGGGAAAGGGAGAAGGTAAGGGGGGAGTGCGGGTTTAGCTCTCTTATGAAGCAAAAAAAAAAGGGAAAATTTGCTTCGTCATTCACATCGCCGGATTTTTTATTAAAAAAAATTTCTGTTATGAAGTGATTGTGAAGTAAAAAAAGAGAAAAGAGTCTGCTAATCACTACTCAAGCTCACACATACTGACACCCGCGCGCGCACACACACATGCGCACATACGCCCACACACATACACACACTCGACAGCGTTGCACGAAGGAGGGAAGATGGTCGAAAGTGCCAGGCTTCGGTTGGAGGCACAAAAGCAGCTGTGGGTGGTAAGCCTCGTGCCTCGTGCCTCTCACCTCGTGCCTCGTGCCTCTCACCTCTTGCCTCGTACCTCGTACCTCTTACCTCCTACCTCGTACTTGCGCATCTATCATCTGCCGAGATTCGAAAAAGTATCCCTGTGCGTGAGCCTCACTTTCATCTGTGAATGATGCAGGTGGATGAGATGCTTGCGCGCACCCCTCTCACAAGCAAGATGCACGTGCGTCACGAGGAGCAGAGTGCAGGTCAAGCTCCACCGCAGCAGGCTTCAACAGAGTGCATGCGCAATTCCCTGGGCAGCTCGACGAGAGAAAGTGACAATGGCACTGAAGTGGCGCGGACAACGTCGGTGCAAGCAGGAGTGCGTCACGCCAATGGGGAGGTTCGGGGCAACCAAGATGAGGACCCGCGCCTCCGCCAGCAGCAAGCGGTGTCGAGCCCCGTGATCGGCAAGAGGACGGTGGAGTCCGCGCAGGGAGAGGGGGCAGGTGCTGCAAAAGTGTGGGCAACACCGGTGGGTGAGCAAAACTCGGCGGCGCCTCGTTCTGTCTCTCCCAGCCTACATCCATCTGAGGATGCGGACGCGCTCTGGAAGCAGCAGCAAGAACGGGTGTCGCTGTGTCAAGCGAGTTGCGCGCAGGCTGTGAAAGCTGCGGCCCAGGTGTATGTGTGTGTGTGTGTGTGTGTGTGTGTGCTGTGTGCGTGTTGTGTCTGTGTCTGTGTCTGTGTGTGCGTGTGTGTGTGTGTGTGTGTGTGTGTGTGTGTGTGTGTGTGTGTGCGTGTGTGTGTGTTGTGTCGATGTGATGAATAGAGTGTGTCTTGGAGGAAGAGAGTGTGTGTTGCAGGAAGAGAGTGACCTCG
>Ga0315905_10006733_pt1 | contig 11677 bp, 5 predicted proteins | sample LakEriMetagenome_5_FD_203522 | JGI IMG/M metagenome (GOLD analysis project Ga0315905, IMG submission 203522) | Freshwater fungal communities from buoy surface, Lake Erie, Ohio, United States - Buoy 4 MA121 | ecosystem: Environmental > Aquatic > Freshwater > Lake | place: USA: Lake Erie, Ohio...
ATTGTGCTATAATTGCACGAAAACCTCGCGGATCGAATAACTGGATCCAGTTATTCGATCCGCGAGGTTTTCGTGCAATTATAGCACAATGGTAAAAACCGCGCTCTCACACTAGCACTCTTTTGCTGTTTTGTTAGGTTGACACTGACACACTTACGAAAAACTTAGGTATGCAAGTGTAGTAGTTCTCTTTTGCCTTTACCGGTCTCTTTTGCCTCTGTATTAGGTTATGCCGGGCGCACGGAGCTGCCAGACAACCTCAAGGCACTGTTCCGACCTATGGCTATGATGGTCCCCGATTACGGCCTCATTGCGGAGATCATGCTCTTCTCCGAGGGGTTTGGGGACTCGTTGACCCTCTCCCAAAAGCAGACTGCCATGTACCGCCTTGCATCCGAACAGGTGTCGGCGCAGGACCACTATGACTTCGGCATGCGCGCCGTCAAGTCGGTGCTCGTCATGGCTGGCAGGCTCAAGCGCATGGACCCCAACATGGTGGAGGACATCACGCTTATTCGCGCCCTGCGTGACAGCAATGTTCCCAAATTCCTGGCGCAGGATATTCCCCTTTTTGAAGCGATTCTCAAGGATCTGTTTCCAGGAGTCGTAGTGCCGGCCATCGACTACGGGTCACTCAAAAAGTACATTGAAGATGCGCTCGTGGCGCAAGGGCTGCAGGTTGTTGATCCCTTTGTTGGCAAAATCATCCAGTTGCACGAGACCATGGTGGTGCGCCACGGCATTATGCTCGTAGGCGTTACCGCTGTCGGAAAGACGTCAACTGCCACCACTCTGGGACGCACCTTCAGCAAGATGAAGGAGGACGGAATGACGGAGTCGTTTGTTGAGAAGGTTGATCGCTTCACTCTCAACCCTAAGTCCATTACCATGGGCGAGCTCTACGGCGAATTCAATCTCATGACCCTCGAGTGGACTGACGGCATCATCTCTACTATCGTGCGCGAGGCGTGCAATTCAGTGGCAGAGGGAGACATGGCGAAGAAGTGGGTGTGCTGCGACGGGCCTGTAGACGCAATCTGGATCGAGTCCATGAACACGGTTCATTTTTTATTTTTTTATTTTTGAGCAAGAAGACTAGTGCGGAGGTTGTGTGCAGGCAGCTAAAGTGTGAGAAGGCGCAAGTGGTGCGTGCGTGTGTGTGTGTGTGTGTGTGTGTGTGTGTGTGTGTGTGTGTGTGTGTGTGTGTGAGTGAGTGCGTGTGTAAGTATATAGGTACTTGACGACAACAAGACCCTGTGCCTAAACAACGGCGAGCGCATCAAATTGCCCGCCACAATGTCGATGCAGTTTGAGGTCAATGACCTGTCTGTCGCCTCGCCTGCCACTGTGAGCCGATGTGGCATGGTATATCTGGAGCCGGTGTACCTTGGGTGGTACCCACAGGCACTGTCGTGGGCGCAAGAAAAAATCGAGCCTCGCTTTGCAGGCGGCGCGGCGAAGCTAATGGAGTTATGCAACAAGGTCGTGAACGAGACGATTAACTTCATCCGCAAGGAGTGCCGTGAAAACATCGGGTCGGTGGACATCAATCTCACCTCGAGCTTCTGCAACCTCCTCGGAGCCTGCCTCGCTGAAAAGTTTGGAGTGAAGGTGGAAAACTTCGACCTGATGCTCGGACAGTACTTTACATTTTGCTACATCTGGGTCTTTGGCGGCAACCTTCATGACTCGAGCTTGACCAAGTTCGATGAGTTCGCGCGCGCGCTCTTGACAGAGCATATTGAGGCCGGGCTGCCTGACAGTCTCACCATCTGGGACTGGAAAGTCGACGAGGACACCGGCTCGTGGGTCAAATGGAAGGTAGACGAATTCAAGTACATCAAAAACGTGCCCTTTTTCAATCTCGTGGTTCCCACTGTCGACTCGACCCGCCTCAAGTACGTGCTCAAGGCCAATATCGAGGGCGGCTTCCACGTGCTGATTGGCGGCAACTCGGGTGTGGGAAAGACCCTCACAGTGCTCGATTATCTGGATCACGCTGGGGAGGAGTATGCGTTTCAGGCAAAGTCTTTTTCTGCACAGACATCGGCGCGCGCGCTGCAGGGCTTTTTCGAGGAGAAGCTGGAGAAGATTCGCAAAAATTTGCTCGGACCTCCCGCAGGCAAGACCTTTCTCTTCTTTGTTGACGACCTCAACATGCCGATGACTGAGACTTACGGAGCGCAGCCTCCCATCGAGCTGCTGCGCCAGATCATCAACGTGAAGGACGACCGCAACGGAGGCTTCTACGACCTGAAGAAAATCGGTCTCTTCAAGCGCGTGCAGAAGACGCAGTTCATCGCGGCCAATGCACCGCCCGGTGGCGGGCGCTCGCCGACGTCTGCGCGTCTCTTAAGGCACTTCCACCTCCTCAACGTCCCGGACCTCAGCAAGCAGACTATGAACAAGATTTTTTCGTCGATACTAGATGGGTTCCTGCTGGATTTTCCGGAGGCCTTTCAGGAACTTTCGTCTCCGCTCATCCACGGCACGCTGACAGTGTACCAAGACATCCAAAAGGCACTCCTCCCCACGCCATCCAAGTCGCACTACACCTTCAACCTCCGCGACCTCGCAAAGGTGGTCCAAGGGCTGTTGATGGTGGAGCCAAAGAATGTGCCAGACACCAAGTCGTTGCTGCGCCTTTGGTGCCATGAGTGCGCCAAGGTGTTTCGCGACAGGTTGATTGACGAAAACGATCGCGGATGGTTTGACCAAAAGATCATCGAGGTGCTGGAAAACGACTTTGGAAAGGCGTGGACTGCAGATTTGTTTATTGACGTTGTTTGGGGCGACTTTCTTCAAGGTGCGGGCGGCTCCTACGTCGAGGTTTTTGACATGACAGTCGCCGACGCGAAGCTGCGCGAGTTCGCCGAAGATTACACTCTCAATCTCAACAAGCCCATGGATCTGGTGTTTTTCAAAGATGCCATCCAGCATGTGGGGCGCATCGCGCGTCTGCTGCGGCAGCCTCGCGGTAACGCGCTGCTAGTTGGCGTAGGCGGCAGCGGACGTCAAAGCCTCACGAGGCTTGCGTCCTTCATCGCCGACATGAAGTGCTTCCAGATCGAGCTCTCGCGCGGATATGGCATTAACGAGTTCCGCGAGGATCTGAAGCGCCTGCTGATGCAAGCGGGCGCCGAGGGCAAGCCCACAGTGTTCCTCTTCACCGACACCCAGATTATCAAAGAAAGTTTCCTGGAAGACATCAACAACATCCTCAACGCCGGCGAGGTGCCAGATCTCTTTGCAAATGACGAAATCGCAAAAATTGTCGACGCCGTGCGCACGCGCGCCAAGGCGGCGGGCAGGATGGAGACCAAGGACGCGCTCTTCTCATTTTTCGTTCAGCAGTGCCGCGATAATCTGCACTGTGTGCTCGCGTTCAGCCCTGTGGGCGAATCGTTCCGCAACCGTCTACGCATGTTTCCCTCGCTCGTCAACTGCTGCACCATAGACTGGTTCCTGCCGTGGCCCTCTGATGCTCTTATCTCCGTCGCCAAACAGTTTCTCGGCAAGGTGGACCTGGGCAACGAAGGCCTCATCGAGTCGGTGTGCAACGTGTGTATGTCAATACACCGCAACGTTGCCAGGAGCGCCGACAAGTTTCTCGAGGAGCTGCGTCGCAACACCTACGTGACGCCGACCTCGTACCTCGAGCTCATCAACATGTACACCTCCATGCTCCAGACTGAGCGCAAGATCAACCAGGACAAGGTTGACCGCTACCAGGTTCTCTATCTGTCTGTCTATCTATCTATCTATCTATCTATCTGTAAATATATATGTGTATATACAGAACGGATGCGACAAGCTCGTGTCGACCAACGCCATGGTGGAAACGCTGCAGCAGGAGATTATCAAGCTGCAGCCGGTGCTTGTGGTGGCGGGCAAGGAAACGGCGGAACTGATTGAGGTGGTGACCAAGGACAAGGCTGATGCGTCTATTATCCAGGAAAAGACAGAGACGGAGGCGGCCAAGGTCAAGGTGGCAACCGAAGAGGCTGCAGCAATTGCGACAGACGCGCAGAAGGACCTGGACGAGGCGCTGCCGGCGTTTGACTCGGCTGTCAAGGCCCTCAAGTCGCTCAACAAGGGTGACATTACCGAGATAAAAAACTTTGCCAACCCGCCCGCGCTGGTCAAGACAGTGATGGAGGCGGTGTGCATTCTCAAGGGTGCAAAACCGACTTGGGAGGATTCAAAGAAGCTGCTCAACGACAGCAACTTCCTCGTCGGCCTCGAGACGTACGACAAGGACAACATCTCAGAAAAGATCCTCAAGGCCCTCAAAAAGTACATTGAAGACCCCGATTTCACGCCGGACAAAGTGGAAAAGGTGTCAAGGGCCGCCAAGTCCCTGTGCATGTGGTGTCGTGCCATGGACGTGTACGCGCGCGTGGCCAAGAACGTGGAGCCCAAGAAAAAAGCACTGAAAGAGGCCGAGGACTCGGTTGCCGCGATGACAGCGGTCCTGGCCACGAAGCAGGCCGAGCTCAAGGCGGTGCTGGACCGCGTCCTGAGCCTTGAGAACAAGCTCGCAGCTACGCTGGCCAAGAAGGAGGAGCTGCAGAAGGAGAGCGACCAGTGCACCAGCCGCCTTGCGCGTGCGACGGAGCTCACGGGAGGCCTCGCGAACGAGCAGGTGCGCTGGTTGGCGGAGCTCAAGCAGCTCACAAAGGACAAGATCGACCTCACGGGCAACATCCTCCTCGCCGCCGGCACAATTGCGTATGCCGGCCCCTTTACCTCGGTATTCCGGAACGACATGGTCAAAGAGTGGGTGCGCACCTGTCTCGAGTACAGCATTCCTGCCGATGAAAACTTCACGCTGGAGCGGGTGCTCGGTGATCCCCCCACGATCCGCGAGTGGAACATTCAGGGCTTGCCCGCCGACCCGCTGTCTGTCGAAAACGGCATTATAGTAACCAAAGGCAGGCGCTGGCCGCTTATGATAGACCCCCAGACGCAGGCCAACCGCTGGATCCGCGCAAAGGAAAAGGCAAACCGCGTGCAGATCATCAAGCTCACAGAGTCGACCTACCTGCGCACGCTCGAAAACTGCATCCGCGTCGGCAACCCCGTGCTGCTGGAAAACGTCGAGGAATCGCTGGACCCGGCGCTTGAGCCCGTTCTCGGGCGCCAGGTCTTCAAGAAATCTGGGCGCCTGCTCATCCGGCTCGGAGACACAGACGTGGACTACAGCACTGACTTCCGCTTTTACATCACCACCAAACTGCCCAACCCTCACTACCCCCCTGAGGTGTGCGTCAAGGTCACGGTGGTAAATTTCACCGTCACGCCCAAGGGGCTGGAAGACCAGTTGCTAGTGCAGGTCGTGGCGCATGAGCGCCCAGAGCTCGAGGAGGAGAAAAACTTGCTGGTCGTGCAGATTGCGAGCGGGCAAAAGCAGCTCAAGGACCTGGAAGACAAGATTCTCTACATGCTTGCAAACTCGCAGGGCAACATCCTGGACGACGCCGAGCTCATCATCACGCTCAAGGCCTCAAAGATCACCTCCACCGAGGTCAATAAGCAGGTTGCCCAGGCCCTTGAGACCAAAGACAAGATCGACAACGCGTGCGAGGGCTACAGGCCCGTCGCCAAGCGCGGCGCGCTGCTCTATTTCGTGGTTGCGGACCTCTCGGCCATCGACCCTATGTACCAGTACTCGCTGCAGTTTTTCGTCAAGCTCTTTAACAACGCCATGGACAGGGCGCCGCCTTCCGAGGACGTGGCGGAACGCGTGAAGCTGATGATTCAGTGCATCACCCAAGATGTGTACACCCAAGTCTGCCGAGGGCTGTTCGAAAAGGACAAGAAGCTCTTCTCCTTCATCATTGCCGTGCAAATCATGCGGCTGGAGCTTTTGACCATCTCCACCCCCGAGTGGTCTTTCTTCCTCACCAAGGGCGGGTTTGTTGACGAGATTGACCTCCCCTCTAACCCCGCTGCGGACGTGCTGTCCACCACGGTCCTCGCCGCGCTTGTCAATATCCAGGACCTCCCAGGCTTTGAAGGATTCCTCGACTCCTTGACAGCTGACACGGCAGAGTGGCGCAAGTGGTGCACCGACGATGCGCCCCAGGATTTGCCGCTCCCTGGTGCCTGGCAGAAGAAGCTCACGCCCTTCCAAAGCCTCCTGGTGCTGAGGGCGATACGGGACGAGAAGATCGTCTCAGCACTCTCCGTCTTCATCCTCAATAACATCGGCAAGCACTACATCGACGTGCCACCCTTCGACCTCGCGTCATCCTTCAAGGATTCCGCGCCGCTCACACCTACCATCTTTGTCTTGTCCACTGGGGCGGATCCCACGCTGTACCTTCAGAATTTGGCGCGCGACATGGGAATGCTAGAGCGTCTCCGGATGATTTCGCTTGGGCAGGGCCAGGGCCCCATTGCTGAGTCTCTTATCGCTGCAGGGCGAGAGGGTGGGGACTGGGTCTACCTGCAAAACTGCCACCTCGCGACTTCGTGGATGCCGGCCCTGGAAATGATTTTGGAGACGCACCAGACGATGAAGCTAAATGAGGAATTCCGCCTTTGGCTTTCATCAATGCCCTCAAAGGTATGTATCCTCCTCATATGACATGCATGTATCCTCCTCCTTTACTGACATGAGCCTTTGGCTTTCATCAATGACCTCAAAGATCTTTCCGTCGAGCATCCTGCAGACTGGCATCAAGCTCACCAACGAACCGCCCAAGGGCCTGCGTGCCAACCTAAAGCGAACCTATGAGGACCTGACGGAGGAAGAGATAATGTATTTTGACGCGGGTGGCGGCTGTGGGGGAGGCGGCGCGGGAGGGGGGGAGCCGTTCCGTGGCGATGCCCATAAGGCACGTGCGTGGAAGAAACTACTCTTTGGTCTCACCTTCTTTCATGCGTGTATCCAGGAGCGGCGAAAGTATGGGGCGATTGGATGGAACATCCGGTACGAGTGGAATCAGTCGGATCTGCTCACAGCCATGGCTAACCTGCGCATGTACATTGAGGACCAGAAGGAGGTGCCCTATGAAACGCTTCGGTACATCATGGGAGACGTCAACTATGGCGGCCGAGTGACAGACTACATGGATCAGCGAACGGTAGCTGCTGTCCTGGGCACCTACATCTGCCCCGAAGTTGTTCAGGACCATGATTACCGATATACTGTTGACGGTCTGTATTACGCGCCGCCGAACCAAGACATGGCAGGAATTAGGCAGTACATCGACGAGTTGCCCCTCTCTGATAAGCCCGAGGTGTTCGGTCTCCATCGGAACGCAGCTGTTGCATTTGACAATTCGGAGACCAAATACCTCATGGACACTATCATTTCAATCCAGCCCCGCACTGGCGCTGCCAGCGGGGGCAAATCCCCAGACGAGCTTGCGGCAGATATTGCTAGCGACCTCGCGAGCAAAACGCCGGGGATTCTCACAGATGAGAACTCCGCCCCAGTGACATTTCAGGTGGACGACGCAGGGGCGATGAACTCGCTGGGGACCTTTCTGCAGATAGAAATGCTCAAGTTCAACAAGCTGCTCAAGAAAATTGCCTCGAGCCTCACTGAGCTGCAGCGTGCCATCAAGGGCACAGTTGTCATGTCCAAGGACCTCGACCACATGTTTCAGGCGCTGCTGCTGCAGAGGGTGCCAGACATGTGGGCTGGGGTGTCGTACCTGTCGCTCAAGCCCCTAGGTTCGTGGTTCAAGGAGCTCGTGGCCCGTGTTGAGTTCATGGACTCCTGGATTAAAAACGGCCCTCCAGACGCCTTTTGGATGTCAGCCTTTTTCTTTCCCCAAGGCTACATGACGGCAGCGCTGCAGATGTACGCACGCAGCACTCGCATTGCGATTGATACTCTGGACTTTGCAACCAAGGTGCTGACGATGACGCCAGAGGATGTAGTACAACCTGCTGAGCAGGGCGTCTATTTTTACGGCGCATTCATCGAAGGCTGCAGGTGGGATGCGAAAGCGAGCAAGCTGGCGGAAAGTACCGTGGGTGAGACACACGTGTACATGCCTGTGATATGGCTGGATCCGGTGACCAAGGATAAAATGCAAAGCCTCGAGGGCAAGTACATGTGTCCGTTTTACAAAGTTGGGTCCCGGGCCGGCACCCTGTCGACAACGGGCCACTCGACCAACTATGTCCGCTCGCTTGAACTGCCCACTGGCGACTTCTCTCCAGAGCACTGGGTACGGAGAAGCGTTGCGTTGCTTGCATCTCTCGATACCTAAACCGAAAGTCAGATGGAAGGGAAGAGGGAAAGAAGATGGGAGGAGGGGGGGGGGTTTAAAGCAAAAGGAAAAGGTTGAGCGAGAGGAGACCCTGGGAGTAACTGCCAAGTGGAGAGGTAGGCTTTATGCTAAGAAAGCTACAAGCGAGGTGGATTCTGATTGCGACCGCCGGTCGCAACTCCTTGTTCTCCAGCCGGCTGGTTGGAGAACAAGGAGTGATTTTATGCACGAACTGCTCTAGAAGGACTCGGGAGGGAAGCGAGGCAAGAAGAATGCAATTGCCGGCGGCGGCGGGCAGTCATTGCGGCAGTGGTGCAAGTGGTAAGCGGAGGAAAAGCGGGAAAACTTACAATGAGTACCCCTCAGAGGTAGGCTCTTGCTGTCTCCTTAAAGGAGCAGGAATAAACAGAATAATCATCATTCAATCATTATGCGTAACGGACACGGTGGAACGGCGGTGTGACGAGATAGTCATGGTGGTGGAGATGTTGGTATCGGGGAGGAGAGTGTGACTGAGAGGGAATGGGCATTTGCGGTTTATGGATACACATTTTTCCTCCCTCACTCGCTCTTGCCGCTGGTTACCTGCAGTGTCCCTGCCCCCTTTTTGGCCTCGCCCATACGACGAAACACAAATTACACATCAACAGACAAGTAAAGACTACACGCTTGAGACAACGCTCTCCCGACGTCAGCAGAAACAGAAGTGAAGACCTCTTTGGGACCCAAAACCCTCTTCTTCGAGCTTTAGAAGTAATGAATAAAGAGTATCTTGGTTCAACCACTTTCTTTACGGGCCGCGCCTTGGCAGGCTCAGGCTCGACGGTGCCAACTGTGTGCCCAAGTATTGTTCTGAATTGTGCGCTAGCCTGCTGCCCGCCCAGAGGCTACTCTAGGCATTTCTATCCTCGGACATCTGATTGGAGCTCAGCAACTGAGCAAGGTGTGAGTCATACAGTGACTGAGTGAGGCCACACCGCGCGGTGTTGAGGTGTGACTCTTCGAACTCTGATGCTCTTGAACTCTGATGCTCACTCATGTCCCCGTTATGGGATTATTCGTTCCTAATATACTCGCTCTCTCACACACAAACTCAGCGCGCGCACAGCCAGCAGAATATCAACTGATGACTCACTTGCACTCAACAGCCCTAGAAAATCAGCCCATTTTCAACCTTTTCTTATTCAGAAAATCAAAAGGAACAGAACACGCTCAACTGAGCACGAAACTTACACGCTCAACTGATCACGAACCTTACACGAAGAGCCTAGAGCTCATCAAGGCAGCGAGAGGACGTAGTGAAGAAGCCTGCCAAAATTTGGGGTGCCTACGCCTGTCACCGGATCCCAGAATTTTTGGGCATAAAAGCCCGGCGACCCACACCCCGGATTGTGCCCGTCGATAATATCGTTGAAAATGTCGATGCCCTGATCCAAGGCGGCGTACAACATGGGGTTGATCAACCCCAGCGTCGACTTGCCTGCAGCCAGTCGCTCATCGTTCAGCAAGGCTATCACCGCCGCCACCACCGGCGCAGCTGCTGACGTGCCGTACGCAGCGTCGTCCGCGCCTTTGACCTTAACAGGAAAATTTGCGCTCTGGGCAGCTATATCGGGAAACGCTCGCCCCGTTGCATTGTACCGGTGCTTGGGTGGAAGTTTGCCGGCGGTGGCGGCGGATTCCAAAAAGGCTTGTACGGCCTTCTGCTGGTATAGAGGGCGTTGGAAGTAGTTGCTGAAGCCGCCGCCGCTGATCTGAAATGCTATTTCGGGATCATGGTACCACGTGCCACCGACAGCAGTGATGTAGGGTGAGGACGCCGGGAATGTTGGGATGAAGGGCTTGCCGTTACAAATTTGGTTCGTATTTCCGGCCACCCCGAAGTCCCCAGACGCGACCACCAGTGTGATCCCCCGCGCAGCAGCCTTTTGCAGCTCAACCGCCACGCGGCGAGCATATGGCTCATCGACTTGATTCTCATCATCTGCGTAACTCATCGAGAAAACCTTGGGCACCTCCTCGTCAGCAGTGTCAGACAATGCGGCGAGGAATTCAATGAAGGGTTCTGCCCCAGGATTGTGAGGCTGTTTTCCGGCAGTGTACCAGAATTGTGTAGTGACCGAGGGTGCAACACTCATGATGTACTGGATGTCGAGGCTGAAAAAAAAAAACAGAATTGTGTGAAAAGCTAGGGCGCAACTCATGATGTACTGCCGGTCAAGGCTAAAAATACCTCAAAAGTTTCAGGAATACCAACATATCGGAATAAATCAATTGTAAATTTGGAATAACAGCTGTAGCATCTATGAAAGATTTGGTGCTTTTTGTAGAAGGATATCCTATTTTGCCTCTACATGCACACGCACACGCACACGCACACGCACACGCACACACACAAGCACACGCACGCACACGCACAAACACACACATTCTTACTGTCTACCTGGCTTCCAGCGTAGGCGAGGCGGTTTAGGGTTTAGGGTTTAGGGTTTAGGGTTTAGGGTTTAGGGTTTAGGATTCAGGGTTTAGGTTTTGGGTTTTGGGTTTAGGGTTTGACCTGGCTTCCAGCGTAGGCGAGGCAGCAACATTTCCTCCAACCACCTTAGGGGTGGCGCCCAGGGACTCAGGGGAAAACTGCTGCTGGAAGGCAACAAGATCTGACGGGCTGAAGTATTCATGAAGAAACGACGCCACCGCCTGGGATGCTGCTGCCTTGCCGCCCCGCGCAGAAATGTTATACAGCGAGCGCAGCATTTGCGGCGATACGTCTTCCTTTGTGGGCGTCGGCGCACGCTGTTGTTTCCACCTGCCTACTGCAGGCAGCATGGTGCCAGGGACAACGAAGTCCAACGCTTCTTGCACGTGCGTGGGCAGCCGCGGGGCGCGGACCGTGCGGATTGCCGTCGCGTTTGCAGCCTTGCCGCAGTGAAAACGAAAGAGCTGGACGCCCAGCAGCCTCTCCAGCGTGCCGGCGGGCACCACCCCTGCCACAAAGTCGCCGTTGGACGAGGTGTGCATCTGGTGCGGGGAGACGCCGGCTGCTCGCAACCAGCCCTTCACCGCCTGCTGCACTTCCCTCGCAGGCGCGACGAGTTCTTGCACCTGGCGCCATCTGCTGCGTTAGTCCAACAAGACGCCCAGCACCCGCGCACAAACGGACAAGACAGCCGCCACTTTGCTCCGGCCCTCATTCTGCCCGAGTCTTTAAAATTTTCCCACCCCCTTGTTTGCCCCCACCCCCTCGCGCCGGCGCCCGAGTCTTCAAAATTATCCCTCCCCCTCGTTGTCTTCGCCCCCTCGCTGCGCGTTACAGCGCGTTGGACGCGTAACGTTGCGGCGCGTTCAACGCGCCGTAACGTTACAGCGCGCTACGGAAGGGGACGCGCTGTAACGCGTTACGGCGCGTTTAACGCGCTGTAACGCACAGCGGCGCGTCCAATGGCCGC
>Ga0315905_10006734_pt1 | contig 11674 bp, 9 predicted proteins | sample LakEriMetagenome_5_FD_203522 | JGI IMG/M metagenome (GOLD analysis project Ga0315905, IMG submission 203522) | Freshwater fungal communities from buoy surface, Lake Erie, Ohio, United States - Buoy 4 MA121 | ecosystem: Environmental > Aquatic > Freshwater > Lake | place: USA: Lake Erie, Ohio...
ACTTGGTGTTCGCCAGTGTGTGAGTGTGTGTGTGTGTGTGTGTGTGTGTGTGTGTGTGTGTGTGTGTGTGTGTGTGTGTGTGTGTGTGTGTGCGTATGTGTGTGTGTACGACGATGAACATGGCTATAATCCAAGTCAAACCCTGCGTGATTAGCATGGATTACCACGACGTTGAGGAGTGCATCCACACACACGCCGCACCTGCGATCCTTTCAGCCACCTCCAGGCCCTGCACGATCTCGCCGAAGACTGTGAATCCCAACTCCCATCCGCTGTCCCCTGTCCTGTCCAAGTGCGGGCTGTCGCCGAGATTGACGAAGAACTCTCCTGCGCCGCTGTTTGGGTCTTCCCAGCGCGCCATGGTGACGGTGCCGCGCTTGTTCGGGAGGTTGAATTCTAGGGGAGGATTGTTCAGGCCCGTGGCCCGTGGGTTACCTGCGGCATCTCTCAAACCCCCTTGCAAGACAAAGTTGGGCTCCGCTCTGCGCCCATCACATTATTTAATGGTATTCCATGCCACGCCGGCAGACGCAGCCTGCCAACGAACCCACCTTGTATACAGTGACACACCTGTAAAAGACGCAGCCGGTGTACTTTCCGGCACTGACCAACGACCGGATGAAGGCCGCGTGCATCGGCGCTGCGTCTTCGCGCAAGCGGATCTAGCGGGGTGAGTCTTCAAATGTTACTACCCGCTGTCACGTTATTATCTCGTATGCTCGATGCCGGGGTGGTTTCGGCTCCTTGTACCGCCCTCCCCCCCATCGCGCTCACACGCTATCACACGCTATCACAACCGGCGCAGTCTTTTGAGCTCGCAGCAAACTTGTTCCTGGAACAAAGCAGAACGGCGTGATGCACTATTCCCATGCACACCACCCGGCCCTGCGTGCCCTCTTGCCTCGAGTTCCATACACACAGAGACACCGACACACACCTCATGTACATTCCACCTGCATCTCGCCATGCTGCGTTTTTATGCAGACGCATTTCGCCATTTTTGAAGATTGTGAGGTTCCACGAACCAAGAAGACCCAACACGTGTCAAAGGATTTCATTAGCAGGTTGGTTGCCCTTGCCCCTTGCCCTGGCGTGGTGCTGTGCGCGGCGCCCCTGCTGCACTGCGCGGCATGCGCATCCCGGCGATGCGAGCAAGCTGGGCAGCGGAAGCTTCACACATTGCGAAGAGGGATATGTCGATGAAGATAGCTTAAACCAAAACCTGAAGTCACGTCGCGGCGGCCAAAAGCCGCTGCCCATGTTGAGTGACATCGGACTAGAGTCTCCTAGACGTTGCCCTCGCGTTCCAACGCCCCTGCGTGTTTGTGTCTTCTTCCACCATCGTGACACGCCCGCTGGGCGCCATGTTGACGGAGGGGCTGTACCTGCGCAGAAGGGTCGGGCAGGCGCAGTCTGTGTGTCGCCGCCCCTTGCCGCTCACCCACCTGCTGAGGTATGTGTGGTTCGCCCCGTGCCCAAGGTCCCGAAGTGCATTTGGCTTTGGTTGCAACACGCGAGCATGATCGTCGCTGACGATTTACTTTATTAGTTATCCCTGTCCGAAATGGAGTGTGGTAATTCCGCTGGGCCTCGGCCTGTCATGTGGATACAGACCGACTGAGACGATCATCGTGTTGCAAATCGCGATGCCGTTGACAAGCTTCCCTTTCTGCATCTTTGACGTCCTGCTCCCCCCTTCGTGCCTTGCGACAGGCAACACAAACGCGGAACAAGCTCGAAGAAACGTAAATAAAATACACATTATCACGCCGGCGAATTTTCTACGCCGGACTTCGACGACTGGAGTCGATAATGCCATTTGTCAAACGACCTCAAGGTGGAAGCGAGCGGGCGAGGCCGTTTCCAGCCTGACTCTTGGGTCGCAGCCCACAGAAGGTGCAAGTCCTTGAGAGTTTCGACAAGTTTCAAAGATGTTTATATTTGTTCGTACAAGTTTGCTATTGATCAGGCGGGTGACGTGGCTTCGACTGCCGTCGCCGCCGTGTGGTGGCAGTATCAGAGTGAGAAGCAGCAGGATGCGACCAGGAGCAAGGGATAAGCAATTAGTAATTAATTAGAGAGTCGAGCGCTGTGGTCCCTTGCCGACGTCGAGGGAGAGAGAGAGAGAGAGGGAAGACGGCCCCGTGAGCATCAGGCTAGCACTTCCTCCTGTGGCTAGGAAGAGGTCGTGCCGTTGCCCCTTGCAATGCTCCCACACGGTGCTACCAGCCAGCCGAGCGGCGACATGAGACCCAGCCTGAGCATCGCTTTCCAGCCCCTTGAGCGTCTCGATGGCATGCACACGCGCTGCTGCCCCGTCCACCACCTGCTGCGCGAGACTGGCACCTTCGGACAGCAGATTGAGGAGCGCCTCGATGCACCCACACTCTACAAGGCAGAATCCCACCCTAGGCACCTGGTGTCCCGCTGCCTCCCGAAGCAAATCGACAGAGATGGCGAGGGTGGAGGAGCATCGAGGGGTATGTGCAACATTGTTGACAACCACTCGCAGCAGCCCTCCGCTGACCATGGCCTCTGCGCACTCTTTGTCTCCTGCCGCCCACCGCGCTAGCTCCAGTAGGCGGCTGCAGGAGTTGAGACAGAGCAGAGTGGCGGTGTGGGAATGCGTGACGCGGAAGCTCAAGTCAGGCTGATGGGTTGAAAGTCGGCCGCGCGCACACACACAGACAGACACACACACACACACACACACATGTCACCTGCAAGACACGTCGGCAGCATGAGCCTCCCGCGCCCTTGCGAGCGCGGCACCAAGCAGCGGGGTCAATGCCTTGAGATGCCCGGCGCGCGCGAGCTGTGGCGCCAGCACGTTGCGAGCTCTCAGCAGCACCATCAACGCCTCAAATACCATCCCTCCACTCAGCCCCACCCCCACCAATACCCCTCCCGCCCCCACCAACCCTTCCGCGGGAACATCCTCTCCGCCGCGATCTTGGACTGAAGCTGCCCGGTCTGCCCCGGGCGTCTCCTGCGCGAGGAGAGCGCGGACCAGGGCATCCAGCAGCGTCGCCGCGTCTTTGAGCGGCGCAGTGGGCTCCTTGATGAGCAACTCGAGAAACACCCCTCCCACCACCACCATGCCCCGATACTGTGAGTACGCCACCATAGTGCCGAACGGGGGATGGGCACGGGCGGTGATGGTGCTGGCGGAGGCAGCCGGGTCGGCAAGGAGGCGGCGGCTCTCGTCAAGGAGCGCAACTCTTAGTTCTTCAGCACAGGTGGGATTCCAGATGAGATCTGGAGATTGCTGCGTGGCATCCAGCAGGGCAGAAGCTTCGCTGCTCGAGGTGCTGAGTGCGTAGACGAGGGTAGGGGGCAGCCATCTCAAGAGCTCCTGGTGCACGCGCGGAGCGTGCATGCGGTTGCAGAAGGCCGCGTGCACAATACGCAGGGCTTTCATCTGAACACTCTCCTCTGACTTTACCTCCTCCGGACAGCCCTCACCCTGACAACTCGCCTCCTGAAACGACGCATGGCAGCCCATGCGCACACCAAGAAGGTCGCTAAAGCCGCCACACGCGAGCATGGCATCGACAAATTCAGGGCTGCATTGAGCGAGGACCATCAGGAGGTCGAGCGTTGCAGGCAATTGCGCGGCAGTACAAGAGCGCACATAGTGAGTGAGCTGCCGAGCCTGCGTGTAGGAATCGCGGGCCAGCGCATAAGCCAGTACGTCGGGCCACAGGCGAGCGAGCTCCAACAGCAGGCACATTGCTGCCTGCGATACCGCGCCGCCAAGCTGCGGCCCATCCGCCTCCTCCTCCAGGAGCACCCACACCAACGGTAGCCATCGCAGCACGTGCAGCGCGCTCGCCGGCGTCTCTTGCTCGTCATGCTGCGACGACACAGGGCGCGGGCCATTCGTGACGAGAGTGGCAAGTGCGCTTAACGCCAGGGTCGCATCCTCCCGCCACCGCGCATTGTCCCACTGGTATGTGGAGAGCACCCGACCCGAGCAATCGTCGTGCGACACATTGAGAATAGACCCATCCTCCCAGTCTTCCCACACGAACCCCGCCCCGCTGCCTCCCTTCTTTAGTCCATTGCTCCAAGCTACAGCTATCGGTGCCGCAACACAGCCAGCCGTCTTCTTCCGATGAGACAGCCATTTGCTGGCGAGAAAGCTGAGAATGCAGTGCGATAGGTTGCCGGGGCTCGCGAGCGTGTGGACGGCGGCGGGCATGTTGACGATAATGCGGAGGTAGACGCCCGCAATGCACATCTCGTGCTGGAGCGCCTTGAAAATGAAGCCTTGTGCCCCGTCCAAACCTTTGCCGTCAAGCGACCCGATAAATTCGAGCAGTTGCGAGCGCATATGCGGCGTCCACAGACAGGTTGCCGTCTCACTCTTGGTCGCAAGCATCTGCGCCAGACCCACGGTCTTGTCGAGCGCCACGCTGCGCACGTCTTGCGCATCCTCTACACCCAGCCGCTCACACGTTGCAGCAACATCTGCGTGAATCGTCTCCACTTCTTGAGCGATCCACGGCGTGAGCAGATGGTCTAGAGTCTGTCGCAGCTGATGGCAAACGCTGAGTGGCCCACATTCCTGGGGGTCAGGAACCGGGGTCCCAGAAGCGTGCGCGCCAAGCTTGTGCGCACTTGACATGCTGCTGAGCGCCCAAAGAGCAATCACACTGTGCCAGTTGCCGGCGGACGAATTTTGTGCGTCAGCCAGCATAAGCGGCACCGATAGATACAAGGGCTTGGAGACAGCAGCAGCAGAAGCGGTTGGGTTGGGGGGGGGGGCATTGCGAGGTCCCGGTGGCATCTGGGGGCCCGTGGGCACTGTTGCGCCGGCTTCGAAACGCAGCGCAAGCCCCAGAACAGGCCACAGCCCACCAGCCTCAACAAGCTTCCTCTGCAGCTCGGGATGCTGCGAGGCAGCAACACAAAAGTGCAGTGCTGCTGTCTTGAGCGCTGGGCTTTGCTCCACCCTCATTGCAGATACGACAGTGTGCACCATCGACCGTCGATTGCCATCGGCACTCTCCAACTGGCAAATTTCAGCACGGCCCACGTGCTCGCCCGCGACTGCTGCCGCCGCTTGGCAGGCGAATGCACAAGTCTTCAACTGCACGTTGTCGCGCACAGTCGCCAGCTGCACCGTAGCTAGACAGCGATGCAGGACCTCCACAACAGTGGTGAGACCATTGGTGAGCACCAGCTCCTGCGCGTTGCCAGGATCAACAGCAGAAGTGATTGCGAGGACTTGCGCACACGCGCACACCATACTGTCGTTTCTGGCCTGCATTTCCTTGTCAAGCAGCGCGCAGAGCATCGGGTAGCACGGGTAGCGATACATTGCAAGTTCCGATGCACAGCGCTCATACAGGATAGCCTGCGTCTTCATCAGCAGCTCAAGGGTCCGACCCTTTTCCGGGGCCTCGCCCTTGGCCTCCGCCTTTTGCGACAGAACTTGGTACGCCTTCTGCACCAATTCAAACTCCGCCCGCCCTTCCGGGTTTTTATCCGGATGATAGAGGACTGCTAATCTACGGTAAGCCTTGCGCGTTTCCTGATCGTCAGCGTCCGCCGACAATCCTAGTTTCGCCAGCGCCTGCTCCACGGACATGTGCTCGTCTGCGCCTGAGGTACATTTCAAGAATCGTATGTCACCAGTGTGCACGCTCGCTCTACCTAACGTGCTTGTGCGCAGGATGCTCTCTCTCTCTCTCTCTCTCTTCCCCCCTCCCTCCCTCCCTCCCTCTCTCTCTTTCACACCCACACACACACACCGTGGCGAGATTTCTGGCGCTGCTGCTCACGTCGCCATAAATCAATGACAGCGCGAAGAATCTGGAACGGATTATCGATGCGCCATTCAGGAAAGACCTCAGTGTTGACGAGGTTGCGCAGAAAATACGGCTGGCACCACAGCTCGCCCTCTAGCTCAGGGTAATGTACCGCCGTCAGCAGTGGGACGTACTCATAGCACGCAAGAAAGTCCTCCCTGAGGCGAAGCGAGAAGTCGATGATGTGGGTGCTCATGCAAGTGATCAGATGCTGACGCATTTTGTGGTGCCAAATCGCCTGATGACGACGCGAGGTCCAAATTTCAGTCAGGGCAGTCCCAATCAGTACTTTCAAACACAATTCTGACTGAGTTTCCTCGTACGCAAGCAGGTTTAGGTACGATCCTGAGCGATGGTCTACTAGAGCTGAGTAGATTACACACCTCGGGAGTGTCGCAGTCGGCTAGCATCATCGCCGCGAAAGCGTGCGGGTCGTGGTTTGTAAGGAAGCAGATGAGTGACTCCGGCAAAAGACCCCTAAGCACGCTGTTTTTGGGCGAAGAAGCATCCTGCGTGTCGGCATCCTGGCGGTAGAAGTCCTGCCGAAGGTGCGTCTTCTTGAGTATGGATGCAATGTCCGGCAAGTTAGAGCCCGAGTAGGCAAGCGCGAAGAAATAGAAGCCCGTTTTGTACAGCCGTCGCACACAGCTACTGTCCACACACTGAAGCAGCTCCACAACCAATGCCATCGCCTTTTCCACGACATTCGGGTACCCAGCAAGCAGCAGCTGAACAAGATGGCACAGGCACTCGTCTGACAACAACAGACGCCGGATCTGGGGGCTCGGCAATTTAGGTCGCCCCTCTGCATCTGCTGACGGAAATAGCGCACACATGTCCTGCAGCATTCGCAAACACCTCACACTCAAGTCAGCCTTGCCCTCGCCCCCCTTCCAATCAACGCCCACAGTCCACGAGAGCTGGGGTGTTTCTTGCAGTGTTTTCCACTCGCTGTCATCCTTTGCGCGCACCAACGAGCGCACAGACAGCTGCTGACATTCCATCTCTTGCGCAATCTCCGACAAAAAGAGAGCCTTGCCCTGGGGTCCTCCCTCTGCAGCAACCCGATACCAATATCGGTACTCGTCAGACGCTTTGGGCGCAGGCGAGCCCGCCTCAAGCAAGTTGCTCGTCATTGCAGTTTGCGAGCTACTGCCCTGTCTGTCAACGTGCACCATGGCTGCCATCTTGACCACCAGCGCCACACCACCACAGCGGATGAATTCCTGCGCGTTTCGCGTGTTTGCGACAAGCGCACCTAGGAGCCCGAGGAGCGCATCTCGGCGCGCAGCCGACCGGTGTGCCAACAGCATCTGCACCAGATGCGAAATGCCGTAGAAGGGAAGTTTCTGAGCAGCGCCAGCTCTGGCCGACTCGAATTCCGACATGCGGTGAATAAAGACAAGTTCCATCATGTTGAGCAACGCGACCTCGTCTTGCGTACTCAGCGTGCTGCTTTCGAGCATGGTGCGGTAAAGGGTGACGACGTATTCCCATGTATCTGGTACCAGCGCAAAAAGCTCGTCCACCGTCACCTCCTGCTTGCTGAGCGCCTCGAGAGCATCACGAACGAAGATGCCTCCAACGCATAAGTGAGACTCCAGCGACAGATACTCAATAGAAAATTCCTCATGATTCCACGCAAAGGCGGTGCTTGCGCCCTCGACACGGCCCAAATCCTGCGTTAAGAGCTCACGAGCGTGCTCGAACCTGCACACCATCATGCATAGAAAGAATGTTGGACAATCAGCCTTCTTACTACAATCAAACATTTCTGCCGTTTCTGTCCGTGGGTCGGTTCGATTTGTCAGTCTGACTGTCCCTGCCTGCGAGCAGTTGCGCCAATATTGTCCGTCTCTATTCCTCTCCAATCAGTCATGACCGTGCGTAGCTTCTCCCCCAGCACATATATATCTCACAGCAAACCCCAGCCTTCTTTTGAGTACACTCCCCTCTCACCTGCTAACCTCTTTCTCCATCGCTGTGCGCATCTCCTGCGTGTAGACAGCACAGGTTGACGATTAGAATGTAGAAAAGACTCCACGGGTTTACTTCAACCGACATTACGAACCTGCATATCCGTGCACTTGCACAAAATACAACAATATAGCACAAAATACAATGTCTGCAACCGCCCGATTACACGGAAGCGCAAACAACCCATCACATCGAAATTACCTGCCGCGTTCGCTCATTCCAGCGCTGGCTGACACTCGACCTGTCCTGCTGCAACGTTCCCAGAAATTCTTCCCACGCTGCGCGGCCACGATACCGCTCAAGGCGCTCCTGCTGTTCAGTACCTCCCTGAAAGGCACTGCCACCACCGCCCCCTCCCCCAGCCCCTGCCACAGCCCCTGCAGAGGGAGCCGTCTGCTCATGAAAATTGGCCGGTTGCGCACTAAGTTGCGCATTGGGATGCGCAGCTCCGAGAGAGGCAGCGAGCGCCGGCGATGCACGCAAGGTCCTCTCAAGTCCAATTACCTTGGCGTTTCCAGCGCCGGTCTCTGTCAGCCCCAGGTCTGAGGCCGCGGCATGCTGCGCGGAGTCGGACAAGGCTGCGTATGCAGACTCGGTGTCTGCACACCGGGGGACGAGAGAGGACATGCCAAATGGCACGCAGCGTGTCATGAGAGCGTGCCCCTCCTGGTTGCCTTGCAGCCACATGGCACACATCCTTCGGGACAAGGCCTGCTGCTGAGGGTCAGGATGATAGAGTGCCGCGTGAAGATGTCTGATGACTGCGCCATCCCGGAGGGCCGACAGTTGCAGGCGGATCACGAACCTATCTTCTACTGCTGTGTCTACCATTTCCTCGAGAATGTGCCAGGCAGCAGAAGACACGGGGCGGCACCTGTGCCCCAGCAGGGTCGTGACAACTCCATTGTCCGACAGCAGTGTCGACGTGCATGCCGCTTGCAAGCGGCTGCTAGAAAATCGTTTGCCAGGTTCACAGACCAGTGACTGCCACACGCGCAACACCTGCCAGGTGACAAGAAGCCCCGCTCCCCCGTCGTCGGTACAACGTGTCGAGATAAGACACCCTAATCTCTTACACGATGACTCGGTCAACAGCTCGTCCCGCAACGCTTCCAGATTCTTTTGTGCTTCAGGCTCGACTATGGAGCTAGCTGTGGGCATCTGCTCCTGCTGGAATGCCGCCTTGCGAATGCCCAGGAACGGTGGCGCCACCAGAGAGAGGATGACTGACAGTGCCGCGAGCAGAATCTCATCATGGTGCGAGGCAAGACCGACAACGACACTTGCAATGCCAGCTCGGCATTCTTGCTTGACACCTTCTTGCTTGGCCTTGGTTAGAAGACCCCATCCCGTCTTGGTGCCCAGGAGCAGCATCAAACACTGGAGGATGGCGATCATTTCCGACGGCTCCCCCCGGTCGAGCGTCTTGCGACCCTGCAGCTGCCTCAACAGACAGAGCACGGCTGCCTCAACTTCGCGGCCCTCAAACGCCAGTACGCCGCCGAGACAATTCTCGCACACCTGCGCGGCGGCAGCCACAACGTGCGGGTTCAGGACGTCTTCGTCGTCGCCTCCAATCAGCACGCCGCTGTCCACTAGCGACGCTAATCTCCTCACCACAATTTGCTCTGCCAGCACGCAGCTTTCAGCAGGCGCGTTGGCCGGCAGGAGGCGGTGACTAGACGGCGCATCGGCGACCCTAATTCTTGGCGGGTCCGACCGCGTAGCGATCGTGTTGCAGACGCCCGGGCCGTCTGCATCCTTGATGTCTTCAGTTAAGCCAGGGGCATTGGGCGTGTCGTCTGTCACTACTCCCGACCCTCCCGCTGCTGCTGCCGGACTCAAAAATATGCATGGGGAACTCAAAGACGCGGAAATTGATGCCATTATATGATCGCGGTGCGGAGAATCGTACGTCGAGAGATGCCCATCACCGAACTCTAGCGTAAAGCGTTGGGGCTCATCGAGCCAGCGCTTGAGACCGCGAATAGTAATGATTTCGCGGGCCGACACCACGTGGCAGTCGTCGTGGTTACATTCAAGCACATGGCTCCGTGTCAGCATCAATTTGCGCTTTTGTGCGTTGGCGTTGCGCCACCCCGCTGCAGCAGCCGCTGCCTTGGGAGGGGGTTGGAGCAGCACGCTCCAGGTTTCGATGGCCGTCTGCCGCAGTCTGTCGGCGAGCCCAGATTCCCTTTCAACCTGCGTGAGCGGCACCGAACACCCAAAAATGATGTCTGGAGATGGGAGACCCACACGATCGCACTTTTCGCGCAGCTGAGTCATGATCGTGTTGCGCTCGTCGCACACCAGAACGTGCCACTGGTGCAGGTGGCGGATGACGAAGCCATTTTGCACGTCACCTAGTCTCCGGACACGCTGGAGGCCACACACGGTGAGGTCAGCTAGAAGCTCTCCGTCAGCAGCCGACGACACTGCCAGCGAATGCGCCCCAACCAGCAGTTGCACCTGTCGCTGCACCGTCGCTGCGCCACCAGATGCACGGTACGCGCCCATGAAGACGGCAGGCTCTGGCACATCCCCGAGCGCCACCTCGCGCATGCTCAGCACGCGCATCATGACGTCGCTGCGATTGCCCGCGCACGTCACCACCCACTTGCTCTCCGCCTCCGTCTTGCCGAGCATCCGCTGCATGCCAGACGCTTTGCCCCTCACAACAATCGCCATGTCGTCCGCATCGCCCGGCACAGACGCCACGGTGGCGCCGTCGTCGGAAAATCGCCAAGTGTGCGCAGCGCGCCCAGAATGCGCGTCAAAGAGCCCGACGCCGCCGCCGAACAGTCCGAGGATGTACGGCGATTTTCGGTACAAGGCGCCCTTGATGTGCACGAGGTACTGCTGCACGGCATCCTGCAATTCCATGTGCGGCGCGCGCAACAATCGCACTTCGCACTTCTCAAAGCCTCTGAACTTGAAGTTCAGAGAGTTCAGTTCGTAATTCAAAACTTTTTTTTCCCAAAAAAGTTTTTTTTCCCTAAAGTTTTCCCACCTTGAATCACCCTTATTACTGAATTACTGAACCCGGGCCCTCTGGGTCCTGTGGGTCACGGTGACGGCGGTTCTGCGAAGATTCTTCTCCTAAGTCCTAAGTCCAAAGATCCCGCACCGTGCGCACTGGCATTAGGGGTGACCGTGACTGCGATCCCATTGCTGGTCATCCGTGACTGATGACGGCCGTACAACCTAAACACTTGTATTCGCCGTCTGGCCAATGAAATGGGACATTAGCATTACACCTCCCTCAATCCGAGTCAATTATATCCACCACGAGTGAACGGTATAGAGCACCTTTGTGCTTGGAGCTGAACACAAAAGTGGACATTAAGGGTGAGAAGGGGAAACCCTGATTGAGAGCCCGCTCACTTCGATGACAATGGTTATGCTTTCGACACATGTCCTCGGCCCGAAGTACGAGCGACGGCAGAGGCCCCGTAACTCGCAAGGGTTCCGGATAGGAAAGAGCCAGGGAAACCTGAGTAGTGACATCCGACGTGGGCAGCAGTCACCTCCTTGAATAACTTTCTGGGTCCTGTGGGTGACTGCGGTTCTGCGAACTCTATTCTCCTAAGTCCTAAGTCCTAAGTCAGGAGCCCTCCTCTCAGTCTCGCCCATGCTGAGCACCCGCGAACTGCAAGCGCCTAGGCCCGGGATGTAGGCAGTTGCTCCTTAGTATTCAGTATTCAGTAATGTTTGAGCGCGGTAACGGTGTCATCCACAGGGGCCAAAAACCTGCTTCAAGGGGATGACAACGGCCACGTCGGGCGTCCTTGCGAGGTTTCCCTGGCTCCTCCCTGTCCGGAACTCTTTTGCGAGTTACGGGGCCTCTGCCGTCACTCGTACTTCGGACCGAGGACATGTGG
>Ga0315905_10006735_pt1 | contig 11674 bp, 9 predicted proteins | sample LakEriMetagenome_5_FD_203522 | JGI IMG/M metagenome (GOLD analysis project Ga0315905, IMG submission 203522) | Freshwater fungal communities from buoy surface, Lake Erie, Ohio, United States - Buoy 4 MA121 | ecosystem: Environmental > Aquatic > Freshwater > Lake | place: USA: Lake Erie, Ohio...
TAGCCTGTTTCTCTGACGTTGGCAGACTTTGTGCAACGTTCGTGGTGCCAGGGTAGTAAAGGTCATGTGTGTCTGTGTCTGGGTGCCTGTGTGTCGTGCAGGTGGAGCGACCTTGAGTGGGATGAATCAAAGCTCGAGAAAATCGTGCGGCCTGGCCCCATGTGGCCGCAAGACAAGGAGCAGGTTTCGCTGTGTGTTCTCTCTCGCGTGTCTCCTGTTGCAGCATAATGCCAGGAAGGGCGAGAGAGCGAGAGAAAGAGAAGTGAGTGAGAGAAAGATAAGCCAGGGTGCCATTCTGCCTGATATTGGAGATGGGCAGATTGGATGGCTGCGGCAGGAGCTCATGAGCATGGACACCACTCAGCGTCGTGCTTTTGTCAAGTTTGTCACTGCCTCAGTTTGCATGCCAGTGGAGGCAAACCCGATTGTGGTATATCCGCAGGTGTGTTCGTGTGTAAGTATGTCCCGCTCCCTTGCGCGCTCTGTTTGATCTTTTGCGCCATGTTGAATCAACACAGCAAGTGCAATTGTGGGGTTTATTCATTTTCCCCGTCTGCAGGTGACGACACGACGTGATGGTGAGGACGGCGATTGCAAGCTCCCGACCAGCCGCACCTGCACCAATATCTTGTAAGTTTGCACAGCAAGAGCTTCAGCCGAAGAAACAAAAGTTTGAATTTGTCCTCACTAACTCGCTGCGAATGTGCATATGATTTTCAGGTATCTTCCTGCGTACAGCTCGCCGTTACTGCTGCAGAAACGTCTGGGACAGGCTATTTGGGAGGAGCATATCGAATTTGACTGATATCTACGCGCATGGGTGCATGTGGAATCTATGTCTACAGGCTTCCAGCTGCACGGGAGTAGGTAAGGACACGAGCATGGGTAGGAGGAGCAGAGGCAGTGCGAGGGAGATCCATTGAAATGTGAATATCATAGGACCTGCAAGGCGGGAGGAGACAGGAGAAAGGACGACGACAGAAAAGGAGGAGAGTTTTTTAAGGCACACTCTGTATAGTGAGGGATTATTGCTACTAGTAAACACCAGGAACAGAAAAACAAAATATGGCTCCCGAAGGCGTGATTTTTACAACGCCAATGGCGTCTGGGCTGCTGCTGGGAAAACCACGTGGATTTCACTACTTCACTTTACACTTTATCAGGCAACAGCACTTGATGGTTTTTTTGTACATGATTTTCAAGCTTACAAAGCTGTCCTACTTCCGCTAAGGTGTGCTTGCGGCAGATGCATGGGGTCACGTATTCCTTGAAGCATCTTGATTCTTTGCTCCAGCTCTTGTTCCCGGTTGAGCCCGGCCTCTATCTCATCTAGCAGTCGCGCTTCCTCAGCAACGCATGCCAGCATTGTGCGCTCTGCTTCTAACAGCTTCGATTCTGATTCCGCCGACCTCGCGGTGGCAGCCCCCTCGCTCGCTTTCAAGCTTTCTATGTAGTCTGTGTCTTTGTCCAGCTTGGTTTGCAATGTGGTGATATGCAGCTGAAGCTCTGCGATCTCAGATTCGAGGTTTTCGACTTTTCCTAGTACCACACTATCTGCATCACCCTGCCTCTTTTCGTCTAGCTCCTGACGCAGATTCTGGGCCTGTGATCTTGCATCAGCCAATTCCGATCGAAAATCTTCAGACTCTGCTACTTCTTTTTCCACTCGGTCCTCAAGGCTCTTGATCCTAGCCCGTACTGATACTGCCTGCTCCTCTATTGACGCCTTGATTGCCGATAACTCCTCCTCGCACGAGAACAGCATTGACACCACTTTCTGAGAGTTCCAGTGGTCATCACTCGCTTCCATGCTCCTTCTCATCTGAATGCTTTCTTCACGTATGCCGGCTGCTTTGTTCAAAGTGCCCGAAGATGGGACAGGAGGCGAGCACTCTGAACTTGGCGGAGCAGCGGAGAGCACAGCTTGCGCCGACTGCTCCTTCAATTTCATTTTGTCTTCTTGCTGATATTTTCCTACCAAATTTCGGAGGTCCAAAATTTCCGCCTTGGCTGCATACAGCTCTTCCAGGATCCGCTCAATCTCATCGGCAAGGACTGTTGGCATAATCGAGAGTGCATTCTCAGCATCTGTATCGACGGTGCTGACTGTCCGCAGTCCCTCTTTAGCTTGCGCGTGGACCTGGGCTAGCTCCTGCTCGGCAGTCTTTCTCTGTTGTTGCTCCTTGCTAACTTGCGCTTGAACCTTGGCCAGCTCCTGCTCAGCAGTCTCTCTCTGTTGCTGCTCCTTGCTAACTTGCGCTTGGACCTGAGCCAGCTCCTGTTCTGCAGTCTTTCTCTGTCGCTGCTCTTGTACAAGTTCCGCTTTGAGTAGCACCTGCTCTCTCACTAGTGTCTGCTCTTGCCCTTGCATTCGAGTTTCACTATCCTCAAACATCCTCTTGCGAGTTTCACTCTCTTCAGACATTGTGTCGAGCTGCAATCTTGCTTGCTCGTGCTCTTGCTTCATTTTGGCGAGAGCTCTCAAAGCCTCTTCTCTAGCTTGTGCTTCGGCCTGCAGATTCGATTCAAACATCCTCGTGCGAGTTTCACTCTCTTCAAACATTATGTCGAGCTCTTGCTTCAGTTCAGCGAAAGCTCTCAAAGCCTCTTCTTTAGCTTGTGTTTCGGCCTGCAACTTCGATTCACATTCACCAAGTGACTTCATGGCCTCATCTTTGGCTTTTACTTCTTCCTTCACATTCTGTTCGAGTGCGCCTTGGATTTCCTGTGCTAAGGAAGTGCTCTCCTCGAGCGCACGTTCGAACAATTCAACCATTTCCGCAACCATTTCCGTTGTTGATTCGCCCAGCTGGGACCTCTCTCTCGTTGACCAACTCACGTATTCTTGCAGTTGACCTCGATGCACATGCTCGAGCTCATCGATCCGTTTTCTTTGCGCTGCGACCATTTTCTCTGCGCCCAACGCGTCTTCTAGAAGTGTTTGAATCCTCTTGTTTCTCTCCTCAACTTCCTTTTTTGCATCATACGCTTGTTTGGTCAATATTGCAAGTTTATCCATCACGATAGATCGATCCTTCAATAATTGACTGATGAAAGTGGCAGCATCTTCAGCCGTCAAGTCTGCAAAACTTTGCGGTTTTCGCTCTGCTTCTCTGTCTGACAAATCCCATAACGCTTGTAATACTTTTGCGCGCTCATCCCGTTCTGACTGCCACGCCCGAGCGGATTTGGTTGCCTCCAGCTTTGACTTCTCAGCGATTTTTCGATTTTCTAAACAGCTCCCTTGGGCAGAGATCAGACAATTACTGAGCTGGCTCGAAAGCTCGAGGAGGGTCTCCAAGATTTGGGCTTCTTGCGAAGAATGATTGAATTGATCTGTGACTAGGGTCTCCAGCTCATTCAAGCTCGTGTTCTTGTCAACAATCTCTCGCTTCATTGCATTGATCTCAGCAGTTTGCACGTACAACTGTTCGAGGTCGCTAGAGACCTTTTCCAGGTGCTCGATATGTGATTGTAGCCCCTCGCCTTGAGCGTCTGAGGAGAGTCTTCCCATGAGCTCTGTCGTTTTTCGACGCTCTTTCTCTAGCTGCTTTTCCCAGTCTGCCTCCATGGTGTCCAATTTTCGCAGAGCGTCGTCCAATTTTTGTTGCAGGACTGTTTTTTCACTAGCAAACCACGCGACACTTCCTTGAAGCTGTTGTCGCGCATCGTTTAGCTGAGATGATAGTTCCGCATTCTCACCTTCCTTGACCTCGAGTGCAAGGACCAGCCTATCGCGATCACTTGTGATACTTTCGTGATCCTTAAGCTCCTCCAGAAGTTGGTGGAATTTGGCCTGTGCCTGAGATAGGAGAACCTCCGACTCTTTGATTTGTTTGTGTGCATCACTCAATTGTTCTGATTGTGTTCTGACTTGGTCGTCATAGAACTCCGACCCTGAGAAGGGGTTTTTGCTTGCGGTGATCAGCGTTTCGCGATGCTCGACCCCGATCACCCGATTCTGCACTGCAAGCACCTCGCGCTGCATTTCCTCCGCTTCTACATGCTTTCCTTGGCGCCGGAGGCATTCAGCCGGATTGTCCACAAATTCCAGCGCAATGCTGGGCGCTGTTGTCAGCGCTTTGACCTTGTTCGTAAGTTTACCAGAGCGAAGAGAAGAGTTTTGGACTTTCGCTTGCTGCTCCAAATCAGCGACAACTGCCAGGGGTTCTACTCCAACACCCGGCAGAACTTGTACGTCGACAACAATACTGCCGGGCGATATGCTTTTTATTGCAAACGCGGCAGGCAACGCGTGTGCTGCTGTTGCCAGATCCGAAATCAAGCCATGCTTGAAGGCTGCACGTTCTTCTGACCCTTGCTCACCAGCAATGCGGTACTCAAGGTCAAGAGTTATTTGAAAATGCACATGCATTGCCCTGTGTGTACCGCCATCGTCCACTACAGGCGCAGCAAAGACCTGCTCCTTTGCTGCCTGAAGCACCCGGGCCTCCATTTCCATTTGCTCTAACCTGTTATACAGGTCGCAACAACGCGATCGGATCAGCAAATATGCGCACACACACATGGCATAGAGGAAAACCCGAACGAATGCAGATGCTCACCTGTGGGCCCGATCCTGTTCAGAACGCATCACAGCACCAGTTGCGTATGTTGTAGCAAAGGGCGCAGCTGCATCCCAGCTGCTGTTAACAGCAGCTGTCATTTCTGCTGGCATTTCCTCATTTGCTCTGGGTGCGGTCTCATCCTCAGCGTCTGTCTGCACTGCGATATGTTCGTGCATTGGCTGCATTTCAGTGCCCATTTGAATGTGTGCCTTTCGAATTTCATCTATCTCTTGCGTCAATTGATGCAATGCTTCAGAGAGACTCGCAAGCGATCCTGACCACTCTTTTTGGGTGTTTTTCAACTGCTCTTTGAGGAGGCTGCATTGCTGTTCGGCCTCTTTACGACTCTTCTCGACAGTATGCTCTGTCGATTTTGTGAGTCGGAGCGCTTCCTCTTCCATCTGTTTTTGGGTGTTTTTCAACTGCTCTTTGAGGAGGCTGCATTGCTGTTCGGCCTCTTTACGACTCTTCTCGACAGTCTGCTCTGTCGATTTCGTGAGTCGGAGCGCTTCCTCCTCCATCTGCTTTATCTTTGCCTCAGCACTCTCTAAGCATGCGATCAACTGCTCTTTGAGGAGTTCTGCCTCTTCACGACTCTTCTCTGTCTGCTCCGTCAATTTCGTGAGTCGGAGCGCTTCCTCCTCCATCTGTTTAACCTTTGCCTCAGCACTCTCTAAGCATGCGATCTGAGTTTCACTCTGCGACTGTGAAAACTTATACTGTCGGTGGCATTTGCCAAGTGCTGTCTCAAGCTCCTTATTTTTGCTTGCGAGCGTTTCGTTCTGGTCGATGAGATCAACAACACTGAGCTCAAGCTGTTCGACTTTGGCGGAAAGCGTCTGGCGTGAATTTTCTGAGACATAGAGAACGCTTGACAAGCGCTCTGCCACCTGCTCATGCTGGAGCATCAATCTTCCCAGTTCAGCGGCATGGTGGCTGAGATCGTCGCAACTAAGAATATCGGAGAGTTCATATGCAATGGCAGAGCACTGGTCGCGGACGTAATGGATGGTGTTGGCGTGCCGCTCTCGCATGGCGTGTTGCTCTGCGGCGTTCTTGCCGTTCTCACGGATTTCGTGCATGCACGTCATGAGATCTCGCTGTAACGATAATTGCTCAATGTACATGGCCTCCTCCGACGTTTGGACCTGTGCAAAATATCCAAAAATCAAGAACCAAACGATCGAGCAGCGTCTGTTTAAACGCAGAATAAGCTAGCAAACCGGAGTCTGAAATTCTCACAAGATTCGGCCCAGCGTCATGTAAATCTTGCACAAAAAACTTTACCTCAGTCGCAACCTCCTTGTATGCGTGCAGGTAATTTGAAATGTCCGAGTGTAGGGTCGCAGCTTGGAAGCGAGCTGTGGCGAGAATCTGCTTATGATATTCCAAGTCTGATTCTGCCACCATACGGAAGGTGATTTGCGAGGTTTCGGTTACTCTGTGCTCTTCTTTCAGGCGGTTCAGCTCCGCTCGCAACTTTTCCAACTCGGCTGTTTTTATAGCTTCCGCGACACGCCGTCCATCGTGGGCACTTACCAGTTCCTTACGAAGCTGGTCTAGCTCTGCACCCCTGTCAGAAGGTTCTAGAACATCAGCGCTTCTCGCGGTGAGATATTCGGCAATCCAGGTCCAGACTAGGGACTCGAAAATACTCGAAAACTTCTTACCGCTGATTTGCGAGTCTTGCCACCAGGGCGATGTGTCGCTCAGTTGCCTGCAAGGAGGCATCCATGTCTCGGGTAGTATCTGCAAGAAATTCTGGAGGCTCTTTTGCATTTGCTGCTCGTGCCAACATTTCACGCGTTTTTTGCTCAAGCTCCTTGCGCAGCCATCGATTAGTTTCCTGTTCAGTCCGCAGCTCATCGTTGAGCGCCCCTAGCTGCTGCTGCCACAGCTTTCCGGTCTCCTGCAGTCTGGCCTGCTGATCCTGGGCATTTCCCAGCTGTTGTTTTACCTGAAACAGCTGCGACCTGCGCATCTCGAAGTCGTCAGACACCATGTTTGTTTTAATATCGTTAACGTTCGAAGCAAGGAAAGAACATAGGGACAATCTCACTGGAGGTCGTTGCAGCGTGCAGTTTCTGCTGTCGCCGCTGCCTTTATCGATTCGTCCAGCCCTGCCAGCATGGATAGATCAGCCCTGAGAGTCGCTATGACAGTCTCATCGCTGTCGAGCTGTAGCTGGGCCCGGTGAAACTTCGAGCGCAGCTGCTCCGCATCACGCTCTGCCAAAAGAATCATCAGTGTCAGCCGCACCTCGAGGCTCGCTGAGTGCAATCTGAGAAGGAGCAACAAACCTGCTTCGGCAAGCTGTTTTTCTAATCCGCCTTTCGTTGAGCCAAGAACAGAGGCGTCCATTTGCAGTCGATCAATCTTGAGTTGAAACTCATTGTTCTGCTTCTTGCACTGCCTGAGCAACTCATTTAGCGACTGCTCCTGTTGGCGCAGGTCATCGTTGGACGCGCTCAGCAGCGTGATTTGCTGCTGCATTTTGTCGATTTTAAATTGAAGGTCGCTCTTGGTTTGTTCCAATCTCAGCTCGTGTTCACTGCTCTGCATCTTGCTTTGCCGGAGCGACTCGACCTGAGACTGCTCCTTATTCTGAAGCTCCTTCAGCACAGCCTCTTGCGTCTGCAGCTGCCGCGACAGATCACCTTCTTTCTTCTGTGATGCACTCAGTGCAGACTTGAGTTCGGCTATTTCCGCATTGCTTTGCATTAGCCCGTCCTTCGCCCGCTGGAGCTCCTCGCTGTGCTGCCGCCGGCTCTCGTCGCGAATGCGATCGAAATCCAGAGTCTTCTGGTGCAGTTCTGCCCGCAGCTTGCGTGCTGCTTCTTCGTGCACGCTGCCATGTTTCCGCAGCTCAGCAATCCTGCCCTGACAACTCTCAGCGCTCCGCTTCTCCTCGGCGACCGCGCCCTCCAGCACCTCGATTCGCCGGTCCCGTTCGGCCTTTTGCGACGCAAGCTGCGCGAGGGCCGCCTTGTCCTCCAGCGCCTGGTGCACCGCTTGCTCTGTCTTTCGCGTGGCCTCTGCAAGCTTCGCCTGCAGCTCGCTCACCTGCCTGGTGCGCTGCTTGAGCTCGGACCGCAGCGCATCGTCCCCGCCGCTGGTGCTCCCCGCAGGCAGGGAGCTTTTGAGCCCGGCGTCCTGGCGCCCCGCCGGCGTCCACCCGTACCCCAGGCTGTCGCCCAGCCCCGGTGACGCGGACAGGTCCGACCTCTCGAGGCCGCGCGCTGGCTCCCGAGGCGAGAGCGGAGAGTGCGGCTCGGCATACTCAGCGTCGCCCGCGCCTCCGCTCTTGCCGAGCGACCCCAGAAGCTGCGACCTGCGCATCCGGGAGTTGGCCAGCTGCGCCTCGAGCGCGGCAATGCGTTCGCTCCGGGAAGGCATGGGCCCGGCTCGTTCTTGATCTCCCAGAGTGCGCCGAGACTGGTCGCTTCTAGTCAAACTTTTCTTTTTAAAAAAAATAATAACTGCCAAACTTGTAACTAAAATGGAAGTACTGGTTGTTTGAATGAGTGAAAATTTGTATGGCGACTCTGGGGATCCTGCCCGATCTGAGAGCTCCTGCGGGACTCATGCGAGGCTCGATCAAGCGCGCTTCGCGCGCTTGATGAAGGCGCTGAAGGCGTGCTTCACTTGAAGCGCGCCTGAAGGCGCGCTTCACTTGAAGCGCGCCTGAAGGCGCTTCCTCTCTTCCGAGTCCGACCCCCGCCAGTCGTGCCCCGTCCCCTTTTGCCGCCGTCATGAGTCGCTCGCCCCCGCCAACGCCCGCGCCGGGAGGGCTTGCAGAAGAAGTCCAGCATAGAGCGCCTCTGGACGGCGGGCCTGACCCGAAGCGCCCGCGCACGGAGAACGTGCCGCCACCACCACCGGATGGCGTGCAGGCGGCGCCGCTGGCGCCCGCGAAGCCCCCCGCCGGGGTTCCGGCGCGCCCGCCGGAAAAATCCCCGCCACCAGGCGAAAAGGCAGACGGTGACGCAGCAGCAGCCGGCGCAGCCGCGCCAAAGGGCGTGAACAAGCGCCAGCGGGAGTCTGCGGGCTATGGCCAGATGCCGTACCCCCCCTTTCCCCCGGGCGTGTTTCCGCCGGGCGCGTTTGGGGCACCAGGGGCCATGCCGTGGCTCGGGGTGGGGCCGCTGCCCGGCGGCAGCGGCAGCAAGAAGCAGCAGGCGCTCATGCTGCAGCAGCAGCAGAACATCGCGCTCTGGCACCACCATCATCAAGAGTATGCGGCGCGGATGGCGCTCTGGCAGCAGCAGCTCTCGTCGCAAGGACAGCCTTCGGGCGGGTCCAAGGGCCCCTCGGCCCTCCACTCCAAGATGAACAAGGTCAAGACAAACTACAACAAGGGGCTCATGAAGGATAGTGATGGTGTTGGTGCATCACCCGGCTCGACGGCCGCTGTGCAGCAGACAAGCATGCAGTCGCCGTCCTCGATGTCCTCTCACGCGCAGCCCATGTCAGCCGGTGCTGCGTCCTCGCGCCAGGGTGTAGGACCCAGCGCGTCTTCAGGTAGACCAGACACGTGGGTCGGGGGGGAAAGGGGCTAGGAGAGAGGCAGAAATCACATTTGTGGGGTTGGCGCAGGCGGGGGGCTGCTTCCTCTCAATGTGCACCCTTTCTCGGTGTTGTTTCGCCCTTTCTCTTTGAATGCCGATGACAGTGTTTTTCTCCTCCTGTACGTGGGCATCGTTGATGCGGCATGTCTCCCCTCAGTTGCTGAGCTCACTCATGCCTACGCCAGCGCACTGCAACTCATAGGTTTCCTTTTGGGCAGTATTATCAAGGTCAGAACTGCCGGACAACCTCTTTCCGGAGCCACAGTACCCGCAAGGCGAGTCAAAGACGAGGAAGCTGTGGGGCAGGCTGGAAGATGCATACGAGGATCCAGAAAAGTTGGAGGCGCTGATCCTTGAGATCCTCCACGACCAACCCACCATCCTGGCGGCAGCGGTTGATTCCGAATTTGGTCAAGGCGTTCGGCAGGCAACAGTGATGCGAGCAGTGTTCGAGGCTAGGCCCATGCTGAACTTGCTGGTCGGGATTCTCAGCAAGTACGTTCCAGCGGATGCGTGGAACAGGGAGGTCCGGCCCATGTGCGAGCAGCTGCAGCAGGTGTTTGGCAAGCCTGGCCTCTTCTGCGGCCACGCGCAGGGTGCAAAGGAACTGAAAGCGGCCGAAATGTTGCGCAATCCGCCCGAGAGCGCAGTGCAGCGCAAGGGCCGGGACGGGCGCACGCCCAAGGGCGAGGGCGATGGTGTAGTGAGCATGTACGGCAAGCGTCTGCTCCAGAGCTGCCGCTGCGACTCGAGCAAGTGCCTCAAAATGTACTGCACATGTTTCCGCAACGAGACACGCTGCAATGCCTCGTGCGTGTGTCTCGAGTGCCACAACGACGGGATGCACGAGGAAGAGCGCCTGGCGGCAGCCCGCGCTGCCTCCTTCCAAACAAAAAAGCCGCGCATCGACAACTCGAAATTGCAAGCACAAGTCGCCTTGCTAGCGGCAGCTCAGGACACGAAGAAGATTGAGAAGGAGCGCAAGAAGCGCGGCCGTGCCTACACCAAGGCACAGATCAAAATCGCGACCAAGTACGTGCTCAAGTACGAAAGCAAGTGCGAAGAGATTGAGAAGAACCGCACAGACGGCTCGCAGCATAACGGCGGCAGCATGCCCTCGAGCGAGGCGGATGGTGAAATTCATAAAAACCGTGACATCCCGCGCACTGGCACATTTGAGAACGAGGCTGTATGGGCGTCTTTCTGCGTTGCAACGGGCGAGGTCAATCATCGCGCAGTCAACCTGTGGGATCGCGTCCAAAGGGAGATGAAGAAGGCCTCCAGCAGCAAAGCTGCCCCCATGTACTCACAACAAGGCTTAGCTTCCACGATGCCATCGCTCTATGCACAGGTGTGTGTGTGTGTGCGTGAGTGGATGACGACAGTTCTCCTGTCGCTCTATTTACATATCCCCATGTAAGATCCCTCTCTGCCTCACGTCCCACCTCGTTTTCGATCGTTGTGTGTCAACCGCCTATGTGTTGACGCATGTACGGACGAATTTTGCAGGTGCCTGGACCACCTTTGGGCCGCATGGAGGGCGGCGCAGGTCCTTCTGCGCCTTTGCTAGGGGCCACAAATCCTGGAGGAGGGCGGAACATGGGTTTGCCGTTGGACGCAGTGCCACCGCCGCCTGCGGTGGGAGGGATGGGGGGGGCAGAGGTGGGGGATGTGGATAGGGGTGGCCAAATACGAGACAAACATGCGCACTTTGATCCTGGAGGCTCCAAGGTCTCTTTCGCCTGAACCCGAAACCCTGGACCACACAGCCCTGCATGCTTGCTGTGGTGTTTGTTTGGCTCTTTTCCTTCCTTCTCAGATGTTCCATCGGTTGTCCTGTACCTTTCGACCGCTGTTGATCTTGTGTCTATCGCGAGGTTTCACGCGCTCTCTTTCCGTTCGCACCTCGGCGGCACCGGCTTACTTCATTTACCCCTCCTATGCTCGCACCACATCTTTTCCCAGGGATCTGCATCGCAGGAGGCACCGCAGAAGTCGATGGATGTTGAAGTAGGAGGAGGAGCGGGTGGGGGCGGCGTCCGGGGCAACTATCTGTGAGATGAAGAGGTGAGAAAGTGGTGACAGCTGGGTGCAGTCGCAGCTGGCAACTGATTGGTGTCAGTTGCCATGATAATTGGACTGGATGCTGGATGTCAGCACATCGGGCCAGGCGGAATAGCCAGCTCGGTCAATCTCTTGGTTCCAGATTGAAGTGTGAATTAGAGTGTTGAGACATGGAAGATGGCAGCTCGACTGTGGTCCCTATGTTGATGCGTTGCTTTCCATGTGACCACACCACCCCACGAGCGCGCCCCACTGCTGTGCGCCGGGGTTGAGTTGACCCGTCCACCTACTTTCCTGCGCCTCCTCTCCCCCCTCCTCAGGTCTCGGTCTTCACTGCTCTGCGCGCTCGCTTGTCCTCCCTCCCTCCCCTCCCTTTTGGTATCACGGACATTTTGTTCCTGTCCTCAAATTCGATTCCCCCTACCTGAGGACCACCGAGTCAACCTCCTTCTCCTCCTCCCGTCCCTCCCTCCC
>Ga0315905_10006737_pt1 | contig 11671 bp, 10 predicted proteins | sample LakEriMetagenome_5_FD_203522 | JGI IMG/M metagenome (GOLD analysis project Ga0315905, IMG submission 203522) | Freshwater fungal communities from buoy surface, Lake Erie, Ohio, United States - Buoy 4 MA121 | ecosystem: Environmental > Aquatic > Freshwater > Lake | place: USA: Lake Erie, Ohio...
AGAGGCACGCGCTTGTATGCATGGGACGACCTATTGGATATATTTAGGACACTTCGTTACTTCGTTACTTCGTTACTTCGTTACTTCGTTACTTCGTTACTTCGTTACTTCGTTACTTCGTTACTTCCGTGATAAATGATAAGAATTATTCTAATACTTCGTCAAATATTGCTGGGTTTTCTGATAATGCAAGCCAATGTATTTTTTTAGGATTAGCTTTTAATAATTCTATAGCTGCAGGATTTGAGGATAAATAATAAAAACTTATATTTCCTTGATTTTTTTTTAATAATTTTATTGCTTCCGGATTTGGATTTGCTGATAATCTTTCCCAATCTATTTTTGCTTGATTTTTTTTTAATAATTCTATTGCTTCCGGATTTGGATTTCCAGATAAATATCTCCAATCTATTTCATAACGATTTGATTTTAATAATTCTATTGCTTCGGTGCTTGGATTTCCAGATAAATATCGCCAATCTATTTCATCAGGATATTCTTTTAATAATTCAATTGCTTCTGGATTTGGATTTTTAGATAAATATTGCCAATCTATTTCATCGCGATTTGCTTTTAATAAATCCATAGCTGCAGGATTTGAAGATAAATACAACCAATCTATTTTATCAGTATTTGCTTCTAATAATTCTATTGCTGCTGGATTTGGGTTTTTAGATAACCAATGCCAAGATATATTTTCGGGATATTTTTTTAATAATTCTATTGCAGCTGAATTTGGATTTTGTGATAATTTTTCCCAATCTATATTTCCTTGATTTTTTTGTAATAATTCTATTGCAGCTGGATTTGGGTTTTCAGATAACAAATCTCTATATCTATATATTTTTTCAGGATATTTTTTTAATAAATCTATAGCATTTGGGTTTGATAATAATGCTACCCAATTTAAATTCTCAAGAGGTATCCAGTCTTTTAGTTTATATTTAACCTTTGAAAAAAGTGTCTTATATTTATTTACTATTTTTTCAAGGATATCATCAGGTAATGCATGCAGGCTTCCTCGTCGCATTGACGCATTAATGCTGTTTGTTGCCTTCATTTTGTTCTTGATAGATTTTGGAGATGACTCGATATTCTCAGCGAAGACATTGATATATTTGCAGAACTTTTTGAGCTGTTTCTCTTCACAACCTATAACTTTAGACATCATTCTAACCATTATCTTGTTACCACACATGGCTTCATAATCGGTCATACTGAGCTCAAAGAGAGGATTATTAATTCTTGATTGCATATTAGCAATTAGCTGAGTACTGGGTACAGAATCTATTCCTAAAAATTTAGATAACTGCTTACCTTTTTTCTCAGTTAATCTATGCAGCGCATTAGAAGACATTGGTATATCTATTATATGTTCTATTAATGTGGTTAGAAAAATAAAACATCTCTATCTTTAGGATCTCATAATAAATAATTATTCTAATATCTCGTCATATATGGCTGGATTTGCCGATAAATTTTTCCAATCTATATTGTCCTTATTTTTTTTTAATAATTCAATAGCTTCAGGATTTGTATTTTTTGATAAATTCCACCAATCTATATTTTTAGGATATTTTTTTAATAATTTTATAGCTTCTGGGTTTGGATTTGCTGATAAAAATGCCCAATTTATTTTATTATTACGATTAAGATTAGAATTTAATAATTCTATGGCTTCGTCATTTGGATTTGATGATAACCATTTCCAATCTATTTTACCAAGATTTTCTTTTAACAATTCTATAGCATTTGGATTGGTTGATAAATTTGACCAAATTATTTTATCGGGATTTTCTCTTAATAATTCTATAGCATTTGGATTTTTTGATAAATTGTAATAATTTATATTACCTCGATTAGCTTTTAATAATTCTATGGCATTAGGATTAGGATTTCTTGATAGCTCTCCCCAATTTATATTATCAAAATTTTTTTTTAATAATTCAATAGCTTCTGGATTAGGATTTGCTGATAAAATCCACCAATCTATTTTATTAGGATTTGCAATTAATAATTCTATAGCTTCGTCATTTGTATTTCTTGAAAATTCCATTTTATCTATTTTATTAGGATTTGCTTTTAACATTTCTATGGCATTTGGATTTGCAGATAATGCACGCCAATCTAATTTCTCATGAGGTATCCAGTCTTTTAGTTTATATTTTATTTTGAAAATGGTCTTGTATTTATTTACTATTTTTTCAAGGATATCATCTGGTAATACAGATAGGCTCCCTTTCCTTTTTGATGCATTAATGCTGTTTGTTGCCTTCATTTTGTTCTTAATAGATTTTGGAGATGACTTGATATTCTCTGCAAAGACATTGATATATTTGCAGAACTTTTTGAGCTGTTTCTCTTCATAACCTATAACTTTAGACATCATTCTAACCATTATCTTGTTACCACACATGGCTTCATAATCGGTCATACTGAGCTCAAATAGAGGATTGTTAATTCTTGATTGCATATTAGCAATTAGCTGAGTACTGGGTACCGAATCTATTCCTAAAAATTTAGATAATTGCTTACCTTTCTTCTCTGTTAATCTTTGCAGCGCACCAGAAGACATTTGTGTTTATAAGTTATTCTATTAATGTGGTAGAAAAATAAAACATTTTTATCCTTATGATAAATAATTATTCTAATACTTCATCGAAAATATCAGGGTTTTTTGATAAATATTTCCAATCTATTCTTTTTTGATTTTCTTTTAATAATTCTATTGCATTTGGATTGAATGATAAATATCCCCAATCTATTTTTCTTTGATTAGCCTTTAATAATTCTATCGCATTTGGATTTTCTGATAACCATTTCCAATTTATTTTATCTTGATTTTCTTTTAATAATTCTATAGCATATTGAGATGGATTTGTTGATAACCATTTCCAATTTATTTTATCTTGATTTTCTTTTAATAATTCTAATGCTTCGTCATTTGGATTTGCTGATAAATACATCCAATCAATATTATTAGGATTTGCCTTTAATAATTCTATGGCGTTTGGATTTGTTGATAAATAATGCCAATCTATTTTATCTTGATTTTCTTTTAATAATTCTATAGCATATGGATTTGTATTTAGTGATAAATAATCCCATTCTATTTTAGTTTTATTTGCCTTTAATAATTCTATTGCATTTGGATTTGAAGATAATTTCCACCAAACTATTTTTTTAGGATTAGCTTTTAATAAATCTATAGCATTTGTATTTGCTGATAAAAACAACCAATCTAATTTCTCAAGAGGTATCCAGTCTTTTAGTTTATATTTTATTTTGAAAATTGTCTTGTATTTATTTACTATTTTTTCAAGGATATCGTCGGGTAATACAGACAGACTTCCTTTTCGCATTGATGCATTAATGCTGTTTGTTGCCTTCATTTTGTTCTTGATAGATTTTGGAGATGACTTGATATTCTCTGCAAAGACATTGATATATTTGCAGAACTTTTTGAGCTGTTTCTCTTCACAACCTATAACTTTAGACATCATTCTAACCATTATCTTGTTACCACACATGGCTTCATAATCGGTCATACTGAGCTCAAATAGAGGATTGTTAATTCTTGATTGCATATTAGCAATTAGCTGAGTACTGGGTACAGAATCTATTCCCAAAAATTTAGATAACTGCTTACCTTTCTTCTCAGTTAATCTATGCGGCGCATCAGAGGACATTAGTATATCTATTATCTGTTCTATTAATGTTGTTAGAAAAATAAAACATTTTTTCTTAATATAGGATCTTATGATAAATAATTATTCTAATACTTCCTCGAAAATAGCAGGGTTTGCTGATAACGCTTCCCAATCTATTCTATCTTGATTTTCTTTTAATAATTCTATAGCACTTGGATTTTCTGATAATGCATCCCAATCTATTTTATCTTGATTTTCTTTTAATAAATCTATTGCTTCTGGATTTGGATTTGATGATAAAGTTGGCCAATCTATTTTATCAGGATTTGCTTTTAATAATTCTATTGCTTTTGGATTTGGATTTAATGATAAACCCCAATCTATTTTTTTTGGATATTTTTTTAATAATTCTATTGCTTTTGGATTTGGATTTTCTGATAAACAACCCCAATCTATTTTACGAGGATCTGCTTTTAATAATTCTATTGCTTTTAGATTTGGATTTTTTGATAAACCAGACCAATTTATTTTATCAGGATTTTCTCTTAATAATTCCATAGCTTCTTTAGCTGGATTTGCTGATATCAAATACCAATTTATATTATTTTTATTTGCTTTTAATAATTCTATTGCTTCTGGATTTGTATTTGCTGATAACCAACCCCATTCTATTTTACTCCGATTTGCTTTTAATAAATCTATTGCATTTGGTTTTGTACTTAATATTCTCCAATCTATATTATTATAATCATAATAATCTTTAGACATTTCATTTACTTCATTAATTTTAGTCTTTAATAATTCTATTGCATTTGGATTGCCTGATAATAAATCCCAATATATTTTATTTGGATTATCTTTTAATAATTCTATTGCAGCTGGATTTGGGTTTTCACATAACAAAATCCAATTTATTTTATCTTGATTTGCTTTTAATAATTCTATAGCTCCGTCATTTGGATTTGCAGATAAACAATCCCAATCTAATTCCTCAAGAGGTATCCAATCTCTTAATTTATATTTAGTGGGAAATAGAGTCATATACTTTTGTACTATTTGCGTTCTCAACTCTTCTGGTAATTTATTTAGAGTCATTTTGGTAACTGGCTTCATTTTATTTTTTATAGATTTAGGAGATGACTTGATATTCTCCTTAAAGACATTGATATATTTGCAGAACTTTTTAAGCTGTTTCTCATCGCATTCTAAAACTTTAGACATCATTTTAGTAATCACCTTATTGCCACACATCAATTCATAATCGGATATTGTGAGGCTAAATAATCGATTATTGATTCTATTTTGTATATTTCTAATAACGCGAGTATCCATTCCCGAGCTGCTGGATTGCGAACGTTTAGATCTGGTAGCTGCTTTAGCCGCTTTAGCTTCTCTAAGACTTTTAAGATCGACTTTTAAGATTTTAGATAAGATGTCTCCTTTTTTTTCAGCAATTTCCTTTAATCTTGAAGACATTAGTATTTTTATTTGCTGTTAATCTATTAAATATATAGGAAATATATCTTACTTAATGTGTAAAAATAATTAAGTCGATGATAGGAATCTCGTTGTAATTATTCTAATATTTCATCAAATATGCTCGGGTTTGACGATAACAGCACCCAATCTATTTTATTAGGATTTGCTTTTAATAATTCTATAGCGGCTGGATTTGCTGATAACTCATTCCAATCTATATTATCTTGATTAGCCTTTAATAATTTAATAGCTGCAGGATTTCCTGATAAACGAACCCAATCTATTTTATCTTGATTTTTTTTTAATAATTCTATTGCTTCCGGATTTGGATTTGCTGATAAAAATTCCCAATTTATTTTAGTAGGATTATCTTTTAATAATTCTATAGCTTCATTGCTTGAATTTATTGATAACATATTCCAATTTATATTATCAGAATTAGTTTGTAATATTTCTATGACTTCTGGATTTGGATTTCTCGATAACCAATCCCACTCTATTCTATTGGGATAAGTTTTTAATAATTTTATTGCTGCTGGATTTGGATTTTCTGATAAAAAACCCCACTCTATTCTATTGGGATTAGTTTTTAATAATTTTATTGCAGCTATATTTGTATTTCTAGATAAATATGGCCAATATATTTTATTTGGATTATCTTTTAATAATTCTACAGCACTCGGATTTATCGATAATTCCCACCAATCTATTTCAGAACGATATGTTTTTAATAATTCTATGGCGTTTGGATTTGCTGATAACATAGACCAATTTATATTTATATTATCAATATTTTCTCTTAATAAATCTATTGCATTTGGGTTTTCTGATAAATTTTCCCAATCTAATTTCTCAGGAGGTATCCAATCTTTTAGTTTATATTTAATCCTTGAAAAAAGTGTCTTATATTTATTTACTATTTTTTCAAGGATATCTTCCGGTAATGCATGCAGGCTTCCTCGTCGCATTGAAGCATTAATACTGTTTGTTACCTTCATTTTGTTCTTGATAGATTTTGGAGATGACTCGATATTCTCAGAAAAGACATTAATATATTTGCAGAACTTTTTGAGCTGTTTCTCTTCGCAACCTATAACTTTAGACATCATTCTAACCATCATCTTGTTACCACACATATCTTCATAATCGGTCATACTGAGCTTAAAGAGAGGATTATTAATTCTTGATTGCATATTAGCAATTAGCCTAGTACTGGGTACAGAATCTATTCCTAAAAATTTAGATAACTGCTTACCTTTCTTCTCTGTTAATCTATGTAGTGCACCTGAAGACATTTGTGTGTATAAATTATTCTATTAAAATACTTAGAAAATTAAAACATCTCTATCTTTATATAGAATCTCGTGATAATTAATTATTCTAATATTTCATCAAAAATTGCTGGATTTGCTGATAAATATTCCCAATTTATTTTATCTTGATTTTCTTTTAATAATTCTATTGCTTTTGGATTTGAATTTCCAGATAAATATTTCCAATCTATTCTATCTTGATTTACCTTTAATAATTCTATCGCATTTGGATTTGGGTTTTTTGATAACCAAGTCCAATCTATTTTATCTCGATTTGCTTTTAATAATTCTATTGCTTGGTTATTTGTATTTCCTGATAAATATTCCCAATCTATTTTATCTCGATTTGCTTTTAATAATTGAACTGCAATTGGATTTGGATTTCCTGATAACCCACTCCAATCTATTTTATCTTGATTTACCTTTAATAATTCTATCGCAGCCGGATTTGTATTTTCTGATAAACTTTTCCAATTTATTTTATCTTGATTTACCTTTAATAATTCTATCGCAGCCGGATTTGTATTTTCTGATAAACTTTCCCAATTTATTTTATCTTGATTTTCTTTTAATAATTCTATGGCTTCTGTGTTTGGATTTTTAGATAAACTTTTCCAATTTATTTTATCTTGATTTTCTTTTAATAATTCTATGGCTTCTGTGTTTGGATTTTTAGATAAACTTTTCCAATTTATTTTATCTTGATTTTCTTTTAATAATTCTATGGCACTCGGATTTTTTGATAAACTTTCCCAATTTATTTTATCTTGATTTTCTTTTAATAATTCTATAGCATTTGTATTTGAAGATAATTTTTGCCAATTTATTTCAGTTTTATTTTTATTTAATAATTCTATAGCATTTGGATTTCCAGATAACCCACGCCAATCTAATTTCTCAGGAGGTATCCAGTCTTTTAGTTTATATTTAATCCTTGAAAAAAAGTGACTCATATTTATTTACTATTTTTTCAAGGATATCATCTGGTAATACATTTAGGCTTCCTCTTCGCATTGATGCATTAATACAGTTTGTTAACTTCATTTTTTTCTTAATAGATTCTGGAGATGAATTAATATTATCCTTGAAGACATTAATATATTTACAGAACTTTTTGAGCTGTTTCTCTTCACAACCTATAACTTTAGACATCATTTTAGTCATCATCTTGTTACCACACATATCTTCATAATCGGTCATACTTGAGCTTAAAGATAGGATTGTTAATTATTGATTGCATATTAGCAATTAGCCGAGTACTGGGTTACAGAATCTATTCCTAAAAAATTTAGATAATTGCTTACCTTTCTTCTCTGTTAATCTTCTGAGTACATCAGAAGACATTGAAATGTACAAGTTATTCTATTAAAATACTTAGAAAATTAAAATATTTTTATTCTAATATTTCATCAAAAATTGCTGGGTTTTGTGATAAAGTATCCCAATCTATTTTATCTTGATTTTTTTTTAATAATTCTATCGCAGCCGGATTTGTATTTTCTGATAAATACTCCCAATCTATTTCATCGCGATTTGCTTTTAATAATTCTATTGCTTCAGGATTTGGATTTTTAGATAAATATTGCCAATCTATTTCATCGCGATTTGCTTTTAATAAATCCATAGCTGCAGGATTTGAGGATAAATACAACCAATCTATTTTATCAGTATTTGCTTCTAATAATTCTATAGCTGCGGGATTTGCCGATAACCAATCCCAATCTATTTCATTAGGATTGGCTTTTAATAATTCTAATGCTTTTGGATTTGGGTTTTTAGATAACCAAGTCCAATTTATTTCATCTCGATTTGCTTTTAATAATTCTATAGCTTCGTCATTTGGATTCATTGATAAATATGTCCAATATATTTCATTAGGATTAGCTTTTAATAATTCTAATGCTTTTGGATTTGGGTTTTTAGATAACCAAGTCCAATTTATTTCATCTCGATTTGCTTTTAATAATTCTATAGCTTTTGGATTTGTTGATAAATATGTCCAATCTATTCTATCTTGATTTTCTTTTAATAATTCAATTGCATTAGGATTTAATGATAACAAATTCCAAATTAATTTCTCAGGAGGTATCCAGTCTTTTAGTTTATATTTAATCCTTGAAAAAAGTGACTCATATTTATTTACTATTTTTTCAAGGATATCATCTGGTAATACAGATAGGCTTACTCTTCGCATTGATGCATTAATACGGTTTGATAACTTCATTTTTTTCTTAATAGATTCTGGAGATGAATTAATATTATCCTTGAAGACATTGATATATTTACAAAACTTTTTGAGCTGTTTCAAGTCACAATCAAAAACTTTAGTCAACACTTTAGTCATCGTCTTATCACCACACAACATTTCATAATCATTCATTGAAAGTTTAAACATTGGATTTTTAATTTTCTCTTGTATTTTTATAATAAAGTTAGTATCGGGAACAGATTCTATTCCTAAAAATTTAGATAATTGCTTACCTTTTTTCTTAGTTAATCTCTGAAGTGCATCGGAGGACATTGTTATGTATAAGTTATTCTATTAAATGCTTAGGAAAAATAATCAAAGTAGATGATAAGAATATCGGAGAAATAGCATAGGAGACATTTAGGAGACATATACGCGATACTTCAGCGATACTTCTGCGATACTTCATAGAAATATCTGTGTTCGCAAAGATCATTCTAATACTTCATCAAATATTGCTGGATTTGCTGATAATCTTTTCCAATCTATTTTATCTTGATTTTCTTTTAATAATTCTATAGCAGCTGGATTTTCTGATAAAAACACCCAAGATATTTTAGTTTTATTTGCCTTTAATAATTCTATGGCTTCGGCATTTGTATTTGATGATAAATAATTCCAATATATATTATCCTGATTAGCTTTTAATAATTCTATTGCAGCTGGATTTACTGATAAATACATCCAATCAATATTATAAGGATTTGCGTTTAATAATTCTATAGCTTCGTCGTTTGGATTGGATGATAAAAGCTCCCAATCTATTTTATCTTCATTATCTTTTAATAATTCTATAGCAGCTTCATTTTCTGATAAAAACGGCCAATTTATTTTATTGCGATTAGCTTTTAATAATTCTATAGCATATGGATTTGTATTTACTGATAAATAATCCCAATCTATTTTTCTTTGATTTGCCTTTAATAATTCTATGGCTTCGTCATTTGGATTTGACGATAAAAATTCCCAATCTATTTTATCTTGATTTTCTTTTAACAATTTTAAAGCATATGGAGCTGGATTTGCTGATAAATTCCGCCAAACTATTTTTTTAGGATTTTCTTTTAATAAATCTATTGCATTTGGATTTTCTGATAACTCTCCCCAATCTAATTTCTCGGGAGGTATCCAGTCTTTTAGTTTATATTTTATTTTGAAAATTGTCTTGTATTTATTTACTATTGTTTCAAGGATATCATCTGGTAATACATTTAGGCTTCCTCTTCGCATTCGCATTGATGCATTAATGCTGTTTGTAACCTTCATTTTGTTCTTGATAGATTTTGGAGATGACTTGATATTCTCTGCGAAGATATTGATATATTTACAGAACTTATTGAGCTGGTTCTCTTCGCAACCTATAACTTTAGACATCATTTTAGTCATCATCTTATTTTCGCACATGGCTTCATAATCGGTCATACTGAGCTTAAAGATAGGATTATTAATTCTTGATTGCATATTAGCAATTAGCTGAGTACTGGGTACAGAATCTATTCCCAAAAATTTAGATAATTGCTTACCTTTCTTCTCAGTTAATCTTCTGAGTACATCAGAAGACATTTGTGTGTATAAGTTATTCTATTAAATGTCTAAGAAAAAAAACATCTTTATCTTAATAATAAATAATTATTCTAATATTTCGTCAAAAATAGCAGGGTTTCTTGATAAACAATACCAATTTATTTTTTTGGGATTATCTTTTAATAATTCTATGGCGGCTGGATTTTCAGACAACCGATTCCAATCTATGTTATTTAATAATCGGTCGGCTGGATTTTCAGACAACCGATTCCAATCTATGTTATGATGATTTTCTTTTAATAATTCTATAGCATTTGGATTTGTATTTTGAGATAAACAATACCAATTTATTTTTTTGGGATTTTTTTTTAATAATTCTATAGCATTTGGATTTGTATTTTGAGATAAACAATACCAATTTATTTTTTTGGGATTTTTTTTTAATAATTCTAATGCTTCGTCATTTGTATTTCTTGATAACCATTCCCAATCTATTTTACCACGATTGGCTTTTAATAATTCTATTGCTTCAGGATTTGGATTTTTAGATAAATATTGCCAATTTATTTTATCTCGATTTGCTTTTAATAATTCTATAGCTTCGTCATTTGGATTCATTGATAAATAATCCCAATCTATTTCATCAAGATTTGCTTTTAATAATTCTATTGCGACTGGATTTCTATTTTTCGATAATAATTCCCAATCTATTTTATCTTGATTTTCTTTTAATAATTCTATTGCTTCGTCATTTGGATTTTCTGATAAAATTTCCCAATCTATTTTATCTTGATTTTTTTTAAAAAATTCTATGGCATTTGGATTTGATGATAAATAATCCCATTCTATTTTATCAAGATTGGCTTTTAATAAATCTATTGCATTTGGATTTTCTGATAACTCTCCCCAATCTAATTTCTCAGGAGGTATCCAATCTTTTAGTTTATATTTTATTTTGAAAATTGTCTTGTATTTTTTTACTATTTTTTCAAGAATATCATCTGGTAATACATTTAGGCTTCCTCTTCGCATTGATGCATTAATGCTGTTTGTAACCTTCATTTTGTTCTTGATAGATTTTGGAGATGACTTGATATTCTCTGCGAAGACATTGATATATTTACAGAACTTTTTGAGCTGTTTATCTTCACAACCTATAACTTTAGACATCATTTTAGTCATCATCTTATTTTCGCACATGGCTTCATAATCGGTCATACTGAGCTTAAAGATAGGATTATTAATTCTTGATTGCATATTAGCAATTAGCTGAGTACTGGGTACAGAATCTATTCCCAAAAATTTAGATAATTGCTTACCTTTCTTCTCAGTTAATCTTCTGAGTACATCAGAAGACATTTGTGTGTATAAGTTATTCTATTAAATGTCTAAGAAAAATAATATATAAATCAGATACACTTTGAAACAAGGAAGGTATCTTATAATTTTATTGAATT
>Ga0315905_10006738_pt1 | contig 11670 bp, 9 predicted proteins | sample LakEriMetagenome_5_FD_203522 | JGI IMG/M metagenome (GOLD analysis project Ga0315905, IMG submission 203522) | Freshwater fungal communities from buoy surface, Lake Erie, Ohio, United States - Buoy 4 MA121 | ecosystem: Environmental > Aquatic > Freshwater > Lake | place: USA: Lake Erie, Ohio...
AGCCAGCGAAGCAATAGCGAGCGGAATACAAAACCAGCTTCTACCCGAGAAAATCGGCCTACTGGAAGTTGATCGATTCCTGACGACGCGACTATTTGACAAAAACGACCGACATGAAAAACGGAATCCCAAGGATACATATGAGGGTCTCCAGCCAAAACCTGTGCCGCCACATTTTCGCGATTATGGAGTCTAGTGGCATGGTTTGGATAGCTAATTTGAGTTGAGTGGATTGCCACGCACAACATCACTGTCCCGGTGTCATTTCAATCTCGTCGCCGGTTTCCTCGGGATCGTCGACGGGAATCGCGCGCAGAGCCTCTTTTTCCGGTTCTTCTCTTTGCTCTTCTGTTGCCTCTTCTGTTGCCTCTTCTGTTGCAGGGTCCTGCATGGCATCTCCTTTCGCGTCGGGAACGGCAGTTACTTCCTCATCTTCAGGCTGCACCGGCTGTGCGCGTGGCACCCCCCCGCTCTCTTGTTCTTCAGGTGCAACGGGAATTGCGCGAATCGAATCGCCCAGGAGCGAAGGAAAGCCGCGCTCTTCGTCAATAACCACCATCGCTTTTTTCGGCACCGCGATGATCGTTTCGATCTCCTTGCGCAGCGGATTGAAAAACGCATGAACCATCGGGGCCGCCATGCGTCCACCACTGATGGTCTGTCCAGGACGGCCTTCATAGATGACCGCGTAGGCGAAGCGCGGGTTTTCGTAGGGAAAAAAACCAGCGAACCACGCCAGTCGCTGGTTTTTCGAAGCTGGTCCCCACTGCGCAGTGCCGGTTTTCCCGCACATGACAGTCCAACTGAGGCCACCGCTTTTTCCAGTTCCGTAGCTTTCATTGACGACATCGCGCATGCCCTTATGGACAACAAGTGCGGCGTTTTTCGCAAGCCCGAGATCGGTGCGTACTTCCGGGATTGATTGCTGCATCACACGACCCTTGCCGTCCTGCACCTGGCGGATGATTTGCAACTTGGGCAGCGCTTTGCCATTGCCGATGCCCGCCATGCCTTGGGCAACCTGCAAGGGAGTGGCGAGTAACACTCCCTGACCGATCGCCATGTTGGCACTATCGCCGTTCATAAACCGGCGCTTTTGATTGGCAAGCATCCACTCATTAGAGGGAATCAGTCCAGTAGCCTCACCAACGAGCGGAAGACCAGATTTTTCTCCATAGCCGAGGCGCCGAGCCATGGCCAGAAAGTTGTTAGGTCCACAATCGATCCCCACCTGGGCAAACCAGGTGTTGCAAGATCGGGCAAGTGCATACTTCACCGCGATACTACCCTCGGCATGACCCGATGCATTGCGGATTTTGTGTCCCGGAAACTGCAGGAAAGCGGGCGCATCCACGGTGGACTGCTCGGTGATTATTTCGTCGTGCAGCGCTGCGAGAGCGACGACCGCCTTAAAGGTCGATGCTGGCGGGTATTGAGCGGCGAAGGCCCGCGCGAAAAGCGGCGCAGCGGGATCCTCATTCAATTCCTTGAATCGCCCCGCACTGATGCCACCGACAAATTCCGTTAGATCAAAACTCGGTCGCGAGGCCATTACTAGAACCTCCCCGGTGGTGACATCGATTACCACAAAAGCCCCGCGCTGGCATCCCTCGCGGAGAACGGTTTCCGCACGCTGCTGCCAGCGCAGGTTCAGGGTGGTGACGATATTGCCACCGGCCTGCGGGCGTTTGACGATTTCCTCATGCAGTTTCACGCCCTCGTTGTTGTAGAGAATGCGTTTCATACCCGGCGTTCCGGACAGCTGTTTATCATACAGCATCTCCAGTCCGGATTTCCCTTCGGTCATTTCCCATAGCGGATCATTGAAGTTGATCGGTCCGCTGGGAAGTTTTCCCGTGCTGCCGGTGTAGCCTATGATATGGGCCGCCACGCTGCCACAGGGGTAATGACGGGAATACACCGGCAGCAGCGCCAGGTCGGTGCGGTCACCAAGTTTTTTCGCCAGTTCTGTAACATGCGTGCCGCTGATGAAACCAGACAGAAACAATGGCAGCCAGCGACGGTCCTGGTAGTGAGCCCAAAGCTCCTCGTCCTTCTTTTCCCAGCATTTCGGCAGCAGCGCTTTCAGTTCCTGCTGTCTTTTTCGCCCCCATTCGATGACGAATTCCTTGCTGATATTTTCGAACTGCGGATACTGTAAAGCCACTTGGCAGGTAACCAGATTCTGAGCAAAAGGTTCACCTTCGCGGTCGAGGATCTGGCCACGCGGGGCGGGGATTGCCAGGGTGATTACGCGTGCGTTTTTCAGTCCCTTCACCGATGCATCACTGCTCGATGGGTCCGCTACCGGCGCGGCAGGCGGCTGTCCGTGGGCGGAAATCCACAAACCCACTCCGATTACGGCAATTGCAGCGGTTTTTCTTGTGACCTGCACAGGAGGTGATTGTAGCCTTAATGCATGCGAATGGCAATCACGGAACGCGGAGGTTTTTCTCGCCGCCTACAGCTGTTCGTTCAGCGTAAAAAAGTCACAGATCTGGCTGATGCCAAAAAGTCCGCCATCAGCAGCCAGACCAAGCCGCGTAGCAATTTGCCGAGCTAAAAGCGGCACAGACCGGTAAACCCAAGAATCCAGAAAATATAGCGCTACTAGGTTTCATCAGCGCCTTTCAAGACAGGAACTCTGGCGAGCAAAGACACCAGCGCCATTGAAATTCATGGATTTTTTTTGAATGGCGGCTTGCCAGTCAAGGAAAAGAAATTATGGTGACCCCATGTCCGAACCCTCATGGTCCCGTCGCACTTTCCTGGCCAGTTCCGCCGCGCTGCTTTCACAACTAAGCTCCGCATCTGCGGAGGAAAAACAGGGAGCAGTCATCGAACCCCTGAGGAATCCTAACATCTATCGTTTTCAAATCGGCGACATCGAGGCGTTTTCGATAAGCGACGGGCACGCGCTGATCAAGCAATCGCTCGATCTGATGCATCCAGAGAGCGACCGCGGAATAATGAAAAGGGAAATGACCGAACATTCCGAACGGCTTGATGGTATTCCGCTCTACGTGAATTGTCTGGTGCTTCGCAAAGGCAAGGAAGTCGCGATTTTCGATGCAGGATTCGGCAAAGTGAATAACAATAACTTCGGCTGGTTTTTCCCCGCACTTGAGATCATCGGCATCAAGAAATCCGATGTCACGGCTGCTTTTCTCAGTCACGCTCATGGCGATCACATCGGTGGTTTTGTGACCGACGACGCGATTACATTTCCCAATGCGGAATTTTACGTATTGCAGGATGAGCTGGATTTCTGGTTTTCGAAAGAGCCCGATTTCTCCAAATCCAAACGGGACAAGGGCGAGTTGCCGGGCTTGATCAAGGACAATCGTCGCCGTTTCGACATTCTCAAGCCGGTCAGCAAAGCATTGAAGCATGCTACCTCGCTATGGAATGGCGACATCGTGGTTGAAGCCGCGCCGGGGCACACAGCCGGGCATGCAATTTTCCGGATCAGCTCCAAAGGCGAATCGATGCTGCACATCGTCGACCTGGCGCATCACCATCTGTTGATGTTCAAAAACCCCAACTGGACGATCGCCTTCGATCACGACCCTGCACTCGCAGTGACCACCCGGAAAAAAGTCTACGCGCGGGCGATTGCCGAAAAAACGCGACTCTATGGCTTCCATCTGCCCTGGCCCGGCATCGGCCACCTCGCGGAACCTGTGAAGGATTCCTTTGTATGGATTCCCGAGCGCTTCAGTTGGGGATCCTGATTACTGTTTTTTGCGGACAGCCTTACTACGCTTCTTTTGTTCCGTTCAAATTTGATGTTTTCACAAACACCATGAAGAATGGCGGGGGCCGCTGCATGAATGCCGAGATTTAGCCGAGAGATCGCATTCTCATCAGTATAGAGATTGGCTTCTTTTCGTTGAAATGTAAGCGCACTTAAGAGAAAAAAAAGCGACTCCGTCAGGCTTATTCCGGACGCGACAAAAAACAGTAACGAAATTGTGAGTTCAAAGCGTGCCTCAGGATCATTGGGCGCCATCTCAGAACAAGGCCCGAGGGAGCCGCTTACCGATCCTTTCACCGAAAAGACAAGCTTTTTTACAAAAATAGCCGCGATTCTGCATTGCACAGTCTACCTACCGCTGCCATAGTGAGCACAGGGCGAAACCTACAATTTAATCACATCTCCTTTTTGATGATGCGGCATATTATTTCCATTCTTCTGCTCGGGCATGCATGCGCTCAGGAATTGCCACGTCGCCAGGATGACACGATTCCCAGTCAGGTTGAACAGATGTATGAGCGCGGCTTGCGTTTTTTGGCATCTAAGCAAAACGACGAAGGCTGTTGGGACGATAGCCAAGGCAACGAACCCGGGGTTGTCGGGCTGGCCACCGTGGCATTTCTTGCCCATGGCGAGGACCCGAACTACGGCCCCTATGCGAAAAACATTGCCAAGGGCATCAACTTCATCATCTCCAAACAAAGCGCCACCAACGGCTACATAGGCAACAGTATGTACAATCACGGGTTTGCCACCCTGGCGCTGGCGGAAGCCTATGGCATGATTGAAAACCCCAAACTGGCCCCCTCCCTGAAAAAAGCGGTGGATTTGATCCTCTCGGCGCAGAAACGCAATCGCAACAAAGCCTGGCGCTATACTCCTGATGCTTCCGATGCTGATACAACCGTCTCGGGGTGCCAACTCGTTGCACTGTTGGCTGCGCGAAACGCTGGCATCGTAGTGCCCGACGAGGCGATCAAAAACGCCCTTGTCTTCATGGAGCGCTGCCGAAGTGCGGATGGCAGCTACGGCTATACCTCTGCAGGAGGCGGCAAACCGACACTGACTGCGATTGGCTTGCTGTGCCAATCGCTGGCCAAGAAAAAAGACGGCAAGGGTTTCGCAGTGAGTCTTGCTTATTTAAAAAACCATATCAACTACCGCGAGCCGTATTATCCGTTTTATTTTGAATATTACATGTCGCAGGCCTTGTTCCATGCCGATCAAAAGGTTTGGGAAGAATGGAACGCTAAAAATATCAAGCTGATGTCAACCCTGCAATCACCCGACGGCTCCTGGCCGGGGCGCATGGGATACGCTTTCAACACTTCCGGTGCACTGCTATCCCTGGCGCTCAACTATCGATTCCTGCCAATTTACGAAAAATAATTCACCGCTTCCCGATCATGCGACATTTATTGCCCCTGCTTGCATTGCCCCTGCTGTCCTTTGGAGAGGTGCCCAATGACATTCTGCGTTTCACCAACGGTGACCAGCTGCATGGATCTTACGAAGGCATATCCGAAAATGGAAGTATCCTTTGGGCCCGCGAGGATATTAAGGAGCAACTAGCGCTAAAAACCGAAAGGGTCCGCCACATCATATTACAAGGTGCATCCCCGCAGGCCGATCCCGCCGCGCATTCGTTTTTGACCCTGAAGAACGGCGATCAGATTCCCGGTCAAGTTTTAAGCTTGAACGATAAGATCGTCACTATCCAGAGCACGGCTGTCGGCGAAATCACCTTGCCCTTTCAAGCTGTCTCGTCAATCTGTCCCAATCCCTTCGGCGGCAAACTGCTGTATGCGGGCCCCTTTTCGCCCGATGGATGGGAAACCCCCGCGCCGCGGCAAGCGGAAGAGCGCAACAATGCCAAGATTGAATTAAAAGCGACCACCGATGAAGCCGCGGTGGGCAATGCCGACGGCGAAGAGAAGGCCAAGGAAAAAAAGGAAACTCCAGCGTGGCAGCACAATGGATGCGCCTGGTATCACCTTGCAGGGTCGCAACCGCTAATCCGCAAAAACTGCCTCAGCAGCAGTACCTCGATCCGCTTCCGCATGGCCTGGCGTGAGCGCCTCACTGCAAACATCGTGCTGCATGCTGATTTTATGGAGGCGCCCAAAGGCAAGAATCCGGAAAATGAAGACAAAAAACCCGCTAAGGGAAAACAACCGGCCGTCTTGTTCAACGGTGCTCCGCAAAACCAATCCTTGTCCTTCGGCAACGCTCTGGTGCTAAACCTCTACCAGACCTACTTCTCACTAACCCGCTGCGGTTATGATACGACCGGAGCACCGATTACCCAGCGAATGGCGCACACCCAGTCCAATGTGCAGTTGCCAGATGCGGGCGAGGCGACGATTGAAATCCGCAGCGACCGCAACAAGGGCCTGCTGATGCTTTTCATCAACGGCCAATACGCAGCCCAGTGGGAGGAACTCGATCCGCTTTTACCCGAAGGTGAGAAACCCGACGAAAACGCGAATCTTCCGCTTGGCAAAGGATTCGCCATCCAGGCGACCAATGGCAATAACCCGCTGCGCCTCTCCGACATGGTGATAATCGAGTGGAACGGCATCAAGGACTCTGCCTATAGCTTGAGCAACGAACAACGCGACATCATCCTGCTCAGCAATGGCACCGACCGCTACTCGGGCCAGGTCACCGCCATCAAAAACAATATAGCATTTTTCAAGAATACCTACAGCGAGCTGCAAATCCCGCTTGCGGAAATTTCCGAAATTGTTTTTGCCAAAAAAGCGCAAACCACGCCCGCGGATGCCAAAGAGGGAACGGTCACCGCTTGTTTCTACCCAACTGGAAAAATCAGCGGTCTGCCGCTGCCATCGGCGAGAGATTTCCTGGAAATCAATCACAGCTCGGCAGCAAAACTGCGCATCGATCTATCGAATGCAATCGCACTGGAGTTCAGTGACGACAACAAGTTTCTCGAAGCAATGGACAAAAACAACGAAAAGAAACTCGTCCCTGATACCGATCCTAATAATGAGGACGAATAACCATCTGCTATTTTCCATGCGCTACGCCGTTATAATCGCCACCCTAGCTACCTGCGCAAGTCACGCAGAGGCCGAACAGATTTCCCTGGGTCCTGCCGGAAAAATCACCGGTGCAATTACGTCGGTTAACGAAGGAAATCAAATCACCCTGAAATCACCGCTCTCTCCGGATGCCTTGGTCTTCCAAGGAGATCAATTTGAGTCTATTGTTTTCGAAAAAAAACCTGAGGTAAAATCGACGGCAACCAACATACTCTATCTTGACAACGCCGATGTGCTGCCTGTCAATCTAGGTCAACTGGACGAGCAGTATCTGTCTTTTGAAACAAGCTGGGCCGGAGATTTGCAGGTTACGCGCGCCCATGTGGACTCGCTGCATTTCGGCACCAGTGCCAACCAGACGATATATCAGGGACCCCATGACAAGGAATGGGACCTGGGAAAAACCTGGAAATACGACAACGGGCTGGTTTCGATGGGCTACGGCGCCGCCACGCGGAAGTTCGAAAAACTTCCCGATCGTTACATCATCGGTTTTAATGCCGAATGGACAGGTAATGTCGGCATTAAAATGGTTTTTGCCAGTGCCAGCGACAACATGAACGAAAGCACAGACTGCTATTTCCTCCAGTTCAACAATGGCGGCCTGGAACTGAAGCGCCAATCCACCACAGGGCCCAAGTTCACCACTCTTGCGGCATTCAACGAGTTTACCCCAGAGCAGCTCGACGACAACAAAATCGAAGTGGAGATCTGCATCGACACCACAAACCGGCAACTGCAATTGGCATTGAACGGCAAACAACTACTCAAGAACATCATCGACCCGGAAGAGACAGGCCCGGTGCCAACTGGCTCGGTTCTGAGTTTTATCTGCACCTCAGGTCAAGAGGACAAACACACGATACGCGATATCAAACTGACCACCTGGGGTTCTTCGACTTCCGAAGCACGCAGCGAAAAAAGAACCGACAGCAAACAAGACGTGCTATTCGATATTGAAGCGAACCGCTCGTCAGGACATCTCAAATCGATCACACCCGGCAAGGAGCCTCAGATTCTTTTTGAGAACCCTCACGATCCCTCCCCGCGTCCCATCCCGGCCTCCAAAGTGGCTGTCATTTATTTTTCCGGTGTCAAAGAACAGCCTGCGAAATCACCATATATCATTAAACTACAGGGCGTCGGTCTACTACATGTGGATTCATTCCACATCGCTGAAGGGGTTGTGAGCGCAAAACATCCCCTACTCGGCGAGCTACGCATTGCCTGCCAGCTCGTTTCCGAAATTGTTCGCCAAAAGTGATCGAAAGCGCACACCCGTCATTCCATTCATGCAAAAATCCATTTTACCGGTCATGATGATGCTCGCGCTGTCCGTTACGGAAGCGGAGCTGCCAACTATCCATTTTGACAACGGGGACAGCCTGCCGGGAACCATCAGCCGTATGGAGGGCAAACAACTGTTGTGGAAATCACCCGCTCTGAAACAGGAAACGCCATTCTTTATCGACAAGGTCCAGGAAGTCACTTTTCCCTATTTCGAAGCACCGGCCACAAAAACAGATCACATCGCCCACATCCGCTTTAACCCGGACCTTCGCCAGCAAAATGAAAAAATCGCTGGTGATATCATTCAAGGAGAGCTGATGGCTGTTACCAACGAAAGCATCATTCTGAAAACCTGGTACGCCGGCACCCTCACCTTAAACCGTAACATGGTGAAAGACCTAGAAATCACCGATGTCTCGCCGCCAATTTACACGGGCCCGGTCAAGGAGGATGACTGGGAGATCATTCCGGAAAAATCCTGGGGCTACGACAAAAACACCTACACGGGCACAGGCAATGGCAGCATCGCCAGAGAATTCAAAACAATGCCCAAACGCTATCGTTTCTCATTCATGGCCACATGGAAGAACCGTTTCGGAATTCAATTGTTGTTCTGTGCCAACGATGCAAAGGACCAGAACCCCGACTCCCATTACATGGTCGTTCTGGACAATGGTACATCCTATCTGCAAAAGCGCAGCAATGATCCGAACGCCGTCAATGGACTGATGCGAAATGGCGGAATGATCGGCGAATACAAACGGGACCAGTCATTCCGCAACAAGGACAAGTCGCTGATGAGTTTATATGTCGACACTACGAGTGGACTGATTGCACTTTTTTCCGACAATACATTGATTCAGCAATGGAACGACGCCGACCAACCGTTTCTCAACGGCAAATGCATTCATCTTCGCCAGAATGCAGGTAACGCCTACAAGATCGGCATTTCGCGGCTATCGCTCTCCGAGTGGGATGGCACGCTTCCCGCCACCCAGGATAGTGGAAAAACCAACTCGATCGACAACCCCGATCCCGTCGATGGCGAACAGCGCATCATTCTACGTAACGGTGATATTTTGCTGGGCAAAGTAGAGAAAATCGAGAACAGCGAAATTTCTCTAAAAACGCGCTTCAATGAGTTAAAGCTCCCGGTGGCGCGGATCAAAAGCCTGGCTTTGACACCGGCGGAATACGATGAACGTATGCTCCAAAACGGAGATGTCCGTGCCTGGTTTCCCGATAGTAGCTACATCACCTTCCGCTTGGAATCTATATCCGCCGGGGGGAAAATGACCGGATACAGCCAGCACTTCGGCACAGCAGAGTTCGATCCATCCGCCTTTTCGCGGATCGAGTTCAATATTTACCCCTCCCCAACTAAAAGAAACTAAAACTGGGACAGCGGATTACTTCGGCAGCAGATCCTTCACAGCATCGCGCTCTTCCTTGAGTTCGTTTATGGTGATGTTGATCTTCTCCTGGCTGAAGGCATCGACGGGCACGCCCTGCACGACTTCCCATTTTCCGTTCTCAATCGTACGGATCGGCATCGAGGCGATGAGTCCTTTGTCGATGCCATATGAACCATCGGAGCAAATAGCCACGCTGTGCCAGTCGCCCGCTGGGGTAGGAGTGATCAGGCTTTTTACCGTGTCGAGCGCTGCATTTGCAGCAGATGCAGCAGATGATGCGCCGCGGGCCTTGATGATCGCAGCGCCGCGTTGTTGCACCGTGCTGATGAAATCGCCCTTGAGCCACTCCACATGGGAAATCACTTCCGTCAAAGGACGACCATTGATTTTTGCATTGGTGAAATCAGGATACTGCGTGGCCGAGTGATTGCCCCAGATGCACAAGTTGGTCACCTTCGACTGATGCACCGAAGCTTTTTTCGCCAGTTGGCTTTTCGCCCGGTTCTCGTCAAGGCGAGTCATGGCAAAGAATCGATCATTTGGCACACCCTCAGCATTGTTCATTGCAATGAGTGCATTTGTATTGCAGGGATTACCCACCACCAGCACGCGCACATCCTTGGCTGCATTGCGAGCGATGGCCTTGCCTTGGCCCGTGAAAATTTTGCCGTTGATGCCCAAAAGGTCACCGCGCTCCATGCCTGCTTTGCGCGGTACCGAACCAACCAACAAAGCCCAGTTGGTTCCACGAAATCCTTCGTTCAAATCAGCGGTTGGCACCACCTCGTTGAGCAGGGGGAAAGCACAATCATCGAGTTCCATGACCACACCCTCTAGCGCCGGGAGCGCGGGTTCGATTTCGATCAAGCGCAAATTCACAGGCTGATCAGGTCCAAACAGACCACCCGAAGCGATGCGAAACAATAATGCATAGCCAATCTGGCCGGCGGCTCCAGTGACAGAAACAGTAATCGGTGCTTTCATATGAGGCGCCCTCCATAGACCGCTTTCCATGGCTGGTCAAGAATGGCATTGCGAAAATCAAAAAAATCTCACGGCACCAACAGACGGAATTCTGGGATCCGCGTGAACACCGCTTCTCCTTTGTCGGTCTCGCCGAAATAGGCGCCATTGACCGTAGCCGACTCCGCCACCACATGATAGCTACTATAGGTGAACTCACCACCCTCCTCGAAAATCGGCATTTCTCCCACCACGCCCTCCCCTTCCACCACGATTGTCTCGCCAGACTCCTCGCGCACAACCCACTTGCGGCCTCGCAGGGTCACAACCTCGCTCGACTCATTCCAAATGCGCAGCGTGTAGAGAAATGGATATGGTTTTTCCGGCGGTGCATCCAGTTCAGGCATGAACCGCACTTCCTGCACCTCGACATTCCAGCCATGCAACTCACGCATGCGGAAAGATAGAAAATTACCGCGCAGCAGTCAATGCACAAGAGGCGCTCATCTCACTGCACAATGATTGTAAAAAACCAGGAAGCTAATGATGAAAGCACGCTGCAGACTTCTGCAATATCTTCATCACCAAGTAATCGCTGATTTCATTCAGTGGCATTCTATATGGTCGCCTGGCGATTTTTGCGAAACAGATGACGACGCTTCTATGCCACTATAGAAGAGCCCGCGACGCTGGGAGTGATTATCGGAGATGAATAAGTAATCCGCAAAAGATCAAACGCCCTAAGTAAAGGAATCTCTGCTAACAGAATGGGAGCATTTGAGAATCGAATCCGAGAAAAAAATGATACCGGCTTAGGGGGATTTCAAGCCAGCGGTTCCTTAAAGACACAGGAAAATCCTACTCAAAACCCGGATGCAAAAATCAGAATAACAAACAAGCGACCCATTCAAATAACCACCGCATTCTGAGCCAAGCGATCCAGTAATTTCTGATGAATGCCGCCAAAGCCGCCGTTGCTCAGCACAGCGATTATATCACCCTCAACCGCACGCTTGCCGACGAATTCGACAATTTCCGGAACGCCCGGCAGGTACCAAGCCTTGCCACCGAAGGCGGCCACGTCGTTGGCCAGCATGTCGGGATCCAAGCGCTCGCTTTCGGCGACCTTGTGGAAATCGGCGATCGCCGCGACCACCGCAAAATCGGCAGCGGCCAGTGC
>Ga0315905_10006740_pt1 | contig 11665 bp, 10 predicted proteins | sample LakEriMetagenome_5_FD_203522 | JGI IMG/M metagenome (GOLD analysis project Ga0315905, IMG submission 203522) | Freshwater fungal communities from buoy surface, Lake Erie, Ohio, United States - Buoy 4 MA121 | ecosystem: Environmental > Aquatic > Freshwater > Lake | place: USA: Lake Erie, Ohio...
CTGTTTCAATTGCTATAAATTCTCTAAAAGATAAACCTTGCATAGAATAGGTAACTGCTCTTCTACTTAAATCTGCTCGCGCATTTAAAATTTCTAATAGCGAAGATCCTGTAAAAACAATTTTTAATTGGGGGTAATCATCATAAATGTTTTTGATTTCTTGAGACCAATTTGGGTATTTATGTACTTCATCGATAAATAAATATTCCCCTCCTTTTTTTATGAATTCATCTACTAACTCAACTAGTGAATTGTTTGAAAACCAAATAGAATCTAGACTAATATATAATGTTTTTTCAAGTTCATTTGAGTGGTTTAATTTGATGTATTGTAATAATAATGTTGTTTTTCCGATTCCTCTTGCTCCTTTAATTCCAATTAATCTGGCTTTCCAATTTATTTCATGAATAATACTTCTTGTGAATTCTGTTGAAACGGTTTGAAGTTTTTGTATGTATTTTTCAAATAATTTTTCCATTGGTTTTTTTGTTTGTTCTAATATACAAAAATAGTTCTAAATTGTTTGTTTTGATAAACAAAAAAGTGTCGGGAAATCTAAAATTGTTATTTCAACCTTTTTTCATTGCCCCGCTTCGGCAGGCTCAGCGTGACAATGAGGTAAGGGATCGGAAATTCGACTACCCACTAACGAACGACGCTAAAATTTCAAAACTCGCTACGCTCAGACAGTTGAAATTTTTACGCTTACTTATCGTTGAGGTTCCCAGTCTACATTTCCTTAGAGGGACAGAATAGATTTCGAGGTCGCTATCGCTAACAAAACGAATCGAAATTTTCATTCATAATCCTAAATCCATAATATTTTCCGGCCTTGGGATTGTTGGTTTTTGTGAACGAACTGAAAAGCTAGACTTTTGTCGGAAGCTTCGTAGAAGATCACCGACAAAATCAGCGAATTCAGGAGCGAACAAAATAAAGCGCTTCGGCGCGAAATCATCAGTAATTCCAAAATTTGCGCTTTAACAACAATACCACAGCCTTGATTTTTGGTTCTTTTCATCAAGGAAAAGAATAAAGATTCCATTTTAGAGTAGATTTCAACCTTTTTTCATTACCAAAAAAGGTTGAGCCAAAAAGGCTAGTCCTTGGAAATTCGACTACCCACTAACGAACGCCGCTAAAATTTCAAAACTCGCTACGCTCAGACAGTTGAAATTTTTACGCTTACTTATCGTTGTTGGTACCAGTCTACATTTCCTTAGGGACAGAATAGATTTCGAGGTCGCTATCGCTAATTAAACAAACCGCAATTTTCATTTATAAAGCATCATTCAAAATTCCTAATTTGAAAGTTTGCTTCTCTAGTTTATCCAATAGAAATGTTAAGGTGTTTTCCTAATCCTAATTCAATTAATTTATAGTATGTAGAAATTTGGATATCGCTTAATCCTCTTTCAATTCTAGATATGTAACTTTTTTTTGTACCGGTTTTTTCTGCAAGTTCCTCCTGAGTCAATTTAGCTTCAACTCTAGCTTCTTTTAGCATAATACCTAATCTAAATGCAAGAGAATCTGCATCAAACTGTTCCCTTGCTTCATTTCCTTTTTTGCCATACTTTTCATCAAGGAGCTGATCAAATGTTTTAAACTTCTTCATCTTCTTTTTCTTTTAAATATTCGTTTTTTAATTTCTCTGCAAGTTTGATTTCATTCTTTGGCGTTTTTTGAGTTTTCTTCACAAATGCATTTGTCAAAACAACTAATGTACCTTCATCCTGAAAACAAAGTATTCGAATGCTTTTTTGTGATGTTATAACTCTCACTTCATAAATCCCATCTGTGTTTTCCAGTTTCTTAAAGAACTTAATCGGAACCTGCTGTTCGAAACGAACAAGGTCTAATACATATTCGATTTTTAACTGAACTTTTGAATCCTGAGATTTATAAAAGTCAATTACATTCTCTCTGAAAAAAATAATTTCTCTTAACACAATAACGAAGTTAACTAATTAGTATATTTTTTACAATTTTTATCTGTAGTTTTTTAATGTGTTTACTAGCACAAAAAGTATCAAGAAGTTAAAATTGTTATTTCAACCTTTTTTCATTGCCAAAAAAGGTTGAGCCAAAAAGGCTAGTCCTCGGAAACTCGACTACCCACTTACGAACGACGCTAAAATTTCAAAACTCGCTGCGCTCAGACAGTTGAAATTTTTACGCTTACTTATCGTTGTGGGTCCCAGTCTACATTTCCTAAGGGACAGGGAAGATTTCGAAATCGCTATCGCTTATTTTAACGAACCGCGATTTTCATTCAGAATTCATAATCCCAAATCCATAATTTTCTCCGGCCTTGGGATTGTTGGTTTTTGTGAACGTACTGAAACGCTAGACTTTTGTCGGAAGCTTCGTAGAAGATCACCGACAAAATCAGCGAATTCAGGAGCGAACAAAATAAAGCGCTTCGGAGCGAAATCATCAGTAATTCCAAAATTTGCGCTTTAACAACAATACCACAGCCTTGATTTTTGGTTCTTTTCATCAAGGAAAAGAATAAAGATTCCATTTTAGAGGAGATTTCCACCTTTTTTCATTGCCACCCTTCGAGTACCTCGGGGTGCTTAGAGCCAAATCCCGAAAGCTTTCGGGACTAGCGCTGTATTTTTTTCACTTCGTTTCACTTCTGAAATTTCGACCACTTCGGTGATCACTAGCGTGCTACCTTGTGGTGCCCGAATTTCAGTGCGCTGCACATGGTTTAAAAATAAGGCGCGGGGTTTTCGAAATCGCTAGCGCTAATAAAACGAAGCGAGATTCTCAATTTTATATAGAACTAGCAGTACATATAGCGGAACTACGGTTTTGTATTTTCAACCTTTTTTCATTACCAAAAAAGGTTGAGCCAAAAAGTCTAGTCCTTGGAAATTCGACTACCCACTAACGAACGACGCTAAAATTTCAAAACTCGCTACTCTCAGACAGTTGAAATTTTTACGCTTACTTATCGTTGAGGGTCCCAGTCTACATTTCCTTAGGGACAGAATAGATTTCGAGGTCGCTATCGCTTATTTTAACGAAGCGAAATTTTCATTTATAACTAATCATTCATAATTCATAATTACCTAGTGGTGCCCGAATTTCAGTGCGCTGCACTAGTTCTAAAAATAAGACGCAATTTTAATCTCATAATCGCTATCGCTAAGTATGATTCGAATTTTTAGTCTTTAATCTTTTGTCTTAAAGTCTTTAATATATATTTCTAAAGGAAAGGTTAGATTTCGATGTCAATTTGCTAAAACATCAAATTAAAACCGGAGTCTTTTCGTTTGTATTTGTTTATTTCAGCGGTATAATACTTAATCTGTTGACTACAAATAAAGTTTCTGAAAATGGAAATATCCTCTTGTTCTTCAGTGTCATTTAAAGCTTGAATATATTTATCTCTATCTTCTGTGAAAATCTTGATAAGAGGTTCCTGGTGATACATTTGGATGTAATTCATTATCAATCTCGATGTTCTTCCATTTCCATCTCCAAAAGGGTGTATATTCACTAAGTTATAGTGTAAGTCAGCAGCGAGCTTTAAAATATCATTTCCAGATACAGGGTCAATTCTTGAATTGATGTTTTTAATAAGTTGGTTTAACAAATTTTCCACTTTTGAAAAATCAGGAAAATATTTTCTATCAACGTACACTTGGGCTTTTCGTAGTTCCCCTTTAGATGTATCGAAAGATCCCGCGATCGAATTTAAAATGCCACCCGTATTTTTCATTACAAGACTTGCAACTTGTTGAATTAGTTCGATGCTAAGTTTTTCTTTACGAACTGATAATCCTTTTAAAAATAAAAATGCTGCGTAATGATCTTTAACCATTAAGTGGTCTGATAAAGGCTTACCTTTTGCAGTGATATCGTTTTCGAGTAATAATTTTGTGTCGCTTTCACTTAAAGAACATCCTTCAATTTTAGTCGAATTATACACAATAGAAATCATTGAAAATTTTTCGTAATCAATGGCATTAGACAACCCTAACATAAGGTATTTTGATCTTAAAATTTCTAACTCTTTCCACATAGACATTCTCAAAGATAAATATTTTAAATTAAGATTTTTTCTAAAAAGGTCTACTCTATTTAGGTAAGTAAAATTGTCTTTTATCTTTGTTCTTTTGTCTTGAAGTCTTTTGTCCAGTAGTCTTTTGTCTTAAAGTCTCACGTCTAGTGTCTATAGGTTCCAAGTATCCGTTCGTAGGTTTTACGGAATTTCAGTGCACCTGTATGCAGATTGAATTCTTTATTTCCTTCTTTGATGATGTTTTGTTTGTCGGGTAGTGGATTGTTTAGTATTTGAAGCACTGTGTTTTTGTATGATTCCTCGTTGAACTCATGAATTACCCAGCCACTATTCGTATCCGCTATTATTTTGTCTGCATCGCCCACATTTGCGTTGCAAACAATAGGGATTCCCATAGCCATTAATTCCCCTTGTTTTGTTGGAGAAGACGCTTTTTTAGAGTAAGCAGGAAGAATAAAATAAATGGAAATTGTAAAGAGTGAAATGTAGGTCGGCACATCTTTGTGTAAACAACTCGTAATTCTCAAATCTTTGGGAGCAATGTTTTTAGACTTTGCAAGTGTAATTATTTTTTCTGCAGGTTCGTTTGTGATAAATAAGAAAAGAGCATCGGATTTTTGTGCTTTTAATTCCCTAAAAAAATCTAGCATTTCAGGTAGCATATACCAAGTTCCAATGGAACCAACATATCCAAGTACAAATTGGTCCTCTTTGATACTGTTTTCTTTTCTTATTTTTGAAAGGATAGAGGAATTTATATTTTCATTACTAAATAAATCAGTATCAACGCAGCAAGGTATTACTTCGATTTCTAATTTTTTGTTTTTGAATTTTGAGTCAATAATCTTTTTTTCTTGCCATGAAATTATTTCTTCTTTCGCATTGTTAGTCAAGCTAATAATTTGATCTGCATTTGTAAGAAATTGAATTTCTTTCTTCTTATAATGTTTATAGATATTTCTAAAAATAAAACTTGACATTTTCCAGATGTTCCCATCTATTCGTTCATCCGCCCAAAATCCCCGCATATCAAACACCCATGGAATATTGAAATTGTTTTTCATCATCATTCCAATCTCAGCGGCTTGATAACTCCTACAATGTATAAGATCTACTTTTTGTTTTTTATTGATTTTTTTTGTTTCAAGATACATTTTAAAAATGTCCCAAAGTGTACTTACGATAGGTGGGTTTTTTGTATAGTTTAGAGGGTGCCAATTGATCGAGTTTTCATCGCATATCTTTTGAATAATTTCTTTGTTTTTTTCAAAACGGTCTTTTTTTTCGAAACTGATTAAACTAAATTGATATCCCGATATGCTATTTTCAATTAAATAAGGAAGAACTTGAGATTGACCAAGAGGATCGGTCATACCGTCATATGAAATGTAAAGGATATGTTTTTTTATCATAAGACTAAAATAAAAAAGCCTTTAAATCTTTCAATTTAAAGGCTTTTACTTTGTTTTTGCAATTACTTGCGGTCTGGACGGGACTCGAACCCGCGACCCCATGCGTGACAGGCATGTATTCTAACCAACTGAACTACCAAACCAATGCTTCAACTTCAAACGAGAAGCTCTAACGAAAGTTAGAATTTATTGTTACATTGTGTAATGCTTTACGTTAAAAGCTATACAAAAGTACAACTAAAATTCTTTTCTGCAAATTTTAATTGTACTTTTTTCATTTATTTTTACTCGAAAATAAGTAAGTAGTTGTTTTTCTTGCCTTTGCCAATTAGTGAAATTTTATTATTGATGAGGTGTTCTTTGCTAAAAGTAAAGTTTTCGCCTACTTTTTCTTTATTAACTGATATCGCATTTGCCTTTAATTCTCTTTTAGCTTCCCCATTACTGGTTAAAAAGTTTGATTTTCCAACTAAAGCATCAACAATTGAAAGTCCATTTTCAACATCAGCATAAGAAATCGTTGCTTTTGGAACTCCATCAAAAACCTCAAAAATTTGTTCGTTGCTTAATCTTTTTAAATCTTCAGAAGTAGATTTTCCAAATAAAATATTACTCGCAATTATCGCTGCATCCAATGCTTCTTTTCCGTGAACTCTGATCGTAACATCCTCCGCAATTGTTTTTTGTAATAATCTTAAGTGTGGCGCTTCTTCATGTTCTTTTTCAATTTTCTCAATGGTTTCTTTATCCAGCAAAGTGAAAAAACGAATTAGTTTTTTTGCATCTTCATCAGATGCATTCAACCAAAATTGATAAAATTGGTAAGGAGTTGTTTTTGTAGGGTCTAGCCAAATGGTTCCAGACTCCGTTTTCCCAAATTTACCTCCGTCTGCTTTGGTTAGTAAAGGACAGGTAAAAGCAAAGGCATCACTTCCACCTTTTCTTCTAATCAATTCTGTTCCTGTGGTAATATTTCCCCACTGATCTGAACCTCCAATTTGAAGTTTACAATTGAATGTTTTATTCAAATGTAAAAAGTCATACCCTTGTAATAATTGATAGGAGAATTCAGTAAATGATATTCCTGTTTCGATTCTTTTTTTAACAGAATCTTTGGACATCATATAATTTACAGTAATGTGTTTTCCTATATCGCGAATGAAGTCTAAAAAAGAAAAGTTCTTCATCCAATCATAGTTGTTCAACAATAATGCTTTGTTGTCACCAGTTTCAAAGTCCAAAAACTTTTTTAACTGATTTGAGACTCCTAGTATGTTTTTATTTAAACTTTCTTCATCTAGTAGGTTTCGTTCCGCTGACTTCCCAGATGGATCCCCAACCATTCCTGTTGCCCCACCTACTAGTGCAATGGGTTTGTGTCCTGCTTTTTGTAGGTGAACCAATAGCATGATTGGCAATAAACTACCAACATGAAGCGAGTCAGAAGTTGGGTCGAATCCTACGTAGCCTGTTGTCATTTCTTTCAATAGTTGTTCTTCTGTTCCAGGCATCACATCCTGAATCATTCCTCTCCATTGTAGTTCAGCTATTAAATTTGTATTCATTAGTCGACGATTAGTTGTTTTTTATTTTAAACAAAGGTATAAAGTTTTCATTGAATAGAGGATTAGAAGATTGCAGATTACAAATTAGAAGATTACAGGTTGTAAGATTAGAAGATTGTAGATTGGAAGATTACAGATTAGAAGATTTATTAAAAAAAACTATAAATTAAGGATTTTCGGAAGTGGCGGAGTTCAAAGTGAAAATTAATAATGATTGATGGCCTTTGTGTTAAAAAGGATAAACACTGAGTCATAGATGTTGCATGGGGGCGTGGAGGGAATGATTGATGACTTTGAGGTCTTTGTAACGCCTTTGTGAAAAAAAAAGATAAACACGGAGTGAAAGAGGTAGCACGAAGGTCGCAGAGAAAATGATTTATGTTTTATATTGAATGACCTTTGTGCTCTTCGTGAACCCTTGGTGGCCTTTGTGTTATAAAATATAAACACGGAGTGAAAGAGGTGGCACGGAGAGCGCGGAGTAATTTTAGAGGGATTTGATTTAAAAAATAATCTAGTGTGAAGATCTTTGAAATGAGTTTATAAAATCAAATTTTTTCTTAAATTAAATAAGAAATCAACTAAAATAAACAAAATGACAGAAAATGAAATTGCTCAAAAAGTAATAGGCTTAGCTATTAAAATTCATCGTGAATTAGGACCTGGATTGCTAGAGAAAGTGTATCATGAATGTTTGTTTTATGAGATTCAAAAATCTGGTTTAAAAGTTCAAAAAGAAGTTGGGGTTGGTATAAACTATGGTGAAGTTAGAATTGAGAATGCTTATAGACTGGATTTGTTAGTTGAAGAAAAATTGATTGTAGAATTAAAATCTGTAAATGAGTTGAATGGACTACATTTTGCTCAATTGTTGACTTATTTAAGGTTATCGAAAAAGAGATTAGCATTATTATTTAATTTTAATGAAGTGCTTTTAAAAGACGGTATAATGAGAGTGATTAATAATTAGTTTATTTAGTTGAATTTATATGATAAATTATTTGTAATGTCTTATGAAATCATTTGATTATGATTTTCAAAATCAATATCAAGTTTACATTGTGAACTTTGAGGATCTCTGCGTTCTTTGTGTTGAAAAAATGAGTATTGATCTCATTAAAATATCTTACTTTTGTTTAAAATCATTTTTATGCAAAAAATAATTGCTTCTCTTTTGTTTTTAATAGCTTTTTCGCTGAATTCTCAAGAGTTTTTATTACCCAAATTGAATTACAATTATACTTCGCTGGAGCCTGTGATTGACTCAGTTACGATGCGTATTCATCACAGTAAACACCATCAAGGGTATGTAACTAATTTGAATAATGCCTTGAAAAGTCAACCTACTCAAAAAATAGATACAATTCTGAAATCAATAAGTAAATTTCCTGTTTCTGTTCGAAATAATGCAGGAGGTCATTTTAATCATTCGTTTTTTTGGCAATGTTTGACTCCAACGTTTAAAGAATTAAATGGTGAGCTATTGACGGAGATAAAATCTACTTATGGTTCGTTGGATTCATTACAAAAGTTGATGACTGCACAAGGAACAACTTTATTTGGATCTGGTTGGGTATGGTTAATCTTAAATAAAGAAAACAAACTACAGGTGATCACTACGATAAACCAAGATAACCCTTTGATGGATATAGCTCCAATTCAAGGGAAACCTATTTTAGGCGTTGATGTTTGGGAGCACGCTTATTATTTGAAGTATCAAAACAAAAGAGCTGAATACTTAAAGAATATTTGGAAAATTATAAATTGGGAATTTGTATCTACAAATTATTTAGAAGCTAAACAAGGATGGAAAAAACAGTAATAGTAACAGGAGGTGCAGGATACATTGGTTCGCACACGATCATTGAATTAATTCAAAACACAAATTTTAAAGTTATTTCGATTGATAATTATATCAATTCTTCACCTCAAACCTATGAACGAATTGAGCAAGTTACTGGAAAAAAAGTTGATCATAAAAAAATAGATTTATGCGATAGAGAGGCTTTTTTCACAGCCTTTGAAAATGAGACTAATATCGTTGGTTTAATTCATTTTGCTGCATTAAAATCTGTTCCAGAATCTGTTGAAAAACCATCTTTGTATTACCATAACAACTTGAATTCACTTGTAAATGTTGTTGAATTCTGTGTTCAGAAAAATATTCCCAATTTGATTTTTTCTTCTTCTTGTTCGGTATATGGAAATATTGATAATTTACCAGTTACAGAAAACACCCCTTTTAGTAAGGCTGAATCTCCTTATGCACATACGAAACAAATCGGTGAGCAGATGTTGGAATTATATGCTAAATCTGGTGTTAACTTTAAAACATTGGCTTTGCGCTATTTTAATCCGGTTGGAGCTCATGAATCCGGTTTAATAGGTGAATCTCCAATCAATCCACCAACTAGTTTGATTCCGATTATTACTCAAACTGCCATCGGATTGAGAGATAAAATGTTTGTACATGGAGTAGATTACCCTACACGAGATGGTTCTTGTATTCGTGATTATATACATGTTTGCGATATTGCAAACGCACATGTTATTGCTTTGCAAAAATTGATTGAAAATACCGAATCTCTTTCTTTTGATGTGATTAATTTAGGGACAGGAGATGGAGTGAGTGTTAAAGAGGCTATTGCAAGTTTTGAGACAAATACAAATGTGAATTTGAATTATGAATTTGGTCCTAGAAGGACAGGTGATGTTATGTCTATTTATTCAGATACCTCTAAATCTGAGGAATTGTTAGCATGGAAAGCAATAAGAAATTTGGATGTTATGGTACTTTCAGCTTGGAAATGGCAGCAACAATTATTTAAAGAAAATTAATACTTTTACTTTTTTTATAAAATCTAGTTTTAACGAAAATGAAAATACTAATCACAGGAGGTGCGGGTTTTGTTCCCAGTTCAACAGCTGAAAAATTATTAGAAAATCCAGATAACTATGTTGTTCTTGTAGATAATTTTTTAACTGGAAGACAAGAAAATATTCCTATTCATCCAAATTGTAAATTTATAAAAGCAGATGTTAATCAGCTAGATCAGATCAGTCCAATTATGTGTTCTTATAAATTTGATTATGTATTTCATTACGCAGCAATGGTCGGTGTACTAAGAACGTTAGATAATCCAGTAGCTGTTTTGGAAGATATTCAAGGAATCAAGAATGTCTTGGATTTAGCAAAAAGCACAGGTGTAAAGCGTGTTTTCTTTTCTTCATCTTCTGAAGTATATGGTGAACCTGTTCATTTGCCTCAAAATGAATACACTACACCATTAAATTCTAGATTGCCATATGCAGTAGTGAAAAATGTAGGTGAAGCATATTTTAGATCATACCAACAAGAATATGGACTTGATTATACTATTTTTAGATTTTTTAATACGTATGGACCTAATCAAAGTGAAGACTTTGTGATTTCAAAGTTTTTACGTCTAGCTTTAAAGAATGAAGATATCACTATTTATGGCGATGGTTCTCAAACTAGAACATTTTGCTACATTGATGATAACACTGATTTTTGTGTAGGTTCTTTATTTAATGAAGATACTATTAATAAAGTGTATAATGTTGGTAATGACATTATATCACCTATCAAAGACGTTGCTGAGTTAATTATTAATATGACGGGTTCCTCTTCAAAATTACTTCATTTACCTCCTTTAAAAGATGGAGATATGACGCGCAGACAACCAGATATTACGAAAATGCGAACAATATTGAATAGAGAACTTGTTCCTTTAGAAATTGGTTTAGAAAAAGTATTAGCTTCAGGTAGATTTTAAATCGAACTCATTTTAGTGAATAAATCTAAATAGACTGGTTTCAAAGCTTCTACAGAATATTGATTTTGAATGGTCTGGTTTCCCGCTAGACCAATTTTTTTTCTAAGCTGTTTATTTTCAATTAAAAGTGAAAGGTTTTCTAACCATTCCTCTTCTGATTCGGCTAAAAAGCCATTTTCACCATGTTGAATGAGTTGGTTATTCATACCAACAGGAGACATAACTGTTGAAATGCCTAAAGACATATACTGAAGTCCTTTGAAAGCACATTTTCCTTCTGCCCATTCGTTGTTTTTTAACGGCATTATACCTATGTCTATTTTGGCTAAGTCGTCAATTTCAGATTCTTTGTTCCATTTACAGTATTGTAATGAAGTAAGTTCATAAGCTGGATTTCTATCTGAAATCACTAAAAATTGAATCGTATATTTCTCTTCAAGTAGTTTAATGATTGGTACAATAAAGTCTAGGTAGTGCATTGTAGAGTGAGATCCAGTCCAACCTATTGTAATTGTTTCCCTGTCATAATCAATAATACGATTGTGTTTTTTTATTGTATCAATTGAAGTCGGAACAATATTTACATTTGAATTAAATTGTTTAGCATAATTAGCTAGGTATTGATTCCCACATTGAATAGAAGTTACCCATCCACAAATGGAATTTACTTTGGTATACCATTTTGTAAACGAAAGCAAAGCATTACTGTCGGAATGATTTTTTAACCAAATAGCATCATCAAAGTCGTATAGCACTTTCTTTTTAAATACTTTACAAAGAATAAATTCAAAAATAGGTGGGCCAAATTGCATCGCTTCTCTATGCATAAAAACAAAGTCGTATTTGTTCAAA
>Ga0315905_10006741_pt1 | contig 11665 bp, 8 predicted proteins | sample LakEriMetagenome_5_FD_203522 | JGI IMG/M metagenome (GOLD analysis project Ga0315905, IMG submission 203522) | Freshwater fungal communities from buoy surface, Lake Erie, Ohio, United States - Buoy 4 MA121 | ecosystem: Environmental > Aquatic > Freshwater > Lake | place: USA: Lake Erie, Ohio...
AGCACGATGGTAAAAACCACGCTCTCACAAATGTCATTTCATGACCGTGGGTTCGATTCCCAATCTTCCCGGGTGTGTGTTGAGTGTTTAATTGGAAAACAAAAGAAACCAATTCTCTTTAAGGTCACCTAGCCGAGTTCCGTACCGTACAGAGCTCCTTCCGCGTGCGCCAAAATGGCGGCGCTCCCGGACCCCCCATCCGTAATCCTGCTCCCAGAATCCATCGCTGCCCAAGCGGCCTACCAACTGCGCAGGCTACAAGAACACTGAGTATTATTCCTGGGTCAGCTCCGGCCCGAAATGTTTCCAGGTATTGGGACTCTCCCCAAGCCTGCTACAAAATCCCATGTTGTGAATAGGGGGACCCCAGTAGCCCCTCATCGGTTAAAGGCCCAAAGAAAAAGAGCCACCCGCGTGGGAAGCCCCTGAAGTCCAGTTTTCCACCCATGATGATGAAGATGATGATGATGAGCTGTTTGAAGAGCCCCATCACTGCAAAGCCGCGGATAACTCACTAACGGCTAAAGCCGCAAGCACTTCGGACTCTTCCCAGTCAGAAACCTGTCCACCTCGGACGTTAATTGGGTGGTTTCTGAGCGGGGACCACCCCACCTCGAGCAAAGATGGCAACCCCTTGGTTGACGGACGCTTGACCGTGAGGCGCATGCGGCGAGTCGTTTGGACGTGTTGAGCGCATGGGCGATCAGGAAGCAGAGGCCGCCATTGTTTTGTTGAAAGAAGAATGTTTTATATAGTCGTAACAAGATTACTTATATGCAACCGTGAATTACTACACCGTGACTACGCCGTGAATTTACAGCTAGCTTCGATTAATCCCGTAAATGGGATCGCCGTTGTCGCTGCCCTCCAGATCAGATACTAGGTATATCGAGTGTATAGACATGGTGTGTATACACATACAAAGTGTATGGCGCTATCGAGTGTATAGACATGGTGTATATACAAATACAAATTGTATGTCGCTTGATACATAGTTCTGATCTCTAAAGATCAATGGCGCCATTATTGACGCAGCTGGTATCGAAGTGTCAGGGGGATCGAGGCCTTAGAAGAAGGAAAGAACAAGAACGAACTAGGAGCCCTCAGAACGGATAGAGCCTCCAGATAGATATGTTCCGCCAAATATATAGGGCCCTCCAAATATAGAGCCCTCCAAACGGATGGCGAGGGATGATGTAGCACATAAGGGTGCATGGATACAGAGGAAAAATACGCAACAAGTATGCAGGAGGAATAAAAAGAAAGAGGAGGTGGAACAACACAGAACACAGAGTCATGATGCACACAGACGCTGTACGCTCCCAATAAAAAGGCGGTGTGCGAGAATATCGAACATGGAAATCACGAATATGAAGGGTGGGAGAATAGCAAAATATATATATAGAGAGATGATCCCCAAGAGACTCCCTGTACGCTCCCCCAAGATAAACAAGAAGATCACTACGTGATAGCTTATGCGCACAATGAATGTGTGCGAAGACAGCGAATACTTAAATCACAAAGACAGAGAGGAATAAAGTGCCCAGAGGAGAAAATATTTATCAGAGTATAGAGAGTATGAACGAGAAAGCACCAGAAGAAGCAGAAAGAAGAAGTGCCCTCCGGTGTCGGTCCGCACGTGTAATCACAAAGTCTCGAGCTTGGGTACGGTCGCGGATGCCTTGGGGCCGACGATGGCGAGGTCTGTCGAGGCAAGAACCGCATGCGTCAGGCGGGCGTGTACACGGAAGGACGATATGTCAGTCGGTCGGGTACACGGAAGGAAATATGCTGCCTGACTGCAGGGGTGCAGGCTCGCAGAATCCCTGGTCGGATGCAGGCAGGTCCCAAAAGCTCCATCCAACCAATAGATGGCCCACGTGGCGTGCGACAGTGCCCTATCGAGCAAGATTTTCGTGGGTGCAATGCGCATGAATGTATCCAGCATCCAGGCGCCACTGCACATTCGTGGTGCGAACGGAAGGCGGTGAAGACAGTCCCCTATCGATTCAACGCTGCCAGAGCGCGGGCGGGGGCCAGGAGCCGAGGCGTCGAGGCGTCACGGTTAGAGCGAGAACAGATGGATCATTCCGTTGTTTAGAGGGGCTCGCGCGTGTCAACACTTCCATTTTCCCACCCGGGTAATTGACACCTTGGGACTTGACCCTTGTCTCTCCCCGTTTTTCAGGGATCCTAGAGAGAGACCCTCGGATGTACCGGATAACGTCGGTAACAACTGGGGACACAAAGGGAGGCACCCTCCCATTGTTACCCTCGCCAACGGGAGAGTGGTTGTCGGCGTCAGAGACTGCATGGGAAGGGGCCCCCAGCCAGGGGGTTTATGGAACAGTCCGAGCCTCACAGAGAGGTGTCCAACGAGGCGATTGTCCCCACACTTTAGGCGGTTGAGGGTCCATGTCTCTCACCACCATAGTGCGCGAATGGGTGGTTGTTATGGGTGTTAGCTAACTCCTCATAACAAAGGGAAGGTGCAGCGAGTTGTAGTCTTCTCGCGTAAGTCTACCCTCGACCACACGGCATGCCCGTTTTGCAATATCGGCCAAGACTCCCGACATCATTGGCGTTTCGAATGCCCGAGAACGGAAGACATCATGGCACAGGTCAATATCACCAGAGGAGGCATCCTGGCAGCCGCAGGCTTCTCTCTGTGGTTCGACACAAACTTACGGGCTAACATCATCCACCTGAACAACCTGCCCATACATATTCCACCAGTGGTTCTCCTCAATGACTTGACAACAACAACTAATATTCACAACACTGAACACATTCATACTTTTTCCTGCAAACAACGACATCACTCAAAAATTCCTGGACATCGACAAGCTCAGACTACGCAGACTCGCATACCTCATACCTCATAGGGGGAATTGGATACATACAATACCAAAAATCCATGGCCTGGATCATCAACAAAAAAACAATATTCATAGCATGGTCACACCAAGGCAGCGACAGAGATCTAGACTTCACAATACCATGGCGGATGTGCATGTGGCAATCCAGCAGAAAACTGACCCCAACCACCCTGCCACAACATGCAACCCCCATCCTGCCTGACCAATTACAAGCGCAGACACAACAGTTCCGGCTACACGCTCTTAGTGCTCAAACTCTCCCAATCGATACCATTCCAGACGGGGCGTGCCCATTGGCATTACCACTGCTCCTAACAAGATTGGGAACATACTGTGAGGACAACAACAACATCATCAACGCCCTGATTCGATCCACCCTATCAATTACCTTCACCTTGGCGGAAGTACACAAGACATGGAAAGTCCACCACCTGCAATTGATCGGAATCCCACTCATCGGCTTGGGCACCATCCCTCAAGACACCACATCCAACTGCCATCTATGCGATACCACATGGCGCCACCTTTTCATGATACACGTCAACGACAAACTGGCCCCGTCAGCACATCAACACCTTCTCCAACACGTCCTGACCAGAGAAGCACTGAAACGCATCGGCATAAAGGAACATAACAAGGAACACAATACAATCGTCCAAAAATGTAATGAAGTATGGAGCACAATAATGCAAACACGGGGACCACAAGAGCCCACCTCTCTGCACGACCCCCTGGTGACCCTCGCCACAGCACTGTACAAATGGGGTGCATGTGTCTGCATACTATGCGCAACTCCGATCCTGGCAGATATTCAACAAACAAATGCGGATACCCCCACATCTGGAACCAGCCAACATGGTCAACAATTGAAAAGCAAGTTCATACCGACTACAACACCTGCTACATACATCCCCGGGCACCAAAGCCCAAAACCACATGACCAACACACCATCAAGCATGCAATCTGACCTACACAACCCAAACCGGACACAACTGACTACGAGTGACAGACGCCAGCTCAGAAGCAGAACATCTAGCTTATCTAACGACCCAAACACGTTACCCAATCCCCAAAGCCCAAACTCGCCACTGCCGACTAGGACCAATGGTAGCCAGCTCAGAAGCCGTACCTCTAGCCTATCTAACGATCCAACCAGCAATGGCCAAACACCGACAAACACCTGGTTCAAATACGACTGGCAAAAATTGACTAAAGCCCCAAAGGGTAGTCAAATGTTCCACTCACCGCCACTAATACGCGCCTTACAAACGTCGAAGTCCGAAACGACGGCACACATATCGCAAGAAACATGGAACAAATTGCACATTGCACACATGTGCTGGGACGATTATGTTACTGACGGCACCTGTTTTTACCGTCCGCTCATGAACAAGGTGATACAACAAGCCTTCACGGCCGAAATCCGCCTCATCGGACTTGAAGGCGATAATAACAAAACAAAACTAAAACGCATCTCAGCTTCCAAAGCCGTCGCCATCAAAAAAGCTTGGACCTGCGTTGAAGACGATCAACTCAAAGGATCAGTTTTCGAATGGGAGGCCCCATTGGATACACACACGTTTTGGACATCCCCGAAAAAGGACACACTGGTCACATGCGTTCAGACACCTCCAAATACAGACCTAGGCGCCATTTTAGGCCTGACGGGCACACTGGTTCCGGGGGAAAATGAGAACACGATCCAAATAAAATTCATCAAGGGAAATATCAAGTGGCAAAAGGAACACGCCTCTTACATCACAGCTCGCGAACCAAATTGCCTATGGCGCATAACTGACCTCCGTCCCGACGCCAACAACCACATCATGGCCACGGTCACCCCAATCAAACGAAACAAACCAAAAACGAACAACAGGATAATACCAATCAACGTGTCCAAAATACTTATCACACGCCACATCGAACACAAGACAGTCAACACTCATAATCTGTCCGCAGACTTCCCAAGCATCAGTGAACATTTCAGCCCTCCCTGCAGACATATACACGGAAACTTCATCCCAGAAGACCACTCCTTCACTATCACCCGGCGAGCTCACGATCCCGATGAATTGAAAACATTCCTACAGATCGACCCAGACCACAAAATTATGCAAAACAGCGGACACATCGTCCTTGCCATGACACGCAAACCAACACCACACATAGGGTCAATATATATGAACCGTGCACACCGAGGTCAACCGGACAGATTTGTCTCTGACGACGAGATTATAAAATTACTCAACTACGTGGGACACAACCCTCAGACTCATCGCCAACATGGAAACGAAGTCGGGTCCTCGAACCCTACCCTCCACCAATATATCCGCATTTCAAGGCCAGCATGGAACATATTCCTGAAATGTTACCTATGCCTCCGACCAAAGACCGATAACCCCATCACCATCGACTTTCATGACACATGGGATGCTCTTGTTAAACAAAACAATAATGCAGAACCCTGCACTACCGAAACACAGGTATAGTGACTGACCCATGTTCCGATCCGTTCGTCGTGCTCCACGATTGATGTCACACACTCAGGTGTGCAGTAATGTCTGGCCTCGCGCCACCAGGCACTCTCTCCAGGAGTGGATGGGCAGTGATGCAATGGATGCTGTCTTGTCTCGCCCCACCGAGCAAACTCTCAAGGAGCGTGTGGGCGGTAATGCGGCAAACCTCAATTGGCGGCTCAAGCTAGGGGGTCCAGTGATGTCTTGGCACGCGCTACCGGTCACTCTCTCGAGGAATGGGTAGGTTGGGAGGCGGCTGGCACTGTCTTGTCTCACCCCGCCCAGCAAGCTCCAGGTCCCGGTTCTTTCTTATGACCGAGGCAACGATGACCGTTGTCCGTACATTCGGATCATCAAGATGTGCCTAGCCCGGTCCAATATGAGAGCGCGAGGACACTATGGATCCAGCCACCCGGGGTTACCCAGCGCATTTCGGTCCGGCCGCGCGCTGCCCGGGGGTCCTTCGGAATTGACGCCATGAGCTCCCAGGCCGTGCTGAAGCACCGCTTCGAAGAGCTGCGCTAGCTCGAGGAGGACCTGGCACGCGCAGCCGAGAAGGTCGAACAGCAGCGCCGAGAGTTGCAGGCGGCGGAAGAAGATGGGGTGCTGTGGGGCATGGACGGCGAGGCGAAAGAGCAGTATATACGCATACGCGAGCGCGAATTTGAGGTGTTAGATCGCCGGCTGGCGGAAAAGCAGGCGGAGGTGCAGCAGCACATAGCAGCCAATCTGAAGATGAGTGAGGCCCTGTCTGCGTTAGTATAGAGAGACCCAAACCCATTGCTACAGGCTGACGCATCATGTCCTCGCAAGTATGCCTCTTTTCTCGTTTCCCCGTTCGACAAGAGAACCACAACAAGTGTGTCAAAAAGTGGCTGTTTTTTTGAGGCAAGGAATGCTGCGTGCACCCAACGCGCCCTCATCTTCGCTCTCAACCCCCTCCTGACCGGACCCATCCTCGCCGTCTGTAGAACTCTCCTCTTCAGCGAGGCCATCGTCAACAGGTTCGCTCTCGTCGAAGTGTTCTTCCTACATTTGGGCAGCATGCGCAACGAGGTGGCCGAGCTCTGGAGGGGAGTGAAGATGGGTTCGATGAGAGAGAAGAAGATCCAGCAGTCTGGAGGGGAGTGATTTTGCGGAGGAAGAGGGTTATGAGGAAGATGACTCAAATGCTGAAGAGGGTCAAGAGGAGGTGTGGGGTGAGGTGTATGAAACCTTGTCAACGATGGGGCGTGAAGATTACGACGAGACCGCCTTTTACGCAAGGTCTCAAACGTCGAGATCCTCTTCATCATCTTCATCCCGGGCGTCAATGCGGTCTTAGGATGTGTTTAGTATGTCTGTACCTTCTTGAGTATCAATGTGTACAAATCCGTATATGAGTTAGTTCGGAGGATTTTCAATTATATATTTTAGAGTGTCTATGATGTTGAACACGCACACGCACACGCACACACACACACATGTATATGTGGATAAATCCCTTACAATATGTTGATTAATTGTAGGATTTTTATACATGTGAGTGTTGATGGATAACATACATTAATGGATAGACACTGTCAGTTAAAGTCTGCGATATAGAACAACTTTTGACTGTAAACTAGAGTGACTTGTTTTATAGTAGGCCTGTTGATCGATCAAATCTATGAGATGATCGGACGTCAGTACAGATAACGCTCCTTGTGTCCAAAGGCGGGTTGTCAGTGCTGGCGTGCGGTGATCCTCTTGGGTGTAAACAGGAGGCGCTTTATATGTATTTGGTTTGAATACTTAGGTGGATCAGCTGCAATTTTTTTTGCCTGCTTCTTCTTCACATTCGCATTGTTTCGATCGAGGGTGATCGAATACTGGAGGGGAGTAGTGCGCAGCATGCCAATGTGTATCTACGCAGTAGGCGTATGCACGTATGGGATATATGGAGGGATCATATAGGGTATGTCTACGTAGTATACGTATGGACGTGACGTATGGGTTAGAATATAGGAGTTGGATATATATATTTAATTTTTATGATCCTACGCTTATATGATGGATATGGTTTATGTTATGATACGGTGGGCCCGGGTTTGTGGGTACGCAATAAAGACACAGTGGGCTGATCGTGGAAGGCGCCTACCGATACTTTATGTCTGTGTAAAGGAGCTCTGTGTCAAAGGTCCGATATCCTCAGGGTAGTCGCGATAAGGGAGGGAAAGAGGGGGAGGAAGGAAGACTCGGAAGAGGCTACTGCTTCAAGGCCATGCTTTATTACTGTACAACTTAGCAGGCAGCACTTGCGGCCCGGGAGCCTTTATCAGGCCGCTCGCAAGTGCTGCTCGAAAGCACTACACCGGCTGACTGCGCAAAAATGTCCTCTAGCGCGGTCCCCGTGCGGACCTGGGCCGCAAGGAGTGCCGCGTTCGTAATAGATGACCTTCGACCCCCTCTGACACACTTTCAGCCCCTCCCATCCACGCATAGCGGTACAAAGGCCAATACAATTGTAAAAACCGCGGTTTCGGGGGTGTCCCAACCCTATGCATTCAAACAACGAAGCCACGGTTTCGGGGGTGCGAATCGTTAGTCTATACCCAGAGTGGGGTCTCAGCGAGAGTGAGAATGTAAGTGCGTAGGGCTGCGTTCGGAAGTTTCCATGCCCGAATTTTCTAATTTGTCAGCCACAAAACGTTCACCGCCAGAATATGCCGCCAAAGCCGAAAGATCAGCCGCCGTAGTGTGCGAATTGGAAGGCATGGTCAAGCCCAAATCACGCCAAGTAATGGCGCATGGGAATTGTTTTTTCACAACGAGCTCAACGGTAAGAAGACTAAAATCAGCCCCTTGTGCAGGTCCATTCTTCGGTTCTAGACTTTTCGGATATAGCTGAATCTGCTTTCCTACGTTTGAAGGAGGCGAAAGAAATTCCACCCATACCGTGGCTTTGTCACGTGTCTGCTACTACTACCATTTCTCCATTAGGAGTGGGCATGCCAGGTTGGATAGAGTTGCGTCCTGGATACCTACAGCTGCGGCGAAAACAAGCTTTCGGAGAGTATTTTCCCCTTCAGAGTCCGGATCTCCAGTGTGTATGTCGGTTTTGTCAGCGCCGCCATCTTGTTTCAAACGAGCTTGACCTGCGTTGTCACTCCGCTTCAAACGAGCTCGATCAGCGCTGTCGTTCTGTCGAACAGCCACACTTGCGAGCGGTGCAGCCTTGTTAGTTGGCTTGCCCCAGGCAACGTGCAGGGCTGCCGAGAGTGTCTTGCCTCAGCCTCGTTGTTGACAGCTTGAATCAATTCCTCTCTGCGTTGACGCTTGTCAAACTCGGCTTGCCTCAGCTTCACTTCGGCGGAATCCAAATCCCGTCTGCGCTTGCGGAGCTTCTGCTTGCTTGGTCCGCCGTAGTCGTCGGGACCCGCCGCTCTCCTCGGGTCACGCGGCGGAGACGGTATTTTTGCTGTGTCTCTGCGAAATACAGGGGAACACTTTCAGGCGCTCATGACCACCGATTCCTCCTATCGGGAATCCCTCTGCGCCAGTACACGCGCAGGCATGACACACGTCCGTTCAACAGTGGTTTAATCTGAACGTAACGCGGTACGCTCACCTCGCGCCGACACTCCTGAAATGGGAGTCTCTCGTGCACTAAAAAAAAGACGTTATGAAAGAAAGAGAAATTCTCTAGAAAGGCTTCTATCCTGAGAAAACACACTGATTTCTCCTTTGAGGTCCCGAGATGCCCTTCAACCCCCTTCCTTTAGGCAACTTAGCCGCTGCAAATCGCTCTCAGCAGTTTTCTGAGCTCCAAAATCATAGGATTTCTGTACCGCAATACCAGAAATCATCCCCTGCAAACCTAAGCGGCATCCGAGTGCAGGTGCAGTGCATGGATGCTAAACACCATCCGTGGGCATGGAGAAGAGCAGAAAAACGATGTCGATAAGCCAGTTCTGCGCCAAAATGCCCCCGCTGCCGCATCCAGCAGAGGCACCCTCGCCCACAGAAACCAGCACACATGCCCCAGTGAGAAGGAGCGGTGAAGGCACCCTTGGCGGTTCTCCGCGGGCCTAAGCCCAAGCAAGTAGGCCCACGCTTCTTGCTTCTCCGCGTTGTCCACCTCCGCGTCACAGCCTCACGACGACTGCGATAGCTTGAAGTGCTGTGATAGAATGTCAGCGGGACCAACGCGCCGGGCCCTCTTGGGACACGGAGTAGAGTTGATGGCTTGAAACCCAGTCAACCCTGCTTACCTTTCCTCCGAATCAACCCGGGCCCTCACGGGCACGCTCTGTGTCTGTCTCCTCGGCCGTGCAAGCTTACATCGTTGTGAGGAAGATGGGAGAGAGGAGGAAGACAACCAGGGCTGTAATCGAGAAGGAGAACACGGAGGGCGGGGGCGGGGGCGGTAGCGTTGATGCGGCTGCGAGTTTTCAAACGCATACGCGCAATGTCAGTCTGAAGCGAGCGAAATGCACCTCTTCTTTCCAAATTCCCTCCGCACGCGCTTTCGCACCTGGAGCGCCTGCAGCGGCCGCTGCTTCTGCCCCCACCAAGAAGATCACCATGCACAGGAGCAGCAACTGCCGGTGCCGGCAAGCAAGCTTGTCCATTTTGTCTCGTCTTTGTCCCCGTGCATCCCTCGCGCGGTCAGCAGCAGGCCGCACGTGAAACAATCGCTCTCGCAGGCGAGCATGGAAGTAGGGGGCAGAGGAGCGTAGGGAGAGGAAGGATGCACGCATACATGCACGAGAAAGGATGGCAGTATCAGTATCTCTACCTCTGGCTGGGCTCCCTGCAGATCTACCTACTGCCAGATCACAGTTTCTGTGGGCCCCGCACCGATCTGAGTACAAAACTTTTTTTTTTGGATAAGGGCATATGCTCTCAGGCAGCATCAGATTCCTGCGCGAGTCCGGCGCCATTGGCAAGCTAGATAAGCTGACGGCTGTCCTGTCTGATAACTCCAGCCTCACATTCAGCCCGAGTGCGTGTATTTCGTCTCTCTCCCTCCTCAACAATTCCTCACGCTCGCGATCGTCATTTATCACGCGGGTTCCTGGTCGGTCGCAGTGACGGACGAGCTGTGCGTGTATTGAGCAGCAGCAGCGGCGGCAACTGCATACCAGGAGACTTATCTCGTCACGCTTGAGAACAACCTCAACTATGCTATGCAGGTCCTAAACCCTAAACCCTAAACCCTAAACCCTAAACCACACACACACATGCAACACACACATACACACAGAATGAGAGGTACGAGGAGGCGAACCACATCAAGTACGAAATAGTGCTGCAGCTCCAGCCTTCGCAGCGCGCACAGCGCGAGATTGAGAGGCTTCAGGTGTGTGTGTGTGTATGTGTGTGTATGTGTGTGTATGTGTGTGTATTGCACACACACACACGCACACATACATACATACATACATACATACATACATACATAATAATGATATTGATAATAATAAATAATAATAATAATGATAATGATCAGAGTGGATAAAACAGGAAACCGTTTGCAACAGGTTGTGGACATGGAGAGACAGACCAACAGCACTAAACCCCAAACCCTAAATGAACCCTAAACTAAACCCTAACTAAACCCTAAACATTTGCAACAGGTTGTTGACATGGAGAGGCAGCTCAACACCGCTGTGGTGCGCAGGAACCTGTTCTCGGCGGTTACACATTTCTCAAAAGTCCTTTCTATGTAGTGGCGTAACGTAGTAAAGTGTTTTTTTACGTAGTAAAACTTTCCGCACAAAGACCTACGCGTTTTAGGAGCGATTTTTTTTGTAGGAGTAGGAGGGAACGACCAAAAAAAAAGGAGGATACATGTAGGAGGGAACTGACTTTGGAGAATTTTTTTGTTGTGTCAGGTTACTCGTTGGGGAGGTTCTGCGCTGGCATCGTGGAGATCTATTTCTGGTGTATAATACACGCGCATGCGCGCGCGCACACACACACATACATACAGAAATACACACACACACACAAACACACATACGTATACACATACATACATACACACACACACACATACATACATGCATGCATACAAACATACATGCATATATATATATGTATATATGTACACACACGCACGCACACACACACACACACACGCACACACGCACGCACACACACACACACCATTTCACAAATTTTTTTCCAGGAGGTGACCTGGAGTTCGTGGCAACACCATCCAAAAAAAGGCCACCCACAATACAGGAACCCTATAACGCCTCAGACCGTGACCAAGGGGGGGCATCGGAGATGTGTATAGGGGG
>Ga0315905_10006742_pt1 | contig 11664 bp, 14 predicted proteins | sample LakEriMetagenome_5_FD_203522 | JGI IMG/M metagenome (GOLD analysis project Ga0315905, IMG submission 203522) | Freshwater fungal communities from buoy surface, Lake Erie, Ohio, United States - Buoy 4 MA121 | ecosystem: Environmental > Aquatic > Freshwater > Lake | place: USA: Lake Erie, Ohio...
AGCACAAAGGTGCTGAATACTGGTCACTCGTGGTGGGGATGATTGACTCGGATTGAGGGAGGTGTAATGCTAATGTCCCGCGTCATTTGCCAAACAAACTGGAATACAAGTTTTTATGTTGTATTTCCGAGTCAGTCCATTATGTCACGGATGACGGGATGAGAAAGTGTCAACCGTCAGGACGGTTGAATGCACCAAATTCACGGTTGAACGCACCAATTATATTTTTCGTGCGCTTGGAATCAAGGGCCGCATGTCGCGCAGCGCGCTTGCTCACAAGTATGGCGAAGTGGCCTATTGGGACTCGCGATGTAAGTGGCTGTAATGCGTAATGCACGCCTTTTTGGTTGCTGGGAATGGAGTTCGGGGGGTAGCTGGTATGGGACTTGCAAGTCTCCTTCAGGCTGCAGTCCGCGCTCTCTCTCCCGTGCGCGCGCTCGCGCGCTCTTCGCGATCTCGCATGCCCACACTCCTCTCGCGTCTCTCTCATGCTCGGCCGATCGCTCGTCCGCATGCTCGCACGCCCGCACTTTCCCGTGCACACACTGTATGAGACAGATCAAAGCGGGGGTCCAGAACATGCTCCCGGGACATTCGACTGGTTTCCGAGTCACGGGGACAAAGACCCGGTGATAAGCGCTCTGGAGGACGCAGGTGTGGCAAAGACCGGGAGGATACTAGACATCGGCTGCGGAAATTCACAAGTCTGTTTCAAACTCCGCGAGGCCGGATTCACGCGTGTAGCTGGCGTGGACTTTTCAGACGCGGTGATCTCGAACATGCGGAGGCAGAACGGCAGCGCCAATGCCCTGCAAGACGGACACACACAGCACTTTTTCACAATGGATGCCACGAACTTATCGTTTTCCGACGAGTCTTTTGACGCCGTGACTGAGAAGGGCTTGCTCGATTCCATATGCTTTGAACATGACCATTGGTATTCATATCAAAAGGCCTGTCGGCGCGGGCAGGAACCTGGGCCCTCTGTGCAGGTTGCTGTCTCTACCTATGCTGTCTCCGCCTATGGCCTCTTGCGCCGTGTGTGGCAACCAGTCTCTTCTTCCAAGACGAGACCCGTTGCATACGCAACACCACGTGCACCACCCATGCGCCGCCTCTTCCCCGCTGACCCCCCGCCTCCCAAAACTGCATTTGGCTTGCAGTTGACGACTGAGTTGTTCTGCACAAGCTGGCACGAGCTGACGCACGTGCTGGTGCGCCAACACGCATGCTCTGTCGCCTCTGTCGCCTCTGCAGGCAGTGGAATCGCTCGCCTCCGCAGGCGCTGCTCTCCAGGAAATCGGACGCATGTAAGTTTTTTCTCCAGACGCATCGCCCTCTCTTCCATCCCCTTTCAAACGTGCAGCGCACCCGTTCTGCGGCAAAGGCACAGTCGCAACCCTGTCCCATCCCTGTACACAACACCCCTATCCCTGGGCTCTAGAAAGAGGATGGCAAAAGGCGAGAGGCCGCTCGCCTTTTCATGCAGCTCCCAAAGATAGGCCTCTCGCCTTTTGCCATCCTCGTAAAGAGAGGAGAGGCGGTCGTAGTAAAGAGAGGTGAGGCAGAAGCCAAGAGGTCAAAGGTGAAAGCCTTGAGAAGCACAGCAACTGTGGAGGAGCTACTGTAGTGGATGAAGACGATGACGACGGCGGTACCCGTAGAGGAGGATGCTGTGCAATGCCTCGTGCATGATGCAGCGCAATGCCTACACAGTTGATGCAATGCCTACACACATGCAATGCTAGAGCACATGCAATGCTAGAGCCTGATGCAGTGCAATGCCTACGCAGTTTGCGACGTGGAGGCGTCTACATGTCGGTCTCATATGAAGAGCCTGTCCATCGCCTGCAGGTGTGTGTGAGGTGTGTGAGGTTGTGTGAGGGTGTATGTGTGTGTGTGCGTCTATTTATGTGTTTACGTGAGTACGTCTATGTATGCGCCTGCACAGGTGTGTCGGACACGCAGACGCAGGTGTGTGCAGGTGTGTCGGAGACGCAGTGTGGCCCGCAGCTTGTCAGTCAGTTTGTGGCTTTGGTGTGCTGTTGCTTGTGACTTGCTTGTCCTGTGCTGTGTGTGCGCGCGTGCAGATTCTGAGAGGGGAACTGCACCCGGAAGACACGACGCCTTTTGCTACGGTCACACCCCCCCCACCCTCCCCTGAGCTTGCGGTTGGGGCGACGAGGCGCGTGCAGCGAGGTGCATTGCATCATAGGCGCAGCTCTTCTCGTTCATGGCACCAAAGGCGCAGCACTTCCCGCCCCCCTGCCATCTTGCTCGTTCCTTCCATGCGTGTTTGTGCGTGTGTTTGTGCGTGCGCAGGTGGGCGAACGTGTGGGCAATGTGGGTGGGTGGGTGTGTGCTGAGTGCGGGCGAGGGCAATCGTGATGCCTGCGCGCGTGTCGGCAACAGGTGGAGCATTCGGTTGTGGACAGGGAGGATTACTTCTTCCACTTGTTCACGGCAATCAAGCGCCAAGATGAGCGCACGCTTACGGGCACGCAGGCGTGCGCACAAGCAGGTGGCAGTGCCTGCGGCAGCAGATGACTACTGTCGTGTGCGGCCTGCGGGAGAGCCGCCCCAGGCCAAGGATGCGATGAGCGCAGCCCCTTTGGCCCCAATCCGGAGGATAGCTGCCTCCTCTGTTGACACAACACCTCCTCTGTTGACACACATCCTTGCAAGCAGCAAGGACTACTGGTATCACACAAGCATCTCGTAGTATGATGAAACAAAAAACCTCGGCCCAAACGGCGGAGGACGTCCCCCGGGCGCGCTGTCTCTAAGGGGCGGCTAGGTGATGGCGATGGGCATGCGGTTCTCTCTCTTGAGACTGCAAGGACCGACATTGGGCATGGTTGCATGTTTAAGATTCACAGCAGTTGCAGGCCGCTTTCTGAATCCGCGAGCACGCGCCCAGTGCGGGGATCTACGGCAAGAAGGCTGCCATCCTCCATCTTGACGGACCCTCTCCTACCACTCCGTCCTTGACTCCGTCCTTCCTCCATCCCTTGCCGCCCCCCCTCCCACCCATTGAGCACTGAGTCTGGGACCCTCTCTCCATGCAGCCCTCTGCTTCTATCACCTGTCTCTGCTCCCCCATCCTCCCCCTTGTTCACGCCTTGCCCCAGCCCCCTGCCCCCAGTCGCATCCCCGTAGCCTGCCCCTCGGGGCCCCTGTAATGGTGATGAAGATATGATAGATGATAAATGCGGTATATCTCCCCCCTCCCCGTAGGAAGGCGCTCGGGCGGCGTGGTTGGCTTGAGCTGCATGGGCAGCGTGGTTGCCTTGAGCTGCATGCCATGATGCTTCATGCCCCAGAGGCAGCGCCCGCTCAGCCGCAGCTGGCGCTGAGCTCGAAGCGTGCTTGTGCAGAGAGGCTGGCGCAGGTGTGACAGGTAGGCGCCGTGCTGCATCAGTGACAGGTAGGCGCCGTGCTGCATCACCTTCTGCGCTCTTGTCTGAGTCCAACAGAGACCGGGCTTTGCCGAGGGCTGCGGCCGCTTCTAGAACTGCTCCCTCCTGTAGATGCTGCAGACCCTGTTTGTGTGCGCGCGCCAGGTGCGTGTGCCAGAGAAGAGAGCGCGCAATCGCAAAAGAAGGTTACTCTCCCATGCCATGTTGCTGAATCTTGAGGAGCTAACGTCTTGAAGAGCCTACGTCTGGCGCAAGTGAGACACTTGCGTCTGGCGCAAGTGACACCTGGCGCAAGTGGCCCCTGGCTCAAGTGACAAACCCTGGCATTCCAATGCTTCTCTGCGTCCTAGTGCCAAAAGGGAACTAGGAGCAAAATCGTACTGGTGCTAGGAGCAAAAGCATTCGCCCATATCCTCACGCTACATATAGCTTCAGTATATAGCGAGAGCGCGTGAGCGACAGCAGTTTCGTGTCAGCGCGTAGTCGCGCCATGTTTCAAGATTGGCGACTGGGCGGCTCGGAAGCTTATTGAGCGCAACCTGTTGACCTGTTAACCTTGTTCAAGACTGAACCTAAACCTGGTCCAAGACTCAACGCCACCTTCTTCAAGACAGGCTTGGCGGCGACGCACCACGTACCTGCAGATTGACGCGGTTGCAGGCAGGACAGAGCGGCATGTTGCGCGTTCGCACTGTCCGATTAATCTGCTGAACTTCGGCCCGTAGCGATTGATTCTCTGCCCGCAGCGCTGCACCAGTGTGGGGGTCAAGGAGGGGCAGAAGGAGGGGGGGAAAGACGCAATCACGTGTCACGAGACGATGGCAGTGAGAGTGTGCGTGTACGGAGGCTCGGGCTGTGTCGCCGCGCGCTGCCGCTTCGTGTGCGTGCACACTCTGGGCACGAGACCTGTGATCTGTTCCTGCATCATCTGCACGCGCGTAAAGGTTTGCTCCTGCAGCGCTTCTAGATCCTCCTCCGCCTCCACCCTGTCAGATTGTGTGCCAATCCTCAAAAAGAGTACTGCTAGGCGCAGGCCTGCAGGCCTACTATGAGGAGTAAATTAGTCCCTCGTAGAACCCTTTTGATGGATTCGGCCCGTAGTGTGTGTGCGCGCACGCGAGCGTGTGTGCACGCGCCTGACACTAGGATGTGTGCGCCTGCGCAACTCACCGGCGTTTTTCCGCCTCATGCACCTTCTTCTGGGCGAGGTCGCGCACGCGGGAGAGCTCGAGGCGCATGTCATTCAAAAACGACGTGAGAGAGTTTGAGGGCGCCTCCTTTTCCTCAGCGCTGCCAAACTGCGCCCACCGTGGATCTGATGCCGACAGGCCTATGGGCAAAAAGGCTCGATGGGGGCGATCACGGTCCGGCGACGGGGACCGCGTCAAGGGGTCTGAAAACGAGATGTTCTTTTCGGGCGACCTCGACAGAGACTTGTCGTTTGCATCGAGCGAGCGCCGAATGCCTGGCGCCGTGTTACCACCAGAGAGCCCCATCCGGGGAGGGGCTGTGGTGATGGGAGCGGTTAGGTGGATGACGCTCGTGTACTCCTCCAGCGAGTCCGTTCGGAAAGAGAGGGAGATAGTGTCAGACTCGTAGCACTGCTGCGCCAGCAAGAGAGTGAGCTTGCCGTGGCCGATTAGAGCCGGAAGCAGTGTGCCATTCACTCGGAACAGCTGGTCGCCTGCCCCACGCCCATGCTTTCAACTCAGTTTTGCACGACGAGGTTCGACGCCGGGCACCACCGAGAGCGGGCAAGCTGCAGGGACGCAAGGAGGCATACCAACTTGAGGGCGCTGGAGAGCATTGGACGCAGGGGTCCCTGGCAGCAACTGTTCAGGAGGGAGAAGGTGAATCCTGTGTCAATCCGTGCGTCGTTTGAGCGCTCAGACGCCGAGCTGCGAGCATGGTCCACGGAGGCTCGCAGAGGGGCGCTCAGTGGTCGCGGGGAGAGAGACCTCAGACACGTGCACCTCGCCGTTTGGCAACATGTGGAAGCGCACCCCGATGGTGCTGGCTTCCTCGCCAGGAATGTCGCTCTTTGGAGGCCCTAGCGAGCCGTAGACGTGGTCCACCATCTTCACGGTTAAAAAAGGTCCATATATTTTAAACTTAATCGCATACTTTCTTCAGCTCTTTCGAAACCTCATGCCGCTGCCCGCTGGCTTCTACCATGTGCCAAAGCAGAAAGGAGGTGCTGGCGGCAGGCACCCGCGCGCATCGACAGTGCATCGCCCTCCGCTTGGCGATTGCGTTGACGTGTGCAACTGGCGGCACATGGCGGACCTCGTGGAACAGGCGCGCGAAAAGACGAATGCGCAGCAATATACTGGCGAGGCCCTATCGCCTGCTGACGCGCCTAGCCACAAGCACACGACATTTTATCCCACCGAACGGAGCACATGCGTGCAAATGCACGGGAATGCTGCTACTGTCGTTCGACGCGGTCAAGTTCCCCGGGAAGCCTCGGCGCTCTTTTCTGATGCCGATGAGTCCTCGTCCTCGGAAGACATGGGATTGCATTCACAGCGCTCAAGACAGGACAAAGAGCGAGCGCTCACACAGGCGCTCGTGCGTTCCGGCTTCTCTGATTCAGAGTCAGAGCCGGAATGTTCATCCAACATGCCGGCCAACAGACAGAGTTTGAGGCAAGGACGCGCCGCCCACGCAACGAAATTTCGACGGACTGCATACGTGGGAACGTCAGCGTCAGCCGTGGGCAAGCAGGGCAACACGGCCCTGAACAGCCTTGCTCGCAGCTGGGCCAGCAGGCGGTGTACGACAGCAGACCAAGTGAGCGACTCTGAATATTCGAGCGACGATGACTCTGAGCTCCTGTCGCGTTTAGACTTGGCGGGTGAGGAACAGAATCTGGCGTGTCACGTGCCCCACTCTCTGCTGCCATGGCACGTGCCCCACCCTCTGCCATGTCACGTGCCCCACCCTCTGCTGCGCCCATACCCCCCTTGCCGTTGCGTTTCCCCTCTAGGCTGCTTATCTCTGAGCACACCTCGTAAAACCTGCTCCCGTCATAGCATCACCGCAAGTTTAGGGCCATTTTGTGAATCCACTAAGCACTAATGCATTAGGCGACCCCGCTTGCGGGTTCGACCCGCGGCAGCGGTCCTGACACACGGAGATGCAGGATGTGTCCCTGCATCAGATGCAGGATGTGTCCCTGCATCTCCTTGAGCCACAGAAGGTGTTCTGTACTACGACTAGAGGACCACAAAAGCATGCGTGGCCTTCCCCCCCCCCTGACGAGCAGGACATGTGAGACTTGGTGGCTCTTTGTGACAGACATTTCTCTCGGCACGCGCCTCTACCCGCTGCCTTGCTCTCTCTCTCTCTCTGCCTGCGCGCTCTGCCCGGATGCACAGAGAAGAGGATCGTGGCCCTTTCGGAGGTGGCAAGTGAGGATGATGCATCATTGAGTGGCAAAGGAGGAGGGAAAGGAGGGTCAGGGCAGGACAACCAGGAGGGAGCAAAGGACAGACAGAGGTGGAGTACCTCATCTCACTCGCCGCTCTCGTCGCAGATATCTCACAACGTTGGCAGCTGCAAGTCGCTCTTTGACTCTTGTCCTAGCTCCATGTGGGAGCTGCTAGGCAGCATGCGCGAGAGTATGCGCGAGAGCATGCGCGAGAGCAGCAATGCGGGTGCTGCAGGCAGGCGCAGCACAGGCGGTGCTGGAGGTGGAGCAGGACGCAAGACTGAAAGCGGGGCGGCAGCGGGGTGTGTGGGGGAGGACGAGGGCCAGCGGGGTATCTTGCACGGCGCTCGTCTTTCCGTGGGAGATGGGCGTGGTTTGTGTGGCGTGCGTGCTGCGGATGGTGATGGCGTGGGGAGGGTGGTGTCAAGTCCCGGTCGCGCTAGTCCCTGTCGTCGCGCTAGTCCCTGTGGCCCAATCCTGCTCGCCCATGTGCAGCATTGGGAAAAGAAATCGCTCGAGGGCTTTCTGCAGCGCCGACTGCGCCTGTCACATGCCGACAATCCTGGTGCAAGAAGTATGGGCGGCGAGCGCAAGAAAGGTGCCCAAGAAAGGGGCCCAGCGGCCAAGAAGCGTGCCCAGCACGTGCGCGAGCTTAGGTCTCTCTCCCTCTCCGTCTCTCTCCCTCTCTCGGTGTGAGTGTCTACAAGATACTGGTAACCTTGCACCCAGCAGCCAAGCCTTTTTGAGGATTCGGGAGCATCCTGGGCATTGACGCGCATTCACGCAAACGAGCGAGACCTTGTGCACAAGGAAACAGGGCAGGGCAGCGCAGGCTAACACGCGGCGGTGATTGTGCGCGATAGGGCTGGGCCACGACAAGCATGGGGGCCGAACAGCGAGGGTGCTGCATGTCGAAAGGGAGAGCCAGGGCAGGGCGGCGAGGAGCGGAGGCAGACGCCTGTGAAGGAGCGGAGGCAGACGCCTGTGCCAGCTGCTGCGCCTGCGCCCCTCCGTGCTCCTGCCTCCCACCTCTGTTCATCCGACTGCGATTTTGATCTGCTGCAAATGGGTGTAAGAAGTCGCTCGGTCTCTCTCCTTCTCCTGCACCTGCCTCTCTCTCCCTCCTACACCTGCCTCTGTGTGAATGCTACACCTCAACACCGGTCTCTCTGCTAACTCGTCCATTCTCTCTCTTGCTCTGGGATTAGTTCTCCTCGTCTGCACATGCTTGCCTTCATTTGCTGCAGCTCACGGCGTTGTGCAACATGCTCACGGGCGTTGGGACCCACACAATGTTGCCACACAATGTTGCCACAGGTTCTTGCAGATATGCACGGGCCGCCGTCTCCAGCAGCGCCCAACGGGGTAAAAGGAAGAGAGCAAATTTTGCCAACACCTCTCCTGTCCCCCGCATGCTCCCGCTCACACAAGACTGCCACTCTACAACGCCCCCTGCGAGAGCAAGAGGCTGGCTCACGTGACCTGTCGCCTTCACGAACCACAAGAAGGCAAGAGGCAGGCTCACAGGACGTACCTCCTTCAACTAGAGAGGCTCCCTCACCCGACTTGCCTCCTTCACGCCACATGCCTACGTACATCCCTCTTACTACTTCTGTTCCTACGCCGTCTGAGGCGAGCACGGTGCCGGGTTTTGAGGAGCGCATACAGCGTCGAGTGGAGGCCGGACTTGCTGACACTTTCTCGCGAGGTGCTGCCTTTGCCCTGTGTGCAAATGAATTGGTGCATGCACGCACTGGCGCGCCTGGCATGCCCTCATCAGAGGCGGTATGCCCTCATCAGAGGCGGTATTCCGCGCCCCACGCCGCATTTGCAGACAGAGTAAGAGTCCAAGTTCCATTCTCGATGTGTTGACTTTCCTGGGTGGAGCAGAAGTGAAGCGCATGGAGGCGGCAGTTGAGAAGCTCTTTGCGCATCAAGAGAAGCTCTTTGCGCATCGGCATGCGCGCCCCGCGCAAACAGCACCCTCACACATTGGCAGAGCGAAGAAGGTAACAGACCGAAAGGCAACTGACCCAGCAACTGACCCAGCACTCCAAGCACGCGAAGCACGCCACTTCCCTGCCTCACCCAGCAAGCCATTTCCCTGCCTCACTGTCCACTGTCCTTGCATCACATCCGTCGCGCAGCTGAAAAAAAAACGTGTGCTGTTTTGCCTGTTGACGAAAAGGGTACTGTTCGTGCAGGTCCGTCATTCGGATGATGAAATTCGAAATGAGAATATCGCCATGTTGCTGAGAGTGAGGCCCCCTGCTGTCCCTGTTCCCCACAAGCACTCCGTTGACCAACAGCATAGCCCCAACAATCCCCCACACTTGTGGGTCACAGGTTTGCCCGGTTGCTCGGGGAGGGCAGGTGTGAGCGGGGCCTTGGCGGCAACAACTACTACACGCATAGCAGCTCAGGCAGCTCAGGTGCAGCGGCAACTTATCTCTGCTGGCCTCGAGCGCGCCACCACTCTCGGGGTGGTTGCTGTCGAGAGCAGAGACGGTTCAGGAAGATCGTCGGATGCGGATGCCTTGGTTCGCTCCTCTCATCTTCAATCCCATTTAAATGGGAGGGGGGCGGCAGACAGTGGGCGAAGAGGGGCGGAGCAGTACACGCACGGTCTTGCAAAGCTTTCTCACCCCCCGCTTTCTCACCGTCCTCCTGTATGCGGCCAGGATGGTGTGGGACATGACGGAGGGGGAGGTGGTTGCTCAGCCATGGACTCTCCTGTAGCTGCAAACCCCGCGCTGCCTCCTCCGCCGTGGGTCATTCTTCATGGCAAGCAGGGTCACATAAAAGCCTCAACAGGAGGCGCAGAGTTGTTCGGTGTGGGCATCCGTTGGCTCATTAAAAATCACAAGCTCATCGTAGGCGGCTTTGACGCGGGCTTCTCTGCCACGGCGGCCTCGCGCGCGATGGACGAGAGCAGCAGCAGCAGCAAGTCAATTGAGGTGAAGCGCGGCGACATTCTGCGCTCCATCAATTCCTTTGATATCCTTCATTTGAAACAGCCTCCCAATGCCATCCTGCATCCGGTAAACCCCTCCGCCGCTGTCTCCTCATGCCTTCTCTTCTCGAATCTTCAGAAACAAGCAACCCCTGAACTAGCTACAGAATGGCTTTGAAACCGAGACGTTTTTTTTTTTTGTTGTTGCCTTTGACCGTGATGGTCCGTTTTTTTTCGTTCCTGAGTTGTTTGCTTGTTTCTCAAGATTCACGATATATTCGCGCCTAGTGCCCCAGCGCGCGTGCCTGCGTGCATGGCTGAGAGTGGAGGCCTGTGCAGGCGGAGGAGTTGCTGCTAGGGGAGCGCGCGTCATCTGTCACACTCAACCTTCTGAGGCCGGCTGAAGGAGTTGAATGTACCACCATGCCCCTTACCGAGTACTCAGTGGTGCTGCGCCGAGTCGCTCGCTGCCCCTGTAGCCCCTGTAGGGAGAGTGCCAGTGGGGGAGCGCATCAAGCTTGCACGGTAGGTGGCAAGCAAGGACGCGGCGTTGAAAGGCCAGAACTCCAAGCCCCGTCACCAGGCGTGACGCATACGCAGGGAGGAAATGGTGGCGTGGTGCGGTACGAGGCCGTGTTGGAGGCCCAAGCTGCTTCCTGCCTTTATCCTCTTCAAAATCCTATTGCTGCAAGTATTCATGGAGCTCGTGCTCGAGACGACGCGCCGCACTTGCTCAGCCAAGAACTGGATGAGCGCCACCCCTCCTGCCCTAACCCCCGCGGTCCACCGCCGCCGGCGGCGGCTGGGGAGGAGGACGAGGATCTGGTTTCAATCCTTGAGCACGTGGTAGCTCGTCTTCGCAGCGCTGCTCATCGTGGCAGGAGTGGGGGAGATGTTGCTTCAGATGTTGCTTCCCGCCGCGCCATCCGCGAGCAGGAAGATGGAGAGAGAAAGAACAGGCAGCAAGGAGCGGCCGACCACATGCGTGCGACGGGGCGACATGGTAAAGTGCAACAACGCAAGGCCAAGACCAAAGGAGGCGGCAAGAGAGCAGGAAAGAGCCATGCAAGTATGGAGCGCGATCCCTCGAATCCCCGTATCCAGCGCCCAACACCCGCTGTCAGAGCTGTCAGAGGACCTTCAAGTAAAGTTGTTCAGAAAGATTTGGGGGAAGGCAAGCGCGGTGACGTGGTGGTGCCACGTGGCATCCCGTGCCTGATAATTGACAAGCCCTGTTGGCGTTGACTTGCCTGCACCAGTGGCTGGCCTTGACTTGCCTGCTCCAGTGACTGGCACCAGGCAGCGCTCAGCTGTGCCGTCCTCGTCCTCGACGTCCGATAATCTTTGACTGACCGACCTTTTCGCGCACGCCGGTTAGCCGCGTCAGGCGCTTGCAAGGAGACCCCTGTGACCCCTGTGGCCGTACAAGTACACACTCGACACACACACTCACGGTTACAATTCTCAGGCGGCATCATCTTATCCTAGCGAATTTTTCAAATATTGAGAAACAAGCCACAACTCTCATGTGTTGGGGTGGTGCGAATCTTGATAACAACGCGGATGGAGGGGGGAGGGGGGGACGAAGCTTCAGACGATGCTATCAGTAGTGATTACTGGACCGTTTTTTAAATTTTTGCTTCGCAATCACTTCATAACAGAATTGTTTTTTAAAAAAAAATCCGGCGAAGCAAAAGACAGCGCAATTTTTGCCTTTTATTTTTTGCTTCATAAGAGAGCTAAACCTATACTCCCCCCTTACCTTCTCCCTCACCTCCGCGCGCGAACTCAAACCCTTTACTCCCCCCTTACCTTCTCCCTCACCTCCGCGCGCGAACTCAAACCCTTTACTCCCCCTG
>Ga0315905_10006743_pt1 | contig 11664 bp, 10 predicted proteins | sample LakEriMetagenome_5_FD_203522 | JGI IMG/M metagenome (GOLD analysis project Ga0315905, IMG submission 203522) | Freshwater fungal communities from buoy surface, Lake Erie, Ohio, United States - Buoy 4 MA121 | ecosystem: Environmental > Aquatic > Freshwater > Lake | place: USA: Lake Erie, Ohio...
CACCCAATGGTTCGGCGGATGTATGTCATTTCACATTCAAATTTCCATCAGGAAAAATTTCTTCTCTGTATTATTTTTCCAAAGATCTGAGCGATCATGGATTAAGCAAAGACTCAACCTGGTTCAACTGGGTTTCGGCAAACGCCTCCGGAAAACAAATGTATAGTCTTACCAAATCAGCATCATACCTGATGCATACACAAGTGTTTACTAAAATCAGAGATTACGTATTAAATAACTCGCAGTTTCATATTCAAGACGACTCAGGTTTAAAGTATCAAGACATGGTTGGTACCGGAAAGCAAGTCAAAATATTTGGCAGATATTCCGCTGTAATTCCTGTTTTCAGTCAATACTTGCAGAAAGATTTAGCAGAAAAATATAAACAAGACTCAGTGCCTTCATTACCATTTCGGATTGGGTATAACCTCAGACATCAGGAAACCTGTTTACAGGTCATGATGAAATAACAGACATTCCATTAATTTGCCCGGATATTGCGAATCAATATGATCCGAATAATTTTTTTAGTTGTATCCATTTATTTCTTTGTAAATATTTCGGTAGCTCAATCTATCCGCATGATAGATGATAGTTTATTATTAGCCATTTTAAAACAAGAAGATCCCCAATTGGATGAGGTTATCAGCAATCCGGATAAATATGAATTTCAGTTAATCTACACCCGAGTCATTCGCGATTCCGGAAAACCCGTCCGCTTCGATGAAAGAAGTTTTCATTTAGACAAAGCTTATTTCTACCCGGCAAGTCTTATCAAATTTCCACTCAGTATTATTGCCCTGGAAAAACTGAACAGATTAGCTGATAAAAATATTGGACTTGAAACAAAATTCAAACTGAATACTTGCAGTTGTGATCCGGCAACCAATAGTTATGTACGCAAATCAAAAATTCCAAATTTTCAACAATTCATTCGGGAATTGATGATTATGAGTAATAATGACGCGTATAATCTGTTGGTTGATTTTGTCGGGAAAGATGAATTTAATTCGAGAATCCAAAAACTTGGATATGATGGCATCATTCTAAAAAGGAGATTTGTAAGTGGTTGTTCTGAATCATTGAACCAATTACATGGCGGCTTTGAGTTTTACTCGGTTGAGGATTCTGTTTTACTCAATCTGCCTTGCGACTCATCCTATGAAGCATCAGATATTCCATCAAAATACATCACATCCGCCGGTCAATATAAAATAGAAAACAAAAAGCGCATACCGGGAAACAAGGATTTCTCCTATACCAATTTCGTAAGATTGGCAGACGCCCATCATCTGCTGATTAGATTGTTTTATCCGACAGCTTTCAAAACAGATTCATTCCGTTTCAGTGAAGATGCAAGAATGACCTTAATAAAAGCAATGGGAGACTTTCCCAGGGAGTTGTTAAATGCACAGACAGATTATCAGAAAATACCAGACTATTATTATAAGTTTTTCCTGGAACCTAAAAACATGTTATCCAATCAGGGCAACATAAGAATATATAACAAAGTAGGATTGGCCAGTGGATTTGTTTCAGATATATCATACTTCACAGACAAAACCAACAACATTGAGTTTTTTGTTTCAGCAGCCATTTTTGCAAGAAAAGAAGGAATAATTAATAGCGGAAACAATCAATATGTAGACTTTGGGTTTCCGGTGTTAAGAAAGATCGGAACCTTGTTGCATCAGTATGAAATGGCTTTAAAGTGTATGGAATAATTTTAATCTAACCTATAACTTACACAAAATCAAGTCGTTGAAATAAAGCTTTCATTTTAACTCTTTTTTTAATCAGAACGGCTGTACTTTTGCACTCCAATTGAGTTAGATGAAACAGTTTGTATATATTATATTGTTGGTGATAAGTTTTATTTCGGCTTCTACGGTAATCAGTTTTTCAGAAACCCGTGCTTTTGCCGGATTGCGTCCTATCGCCGATTCTAATGAATTATTAAAGAACATGAATGCGGCTAAAAAACTGATTACGCTGCCTTTGAATCATATTGAAACTAAAACCAGCGAGCATTTTAAATACGCAATCATGCTCAATCTTCCGGTTGAATTAATTGAGAATCTTGATCTATTCAGATTTATCGGAGAATGGCACGGAACGCGGTATTTGTTTGGCGGTACAACTAAAAAAGGGATCGACTGTTCTGCTTTCACGCAGCGATTGATCAGTGATGTTTATTGTAAAAAAATGCATCGTGTCGTTGCACCACAATACAGCCAATGCAAGCCCGTTTCAAAAGACGAAATGAAACAGGGAGATCTTGTTTTCTTTGAAACTTTTATGCCTGGTTTATCACACGTAGGTTTGTATTTAGGCAATAATAAATTTGTTCATGCCGCCAGCTCCAAAGGTGTATGTATAGATGATTTGAACAACACCTATTACAAAAAAGCATACAGAAAATCGGGTCGTTTTTTGGAGTAAGATGATTCAAATCTTTCTCTCTGCTTCTGAATTTGTTTTCTTTGAATGCAAATAGATTTCATTTTTTCTGCTGATCTACTTAGCTTTATTGACTTACCAACTTATTGAACTAAGTTTCTCAGGAAAATAGTGGTATCAATTATTTATACCATTGTTTGAAGCCCTGTTTTTTTCATGATAAACCAACACCAATGAAAAAATTGCTTTTGATTGTATCATTCACTTTACTGTGTACCCTTTCATTGAGCGCGCAAAAAAGTAAAATGACTGACAGTGTTTGGTCTTATATCTGTGCACTACAAATTAAACATCCGGAAATAGTCATCAGACAAGCTATTCTTGAATCCGGTTGGTTTAAGTCATCTTTTTTGATGTCAAGAAACAATTTGTTTGGGTTTCGAAAAGTAAAATATTTACAATTTAAAAACTGGAAGGAGAGTGTGGAATATTATAAGAAATGGCAGGATAAAAATTATACCAATCCCAAAGAAGATTATTATAAGTTTTTAGTACGAATCAAATACGCAACAACCGCTTATCCTGCACATCTAAAAAAAATCAGCTGGTCAAAATCTTGCGATCGCTAAATTTTATTTTCTAAAAAAAAGTATTTAGTTAGATATATTATATACGCCCCAATATTCGTTTGCATTAAAGAATTTAATCAATATATCAACGTCTGAAAATTGAAAGTATTACATTTTTAGATCCTTGAAAATATTACATTACAAAGCAATAAATTAAAAATTTACTTAAACCACCCTTGCAAATCCATCAATTGCAGGGAGGGTTTATTATTTTCTGAAAAATCCCTTTCAATGTTTCCTTGATTGAAAAAAAGCAATCGGGTTCCATAATCCAATGCTTCTTTCATTTGGTGAGTGATTAATAGAATGGTAATGCCCATTTCCTGATTGATTTTTTTTGCCAACTCCATCACCTGATGTGCTGATTTAGGATCCAACGCTGCGGTTGGTTCATCCATCAGTAACAATTTTGTATCATCCATCACGCTCATCCATAACGTGAGTGCCTGTCTTTGTCCACCCGACAAACTTCCCATCATCTGATCAAGTTTGTTCTCTAAACCCATGCCCAGCGTTTTTATTTTCTCTGCAACCTCCTCTTTGAAATTTTTATTCATTCCGATGCTAAGCCCCTTATTTTTTGTTCTTAATGATGCCAATCTAAAATTTTCCAATACACTTAATTCAGGCGCTGTTCCTTTTACCGGGTCCTGAAAAACCATGGATATCCATCGGCTACGCTTATACGCAGGCATACCGATTAGTGACTGTTCATCAATTTTTATATTTCCGGATGTTGGAATCACTGTTCCCAGAAGACTATGTAATAAGGTGCTTTTGCCACTGCCATTAGAACCAATGATTACCACAAAGCTTCCTGCTTCTACATTCAGATTCACACCCGATAAAGCATGTACTTCATCGGATGATCCAGGATGGTAGATCTTGGTTAAATTTTCGATGCTTAACATCAATCGTTTCGTTTTTTAGAGATGAATCTTGGCAAGCCAACAATCAACAACACAAATAAAGCAGTTACGAGTTTCAGTGAATTGGGATCCACACCGATTGACAGCGTAATAGCCAATACGGATTGAAAAATAATGGTTCCCAACAAAACAAGCAAGATCTGTATACCTATTTTCGATAATCTTAGCCAGCGTCTGATGGTATCTGAGATCAATACTGCACCTAAACCGGTGATCACAATGCCAATTCCCATATTGATATCAGCAAATCCTTCGTATTGAGAAACCATAACTCCACTGAGGGCCGTCAAACCATTGGCCATGCCTAATCCGATAATTTTTACTAGATCATTGTTCATCCCATTGGCTTCACTCATTGCCGGGTTATTGCCGGATGCGCGCATCGCGATTCCAAAATCTGTTTTTAGTAAATACCAAAGTCCAAGACAACACAAACCCACCAATCCTATTGAAGTGATCCAGCCTCCCGTCTCTTCACCCCATTGCTCATTCCATATCGTAAACAATCCATCTTTACCAATGAGCGGCAAATTGGATCTTCCCATGATCATCAAATTGATGGAATACAAAGCTGTCATCACCAATATTCCGGAAAGCAGTGGTTCTATCCTAAACTTCGTGTGTACCCAACCGGTAGTCATACCCGCTAATACACCGGAAAATACACCTGCCAACACAACCCATACCAATGGATATCCTGCGGTTAGCAGTATGGCGCCTACAGATGCACCGAGTGTATAACTTCCATCGGTGGTAATATCAGGAATGCGAAATACTTTCATGGAAATGAAAATCCCCAGCGCCATGGGCGTCAAACAGAGTGCCAATTGAAGTGCAGATAAATAGAATCCGTTCATGGCATTGGAGTATATCCTACAGGAATATTGACTTTGTATTTAGATGCCATCTTAGCGTTAAACACACGCTTTCTGATTTTTACCGGTTCCCAATGCATGGAGTCGCTATTCCCGGTTTTCAGATAATTCGCTGCCTGCTCGCCCGCTTGATATCCCCATTGATAAATATCAGCACCATAAGCCGCGAGTGCTCCGCGTGCTACCAATCCGGATTCACTGGTAATTATTGGAATATTTCCTTCGTCACAGTTTTTTACAATGGATTCAAATGCTGCAAATACAGTATTGTCCGGATTCGCAAAAAATACATCAATTCCTTCCGCTATTAAACGTTTAGTCACCATACTTACATCGGCTGAGTTGTTCACCGGCAAGGCGATTAATTCTAATTGTGCTGTTGCGGATAACTTTTTGATATCAGCCAACGCATCAACAGACTGTGGTTCTGCTTGATTATAAATGACCCCTACTTTTATTTTGGGGCCTTTGGGTTGAATTAAAGTTGGAATCAATCCAAAAGATGTATCGATGTAATCAAGTGTTTCACCAACTCCGAATAGATTTTTCGGATCATTTCCATTTTTGTCTGTCAGTTTCATCAATGAAGGCGTAGAGGCCACCATCATAAAAACCGGTATTGTTTTTGTTGCTTGAACCGTTGCAATCGTTGAAAGGGTAGGGCAGGTTGCAATTAAATCCGGTTCCTGACTAAGGATGTATTTGGTGATTTGCGTCAATGCGATATTATCGCCTTGCGCATTTCTATAAATCAATTTCAGAGAGCCATTGGCCTCATCATAGCCTGATTTTTTTAAAGCATCCAGAAATCCTTGCTTCGCTTGTTGCAAAGTATTGTCTTGAAATGCATCTATAAAGCCGATAACCGGGACCTCCGCTTTCTTAGACTGACAACCAATCATAATAATAGCGGAAATCAAAAGGGAAACTAAAATGCGCATGAAAATAATTTCACCAAAGATAGCAAGTTCCCTTAGTTAAGCTACTTCGTTCAGCGACTGATCATATTCTTCAACAACGTATTCATCAGACGCATTTCTTGAAATGATGTTCAAATCATGCAAATTCAGCATGTCTAATCCGGTACTTTGTTCCCAGTTGATGCTTCCCATTCCCATGACTTGGACAGAGAAGCCCAGTCGGTTCTGAAATTCCCGCTCCAGTGTTGATATTTTTTCTGTTGGTCTGATCTCCAATAACATGGAAATATGTGTTTTTCTGATTTGACCTACCGTTTTATCGAAACGAATTTGCGTCTCGATTCCTGAACCTTCATATTTATTGTGTTTGCCACTATAAAACTTCAGGTGTAAATAGGGAAAATGGTTGTTGAATACGCGATCGATCTCGCTCAATCGGGTATGGTCGTGGATTTCTATATGCATATCTTTTTTTTGTAAACCTAACCAAGATATTTTCTATCGTAACATACGGTGATTGGTTGAAATGATGAGAAAGATTGGATGACAACATGTCCACGGTCATGTGATTCAGCATTCATGTAAATTATTTTTGTTTCAGATTGATCGCAGAAATATCTGCTCAGAGAAACGACAGAGTTAAGGTTTTAAAGGGACGCGAAACTGTTGGTTGCATGCATCGGGGAGATGCAAATTTGAGTAAGGTATTTTCAGATCAAAACAGATTGGATCAGAAAAATCATCGGTAAAATGCTGACTAAAACTGATCTTGTTGAACAGGGGCGGAAATATTATTCCGCCCCTTTTTTATTCCGAATCATGAAATTGTTTCCTACCAATACTGCCCTGGTTAATATTTTCAACGATATGGCTGATTGCTATCGTTTCATGGGAAAATCAGAGCGCTTTCGTGCACTTGCCTATGAAAAAGCAGCCAAGGAAATCAACAACATGCAGCAGCCGATAGAACGATATACTAATGATCGGCAAGGGCTGATAGATCTTAAAAATATAGGCGAATCCATCGCAGATAAAATTCTGGAGTATCTGCATACCGGAACTATTCAAATTTGGGAAACACTGATTGCTGAAAATCCCAAAGATCTTTTTTCACTCATGCATTCAACAGGCATTGGTCCGGCAACCATTCGTTTAATCCATGAACATTGGGATGTAAAAACCCAAAAGGAATTGGAATTGAAAATAAACCAGGCAGAAAAAAAATCAATACCCGGTATCGGACTAAAAAAATGGCGACTGATCAAAAATGCCCTAAATATTGCAACAACTTTAAATCGAAGATTCCCCATTGATCAAATTATTCCGATCGCTCAAAAATGCTGTCACGTAATAGCGCAAGTAAACGGAATAACTCAATGCATCATCGCAGGCAGTTTGCGGAGAAGAAAACCAACAATTGGCGACATTGATTTGATAGCGGTATTGGATGTTTCAAGTAATTCAAATGTGTATAGAGAAATGACGGCATTAAAATCTTTGGGTAAAGCAATTCAGATTGGTACCCGAAAAATGCAATTTCATTTAACCAAGCCGGATATACAATTGGACATTCGTTTTATCGATAAAAGCGAGTATGGATCTGCGTTAGTTTATTTTACCGGTCCGGTGGAGCATAACCTTGCACTTCGTAAACGCGCTGCTTCTAAAGGTTGGAAACTCAATGAATATGGATTGTTTGACCGAAAAACACAAAAAAAATTAGCCGGTGAAACAGAGGCGTCTGTGTATCATAAACTCGGACTGCCGTATCAGGAACCTGCATTGCGCGGTGGTGTTTTGCCTGATCAATCAATATCATCAAATGTACCCATGCAGATCATGGAGCATGTTTGACTGGAAAAGTATTTTCATCGTTCAACTTATTGAGCACGGGTGTAACATCAATAATCTTTTTACATCCAAACAATCATTAATCACACATGAATTATATGACTATGACTCCATCACACATTCATTGCTTGGCAGGTTTATTTTGTGTTACATTTTGGTTTTCGGGTTGTTATCCATTACCCGCTAGAACGATGAATCACGATCAAATACGTATTGAACAACCAGGTTTAACTTATTCGGTTTTTTATGAAACATTAAGACCTTACGGCAGCTGGATGGATCACCCACGATTTGGATTTGTGTGGGTACCGAATGTAGAACCCGGTTTCTTCCCTTATGGTACCAATGGGTACTGGTTATTTACTGATATGGGTTGGACCTGGTACTCTTATTATTCTTGGGGATGGGGTCCGTTTCATTATGGTAGATGGTTTTATGATCCGTTTTATGGCTGGGCATGGGTGCCGGGTTATCAATGGAGTTGCGCTTGGGTAGTTTGGCGATACAGTGATGGATATTATGGCTGGGCACCGATCGGTCCGGGGGTTTCGCAATCTTTTGCTTTTTCAGATGGATATTATTTGCCGCATACGCATTGGCGATTTATTCAAAATCGACACATGGGCAGAAAAGATGTAGATCATTATTTTGCAGGGTTTGGCGGGTACATGGATTACCTAAGAAATTCAAAGCTGATTCAAAATATTCGGGAAGATGTAAAAAACAAAATCAATTATCATGCGGGACCACCTTTGAATGAGGTGGAAAAAGCGACCAAAAAAAGTTGGCAATCATCACGTATCGCTTCCATGGAGAAGCCCGGCCAACAAATGAAGGGACAGGAATTATATCTCTACAAGCCTGAGATTTCTGAAAGGTCATCGCAATCCAAGCCCACAAAGGTTGAACGTTGGAGCGGAAAAGCACCGGAAGATGTAATAGAGTTGAATCAAATTGAACATGATTTTGACAGGATTCACAAGGAAGAACAACTTCAATTACCTAAAGATGAAAAAGAAAATATAAGGTCAATTCAATCACCGGTAAATAGAGCGGTTCGCCCGGAACATGAATTACGTCCACCCGTACACGAAGCAGAACAACCGAAATTTCCACCTGTAGAAAAACCAATATTACCTGAGCAGCCAAAAATTCCCAAAACGGAGATACCAGTTCGGCCACCGATTGACAAACCTATTCCATTGCCCAAAACAGATATGCCACGTAAGCAAGACCGCAACATCAGATTAAAACCACCGGTAATTCAATCGGTCCCACAAAAGCCGGTCAATGGAAAAAAAATCAAACCCAAACTTTGAAAAGAAAAATGACATGTTTTGCTTATTACCTTTGATGCATGTACGCGCAAGAGCAAATCAAACAGATTCAGGCAAACACCCTTCAATGGCTGGATGATCAATTGGCACTGGAAGTAAGCGAGGAAAACATTGAGTTGCTTCGTGAAGTATTGCGATTTCATGAACATCGTTATTATGTGGAGAATGATCCTTCAATCAGTGATGCTGAATATGATCGGATTTATAAGAAACTTGAATCAGCAGAAAAAGCACACCCGGATTGGATTGCGAGGGATTCACCCACACAGCGTGTAGGTGTTGGGATGATCAAGGATTTTCCTAAGACGCAACATCTGGTACCAATGTTGTCGCTTGAAAATTCTTATGATGCGGAAGATTTGTTGGATTGGGATCGAAAGGCAAGGGAATTGAGTGGTTTGGAAGAAGTAGAATATACAGTAGAGCCAAAATTTGATGGAGCAAGTATTTCCTTGGTCTATGAAGATGATCGTTTATTGCGTGGAGTAACAAGAGGAGATGGCGAAACAGGCGATGATATCACACCGAATATTTTTCAGATACGTTCCATACCATTGTCGGCCTCCTTTTCAAAACACAATATCAAGCAAATTGAGATACGGGGTGAGGTGATGATTACCAAAGAACACTTTAGACAATACAATGAAAAATTGATGGAGGAGGGTGTTCCGCCTCTTGCAAATCCAAGAAATGCCGCAGCCGGATCTTTACGCATCAAGGATCCGAAAATTGTACGGGATAGAAATCTGGTAGGTTTTTTATATCACGTGAGTGACATCACTAAATTGACTCCTGATCAAACACTTCATCAACATACCCATGCTTCGATGATAGAGCTGTTGTGGAATCTGGGTTTCAAAAGTCCAAAGCAGGAAATAAAAATTGTCAAAGGAATTCAAGCCGTATTGGATGAGGTAAGTGCGTATGAAAAAAAGCGGGATGATTTACCTTATGAAATTGATGGACTGGTTATCAAAGTCAATCAATTGGATTTACAGGAAAAATTGGGCATGACCTCGCATCATCCGCGTTGGGCCATTGCTTACAAGTTCAAAGCCAGACAGGCAACGAGTACATTAATTGGAGTTGAGTTCCAGGTTGGAAGAACAGGGGCCATCACACCGGTAGCCAAGATAGATCCTGTGGCCGTTGGTGGTGTTACGGTGAGCAGTATATCTGTTCATAATGAAGAATACATCCATGAAAAAGATTTGCGCATTGGGGACCGGATTTTGATTGAAAGGAGTGGAGATGTAATTCCACAGATTGTAAAATCTTTACCGGAATGGAGAAGTGGAAAGGAAAAACAAATTTCGTTTCCTGCGCAATGTCCTGTTTGTCATGAGCAATTGCAAAAGTCAGAATCAGAAGCGGTTTGGCGTTGTGTAAATGCAAGTTGTACCGCGCAAGTAGTTGAACGAATCATTCATTTTGTGAGCAAGGATGCCATGGATATCCGAAGCTTAGGAGATGCGAACGTTAGGAAGTTTCATTCCATGCATTGGTTAAATGATATCCCCGGCGTTTATTCATTGCCGTTTGATGCGTTGTCAAAGCTCGATGGATTTGGACCAAAGTCGGTTCAAAATTTACAATCGGCCATTGAAGCAAGCAAAAAACAACCTTTGTATCGATTGATCTATGCATTGGGCATCCGCTTTGTGGGAGAAACAACCGCTAAAACATTGGCTAGGCATATCAATCATTTATTCGACCTGAAGACGATGAGTGTTGAACAATTGCAAGGATTGGAAGATGTGGGCATCAAAGTAGCAACCAGTATTCATGATTTTTTCCAACTCCCTGAACATCAATCCATGTTGAAAAAACTGGAGGAATTAGGTTTGAATATAACTGCCGAAAAATCTTCAGTATCAGATGGTAATTTATCCGGAAATACTTTTTTATTTACAGGAACATTGCCCACCTTGAAGCGAAGCCAAGCGGAGGCAATGGTAGAACAACTAGGAGGTCAGCTTTTAAGCGGTGTAAGCAGTAAATTGAATTTTTTAGTTGTAGGAGATGATGCCGGAAGTAAACTTGAAAAAGCCAAGAAAATTCCGAGCATTAAAATTCTTTCTGAAGCAGAATTTTTAGAATTATTGAATTCCAACAACAAACAATGATTATATTTATCCAACCGAAATTAATCAACCTATTTCGGTTCGATTTTCATCACCAAAAAATCATGCAAGATGATTAAAAAGTTAGCAGGCGAAACTTGGAAACAAATGCAGTTCAAGGGATACAAAACCCTCAAGAAGCGTTACGCCGTTTCTAATTTGGGAAGAGCGGCCAGTTATGTGGAAGGAATGGATACGGATGGACAATTATTAAAAGGATCACTGACTTCCGGCTATCGAACTTTGAATCTGCATGTAGAAGATGGTAATGGTACCATTTATTTACACCGTGAAATTGCAAAATTATTTTGTCCTAAAAAATCAACCAAATCGATTTATGTGATTCACATCAATCACAAAAAAACAGACAATAGTGCTAAAAATTTAAAATGGGCTACTCAGGATGAAGCGGTGACTCATCAACAAAAAAGTCCTTCTAAATTGGCATATAAAAAACAACAGGCCAACCGAACTGTTGGATTGAAATTATCCATTGCTCAGGTGAAAACCATCAAAGACACTTTAAATAATCCCAAACGCAAATTGACTTACAAACAACTGGCTACTAAATACGGGGTTAGTGAGATGACGCTTTATCGA
>Ga0315905_10006745_pt1 | contig 11663 bp, 5 predicted proteins | sample LakEriMetagenome_5_FD_203522 | JGI IMG/M metagenome (GOLD analysis project Ga0315905, IMG submission 203522) | Freshwater fungal communities from buoy surface, Lake Erie, Ohio, United States - Buoy 4 MA121 | ecosystem: Environmental > Aquatic > Freshwater > Lake | place: USA: Lake Erie, Ohio...
CCCGGCAAGCTGCGGGGCTGGGTGGGGCGGGCTTGATTCGACTGGGGTGAGAGTTTGCGTTGAGCGTTCTTGCTGATCGCGATAGCGACCAAGGGGGCTAACCCAGGTGGTGGCGGAACAGGGGTGGCTGTTTCCCGGAAACGCCTGCGGGGCATGTTTGCCCCCGTGGCGATGGCTTTCAATGAAGGATCACATGCTGCCGATGTTATCCGCAGGCCGCTTTGGCAGCCGGAAAGGCTTGCTACGAGCCGATTAAAACCAAATCAATCGCCATAATGTTCCTAGGCTTCGATCGGGGCGCCGTGGTCTTTTCAAGTCCAATCGGATCAGCGACTGATGCCATGAACAGCCAACTGCTGCGCCCCGTCTACTGTTTCGGTGCAGGCCTGCTGTTGTGTTCAAGTATTGGGGTTTTTTCCCAGGCTGCCGCGAAAGAGGCCTCGATCGCCACTGATGGGCCAGTTTTTTTGGCCCAGGCCAGTGAAAAGAGCGGCAGCCCTTCTCCAGCAGAGGTTCAGGAGTGGTTGCGGCAGGTGGAGGCACTCGGCAAGCAAGGTCAGTATCAGGAGGCGGCCCTGATTCAGGAAAAGCTTCTCGCCTGGATGGAACAACACGTGGGGCCCGATCACCCCACTACCGCCACCAGCCTCAACAACCTGGCGGCATTATATGTTAATCAGGGGGTTTATACAAAGGCCGAGCCCCTTTATCGCCGCGCCCTTGCGATCAAGGAGAAGGCGCTGGGGCACGATCACGTCTCTACCGCTGCTACCATCAATAACCTCGCATTCCTTTACTACAATCAAGGTAGTTATGCCAAGGCTGAACCCCTTTTCAGTCGCGCTCTAGCGATCAGGGAGAAGGCACTGGGGCCCGATCACTCCGATACCGCTCAAAGTCTCAATAATCTCGCGGCGCTGTACGACAGCCAGGGCGCCTACGCCAAGGCCGAGCCCCTCTACCGACGCGCCCTGGCGATCAGAGAGAAGGCACTGGGGCCCGATCACCCCGCCACTGCCAGCAGCTTCAACAACCTTGCGGCGCTGTACGACAGCCAGGGCGCTTACGCCAAGGCCGAGCCCCTCTACATCCGCGCCCTGGCGATCAACGAGAAGGCGCTGGGGCCCTATCACCCTGATACAGCAAACAGCCTCAACAACCTCGCACTTCTGTACGACAACAAAGGCTCCTACGCCAAGGCCGAGGCGCTCTACCGCCGGGCCCTGGCAATCAGGGAGAAGGCGCTGGGTCCCGATCACCCCGCCACCGCCACCAGCCTCAACAACCTCGCGCTCCTGTATGACAGCCAGGGCGCCTACGCCAAGGCCGAGCCCTTCTACCGCCGCGCCCTGGCGATCAACGAGAAGGCGTTGGGGCCCGATCACCCCGCCACCGCCACCAGTCTCAACAACCTCGCGTTCCTGTACGACAACCAGGGTGCCTACGCCAAGGCCGAGGACCTCTACCGCCGGGCCCTGGCGATCAGGGAGCAGGGGCTTGGGCTCGATCACCCCGAAACCGCAAACAGCCTCAACAATCTCGCGGCGCTATACCGTAGCCAGGGTGCCTACGCCAAGGCCGAGCCCTTGTACCTCCGCTCCCTGGCGATCCGGGAGAAGGTGCTGGGGCCCGATCACCCCGATACCGCTACAAGCCTCAATAATCTAGCGGAGCTTTACAATAAACAGGGCGCCAACGCCAAGGCCGAGCCTCTCGTCCGCCGCGCCCTGGCGATCCGGGAGAAGGCGCTGGGGCCCGATCACCCCGATACAGCAAACAGCCTCAACATCCTTGCGGGGCTTCTTGAAAGCCAAGGTCTTTACGCCAAGGCCGAGCCCCTCTACCTTCGCGCCCTGGCGATCAGGGAGAAGGCGCTGGGTCCCTATCACCCTGAAACCGCTCTCAGCCTTAATAACCTCGCGGTGCTGTTCCATAGCCAGGGTGACTACGTCAAGGCCGAGAGGTTGTACAACCGCGCCCTGGCGATCAGCGAGAAAGCCCGGGGGGTCGATCACCCCGATACCGCGACCAGCCTCGGCAGCCTCGCGGTGCTTTATGAGAGCCAGGGCGCGTATGCCAAGGCCGAGCCCCTATTCCGCCGTGGCATCGGCATCCAGAGCCTCTTCCTCCAGGGCCAGCTTCCGCTGCTACCCCAGGCCGCCCGCCTGGCACAGGTGCAGGCTCTTGGAGCCGCCTGGGAAGCATCCTTCTCCGGTGCGGATCGATCAGCCAGCGCTGCCGATCTGGCCCTCTTCTCCCGGTTGAACCGCTACGGCCTGCTTCTGGAGATCGAACAACGGCAGGCTCAGCTGGGGCGGGCGCCTGGTGCCCCACGGAAGCTCGGCGAGGAGATCACCGCCCTCACGACCAAACTCGCCGATGCGGCAACCCCTGCAGCCCAGCGCCAGCAGCTGGGAAAGCGCAAAGAAGAGCTTGAGCGGGAGCTCTACCGCCTGCTCCCTTCCTTGAAACCGCAGCTGGTGGAACCCGCCCAGGTGGCCCGCGTCCTGCAGGCCAGCAGTGTGCTGGTGGAATTCCAGCGCTTCCGGCCGTTCGATGGGCGCCAGAAGCCTGGCCAGCAGTGGGGTGCCCCTCGCTACCTCGCCCTGGTGCTCAGCCCATCTGGCACCACCCGAGCCGTGGATCTGGGTCCCGCCGACGGCATCGATCCCCTCATCGCCCAGGCCCTGGCCGTTTCCCAGACCAGCGGCGGAGATCCCACGGACCTCTGGAAGCAGGTCAACAGCAAGGTTTTCCCTGCCCCCTTGCTGCAGTTGCTGGCCGGCTCCAACCAGTGGATCCTTGCCCCGGATGGGGAACTGAGCCGGATTCCCTTCGCGGCCTTGCCCTCGCCACGGGATCCTCAGCGCCGGCTCACCAACAGCGTGGCCGTGCGCCTGATCAGCAGCGGCCGCAGCCTTCTACCCCAAAACACCGCCAGCAACAACGCACCCACCCGGCCGCTGGTGCTGTCCGATCCGGATTACGGAACGGCGCCCGCTAACAGCGGGGGCTGGTCTCGCCTGCCCGCCACCGCCGAGGAAGGACGAACAGTCAGCAAGCTGGTGCAGGCAGAGCTTTATGAGCAAGCAGCCGCCACCGCCGACGTGCTGACTAGGGCCAAGGGCCCCAGATTGGTCCATATCGCCAGCCATGGCTACTACTCCGGCGCCTCAGACGCAGCAGTGCAAACGTCCGGGGCGGCGCCAGCAGCAACAAGAGCGACCGGTGGACTGCGCAGCGCCATCGCCGGCCTCCCCGCCAGCCGAGAAGACGCCATGCTCAACAGCGGCATCGTGCTGGCCGGCGCCAATCGCAGTCTGCGGCCTGATCGCAGCCCTGCCGCACCCTCAGCAGGCAGCAACAATTCAGCCGATGACGGCTATCTCACCGCCAAGGAAGCCGCCCAACTTCAGCTCGGGGGCACCCAGCTGGTGGTGCTGTCGGCCTGTGACACCGCCGCCGGGGAACAGCAAAGCGGCGAGGGCTTGTTCGGCCTCCAAAGGGCTCTCAGCGTGGCCGGTGCCCGCACCACCCTGCTCTCGCTTTGGAAAGTGGATGATGCAGCCACCGCCTATTTCATGCAGCGCTATTACACGCTCCTCCAGCAGGGCAAGGGAAGAATGGAGGCCCTGCTGGCCGTGCAGCAGGAGTTCCGCACTGATCCGCCCAGAAAGGAATGGAGCGACTACCGGTTCTGGGCCGCCTGGCAGCTCGTTGGTGATTCAGGGCCCATCCCAGGAGTTTGAAATCAGCAAAGAATATTGATGACAATGCATGACAGCGATTTCAGCATTTTGAAGTGGTGGCTACGGCCTACCGTTCAGATACGGCACTCACACGCAATCCGAAAGCCACAGGAGGATGGTCTCGCCCCTTGTCCTGCGTCTGGCGGATGGGCTGGTCCTACAGCGAACAGGCAGACAGGGTCAATCCGTTGCTGTGTCAGCATGCTGCTGGGGCGGCCGGTAAAGCTGGCTGTGAAACGGTTGCAACCAAATCAATCGCCACAATGATCCAATGCTTCGATCGGGGCGCCGTGGTCTTTTTCAAATTCAATCTGATCAGCTACTGATGCCGTGAACACACCACTGCTGCGCCCCATCTACGTTCTCGGTACAGGCCTGCTGTTGTGCACAAGTATTGGGGTTCTTCCCCACGCCCACGCTGCCGCGAAAGGGGCCTCGATCGCCACAGATGGGCCAGTTTTACTGGCCCAGGCCAGCGGAACGCGCAACAACCCTGTTCCACCAGAAGTGCTCGAATGGCAGCGGCAGGTGATCACCCTCTATCTGAAAAGCAACTATCAGGAGGCGGTTCGGATTCAGGAAAAAGTACTCGGCTGGACTGAACAAAATCTAGGGCCCGAGCACCCCGCTACCGCCGGCAGCCTCAACAGCCTCGCGGGGCTGTACGACAGCCAGGGCGCCTACGCCAAGGCCGAGCCCCTCTACCTTCGCGCCCTGGCGATCAGGAAGAAGGCGCTGGGGCCCGACCACCCAGATACCGCCCGCAGCCTCAACAACCTCGCGGTGCTGTATCGAAACCAGGGTGCCTACGCCAAGGCCGAGCCCCTCTACCTTCGCGCCCTGGCGATCAGGAAGAAGGCGCTGGGGCCCGATCACCCAGATACCGCCGCAAGCCTTAACAACCTCGCGCTGCTGTACTACAGCCAGGGCGCGTACGCCAAGGCCGAGCCCCTTTACCTTCGCGCCCTGGCGATCACGGAGAAGGCGCTGGGGCCCGATCACCCCGATACCGCCCAAAGCCTCAACAACCTCGCGGCGCTGTATCGAAAGCAGGGCGCGTACGCCAAGGCCGAGCCCCTCTACATCCGCGCCCTGGCGATCAAGGAGAAGGCGCTGGGGCCCGATCACCCCGATACCGCCACCAGCCTCAACAACCTGGCGGGGCTGTACGACAGCCAGGGCGCCTACGCCAAGGCCGAGCCCCTCTACCTTCGCGCCTTGGCAATCAGGGAGAAGGCGCTGGGGCCCGATCACCCCGATACCGCGGCAAGCCTTAACAACCTCGCGCTGCTGTACTACAGCCAGAGCGCGTACGCCAAGGCCGAGCCCCTTTACCTTCGCGCCCTAAAGCTCTTAGAGAAGGCGCTGGGGCCCGATCACCCCGATACCGCCTTAAGCCTAAACAACCTCGCGGTGCTGAACGACAGCCAGGGCGCCTACGCCAAGGCCGAGCCCCTCTACCTTCGCGCCCTGGCGATCAGGGAGAAGGCGCTGGGGCCCGATCACCCCGATACCGCCCGCAGCCTCAACAACCTCGCGGTGCTGTATCGAAACCAGGGTGCCTACGCCAAGGCCGAGCCCCTCTACCTTCGCGCCCTGGCGATCAACAAGAAGGCGCTGGGGCCCGATCACCCCGATACCGCCCAAAGCCTCAACAATCTCGCGGCGCTGTATCGAAACCAGGGCGCCTACGCCAAGGCCGAGCCCCTTTACCTTCGCGCCCTGGCGATCAGGGAGAAGGCGCTGGGGCCCGATCACCCAGATACCGCCGCAAGCCTTAACAACCTCGCGCTGCTTTACGACAGCCAGGGCGCCTACGCCAAGGCCGAGCCCCTTTACCTTCGCGCCCTGGCGATCAAGGAGAAGGCGCTGGGGCCCGATCACCCCGATACCGCCACCAGCCTCAACAACCTCGCACTTCTGTACGACAACCAAGGCGCCTACGCCAAGGCCGAGCCCCTCTACCTTCGCGCCTTGGCAATCAGGGAGAAGGCGCTGGGGCCCGAGCACCCCGATACCGCCCAAAGCCTCAACAATCTCGCGGGTCTGTACGACAGCCAGGGCGCTTATGCCATGGCCGAGCTCCAATTCCGCCGTGGCATCGGCATCCAGAGCCTCTTCCTCCAGGGCCAGCTTCCGCTGCTACCCCAGGCCGCACGCCAGGCCCAGGCGCAGGCTCTCGATGCCAGCTGGGAATTCGCTTTCTCCGGTGCAGAGCGTTCAGCCAGCGCTGCCGATCTGGCCCTCTTCTCCCGGTTGAACCGCTACGGCCTGCTGCTGGAGATCGAACAACGGCAGGCTCAGCTGGGGCGGGCGCCCGGTGCCCCACGGAAGCTCGGCGAGGAGATCGCCGCCCTCACGACCAGACTCGCTGATGCGGCAACCCCTGCAGCCCAGCGCCAGCAGCTGGGAAAGCGCAAAGAAGAGCTTGAGCGGCAGTTGTACCGCCTGCTCCCTTCCTTGAAACCGCAGCTGGTAGAACCCGCCCAAGTGGCCCGCGTCCTGCCTGCAGGCGCAGCATTGGTGGAATTCCAGCGCTACAAACCTTTCGATGGGCGCCAGAAGCTAGGAAATCAGTGGGGTGCCCCCCGCTACCTCGCCCTGGTGCTCAGCCCATCTGGCACCACCCGAGCCGTGGATCTGGGCCCCGCCGCGGCCATTGATCCCCTCATCGCCCAGGCCCTGGCCGTGTCGCAGGCCAGCGGCGGAGATCCCACCGACCTCTGGCGGAAGGTGAACGGCAAGGTTTTCCCCGCCCCCTTATTGCAGTTGCTGGCCGGTGCCAACCAGTGGATCCTTGCCCCGGATGGGGAACTGAGCCGGATTCCCTTCGCGGCCTTGCCTTCGCCACGGGATCCGCAGCGACGTCTCACCGATAGCGTGGCCGTGCGCCTGATCAGCAGCGGCCGCACGCTTCTGCCCCTGAGCACATCGAATACCAATGCCTCCACCAAGCCGCTGGTGGTTGCGGATCCAGACTTCGGACCGGCGCCCGCCAACACCAAAGTATGGTCACGCCTGCCAGCCACCGCTGTGGAAGGACAAACGATCAGCAAGTTGGTTGGTGCAGAGCTCTATGAGCAGGTAGCCGCCACCACCACGGTGCTGACCAAGGCCAAGGGCCCCAGATTGGTTCATATCGCCAGCCATGGCTACTACGCAGGCGCCTCAGACGTAGCTGTGCAAACGTCCGGGACGCCGCCAGCGGCAACAGGAGCGACCGGTGGAATGCGTAGTGCCATCGCGGGCCTTCCCGCTAGCCGGGAAGACGCCATGCTGAACAGCGGCATTGTGCTGGCCGGCGCCAATCGCAGTCTGCGGCCTGATCGCGCCCCAGTTGCTGCTTCAGCAGGCAGCAACAACGCTGCCGATGATGGCTATCTCACCGCCAAGGAAGCGGCCCAGCTGCAACTCACAGGAACCGAGCTAGTAGTCCTCTCCGCCTGCGACACCGCATCCGGCGAACAACAGAGCGGCGAGGGTTTGTTCGGCCTGCAGCGGGCTCTCAGCGTGGCCGGTGCCCGCACCACCCTGCTCTCGCTCTGGAAAGTTGATGATGCAGCCACCGCCTATTTCATGCAGCGCTATTACACGCTCCTCCAACAGGGCAAGGGGAGAATGGAGGCCCTGCTGGCCGTGCAGCAGGAGTTCCGCACTGATCCGCCCAGAAAGGAATGGAGCGACTACCGGTTCTGGGCCGCCTGGCAGCTCGTTGGTGATTCAGGGCCCATCCCATCAAGGTGATTCAGGCCCAGCCATCGCTCAGATTGCCAGACCCTGCTGCAGGTTGCGGGGCGTGCGCGGCAGCAGGTTCTCCGGGCTGAACTGACGCTGGATCGCTGTGGCCCGGTTGTCGGCGTCCTCTGCCAGCTCCTTCAGCAGAGCAGGATCCGGCACGGAATTGGTGCTCAGGGCAGCTATCGCCGTGCTCGCGCAGCTGCTGGCAGTGCCACCCAGGCCGCTGAGCAGGGCGTAGGCGCGCTGGCCAGGCATGCCCTGGGTGCCGGCGTCACCGGCGGCGTAGGCGTTGAATGCTGGCGAGAGCCACTGCTTCGGGGTGCCGGGCCGTAGGCCGGGGCGCTGGTACAGCAGCAGACCGGCCAAGCAGTTGGCCTGCAGATTTGCGCCGGCCAGCGAGAGAGCGGGTCCCGGCAGGGCGGCCTTCTCCCGGATCGCCTGCCCAAGGCCCGTGGCGATCCAGTAGGCCAGGCCCCAGTTTCCATAACGTTGCTGCACGTCCTTCACGAGCCACTTCCGATCCAGCAGCACCTTCCCCGTGGTGGGGCAGAAAACTGCACTGGTAGCGGGCACCGCACCAGCCCCGGCCGCTGTCGGGCAGACCACCAAGGCCCGCTGATCGGCCGGTAGCAGCACCACGTCCGGGTAGGGCCAGTTCCGTGTGAGCGGATCAGCGCTCCATACCTGACGCAGCTCCTCGCTCAACTGCTGCACCGGGACGGAAACATCCATAGGGGCAGCCGTTGCCGGAAGCGCAATGGCGGCAAGGGCTGCGAGAGTGGGAAGCCAGTGATTGGTCATCGGGCCCAGAGAGAACGGCACGAGGCCGGAGACCCCATCGCCGCATTGGTCAGCAAACGGAGGGTACCGGGATAATTGGGCTTCCCTCCCATCCACTTGCGGCATGTCTTCTTTGCCGGCGTCTGAGCCGGCTACGGCACAAGTACCGTCCCCTCTCCGCGACGCGATCTTCATCAGCTATCGCCGCGATGATGCCCGCGGCGCCAGCGGGCGGGTTTACGACTGGCTCAAGATCGGGTTTGGAGCCAACGCTGTCTTTCGGGATGTGCACAGCATCGGTGTGGGCCGCTGGCGGGATCGCATCGATGCCGCCCTGGCACGCTGCGCTGCCTGCGTGGCGGTGATCGGCCCGCGCTGGGCCGATGCCACCAACCTTCCCCGCTTGCACGAGAGCGGCGACATGGTGCGCCACGAACTGATGACGGCCCTGGCCAGCGAAGCCATCACGATGGTGCCCACACTCGTGGAGAACGCCTCCCTGCCAGGGGAGCAGGTGAAGCAACTGCCAGAGCCATTGCAGCCGTTGTTCCGGGAGTGGAACGTTCGCACGATCACCGAGAACGGCTGGGAGGACGACATCCGCCGCCTCATCCAGGAGATCGGTGAGGCCACCGCACTGCCGGTGCAACCGGACTTCCAGGCGCTGCTGCTCTCGGTGGCTGCGGCAGAACAACGAATCGCGGGCCTGGAGCAGGAGCATCGGGCCCAGAGGGATCAGCTGGAAGCCAGCCAGCGCACCATCGACGAACTGCGCGGACGGCTGGCGGAGGCCCCCAGCGGCGAGCGGGACCGCCTCAGCGAGGCCTTCGCCGCCCTGGCCCAGGGCAACACCCGCCAGGCCGAGGCGGTCTTCGAGCGGGAGCACGCCGCCGCCCTGCGCACCGCCGTGGACGCCGCCTGCCACGTGGGCAACCTCGCCTTGCTGCGCGACGTGGGCAAGGCGGCCACCTATTTCGGCAAGGTCCTCCAGCTCGATCCCGAGCAGCCAGAGGCCTCCCTGCAACTCAGCCAGGCTCGCTTCAGCCTTGGCGATCTGGACGGGGCAGAGCAGGCGGTGCAACGGGGCCTTGAGCTGGCCCGCGCCAGGGGCGATGGCCGCCTGGAGCTCAGAGCCCTGCTGGGTCTGGGTGATGGGCAACTCGCCCGGGGGGATGGAGCCGCCGCCCTCACCCACAACCGGCAGGCCGTGGCGATCGCCACGGCCTTGGCCGACCAGCAGCCGGCGGATCCCGATCGCCAGCGGGACCTCTCTGTGGCCCACACCAAGGTGGGTGATGCCCTGCTGGCTCAGGGGCAACCGGAGGCAGCCCTGGAGTCCTACCGCCACAGCCTTGCAATCCGTCAGAAGCTGGCTGCGCAGGAGCCGGCCAGCAGCCAGGCGCAGCGGGATCTGGCGATCGGCCTGGAGCGCATCGGCGAGATCCTCCTGTGGCAGAAGGATTTCGACGGCGCCGTGGATACCTCCCGGCGCAGCCTGGCGATCAGGGATGCTCTTGTGGAAAGGGATTCCGGCAACAGCAACGCCCAGCTCGATCTATCGATCGGCCACAACAAGGTGGGTGATGCGCTCCTGGCCCGCGGTGATGGGGGCAGCGCCCTGGCCGCTTACACCAAGGCCCTGAGGATCATGGAGGAGCTGGTGAGGGCCGATCCCGGCAACAGCCAGTGGCAGCGCGAGCTGGCCTTCTGCCACAACCGCCGCGGCGAGGTGCTGGCCGCTGCCGGCGAATCCGAGGAGGCCCTACTGGCCTTTCGCCAGGGGCAGGCGGTCGCCGAACGGCTGGCTTGCCTCGACCCCGACAACAGCCTCTGGCAAGCGGACCTGGCGTTCGTTTTCGATCGGATCGGCGCAGCAGTGCAACATCATGGTGATCTTGAAGCTGCCCTCCAGCACTACCAGCGCGCCCTGGCGATCCGCAGCGCCCTGGTCGCCCGCGACCCTGAAACCAGCCCCTGGTTGCGGGACCTGTTCGTCAGTCACCTGAACGTGGCTGATTCCCTAACCGCCCAGAACAATCCGGAGGCGGCCCGGCTCTCGTGCCGCAAGGCCCTGGCGATCGCGGACCAACTTCTTGCCTGCGCCCCCGACGACCCCCAGACCCGCTTCGATCGGGCCGAGGCCGGCTACAAGCTCTCTGCCGCGATCGCCGCAGATCCCGGATCCCGGGGGGCTGACGCTGAGCTCCTCAACAGCAGCCGTGAGGTTGTGGCCGATCTGCGCGCCTCAGGCTGGCCGATGCCGCATGAGGCCTGGCTCCGGGCGATGGAGGCAGAACAAAGCGAACCTGGTACCTCGGAACGACGTCTGGCCTGAACGGCACCAGCTCAACAGCCTTCGCCCCTTCCCTGAGACAGCCTTTAGTGACCAGAGCGAACTTCTGCAGCAGGGGGACCAAAGGCGACGACCTCAGGAGCCAGCAGTGGCAAAGCCAGCTTCGGGTCCTGTATGGAACCCGTAGTTTCAACGTTGATGTGCAATGAAGTGGCCACCCGGCTGAAAGCAGCGTATCTCGGTTCCAAAGAATCAGACCGACACCCGCTGAGGTCAGGAAAGGCTGCATAGCCATGGATCTGGGCTGAAGGTCCTCAGCGGCGCGGCAACAGAGGATGAACAAGGTGGTGGTGGATCACGGAACCGCCGTCAATGTGCTCCTGAGGATTACAGCGCGGCCAAATGGATCCGGCTCACTTCGCTACCGCCTCCACCAGCGCCGCCGCTGCCGCGCCGCCAAATTCTTTGGGCTCCGGCAATCCCTTGAGGCGTGCCTTATCGCGGGCCAGCTTGTGGTTCATGTCGGCAGGAATGAACGTCACCGGCTTGCCGGCCCGACGGGCAGCGAGCAGTTCGTCGCGGGCGATTTCGCCGCCGCCGATGCCCACCAAGGCATCGCTGTTGCGCACGATGGCGCTGGATGTGGGCGACAATCCCTTGCCCTGCGGCAGCTCGCCGCCCCAGGTCCTGTCCGGTACGAAAAACACCGTGTCCACACAGGGAGAGAGGGGAACCCGTTCCTGGCGGGCCAGGCTCGAGACGATGCCCAGGGTGTTGAACCCTTTCTCCTTAGCCAGTGCGTAGATCTGGCCCATGCCTTCTGCGGTGCCACCGCTATTGATCAGGGTGCGGGCCGGATCGTGGCGATCAAGGATGCGGCTGGCTTCCCGCATCAGGGCATCGGGATCTTGATAACCGGCCCCCGAATAGCCCTCGAAGGTGAGCACCTGCTTGCCTGTTGCCTTCAGATGGCGGGCGATGGTGGCTGCATCGCCAGTGTGGAGTTGGGCGGGCCCCTTGCAGGCCAATGGGGTAGCGGCAGCGTTGCTCATGAAAGACCCGGCAAACAGGGCGATGGCGGCTAGGGCCTTGCTCACAGACAG
>Ga0315905_10006746_pt1 | contig 11663 bp, 8 predicted proteins | sample LakEriMetagenome_5_FD_203522 | JGI IMG/M metagenome (GOLD analysis project Ga0315905, IMG submission 203522) | Freshwater fungal communities from buoy surface, Lake Erie, Ohio, United States - Buoy 4 MA121 | ecosystem: Environmental > Aquatic > Freshwater > Lake | place: USA: Lake Erie, Ohio...
CCCAAAGCAAACTTGATGAATGGGTCCCAATTAGCAAACTTTAAGCCTTCGGCAGTTTGGCCCCAACGGAATTTCAATAATTGCGTTTGTCCGCCGACCGTATTACAACTACCATGCAAGATATGGCTTGATGTTACCCCGCCGCTCAATTGGCGGTACATATCCACATCCTCAGGATCAATCACATCGGTGATGCGTACTTCCGCCGTAACCGATTGAGAGCATTCATTGATTCCTCCAGAAGCGGCGACATGCGAATGTTCGTCAATGATTCCCGCGGTGAGATGTTTCCCTGCTCCATTAACCACACGGGCCGTTGGATCTTTTAGTCCTTTTCCAATCGATGCAATTTTCCCATTCTTAATCAGGACATCCGTTTCTTTTAAAACTCCTGATTTCTCATTCGTCCAAACGGTTGTGTTTTTAATCAAAATAGTTTCTGATTTTGGAATCGTTTTTTGCCCATATCCATTAAACGGAAATACGACCGATCCCACTTCATCTGATTTTGTGGGACGCTTTTTAGTGCTCACGGTATCTGCATTGGCTTCCCGAGTAGCTTGCCAAGAAACCCATTCTCCATTCCCTAAAGTACCCGTACCTAACATTGAATTTCCTAAAAAGTCCCCCGATAGGCGAGTCTTTTTGCCTTGATCTGCTTTGGAAGTATAAATCAAATTAACCAATTGGTCTTTTTGATTAAATTCCACGGCCAAAGTATCTTTTCCTATTAATTGAGCTTTATAAATCCCGGTTTCACCCGTCACTGCCAACTGAGCACTTTGATTTCCTAGTGTAAACTTATACTTGCCTGCCAATTCCATTTTGGAATCCGTCGAAATTCCATAGGCTGATCCTTGAATCCAGTTTTCAACCAATACGGTTTTGTCTGCAAAAATAGGACCAGTCGTAATGAGGAAATTGGCCCACTTACCTATATCTAAACTGCCTACTGCACTTGAAACTCCTAGCAATGAAGCCGGTGTTGTGGTTAAAGCTTCTAGCGCTTTTTCCTCAGAGAGTCCATTTTGTATTGCCTTTTTTAAATTGGGCATGAACTGACTGATATCCTTTAATCCACTGGCAGTCAAAGCAAATGGAATGCCAGCCTTTTCAAAAGCGGCTGGATTTGTTGGCGCCAACTCCCAATGTTTTAAATCCGACACATTAACAAAACGAGCATCATTTGGATCTTCCACATCCATCGCTTGTGGGAAGTTGATAGGCAAAATAAAGGATGATTTAATGGCCTTGATCTCGTCAATGCGTTGGTATTCATTGCCTCCCGCTTTAAAGATATATTGAACCCCAAATTCACTGGCAATTTTGTTAGCCCGAAAAACAGACCATTTATCAGAGACTTCAAAAATTTGCGGAAGGTTTGCATTGTCATTGAATGCCTGCAAAGTAAGATTTAGTCCTTCTTGGCTTGGTTTCGTTTTATACCAACTAGCATCTAAAAAATGCTGGCGTAAAAGAGCAATACTGCCCATTAAAGAATTTGGATAATCTTGTGTGGAAGAACCCTTGTCGAAAGAAAAGTGAGCGGATGCCTTTTCTTTTAGGATCACCATGTTTTCTTTTTCTTTGGCAAGTGTTGTTAACAAGCCAACACCCCGTGAAATACCGTCCAATTGGTGCGTCAGCACAGAACCAAATCCCAATTTTCTATATTCCTTAGCCCTCGCATCATTCACTGAAAAGTTTTTAACATGCAAAACCTCTGTTTTCAAAGCTTGATTCCATGAATAAGGACCCTTGGTATTTGAAAGCATTTGGGATGGCGAGCGATAGGTAGTCATGGAAGGCTGCACTTGGTTCATCCCATAATCACTATAGATGTCAATAAAAGAAGGATAAATGGATTTGCCTTTACAGTCGATGACAATGGCATCTTTCGGCAGAGGCAAATTAATGCCAACAGCTTCGATTTTCCCTTGTTTGATAATTAGAGTCGCCGAATTGAGGATGGTTTTGGCGTCTTTATAAATTTTTGCGTTTACAAAAGCGTAGTATCCGGAACGTGGGGTGGCCACATCGTTAGCGGGATACGTTGTTTGGGCGAATGAAACACTAGAGCCTAATAAAAAAGTTAGTGCGAGCCCATAAAGTAAGTTTAATTTCATGTTTAAAATTTGGTGATTAAATAAAGGTAAAATTATTTGCCTAAATGTATGTCTGCTTTGCCGTAATAATTGGCTATGCATTTACACCAAAGATGCTTAGGATCAGTGGATAATTCTTCCATAAAAAACATGGTATTTTTATTTTCGATGGGGGGAATTACAACTTGTTGATTCTTTGATTTAAGGATCAAATTAAACCTTTGTGCATTTTCATTGGCGTATTTTTTAGCTTTGTCGAAACGCCATTCATCATAAAATTGTTTTGAATTTTGATTAAAAAACAAGAGTATTATGAACACAATAAGAAGAACAATTTGAGGAATTATTTTATTTTGTAGGTTTATTTGAACGATGCTTAATTTAAACCAAACAACTGCATAACCAATGCCGAGTATTAAATACATTAAAATTAAACTCTGAATTCGATCCGGGATAAAGTCTTCTCCGAGGGCTAAAGCCATGGGAATAAAAGCCAAAAAATAGCTCATAAAGAACAAGATTAAAAGACCTCCCAGCTCCTTGAATGATAAAATATATTGTTTTTTAGGCTTGTCTATTATGACAAATAACAATGCATTAAATACCCAAATTAGCGGTGATTTAACATAGATTTTAAGCAACATACCAAAATTCAACATCGACTCTGTGAGCCCTTTGATGTAATCAATATGTTTTGGGGCGCGCACTTTATTTCCTGGGGAAAGTAAAACTAGTCCAATGGAAATACCCCAAATGATAAAAAATAAAACGGTTTCTAATTTGATTTTTTTCTCTTTCCAAGCCATATACAATTGCCATGGCCAAAACATTCCAGAGAACATAATCATGGAAATTTCGCTTGACCCAATCAAGCAAAAAATGATACAAGCAATTAAAATAACTCTTAATATGGGCTTAGAACAATAGAAATACACATTGACAAATAAAATGGCTAATTGAAAAGACAAGTAGTAATAATGGCCTGAGAACCAATAAAATAACTGAAAAAGGCCTGGCATCGTATACCAACAAACGGCTTGGCTGACCAAGGAAAGTATCCAGAGATTCGGGTTTTTATGCGAAAAATGGAAAACATTTTTGAAAAAATAATAGCCATTAGCAAAGCCAATCACAATTAAGGCGATTGTTCCCCATTTAAAATGCTCAAAAGATGTGCTAAAAACTAAGGGATTAAAATGAAGGAGAAGGTCGGCAAAATAGCGTCCGCTCCAGCCCGCATAATAATGATAGGCCCCTAGAAATATTCCATATTCCCTGCCCATCCAGCCGAAGCAAAAGTCATCGGTGATGCTGGGTTGATTGTAAAACGATAAGGTAATGAGTAGAAATGCCATAAATCCCCACGCAAATAAACTAAGAAATAAAGGGATTTTCGAAAACATAGTTTTATCGCAGACTCATTAAAAAATGACTCTATTTTTACGAAGGTATTGGGTGAAGAATAAGTATGCAATGTATAAAAATCGATTTTTAGCTCGTTTTATTTCGCTAGAAATATTCCTTTTTCTGGCCTCCGCTACGCGGCAGGTAACCTGAGTTTCGATCCATTTCGCTGAGGAGTTTAGTAATTTCCCCGTATGGTCTAATGAATAATTCATGTACCTGGCATCTAATTTTAGCGATTGAAGCAACGGGGTTTTGACTAATTTAAATGCGCAAGAAAAATCTTGAAGTTGGGAATTGAAGATTGAGTTACAAAGTTTGTTGGAAACCTTTTGCCCAAAGCGATTAAACTCATTGTCATATTTGCGATTTCGGTGCGTAAAAACAATATCCGCTTCCTGATTAGCTAATACTGAAAGCATTTGATTCACATTATCAATGGGAAATTGCCCATCCGAATCGGTGATTAAAGTCCAGTCAAATTTGGCCTGAGCAATGGCCTTTTGAAATGAAAACCCGGGCCCTTCATTGACCTCATTCCGCAAGATGACAACTCGATGGTTTCCGATGAAAGCGTCGCGCAAAGATTCATATTGTTGCCAATCACTGTGATCATCACAAATGATCACTTCTCCTTCAGATATGTCGGGATGCTGGTCGAAAAACATCAGCCATTCGTTTGCCAACTGGATTATTCCGGGGCATTCGTTAAAAGCTGCGGTGACGATGCTGATGGATTTCATTCTTCGATGAGTTGGCGTATTCCTTGTTCAAGAGATATTTCAGGGTTCCAATCTAAGTATTTTTGTGCTTTTGATATATCGGCTAACGTTTCTTCCGCATCCCCTGATCTCCTTTCGCTATGGTAATTTTCAATAGGGAAGAAATTGGCTAATTCTTTAATGGAGTAATTGACACCCGAGCCGATGTTAAAAATTTCACCCACGGTTGCGGAATTCATTGCGGCAACATTCGCTTTGACGATATCCAAGACATGAATAAAATCACGTCTTTGCTCGCCCGATCCATGAATCTCAAGTCTTTCTCCTTTTTTAAATCGATCGATAAAAATCCCGAGAACCAACGCGTACGCCCCAGTGGCTGGTTGGCCTGGACCATACACATTAAAGTATCGCAAAATATTGCATTCAAGTCCAAAATTTCGATAAAACTGCTGCGCATATAATTCGCCCACATGCTTAGTAAGTCCATAAAAATTCAAGAAATCTCCTGGATCTCCTTCTTTTTGGACCCCTATTTTATTGCCATAAAAGGTTGACGATCCAGAATATACGATACGTTTAACCTCATTTTTTTTACACGCTTGAAGTATATTTAAAGTCCCTAAAGCATTGCTTTCATGACATTGTTCGGGCATATCAAAAGATGGCCCACTTCTGGAAAAGGCCGCCATGTGAAATACCCCATCGACACCTTTAGTCGCTTCTAGGCAAAGACTGCTATCTTCAATTTTACCAATGATCAAATTGGCTTTTGGATGAATTTTAGTGGGATCACCAAAAGACATGTCATCTAAAATACTCACTTGATGTCCTAAAGAAATCAAGTAATTAGACAAGTGAGTCCCAATAAATCCGGCGCCGCCGGTAACTAAATAATGCATAAAAAATTGTTAATCGACAAATTTACGATTTATCGCTAGAACCTTGTTGGATTTGCTCTTTTTGGCTTAAAAATAAATTAGCTTCATTAAGTTCCTCTGGGGTATTGATACCAATGGACTTATAATAAGGCTGATCTAGGCGCCAAAAAATCTCGGTTTTCTGCTGAATGGTTTCAAAAAATTTAACAAAATTTCGTTCGTCGGTAACTTTCCCGATGGGTGCATTGATTTTATATAATGGCCATGCAACTTCAATCGACCCACGGGTAAAGGCAAAAATCCCCATATCTTTAAATCCAAATGCATCACATTTTTCGCCTTCTCTACTCTCCCAAACGGCTAATGGGGAGCCTATTTTAAACTGAACATAGGGAGAAGAAACCCAAACAAGTGGAACAGACACTTCGAATTTATTTAGGTCTGAAAACAAGGTTTGATGCAATTCAGCATCACAAAACGGTTGATCTCCCCATTGCACAATTACTTGAAAATCTTCCTGACGATTTAAGAGCGATTCAAATAATTGATTCATCGCGTCAAACATTCCGGTGGCGGATTCTTGTACCCAAACATGTACATTTTTGGGTGCGGAAGAGGCGATATGAAGGTCGAAATATTCCTTGCCCGCGGGACTTAAAAGTAAAATCATTTCGTCCACATGCGAGGTGCCCTGCTCCACAATCAAGTCAAAAATTGATTTGGACTGATAAATAGCTGTAAATATTTTGGGCAAATCGCTATGGAGGCGACTTCCTTTACCGGCGGCTGGAATTACGATGACTTTTTTCATCCTTGGTCAATTAAATATTTTAAATATTCATTTATTTCAGGAAAATACAAATCTGATTTTTTGGTAATTAGGGGGTTATGAACTCCAACAGCGAATATACCTGCATTTTTTAAACTTTCGATTCCTTGTAATGAATCCTCAATTCCATGCATTGTACCTGAAATATTGAATTTTGAAATACAGGTTAAAAAAGGTTCTGGATCTGGTTTGGATTTTGTGTAATCGTTGGCGGCAATAATCCCGTCAAAAAAACCAGAAATTTGATGCATGTTAAGCAATAGGTCGATGGAGAGCCGACTTCCTCCCGTCACAATAAATACGCGATTTCCTGCACTTTTCAGTTGTCGAATTAGGTCAAAGTCAACCAAGGCTTTTATGGCATTTAGGTCGGCCTGATAGGTTTGCGATTTATATGAAGCCAGCTTTTTCAACATGTCCTCATCGTCAGAATAATTGGCAAAAACGTCTTTGGTTTTGATTCCTTTTAGTGATTCATAAGGAGGGCATTCGCCTAAGCTAAAAGTTGTAAAAGTCTTTTGAAAAGCTAATTCGTGAGCTGAATCAGTGTCAAAAAGAGTTCCATCAAAATCAAAAAGTAGATTATACATAGAGCCCAAGCAAGTTGACGATTACATTTTTTATTTTGGTTAAGATTTTAACTTTTTTAAATGTGCGGTAACTGATGGGCAAGGAAACAAATTCGAAATTCTTTTTTCTATTTATTTTTTTCAAGAAATAGGAAAGGTTTTTGTAGGGGATGTCATGCTTTGATTTGATCAAATAAATCCCACTAAGTGGGTCCGGCATAATCCTCCAAAATCGAATAAAATAAACGATACTAACCCAATACGAAGTAATTAGGGCAAATAAATAGATTAAATTAGACTCGACAATTGAGTGTTTAAACGAGTTGATTAGTTGGCGCCTCGACTCAAACCTAGACCCAATCACAGCATCTAATTGGTTTAATTGCATGATTCGAATCCATGCGTCAATTTCATAAAGTGACACTTTCCCTGATGCGTCTAAATGCAGCGTATAGGACGAAGCCTCTTTTTCCCCTTTTTGGTAGAATTTTATTATCCTTGTTGGATCGCTATTAAGGCTTTCCATCTCATTGTGGTAATAGTCCTTAATAAACTCCTCGGTATTTTTGGCAAAAGAGATGAGCACAGGAACTTCCCCAGACTTGATATCCAGTGACCGGTTGATCCATGTCCATAATTTTTGCCCGTCATGCTTGCCTGTTGGGTCCGCAACGTCGGCAATCGTCAAATTAGGAATCACTTTTAATGGCTGAATGACCGAATGGGTATCCACAACAATGGAATCAAAAAAATCCATCTTTGTTTGATCTATTTCCTGAAGAATTTTTTGTGTAAACTCGTCAAATTGAATATTTCTAATGTCGTTGTCATAATTATTATTGACAATTAGAACTTTTTGGGCTTTAGATTTCAGAATTGCATTTTTGCAAATTCGATACGAAGGCAGGAGGGATGAAAACTGAGTCCCTGAACCAAAAATAATCAGATCGGCTTCTTTCAGCGCTTTAAGGGCCTCTTTAGAAACAGATGGTATTTTTGAAATTCGCTCTATTTCTTCTTTATTATAATTACCTTGTTTATCGAGCGCATTTAGCTCATCTAAAGGCAATAAATAGAATTCTGAAAGGGGCTTATTGCCATCGTAATTGACAATGTCCGCTTCATTCGCTAAAAAATTGCCGTCCCCGTCAAAGGCCACTAATTTGGAATCATCGGCCGTAGATATATTGATAATTTTAGCTGTTAATTCAAATTGGGTTGTCAGTAGATACAGAGCTAGATTGAAGTCGTTCGTTTCCGCATAAATTCCCCCAATGATAATATTCCCCACACTAAAACCATTCAAAATGGAAAAATTATGGGTGAACTTTAAAAGCTTTTGAGAACCAAATTCAAAATATCGTGTGATGAAATTTTCTGATCGACGATCTAACGGATAATTTTCTTGAATCAGTTTTTTGATCAATTCATCTGGGTTATGAAGAAGGACTCTCGTTTCTTCCTCACTTAATCGATGTTCAAAAAGCTTTTTAAGATTTCGGTTATAATCGGTGAAGTCATCTAAAATATACGTGAAATTCTTACGGTAATCTGAGGGCCCAAGCATACCTTGGTTGGCACTCCGAATAACCCCCGTGGAAAGTCCATCGTCATAACCGTTGATTAAAAGGCTTAGATTCACATAGGATAAGTCTTTTAAGTGCTTAATGAGATTAGCATTTCCATTACCCCCTGTAAAAACAACGACGTTCATAATAAACTTGATAAGTTTCAAAGTTAATGGATTTTAATGAAATGAGATTTGCTAAAATTATTTTTAGGGGTATTATTTCAAAATAATTTGACGATTTGTTGTAAATTGTGGACTCTTAAAAGCAAAGCCTTATTACCTGAGATGCAAAAAATTATTTCCCTTTTATTTTTTAGTTTGTTTTTATTCGGTAAAACTTCGGCTCAGACTTTTGGCTCTTTTACTTTCAATAAATTACCTCAAGATTTTCAATTGTATCCGAGGGAGTCCACCAACTTAGCCGATATTGCGGTAGAAGGAGTGGCAAAATCTACTGAATTTACCGCCGTTTCCGTTCGGGTTTTACGAAATAGTGCCAGCAATAAATACCAAAAAGTGGCCTTAACATTTAGCGGGTCTACGGCTAAATTTTCAACTAAATTTCAAATACCCGCAGAATTAGCGGAGTATGATTTTGAGGTATATGGCTTTAAAGGAAAAGATTCTAGCTTAGTGGTTAAGCGAAAAAATGTAGTTGCCGGAGATGTATATTATGTTACTGGACAATCGAATGCATGGATTGGGCCTATTGACAATTTAGTTTATCAAGGCGAATGGCTTAGGTCATTTGGAGCCGTTCAGGGCAATGAAAATTTTGGTCCTTATAATTTAGCAGATACTTTATGGTCACTTCCCGTGGGCGGAGCTAGGATTGGACCTTGGGCTGCGGAGATCGGTAGACTTCTTTATGAGTCCGAAAAAATCCCAATTTCCATCATAAATTCGGCTGCCGGAGGCTCCAATATTGATTGGCTTTCCATCCTAGATGGCAATATTTCATCTCCAGATGGAGGAAATATCATGTATTATAAAGCCTTAAAATCTGGAACATTAAGCCATGTGAAAGGCATCATTTACCGACAAGGAGAATCCGAAGCCGCGGCTTCCATAGGTACCAAATATTTATGGGGAGTGAAATTTGAAAACTTAAAGCAAAAGTATAAAAAGTTTTTTCCTGCTTCTCAATTCCTCTTTGTCTCACAAAACAATGTGTACGAATACCCATATCCTGAAGCCGCTTATGTTCGAGAAGACCAAAGAAAGCAGGCTTATGACCCTTATGTAAAAGTTTACGCTACCGTAGGAATAAAAGGCTTTGACCGTCTACATTACAGTAACGATGGTTATCGACAAGCTGCTTTAGAACAGTTTAGAATTATCTCAAAAGAGATTTATAAGCGGAATTGGCCCACCGAAGTTAATAGTCCAAAAATTCAAAGAGCCTATTTCCTATCTGAAAAAGATCGAGATAAACTTTTCATTGATTTTGATGATGGCCAAAATTTAATAATTCCAAACGACACAATGGTCGTAGATCTAAAAAATAAAACACATAAATTAACAATCGCTGATCAATTTTTTTGGGATGAAATCAACACTAAATCCATGTCAAAAAACATCAAAAAGATCGAAGTGATTAACGGGAAAAAAATAGTCATCACCTTTACATTACAATATGAAGGCAATATTGTTAGTTACATTCCTAGCTTTCATACAAATTTTGTCGTAGGCCTTACCGAGTATCCTTATCCTGGACCTTATTTGAAAAATAAATTGGGCATGAGAGCTCTTGGATTTTCTGGGTTTCCGATTCAAATGGTAGACGGAGAATCTGATGTTTTCACGATTGGACCAAATCCTGCGACCAAACAATTTACCCTACGCTGGCCAAGATTAATACAAGGCAGTATCAAAATCTATGACATGAACGGCTTTGTATTTTATACGGATACCATCGACGTGGAACGTGAAAGGGTGGTCGATGTGACCAACTGGCCTAATGCCAATTATTTTATTTCTTACATTAGTCGAGAGGGAAGAATTTCCACCAAACGACTCGTTGTTATCAATTAATCTCCTCGATTCGGTCTATAAAATAGCAATGCGGATGATTTTGCATCCCTATTTTTGGATAATACGCCTCCGCTGCGGGCGCAGCTAATAAAATCAATTTCGCCCTAGGGATATTTATTTTTAAGATTTTAATTAATTCTTTTCCAATCCCCTGATGCTGATATTTTTCATCGACCGCCAAATCCGCTAGGTAAGTCGTATACACAAAATCGGTCATCGCACGCGCCAGACCTACCAATTGACCATTTTCATAAGCCCCAATGTAATAATTCGCATGCGCCAACATGCTCTCCATCGCCTCTAAATCAGCCAACGGCCTTCTCAATCCCAATGTAGATTTATGTAAAATATCAATCAAATCGTGAACGGAAATAGTAGGGTTAACCTGATAATTAATCGACATGGAATAAAATTTAAAATGTTTTGCCTTATTTTTCAGGCTAATTTAAAAATCTTCTCTCAGGGATGGTAAAGAAATTACACTTTGTTAACAAATCTTTTTTTTCTCTTTGTTACCTTGCAGCTTAAACACATTAAAATGAAATTATCTACCTCTACTAAAATATTCGTTTGTCTATTCATACCATTTTTAGGAATGAGTCAATCGAAATCGCTCGCGGGCCAATTAGCCTCAAAAAGAGTCACTTTGCCAAACAGTTGGAAACTTTCCCCCTACGGAAAATCAGTCTCTTTAGGTGATCTACCTCTTAACTTGGTCGTGTCGCCCAACAAATCCTACATGGTAGCAACCAATAATGGACAGAGCGTTCAGAGTCTCCAATTATTCAATGTGAAAAAAGGTGAAATCGTCGACAGCAAGGTCATTCCAAAATCATGGTACGGACTTAAAATAGCTGCCGATAACAAAACGATTTATGCATCCGGGGGAAATGATAATGTCATTTTACATTTTGAAATCGTAGAAGATAAACTAATCGACAAAGGAAACATCGCGCTTAGCAATATCCCAAAAGACAATATCTCACCCGCTGGGTTGGATTTAGATGACGCAACGGGAATACTATATGTCGTTACTAAGGAAAACAATAAACTTTATTTAGTCGATACGCGCCAACAAAAAGTCCTGGAGTCTTTCGCCTTGCCTGCTGAGGGATATACTTGTTTGCTCGATAAATCAAAAGGGGTGCTCTATATTTCTGTTTGGGGTGGACGCCAAATATTACCTTTTGACACGCAGTCAAAAAAATTCTTAAAAGCAATCCAAGTAGGTGATCATCCGAACGAAATGGTTTTGACAAAAAATGGGAAAACTCTTTTTGTTGCCAACGCAAATGACAACTCTGTTTCGGTTATTGACCTAGAGAAAGGGAAAGAAATCGAAGTTTTAAATGCTGCCTTATTTCCAAATTCATTGGAAGGCTCATCAACCAACGGCATCGCTCTATCCGAAGATGAGGAAAAATTATACATCGCAAATGCAGACAACAATTGCTTAGCGGTTTTTGAAGTAGAAGATTTAGGCAAATCAAAATCACTGGGATTCATTCCGGTGGGTTGGTACCCGACCCAAGTAAAAGTTGTCAATGGT
>Ga0315905_10006747_pt1 | contig 11661 bp, 7 predicted proteins | sample LakEriMetagenome_5_FD_203522 | JGI IMG/M metagenome (GOLD analysis project Ga0315905, IMG submission 203522) | Freshwater fungal communities from buoy surface, Lake Erie, Ohio, United States - Buoy 4 MA121 | ecosystem: Environmental > Aquatic > Freshwater > Lake | place: USA: Lake Erie, Ohio...
AAGGGCATTGCCGATCGCCAGGGCGATGCGCTGAAGCAGGCCGTCGAGGCCGTGACCCAGGACCTTGAACAAGCCGCCACCAACGCCGGTCGCGCCTCGAGCCTGCAGGGCGCAAGCGGCCAGAGCGCCCGCAACGAACAGCTCACGATCGCGCTGCTGCAGGCGCGCATGGCTGACTTGCGCGCCAGCGCCGCGCTCGCTGATGCGGCGATCGGCGACATGGCGGGCAAGGCCGGCGACGTGGCCGATGGCATCGAGTTCGAAGGCTCCGACCCCAGCGAACTCGTGACTGCCGCGATCACCGCCTACAAGAGCGCGAAGGAATCGATCGACGGCAGCAGCGCGACCGAGGAGTCGAAGACCGCGATGAAGGCGCAGCTCGACACCGCGATCAAGTCGCTCGAAAGTCCCGAGGACTTCGCCGCGGAGATGGCGGCCAAGGCCGGCATCGCGCTCTCCTCCGATGCGAAGAAGCCCGCCAAGCGCCCGGCGCGCGCCAAGGCCCCGGCACTTGCCCCTCTGCCCGACCCGGTCGGCTTCGAGAGCGCCGAAGCGCTGCTCGAGGCGATGAAGACCAGCTACGACTCGGTCGAGGGCTTCGACCGCATCGCCAAGTGCATGTCCGGCCGCGATGACACCTCGCGCCGCGATGGACAGGTGCTCGGCATGCTGAGCTCGGCGATGGGGCCGCTGGTCGTGGCGATGAAGACCACGTTCGGTCCTGAAGCGCTTGCATCGCTCGGGGAATCGACCGCCGGCGCCGCCGATGCCGCCAACGCCACGCTGACCGACGTGACCGACACCGAGGCCACGCTCGTCTCGGGTGCGCAGAACACCAAGCTCTTCAAGGACGGCGACGCATGGTTCATCGACGTCGCGTCCATGCCGCAGGAGGCGATGAGCAACCCCATGATGAAGCAGCTCGGCGCGCAGATCGGCATGATCGCGGGGCCGATGCGCGGTGCGGCCGAAGCGGTCGCCGCCAAGATCACCGCTGGTGAGATCGCCGACCCGGGCGCAGCCATGCAGGCCTTCCAGCAGGCCATGATGGGCGCGATGATGAAGGCTGCCGGTGGCATGATGGGCGGCGCCCAGGATGTCGCGGTGCCCAACGGCCGTGGTGGCGACCCCGCCGAAGGCAACCAGGACGAGCCGCTGCCCTGAGGTTCACGAGCCCAGCCGCATGACCTGACGTCGCGCGGCGTGCCGCACGAGTTCAGGCTGCGAAGGATCGGCGGCGAGTTCAAGCAATTTCCGCCGCAGGGCCAACCGCCCGGCCTCGCTCCCCCGCTGCTCGAGGATCGCCGAGGCAGCGGCATGCACTGCATTGCGGCGTGCCATGTCCAGCGACACCCGCTTGAGCGTGCCGGCGAGGAACGCCTCGGTCCGGTCCTCCTCGCACCAGCCGAGCACCGTGAGCAGGTCATGGCTCGCGCCGCGGCCATCGAAGTCAGGGTGCACGCCTGCACGGCGGCTGCGCACGGTCGGCGCGTTGTGCGGACAGACCTCCTGGCACGCATCGCACCCGAAGAGCCAATCGCCGACCGAATCGGCCAGCCAGGCCTGGCCGTCGCCGCGCTCCTCGAGCGTGAAGGTGCTGATGCAGCGCGACGCATCGACCGACCATGGCGTGATCGCCTTGGTCGGGCAGGCATCGATGCACGCGGTGCAGCTGCCGCAGGGATCGTCACCGATGCCGGGCGCCGCCGTGGTCGGCTCGAGGTCAAGCGTCGTCAGCAGCTCGCCCAGCAGGATCCACGAGCCCAATCCCGGCGCGATCCCGAGCGTGTTCTTGCCGATTCGAACGACACCCGCGCGCTCGGCGTGCTCGCGCTCGAGCACCGGTTCGAGGTCGCCGCAGCGACGGAACCCCTGCCCAGGGAACGCCTCGTCCAGCGCCTTGTGCAGCTTGAGCAGGCGCTTCTTCATGCGTCGGTGGTAGTCGCGACCGCGGGCGTAGCGCGCCGTGCGTCCGCGCGGCGCCGCGCTCCCGTCCACCCGATCGGGCCGGCCGTCCGCATAGCGATCGGCGACCACGATCACGCTTCGTGCGCCCGGAAGCATCGTGCACGGATCGAGCCGTGCTTCGAGCTGCTCGCGGAACCACTCCATGGGTCCGTGACGGCCTGCAGCGACCCACTCACGGATCACGTGCTCGCGCGGCGAGCGTTCGAGCCGCGCCACGCCCACGGCGGCGAATCCGAGCTCGCGCCCCTTGGCCACGATCCATGCCGTGAGCGCCGGGCCGCCGCTGGGGATCATGCGTGCAGCCCAAGCAGCGACGCCACGCGACCCGGCGGCACGTCGGCGACCACGCCGCCTTGCCCCGTGCAGGCCGCGGCAGCCGCGTAACCCGAGCGCACCGCGCCCTCCATCGTGGCGGGCCAACCGGTTGCGGTCCAGTCGCCCGCCAGGAACAGATTCGGCACGCCGCCCACGATCGGATCAGGCACGGCCTTCGGTCGCAGGCGATCGATCCCCGGCAGGCAGCCGAACGTCGCGCGCTTCTCCTTCACGGCACGCACGGCCACGGGGTCGAGGCCACGCACGCGCGGCAACGCCCACGCCATGTCGGCGAGCACGCGACGCACGATCTCGGCCTCGTCGAGGGCCATCCATGCATCGGCGCCGCTGATCACTGCATGCACGTGCTCGCGGCCATCCTCGCCCGACTTGCGGAACAGCCACTGCGTCGCGCGGCCCGGCAAGACCAGGTGTGGGGTGTCCATGACCGGATGATCGAAGAAAAGATGCACGCCCAAGATCGGGCTGAAGGGTACGGCCTCGAGATCTCTGAGCCGCACATCGGCCCGGCGAAGCGTGTCGCTGCAGAGCTTTGCGAGCCGATCAGGAGGCACGCTCGAGATCACCGCGCTGCACTCGATCAAGCCGTCGTCGGTCGTCACCCCGGTGATGCGACGGCCGTCGTAGTTCAGTGCGATCACGCTCGTCGACTCGCGCAGCTCGCCGCCGACCTGCACGATCGCGTCACGCGCAGGGTCGTAGAGGCGCGCCAACGGCACGGTGCTGATCCCCATGCACGGGCTCCACGGATCCTGCAGGAATCCATCCTGGAAGACCTTCATCGCGTAGGCGGCATCGCACGATGCGCTCGGCACGTTGCACGCGCTCACCACCACGGGTTCCCAGAAGCGATCGATCGCGGCAGCCGTCTGGCCCGTCTCGCGGAGGAAGGCCGCGAAGTCACGGCCCGACCACTGCGCGCGGCCCTGACGACCGAGCCGGATCAGGCGCCACATCGCGCGTGCGATCGAGAGCTTGTCGCGCAGGTCCAGCTGCCGCATGCGCAGAAACGAGCCCGTGAAGTGACCGGGGGCAGGCCACCACGATGGCCTCATGCGGTCCGGATCCATGGGCGGGTTCGCCCAGAAGGTCGTGTCGTGCCACTCAACCAACCCATCGACGCCGAGCCGCTCGTAGAAATCGATCAGGTTCGTGCAGCAGCCCATGAGCACGTGCTGGCAGTTGTCCAGCACGAGGCCCGTGCGCGCATCCTCGAAGCTCGTTGCGCGGCCGCCGAGTTTGCCACGCGTCTCGATCACCACGGGGCGGTCGCCGGTCTCCGCCACCCGAAGCGCCGCCGCGAGCCCCGCAATGCCCCCACCGACTATGGCCACCGACCGGCTCATGGCACGCTCGCCCCGCCGTGCCACCCCAGCCGAGCACGGAGTGCCACCAGCAGCTTGGCGGCAGCCGACAGCGCAACGCGGCCCTCGACGACGGCTCGCGGGCGATCGTGGATCCGTCGCGCGATGCCGCCGTAGATCGCCGTCATGGCCCAGAGCGTAGGCCTGCACGACCCGTCGATCATGCCATCGAGCGGTGCGCTCGAGCGGTAGTAGGCCACGCATCGCGCGACCTGCGCCTGCATGAACGCCTCGCACCGCTGCGCATCGCTCCAGGCCAGCAGGCTCGCGACGTCGAGTCCCGCTTGGGCGAGTTCATCCGCCGGCAGGTAGCAGCGGCCCATGCCGTGGTCTTCGCGGAGGTCACGGAGGATGTTGGTGAGCTGGAACGCGATGCCCCGATCGGTCGACAGTTCCATGGCACGGAAGTCACTGGCCCCGAAGATCCGCGTGCAGGTGCGTCCAACCGTGCCGGCGACGAGATCGCAGAAGTGCCGGACCTCGGCCCAGTCCCTGCACGGTCGGTGGTCGGCATCGAGCAACTGGCCATCGAGCATGCCGTCGAAGTCGGCACGCGCGAGGGCGTGGTCGGCGATCGAGCGCACGAGCGCCGGCCACATCGGATCGCCGTCGGGCACATGGCCTGCGAACGCGCGCTCGGTCGCCGCACGGAACGCCGCCACCTGCTCGATCCGGTCCGGGCCGCCGTCATCCACGAGGTCATCCGCACGGCGCATCCAGGCGTAGACCGCGTACAACGCCGAGCGACGTGGCTCGGGCGCCAGCCTGAGCCCGTGATAGAAGTTCCGGGCTTCGCGCCGCACGATGGCTGCACAGTGCTCTGCACTCGCCGCCAGCACCGGCTCGCTCCAGGCCTTGGCCATGCTCACCGTGCGTTCCTCCGTGCCCGCAGCACCGCCTGCAGCACAATCCACGCCTTCTCTGGCGCCCACAGGCGCGGGCGGTCCAGGCAGGTCTCGACGTTCCACTGCTCGATGCGCGCCAGCGTGCGACGACCGCCCTCGGCAAAGAGCCACAGCAACGCACGATGCTGCGGCGCGACGGCCCGCTCAAGCGCACCGATCGATTCATACATCGGCGCGGTTCGCGCCACGCACTCCCACAGGCACGTGCGCCACTGGGCCAGGAACTCTCGGTCCGGTGCATGGCCCACCTCGATCGTCGAGCGGAACCGCTCGTCGAGGCACTCGCCCGGGAAGAGCTCGCTCGGCACGTAGATCCTGTTGCGCTCGATGAGGTCACGGCGGGCATCCTGCCAATGGTTGGTCAGCTGCAGCGCCGTGCAGATCGCATCACTGGCGGCGATCGCAGCCGGATCATGCTCTCCGAGCACCCCAAGCACCAGGCGCCCGACAGGGTCGGCGCTCTCCCGGCAGTACGACAGCAGGTCATCCCAGCGCTCGTAGCGATCCTGCACCTGGTCGCGCAGGAAGGCCCGCAGCAGAGCATCGAACGGTTCACATTCCAAGCCGTGCCGTTCGACGACCGGCTGCAGCGCCACAAAGACAGGGTGCACCGCGTGACCGGCGAACGACCGGCCCAGCGCCTCGCGCCACCATGACAGCCACGCCGTGGCCGCGGCACGATCGCCAGCCTCGTCACCCAAGTCATCGCTGATGCGGCAGAAGGCGTAGATCGCCTGGAACGCACCGCGCGCCGATGCCGGCACCAGCCCGCTCATCACGCTGAAGTTCTCGGCAGCACCGCCGGCGAGGCGCGCGCAGAACTCCTGCGCATGAGCCAAGCCGCACGGCACATTCGCCCCAGGCCCCCAACGATCGAGTCCGGCCCGCACCACGAGCGATCGCGGCAGGTCCGGCATCGCCGTGGCGAGGGCCGTGGAGGCGTTGCCGGTGCGGTCATCCATGGGGCCCGGCACGATACTGCCCCACGCCCGGGCAGGGCTATGATCTCCGGGCTCATGAAGTTGATCCTCGCCAACCCCCGTGGCTTCTGCGCCGGCGTGTACATGGCCATCGATGTCGTCGACCAATTGCTCGACATCTGCCCGGGCGAGCCGATCTACGTCTATCACGAGATCGTCCACAACACGCACGTGGTCGGCCGCTTCCGTGACCGCGGCGTGCAGTTCGTCGAATCGATCGACGACGTGCCCGAGGGCGCGATCGTGGTCTTCAGTGCGCACGGCGTGAGCCCGGCGGTCCGCCAGCAGGCCCGTGACCGACGGCTCACGGCCATCGACGCGACCTGCCCGCTCGTCACCAAGGTGCACGCCGAGGCGATCCGCTACTCGCGCAAGGGATTCCAGATCCTGCTCGTGGGCCACCGCAACCATCAGGAGGTCGTGGGTACGCGTGGCGAGGCTCCCGACTCGATCCAGGTCGTGGAGAGCCCCGCCGACATCCCGGGCCTGCGCATCGAGGATCCCGAAAAGCTCATCTACCTGACCCAGACCACGCTCTCGACCGACGATGCCGGCGTGATCATCCGGGCGCTCAAGGAAGCATTCCCCCAGATCAAGGAACCCCCGGCGAGCGACATCTGCTACGCCACCACCAACCGTCAGGACGCAGTCCGGGCGCTCGGCCCCAAGTCCGACCTCGTGATCGTCGTCGGCAGCCGCAACAGTTCCAACTCGGTGCGGCTGACGGAAATCTCGGAGAACGTCGGCACGCGCGCCGTGCTGGTGGATGACGCCAGCGAGATGCAGGATGCCTGGCTCGACGGCGTGGAGAACGTGCTCCTGACCGCGGGCGCCAGTGCGCCCGATGACCTGATCCGCGGGGTGATCGAATGGATCGCCGCGCGCCATCAGCTCACGGTCGAGCAGCACGATGTGCGCCACGAGGACGTCGAGTTCGGCCTACCTGGAACGCTGAAGGAAGTCATGCGGTCCCGCGGCATCGATCCCACCGGTCGCCGGGTGGTCCGCGAGGACTGCGGCGTGCGCAACGCGTCGTGGTTCAGTGACCACGCCATCCCCTTCACGACCGTCGACCTGACCATCGGTGCCAGCAGTGGCCGCTGAGCGCCCGCACGTCTTTGACCTCGACCCGGCCTCGATGCAGGCCTGGTGTGCCGGTCGCGGCCTGCCGAAGTTCGCCGCGGCACAGATCCTCGACTGGGTCTATGCCAAGGGCGTTGGTGATCCCGCGGCCATGACCAACCTCTCGAAGGCAGCCCGCGCCGCACTCACCGACGGCATGACCTTCGTTCGCGGCCGGCCGCTGCGCCACCAGGCGGCCACCGACGGCACGCAGAAAATCCTCATGGGGTGGCCCGACGAGGGCGAACTGCTCCCGATGGCCGAGCCATCGCGGCAGACCGAGTGCGTGATGATCCCGAGCGAGGACCGCCGTACGGCGTGCATCAGCTCGCAAGTCGGTTGCCCTGTCGGATGTCGGTTCTGCGCCAGCGGCATCGGTGGGCTTGATGGCAACCTCACGGCCGGGCAGATCGTCGAGCAGGTCTGGCACCTGTCGCGGCTCGAGGGCGTGGGCCGCATCAGCAACATCGTCTTCATGGGCATGGGCGAGCCGCTGGCGAACTACAACGCCGTCACCGACGCGATCCGCACGCTGCACGCCGAGTGGGGCTTCGGCATCAGCGCACGCAAGATCACGGTGAGTACCGTCGGCCTGCCCGCGGCGATCCGCAAGTTCTGCTCGTTCGAGCTCCCCGTCACGCTCGCGCTCAGCCTGCACGCACCGTTCGACGATCTCCGGCGCGAGATCATCCCTTGGGCGGAGTACAGCACGATCGCGGAGCTGCTCGAGGCCTGCCAGGAGTGGTTCGACCGAACCGGCCGCGAGATCACGCTCGAGTACATCCTCCTTGGCCGTGTGAACGACCGCGCCGAGCATGCGCATGAACTGGCACGACTCGCCCGGACGCTGCGCGCCAACGTCAACCTCATCCGCTACAACGAAGTGCAGGGCATGCCGTACGAACGCCCCTCGTCAGAGGATGTGCTCGCGTTCCAGGAGATCCTGCGCTCGAAGGGCGTGAACGTGCACATCCGAGCAAGCCGTGGTCGTGACATCGCGGCCGCGTGCGGCCAACTGCGCCACGAGAGCCTTCGGCGCGACCAGTCCGCGGCGTGACCGATCACCGAGGCGGCTGGCGCCGCTCGTTCCCTGGCTCCCGCGTCACGATTCGCGGGGCGCGAGCGATCCCGGCCGCAGCGCATCGATGTCGCCCGCGCTCATCTCGCGGATCGAGCCATCGAGAGCGAGTGCGTGAAGTTCCTGCGCCGCACGCACCCATTGGTCGTACGTCGACTCGCTCGCAGCCGCATCGGCCACGAAGCGGTAGCCAGCCTCGCGTGCATCCTGGCCCGAGCGGCCGCGCCACGACATCGGCACGAAGGGCATGACCAGCTCGACCACGCGTGCAGGCCAGTCGCTGCCCTTGAACTCGGCCTTCCACCGCCGTCCGGGAACGGCGACGTCAAGACGGTAGAGGTAGCGGCGCGAGACGTGGTCGCCGCGACTTCGCACCTCGCCGAGCCACTCGCGCACGCGTCGGCGGTGCTCGTCGCCCACGGTCATCACACAGAGATACGGAAAATCCCTGATCAGGCTGAGTTCGGCCAAGGGGAGGATGCAGGCAGCCGTCAGCGGCATGCGATCGATCCCCCGCTCGCGTCCGGCCAGCGCCACCATCGCGTCGCCGAAACGCTTGGCGTAATCGCCACCTCCCCAGATCACGCACCGACGGAATGCCAGGACGAAATCGTGCAGCGGCTGTCCGCCATCGACACCGCCAAGCGGCTCGAGCGCGTGCAGGTAGGGCCGCAGCAGCGAGACCACGCGGCGTGAAAGCCGGCGCGACCGCGGATTGCCGTACACCCGTGCCTCGAACTCCATGCGCCGCATCATGTCCTGGGCACGTTCGCGGTCACTGGCGCTCTCGCGCAGCTCGGCCCGCTCGCTCGCCACCAGCCGTCCGAAGCGGAGCGCTTCGAGGCTGCGCGCGTAGCCACGCTGCTCCATGCGGCGTGCGGCGGCTTCGAGCGCCTCGACCGTGACCGGCACGAGCCCGAGCTGGAACGAAGCACCGAGCATGGCCACATCGAGCACGCGGTCATTGAGGAAGGCATGACGCACGCGGCGGGCCATGTCCAGCGCGAGGTCCGCAGGCGCACCCAGGGCTCGCTCGATCGAGGGTTCAAGCGCGGCCGCTGCCGATTCGAACGGCTCGCGCAGCTGATCCGGGAAGGCACCCGTGTTGACGCACGCACGCGTGCGCCCTGCTGCGCCGATGCGCAGGTAGGGATCGGGCCCGAGCGCACGCAGCGACTCGACGGGGTCCATGCCGATGAGCACGTCACCTTCGCCGAACGGGATTCGGGTCGGCATCGGCAGGTCGTCACTGCTCGCTGCACGGGTGAAGAGCACCTGCGCCCATGACCGGCGCCCGGGCCCGACCGGCGTCGCATGGTGCACGGCCTCCACGCGGTAGCCCATCGATCGCCCGGCTTCGCAAAGCATCTGTACCGCAACGCCCGGTGGATCACCGCGCCAGCCAGCGAGGTGCGCTCGCCAGACGCCTTGCGTGGCGTGCACCGGCGTGGGTGCAGGCAGGCTCGACGCCTGACGCGCGGCCTCGGCCAGGGCCACGGGCCGCTCGCGCTCCAGTTCGACCTGCTCGAGCAAGGGTTCCACGCGCAAGCGCCAGCCCTGACCGGGTTCAGGCGTCACGCGAACGATCTCCGCTGTCGCACGCAACGGATCGGCGCCACGCTCCAAGCCCTGATCGATCAGCGTGGCCAGCGGCGGATCCCGCAGATCGCAGGCCGCACTCACTGGCCAGATGAACCGCTGCATCGGCAGGTAACCCAACCGATCGACCTCGATCAGGTCGCGCTCGAGCACGTTGATGTCGCGCCGAGCCGGCGGTCCGTCTCGCGCGATGACGATGGTCACGCCGCGCTCGTCCACGGCCTCGACGATCGACGCCACCACCGCATCGCGATCGTTGACATCGACGCGGACCATCCGCGGCAAGCGCCGCGCATCGCCGGGCGTGCACGCCTCCGCAAGACGCTCGACATCAGGTTCCTCGTCGGCCGCAAGGTCGCAGACCACGAAGACCCGGGGCCCCGTGCGCACGGCGTGACGCACGGCGGCACCGCCCTCGATCGACCAGCGCCGGCGGTCCCAGACCTCGATGACGGTTGACTCCGCGCGCGCCGGTTCAGGACCTCCGGCAAGCACCGCGTGCCGCGGCACCTCTCCTTGGTCGGGCGAGCGCCCTGCGAGCGCCTCGATCGCATCGAGCGCCGCCTCGGTGGCCGCCATGCGTGCGCTGGCCAGTCCCAGGTGCTCATCGCGCGGGGGCGCCACCACGCCTTCGAGTTCGACGTCGGGCGCCAGGACCGCATGCGGATCCTTGCTCGGCCGCAGTTCATCGAGCAGGTGGATCATCTTGCGCACGAGCGTGGAACTGCGCGTGCCTTCGTTGGCCTCGAGCCTGACCCGAGCATGGCCCTCGAGCGGCGGAAGCTCGGTCCACCACACCTGCGCAGCGTGGCCGTGCGCGCGGCGGATCCGCTGCGCCAGTCCGACGACCCGCGGTGCGGTGCTGCCTGGCCGGGGCTCGACCACGATCGCATGCTCGCATCGCTCGAGGAATCGCTCGAGGGCACTCTCATCGATCGGCGCGCTCGCACCGAGCCGGAAGACCGGCACACGTCCCGTGAACCCCGTGGCATCGAGCATGTGCAGCGTGGCGTGCACGCATGGGCCGATCGCGATGATGCCGTAGCGCTCCCGCTCCCCCGGGCTAGGCATGAACCACGCGTGGTTGAACTCATCGCGTCGAAGGTCGCGCAAGGGATCGCTGCCATCCACGACCAGCGCCTCGGGCTCGACCGCATCGAGCATCGTGACCACACGGTTGGGGCGCATCGCCAAGGTGGCCCAGGAGCGAAGCATGGTGTTGTGCACCACGATGCCCACGGGCACGCCAGCAGCACTCGACATGCGAAGCGCCAGGCCAACGCTGCGACGCAGGCTCTCGAGATCCCACGGCTCAAGGGTCGGCATGCGCAGCCGCCAGCAGATGCGGCGCGGGCACGTGGCCGGCGAGAGGTGTGGATTGTCCTCGAGCACCAGGGCCACCGGGCCGCCGCACGAGCGCGCCAGCCGCTCCAAGGCCCCCATGCCTCGATCGACCTGGTCGTTGGGCAAGAGCGCGATCGCCCCGCGACCGGCGGCGGATTCGATGGCTGCCAGGCTGATGCTTCGCACCGCATCGACCGAGGCCTCGAGGCGAAGCCCGTTGCGATCGAGCGCTGCCTGGGTGGCCGGATCGGCTGCGATGCGGAACAACGGCTCGAACGGCGGACGCCGGGGGCCGAAGACCGCCACAGCCGGCACGGGCGACTCGAGCGCACCCTTCAAGAGAGCCTCGGGCGCCGAGAGCAACGCGTCACCATCGGTGCGCGCCAGGGGCGGCGTCCACGCATCACGGGGGTCGTGCTCGCGGCCGTTCACGCTTGGATCCTACCGATGCCCGAGCACGAGCTCGACGGCTTCGGCGAACCCATCCCGGTCGTGATGGCCCACACGCACGTTGGCCGCGGCATGCGCATGCTCATGCGCGTTCTCCATCGAGATGCCCAGCGCCGAAGCCCGCAGCATGCCCAGGTCGTTCATGCCGTCTCCGACGGTCGCGACCTGATCGGTGCCCAACCCGCGCATGCCGCACACATGCTCGATCATCGTCCACTTGTCGACGCCAGCGGCGAAGATCTCGAGCACGTGCGTCTGCGTGCCGATCGACATGTCCTGCGTGACCGCACCCCAGTGCTGCATGGTGACGGCGTCGCCGACGCGCTCACGCAGCCGCTCGACGAGAGCCGGCAGTTCGTGCGCGCCGGCCACGGTCCCCGTGCGCAGGACGGCGTGGGCATGCGACTCGGGTTGCCAGTGGGTCGGGCAGGCGATGCGCTCCACCGCCACCGGAAATTCCTTGAACCACCAGTCACTCACCGGATGCAGCTCGTGGCTGCCGACGAGCAGGTAGT
>Ga0315905_10006748_pt1 | contig 11660 bp, 12 predicted proteins | sample LakEriMetagenome_5_FD_203522 | JGI IMG/M metagenome (GOLD analysis project Ga0315905, IMG submission 203522) | Freshwater fungal communities from buoy surface, Lake Erie, Ohio, United States - Buoy 4 MA121 | ecosystem: Environmental > Aquatic > Freshwater > Lake | place: USA: Lake Erie, Ohio...
CCAAGGGTGGTTGAATTTTGCCCGCTGTGTCGAGCAAGTAGTATTCGAGATGGTCGGTCGCCCAGTGGTTATCGAAGGCGCTGTGGTTGGCCACCCAGTCGATGATGACCTTCATGCCGTTGTCGTGCGCAGTCTTCACAAGATTTTTGAAGTCGGCCAGCGATCCATAGCTAGGATTAACCGCCTTATAGTCCTTCACGCTATAATGACTTCCCAGGCCGCCTTTGCGGTTCACCTCACCGATGGGGTGTATAGGCATGAGCCAGAGAATGTCGACGCCCATCGACTTCAAACGTGGAATGTCTTTGGTAAAAGCGTTGAATGTACCTTCAGGAGTATGCTGACGGATATTCACTTCGTATATGGTCGCATTTTTTGACCAGTCGGGGTGTTGCAGAACGCGTGTGTCCGAATGTCCCAGTACTTTGGCTTCTGCCTCCGCCTGAGGCGCGTTGCCACAGGCAATAATAATTCCTGCGAGCGAAAGTGCTGCTATGGAGCGTAGAATGGTTTTCATAGAATTTGATTTGGTGAGGACAAATCTAAGTGTTGGATGTACACTTTGTTTAGGTGAATAATTGTAGAATGTAAGATTTATTGATTTAGGATGCGTGAAGCAATTGCTCTCAAAAGGCAACGTGAGACGGCGGCTTTGGTTGGAGGTGATTGCTATTCATGAATAGGGCGAATCACTTTGGTTAATAAATTAAATAACAGCGGCATAATTTCGTGTTTTTCATAAGCCAATGGCCGCTACATTTCCAATCTGATTCCCAATAGTAAGCAGAATGAGTGGAGATGAACCATGTGCTTGCTCATTTCAAATTCAACTAAAGACAATTGATATAAATTCTCAAATAATAGAGCAGAATTGACAAGTACATGAAATCACCAAACATAAATCTATGAAACACTTCCTAATTATTCTATCCATTTTGTTTTCTTTTTCTACATGCGAGGCACAAGCTCCCTTAAAGATGAGTTATCAAGCTGTCATTCGCAATAATTTCAATGCGCTTTTAACAAATCAGACAGTTGGAATGCGCATCAGTGTTTTACAAACTTCAGCGTCCGGGACACCGGTTTTCATCGAGACACAAACCCCTACTACAAATGAAAATGGTTTGGTAAGTTTGGAGATAGGCGCCGGAAATTTGGTCATCGGTAACTTCTCAAGCATTGATTGGTCAAATGGTCCATATTTTATAAAGACGGAAACTGATTTGACCGGAGGTAATAATTACAGCATAATCTCTACACAGCAATTATTGAGTGTTCCCTACGCACTCTATGCATCGACAAGTGGAAGCAGCATTCCTGGCCCTCAGGGCCTCCAGGGTCCCCAGGGCCTTCCAGGTCCTACTGGATTGTTGACATCCGGAGCTACGGCGGGCAATACACCATATTGGAATGGGGCTTCTTGGGTAACAGGTTCATCCAACTTTTTCAATAATGGCGGAAATATTGGAATTGGTACTATTAACCCACAAAGTAAATTTCATATCGTCAGGGAATTGAATGGATCCGACAACATTGCTTTCCGAACAAATATTACATCATTAGGTGGGGCTTCTGATAATCTTAGCGTCGCCAATTGGACAACGATACAAGGGACAATTGGTGATCTTACAGCCGTTGAGGGTAATTCAAGTGGACTAAACTCACTTGCTTTTCGAACAGGGGTTCTCGGAATTGGAAGCGAAGGTTTGTATAGCAGAGGAGTAGAAGGTCAGTCGATTGAGTTTAATGACAATCCGAATAACGTGAATGAAGGTCTTGTCGGCTTTGCACGGAACTCTAATTTTTCAAATATGGCAGTATTTGGGCGTTGTTATGATGATGTATCACCTACCGGATTGGGAGATCATTATGGCCTTGTTGGGATAAGCGAATGCCTCTCTAGTGCAGGAGTTAATTATGGTGTCTATGCTGAGGCATATAATGCTGCATACAATTATGCAGGTTTTTTTAACGGAGACGTAATTGTAACAGGAACATTGAATAATCCATCTGATGAAAGGTTAAAGACCAATATTAAACCCATGAAAAGTAGCTTAGATATTATTCGTCAACTAACTCCAGTTGAGTACGATTATAAGCAGGATGAATCAATTAAGCTTTTGAATCTATCTCAGAAACATCAATACGGTTTTATTGCCCAAGACCTTCAACAGGTTTTGCCTGATTTAGTATCAAATCAAAAGTTAAACTCTACCATGCATGGAGGTGCTTCATCCAAAAATGAAAGCAAAATGCATGGATTGGGGCATTCAAATGAAAGTATGGAATTTCTGGGTATCAACTATACTTCCATTATCCCATTTCTAGTGCAGGGTATGAAAGAGCAGGACGTGAAAATAAGAGAGCTTGAAAGCGTTGTTAGGGAATTGAAGCAACAAGTTGAGCAAAACCAACGGACTGGTGGAAAGTGATTTTCCTGAATAACTTCTATTCAATTAATTGAAAAGGAAATGTAGATTATTGTTCAAGCTATTAAATTTCGCATCACACCCTACAACCATTCTCTCCTAGAGTAGACTCAACTGCTCACCGCCCTTTTTCTTCTTCACAACGGCACGTTTGCGGGCATGTGTCGCTACGATACGCTTGCCCTCGGCCTTCACCTCGTCTTTCTTGCGGTGGCCCCAAATGGCTTCGCGAGCGTGGCGAGCGGCCGATTCAAGGGCAATGATTGGGGCAGGGTAGTCGGAACCGATAATCACGCCGCACGCTGCTTGCTCTTCGGTCGACATCAGATGCGGTTCGTGTATGTGCTCTGTGGGTACTGCTCGTAATTCGGGCACCCACGTCTTGATAAACGACCCTTCTTGATCGTGGTCGAGGCTTTGCTTGACGGGGTTGTACATGCGAACGGTATTCACTCCCGTGGTACCGGCCTGCATCTGGAATTGCGGATAGTGAATGCCGGGTTCGTAGTCGAGAAACAAACGCGCCAGGTGATAGGTGCCTGTGCGCCAGTCTTGATACAAATGATGACAAAAGAAGCTCACCAGCATGGCCCGCATACGGAAGTTGATCCACCCTGTGGCATGCAGGCAGCGCATGCATGCATCGACGAGCGGGAAGCCTGTGAGCCCCTTTTCCCAAGCTTCTATGTGTGCAGCGTTATATTCCTTAACGAGTGATTCGTATCCGGCATTGACGCAGTGTGTTTCGTATCGGCATTCCACCTCGAACTTTTGAATAAAATGGTCACGCCATTTCACGCGTGTGAGGAAGCCATCGACCCAGCGTTTGCCGGAGCCACCTTGCGGATGATCTATAAGGAAGCGATACACTTGTCGAACACTAACATTTCCCCATGCCAAGTAAGGAGAGATGCGTCCGCAGCTTATGCGACTCTCGGCCGGTTTGGAGATGTGTTTATTATAGTTGACGCCCCGCATTTCTGCAAAGCTTTGCAGATAACGAAATGCCATATCTTCACCTGCCGGCTGAAATTCACGCGGATAGTCAGACCATTCGTTGAGCAAATGATCGGGAATAGAAAATGCATGCTTGGGCAGTGCTAGCGTCTGCCTGCTAAATGAATTGCAGATAATAGGTGCATGCATGAAGCCGTACCATTGTTTATCCCATCCTTCGCGGTTGCGAATGCCGCGTTGTATGCCGTCGCGTTTGCATTCGGTCCAGGCAACCTGCTGCTCAGTGCACCATTGCTTCACCGCTTTATCGCGCTGCCAGGTCAATTGAATGCCGCTTTCGCGGTAGCTGAACAGGTTGGCAATCGAGAAGTGCAGAGATAACCAGGAAAGCACATCAACCATTTCGCCGTAAAACCAGTGTGCGCTTCTTCCGGACTCCTTCAATTTTTCATTCACGTGCAACAAGCTTTGATACTGAAACTGCAAGTGGCGTGTGCTTGTATCGGGGTGATCAAGGATGGAAGGTTCGAAGCAAAACACGATGAAGTAGGGCAGCCCCGCCTTTTCTGCCAGCATGAGCGGTTCGTGATCCTGCGTGCGCAGGTCGCGCTTCATCCAGACAAGGTTGATGGTCTGCTTTTCAATCGGCATTGCTCTGCTAAGTAAAGTCAGACGTTGTTAAACAAAGGCACTAGCGAAAGACGAAGGTTGAGGGCCTTGTCTCCAGTCTCCAACCCCCATCAAAACACACTTAAAACCTGGCTGATAAAACGCGGAATGCTATTCGGAACAAGCACTGCGATGAATACGATTCCGAATAACGCACCCCAGATGTGAGCGTCATGTGCTATGTTCGATCGAACATTACGTTTCATGAAATGCTCGAGCAGGAAGAAGACAAAAACACCAATAAAGGCTGGCATGGGAATGAAGAAGAAAGCTATTTCATTGAGCGGAAACAAAATCATGTAAGCCATAAGAAGAGCACTTACAGCTCCGCTTGCTCCAACTGAATTATACCCGTAGTTGTCTCCGTGCTTGCGCATAGAGGGAAGGGTAGCAGCAGCGCCACCTAATACGTACAGAGCAATGAACATAACTCCACCTTTTGTGCTACCCCAATTCAGTGTGAAAATACTTTCCATCACCCGACCAAAGGAATAAAAGACAAACATGTTCAACGCGAGGTGAATACCATCGGCATGCACCAGCATGTGCGAAAACAATCGGTAGTATTGTTTCTGATGTTTCACCCTATAAGGACTGTGAAGCAGTTTTTCGAACAACCCAGATTGTTCGAAGGCTCGCCAGGAAACAAGAACAGTGGCGGCGAGTATAATAAATGTGATTGGGGTAGAAGCCATGATACTTTTTGTTTTTAGCTGGAGTGATCGGCAATGATGAGCCAGCGGCCGTTCAAATTTTTCCAAAGCAGGCTATAATGTCCTGCGAGTGTGTCAGTAGTTCGAAACAGCTCCCATTTGCCGATGACATAGGTCGACGAATCGCCTGTTATTTCCATGGACAGATTGGTGAACTGAAGTTTCCCCATCGCATCGGAGTCTGGGTAGCTCTTTTTGTAATTATCGAGTGTGGATTGCCAGCCATACGTTATTCCTCGTTTGCCAATGAATCGCAACGAGTCGCTTTTCCAATAGCCCTGCATGAAGCCTTCGAGGTCACCCCGGTTCCAGGCTGCCTCCTGCTCATCCATAACTTGCTGAATTGCTTCTTTAACCAAAGATGCATCGGTCGACTTCATTTGCTCCTTACAGGATATCCAAAGCAAGGCTCCTGTGAAAAATAGAATGGTTTTCTTCATGGGAATTATGTACGCCCTAAATGTACGAGTTCGGCGGTCGACCAATCGGCCAAAGCCTTGTTCAATTCTTCCGCGCGGGTCATTCCCAGGTTAAAATCAATCATACAAACGTCTTCGGTGGTCATGGTGTTCTTCTCCATTTCCAGGTCTTTCAGCACTTTCATTATGGTGGGCATGTCGGCATAACCGAAAGTGAGCCTGTACCTGTCTTTAACAGGACGCACTTCTATGCTTGACTCTTCAATGCAAAGCTTAGCGGCGGTCTTATAAGCATCTATCAGTCCTCCTGTGCCAAGCTTGGTTCCGCCATAATAGCGAACTACAGCAATGAGTATATTGGTTAGCTCTGCCGATTGAATCTGTCCATAAATGGGCTTGCCTGCTGTACCGGATGGTTCGCCGTCGTCGTTTATCCGGTATTTACCGTAATCCCAACCCAGACGCCACGCATAGCATACGTGTGTTGCATTGTGGTGTTCTTTCCAAAGCGCGTCTATGTGCGCTTTTACTTCCTCTTCATTGTGAACAGGAAAAGCGTATCCGAGATGGCGGCTACCCAGAACACGATACTGAGAGCTTGTTGATGATGTGATGGTGCGGTAGGTCGACAATCAGGAAATAGGGTTCATCATGACACTGAAAACTGTGATACTATTAGGATCGCGATCGTAATAGAGCTTATCGAGAGCGCCCAAAATATTCTTAGCTCGGAAATACGAGGTGTGCAGCATATTCTCTCCTTTGAGGTTCCATTGAATGGTGAAGCTGCTCTCCGCTTCTTTGTAACTCTTAACATAGTCCAGCATTTGCTTGAGAGCTTCTGAGCGTGTTTCTCCGTTGCAAGAATGGAAAAGAAAACTCTGATTGTGCATCGAGTTTATGGTTATGAGGCGCAGTAAAACACCTCCCGGAGCTTCTTCAAACTGAAATACCAGGCTGTTTTGCCCGAGACCTATGTACTTCCCAATCTCACCCTGCAACTGGGCTTGCTCAATGTTTTTGTCAACAGTCATGTGGCAAATGTAGGGGCTAATAGCGCAAACACGTCTATTCTTAGAGGTTGTCTTCCTACCGCCAAATCTCAGCGCGAAGTCTGACAATCGTCATGACTCGTCTTTATCAACGCCCTGATGTTCGCAACATCAAAACCACCAAAACCTAAGTACATGAAACACATGATACTCGAACTTGAGAACCTCGATTGCGAGGGTTGCGCTAACAGCATTCGCCGAACGTTACTGCGACAGCCGGGCGTTTTGTCGGTACATGTCGATTTGAAGGCTACTAAGGTGAATCTCTCATGTGAGGACGACTTTGATCGGTCGCATGTTATTGTGGCTTTGGAAAATCTGGGATACCCTCCGATTGGAAGGAATACAATGCTCTGCATGGCCAGAGCGAAACTAAGTTGTGAATTGGGCAAAATAAGAAGCAGAGCATATTATGCTGCATTGAGTTGATATACAATTTGAGTTAAGGTTAGTTTTATTAGAAAAGTCGAAAAGGCTTTTGAAACAAGAAAACTGATCGAGCATCGTGGTAAGTCAGCAAGTTCGGTTGAATAGTTTCTACAGCAAAAAGAAAAGGCGGGGAATTCCCCGCCTTTTTATTTCACAAATCATCGATACAGATGAAATTACTTCGTCGCTTCGGCAATAAAGCGCTTCTTCTCCTGAATACGACTTGCCTTACCAGTGAGGCTGCGCAAGTAGAAAATACGTGCACGACGCACTTTACCGCGCTTGGTAACAACCACGCTCTCAATAAAAGGTGATGAAACAGGGAATATACGCTCTACACCCACACCACCACTAATCTTGCGAACAGTGAATGTTTCAGTAGCTGCTGAACCTTTGCGCTGAATAACAACGCCGGCAAACTCCTGTATACGCTCCTTGTTTCCTTCTACAATTTTGTAGCTTACAGTGATGCTGTCACCAGCAGCAAATGCCGGGATTTCCTTTACCGGGTTGAGCTTTTTCTCGAGTTCTTTAATGCGGTTCATGATGCGTTTTCTTTAAAATGATCCCCAAAACGGGGCGCAATATTACGACATTTCTGTCATCATACAGCGTCTTAAGAAAAAAAAAGTCTCCTTTTTTAGTCGGAAGGCCTTTTGTGCTTCCAACGCTTGTGCGTCCAAAGCCAATAGCGAGGCTCTTGTCGTATGTCTTCCTCCAAAAGGGCGCTCATTTTTTCGGTGAGTTTTCCATGATCATACGAAAGAGGCTCTTTGGTAACCAGTTCGTAGTCAATTGCATATTTGCCCCGCGAAACTTTGCGCAGATGTCCGAACACGATTGCCAGGTTGAACTCTTTTGCATACTTTTCTGCTCCAAACAAACAGGCTGTCTCTTGCCCTAAAAATGATATCCAGTGAGCCTTGCGAGGGTTAGATGGGGATTGGTCAATGGCGAAAACTGCAACAAATAGGTTTTCCTGATGCGCTTTTAACCATTCGGCGGTTTCTTTGGTAGAGACCAGCTCTAAACCGAATTTTCCGCGTGTACTGCGCATTTTCTCATCGAAGTAGCTATTCGATAGACGCTTGTAGATGCCCATTAACCGATGTCGAAAATGAGCGGGAGCAGATAGCGCCCACATTTCCCAATTGCCGTAATGCCCTCCGGCGAGTATAGCGCTTCTTCCTTCAGCATGAAGGTTGTCCAAGACCTCCGTATTATGATGCTCAAATCGCGCGGCGAGTTGGTGGGGATGGGCGCTGAAGTTTTTAAGACTTTCCAAGACTAAATCGCAGAAGTGCCTGTAAAAGTCTTTTTCAATAGAAATGATTTCCGCTGTTGTTTTTTCCGGAAAGGAGCGTGTGAGGTTGCCTCGGACAACTTTTTTTCGATAGCCCAACACATGATAGAATACCAGATAAAAAACATCCGAAAGTATGTAAAGCCCCCTGTAAGGAAGCATGCTAATCGGCTTTAATACGAGCCAATAAAGAATGCCCGATATCATTTCAAAACCTCCAACTTTAAACCATCATAAGCCAAAAATATGTTTGCGGGTAATTCCTTGGTAACGTCTTCATGCAGTCCAAGCTGATGGCTAATATGCGTGAACCACGTTTGCCGAGCTCCAATGCGCGCGGCTATATCGATAGCTTCTTCCAAGGTAAAATGGGAAGGATGCTTTTCACGTCGAAGTGCGTTTAGAACCAATACTTCCAGACCATGCAGTTTTTCAAACTCCTCCTCAGGTATAACATTAGCATCTGTGACATAGGCAAAATTGCCAATACGAAATCCGAATACGGGTAAACGAAGATGGTATACCTGGATAGGCTGAAAAGCTACTGGACCTATTTCAAATGCCCTGTCGTCGATGATATTGAGATCAATTTCAGGCACGCCCGGGTATTTTTTATCTGAAAACGCATAAGAAAATTCGCGCTTAAGAGCCTCGGCTACCTGCTCAGTGCAATATACCTGAGCGCGCCAGTTGTTGATGAAATTGTAGGCTCGGACATCGTCGAGACCGGCTATGTGATCTTTATGCTCGTGCGTAAAAATGATGCCTTCTATTGACTTGACTTTCTCGCGCAGCATTTGCTGTCGAAAATCGGGACCACTATCGATTACAAAGTTTTTACCATCGATAGAAATCATCACCGAGCTGCGCAGTCGAGCATCGCGCGGGTCCTCTGAGGTGCATATTGGACAAGGGCAAGCAATAAGCGGAACGCCCTGCGATGTGCCTGTGCCCAAAAACGTGATGATCATGCTGGCGAAATTACTACAGTCGATGCAACGCGAACACATCATGGATGAGTTAAGTTTCCGAAATTCTTCGTTCATTCATAGGGTGCATCAATTACTTTTGCCCTACTTCCTAATCGAAACAGGTGGAACTCGAACACGTCATACTTTCTGCAAGCCAAAAGGCTTTGCGTGTCAACTTAAATCAGGAGATTTATGGCACTTTTGCCGAGATAGGTGCAGGGCAAGAAGTCGTGCGCCATTTCTTTCGGGCGGGAGGAGCCAGCGGCACGATTGCTAAGGCGATGAGCGCCTACGATAAGGATTTTAGTGATGCTATATACGGTAAGGAAGAGAAGGGGAGGTACGTCTGTAAGCCGCGTCTTGTCAATATGCTAAACCATGAGTATCGCCTCATGGAAGAACGTTTGAAACGAAGCGAACACTCAGCTAAAAAGTTTTTTTCCTTTGCCGATACGGTTGCAACCATCAACTACCAAAAGACCATTCAAGGTCACGGCTGGATGGGCTTGAAGTTTCAGACAGCGCCAGACAAGGCTCCCAACATGGTCATTTTGCACATGCGATTGCACGAAATGGATGCATTAGCACAGCAAGCCACTGTTGGATTGTTGGGGGTGAATTTGTTGTACGGCTGCTATTTCTTCTACGCTAAGCCTAAGGAATTAATCTTGTCGCTATACGATAATTTGAATCGCGATCAGGTAGAAATTGATATGGTTGAGATGAGCGGTCCCGATTTCGATCATGTCGACAATCGTTTGCTCTCATTACACCTGGTGAAGAATGGAATGACGGACGCAGTGATTTTTTCACCCGACGGCAAAAACATTCAAGCCGCAGACATTCTCTATAAGAAGAATATTTTGGCCTTGCGTGGAAGTTTCCGTCCCGTAACCAAGGTGAACATCGATATGATTATGAAGGGTTTTAAACTCTTCGAAAAGGAGTACAAAGTTGATCACAACAACGTGCAAGTGCTGTTTGAAATAACGCTTAATAATTTGCGAGCAGAGGGTGATATTGATGAGCAAGACTTTTTAGATCGTGCTGAAATTTTGTGCTCGCTCGGTCAAACTGTACTTATTTCGAACTACTCCAAATACTTCAAACTGGTGGAGTTCTTTTCAAAGCATACGAGTCGGCGCATGGGTATCATCGTGGGCACTAACATGATTATGGAGTTGTTCAACGAGAAGTACTATCGCGATTTGAACGGAGGTATTTTGGAAGCGTTCGGAATCCTGTTTAGTCGTGATTTGAAAATTTATGTTTACCCATTTAAAGATGCAAAAACCGGTAAATTGCTTACGACCAAGAACTGTCCGGTCCATCCTCGTTTGAAGCCCTTGTACGATTATCTCATATACAATAAGCGATTGGTTGATATTGCCGATTACAATCCGGATGTGCTTGACATATACTCTAAGGATGCTCTCGATATGATTCAACACGGTTATGGGGGCTGGGAGGAATTGGTACCGACGTATGTGGATACCATTATTAAGGACAACCGACTCTTTGGTTACAGTCCCGACACCCCCAAGAATCCGGATTATCAGCCACCGATTAGACAAAGCGAGCAACGGTTGAATCCGAATTGATTGAACTCTTTCGGATAACTAAGGTTTGAACTCAACATTGAAACTCCACCACGAAATACATCTTTGTTCTAATCCTGATGCAGCTTGGGTTCTCATGGTGCACGGCGCTGGTGGGAGCACACGAACCTGGCGCAAGCAATTGGAGGCATTTGGCGAGGAGTATCATTTATTAATAATTGATTTGCCTGGCCATGCAGGTTCAGCAGAGCGCACAGCGCATCGCTCGAAGTATGACTTCGAATGGATTTCGGCAGCCATTTGGGATGTGGTTGATGGTTATACAAAAAGCCAGATTCACGTTGTTGCTGTTTCATTGGGAAGCATCATTGCTATGCAGATGTATGAACAGCGACCTAGTGGAGTAGCTAGTCTGCTTTTTGCAGGACCTATTGTTTCGCTCAATGTCAAGCTGCGTTTCCTCGCGCGCACAGGACTCATGATTGCCAAGATTATTGGGTTCCGCAATTTCTACAGTCTGATGGCTAAAATTGTACTGCCCAGGAAGAATCACAAAAAGTCGCGCGAGATATTTGTTCGCGAATCGAAATTCCTGAGCATTGAGGAATACCGCAAATGGACCGCCATGTACGGCAGTTACCTCGATCAAACCTTACGCAAACTGTTTAGCTTCGAACCTCAAATACCAGTATTGTTGGTTGTAGGAGGGCAGGACCATTTGTTCTTAAACCCAAGCATGCAATATGCAAGGCGTTTCCAAAATATTACGATCGAAGTAGTTCAACGTTGTGGTCATTTGGTAAGTCTTGAACGATCGGAGGAATTCAACCAACGTTGCCTCGACTTCCTTCGCAAATTTTAGTGATGCAATAAGTTTTGGTATTGTGTCGCGTATTCTGATGAATGGATTACATTAGCTCACATCTAAATTAACTTACTACGATGGAAGTAAAAATACACGAGTCGATAACCGACCAAGTATCATCTATGGATGATCTTATCAACGAAGCTCTTAACCACAGAGCCATCAATCATCCGTATTTGCTTGCTCTCAAGAATGGCGAATTCAAAAACATGGATGCCGTTCTAAAGGATTTTGCGCTGCAGTATGGAGCATACAGCACTTGGTTTCCTCGCTACTTGACGGGTGTTATTTCCA